>Ga0111539_10010641_pt1 | contig 11584 bp, 9 predicted proteins | sample RhiMethybrSRZTD1_FD_79667 | JGI IMG/M metagenome (GOLD analysis project Ga0111539, IMG submission 79667) | Populus rhizosphere microbial communities from Tennessee, USA - Rhizosphere MetaG P. TD hybrid SRZTD1 (version 2) (version 2) | ecosystem: Host-associated > Plants > Roots > Rhizosphere >...
CTCCTGCCGCGCCTCGCGCGCGAGGGCTATCGCGGCCCGGTGCACTGCACGCCCGCGACCGCCGATCTCCTGCGCATCCTGCTGCTCGATTCGGCGTTCATCCACGAGCAGGACGCGCGCCAGGAGAATCGCCGCCGGCTGCGCCGCGGCAAGTCGCCGATCGAGCCGCTGTACGAGGCCGTGGACGCCGAGCGCGTGCTCGAGCGCCTCGCGCCACACCCTTTCGACGAGGTGGGCGAGGTCGCGCCGGGCTTGCGCTGCCGGTTCCGGCGCGCGGGCCACATCCTGGGCGCTGCGTCGGTCGAGGCGTGGATCGGCGAGGGCGGCGTGGAGCGCACGCTCGTCTTCTCGGGCGACGTCGGACGGCCCCACGAACCGCTGCTCCGGGCGGCCGAGCCACCGCTCGAGGGCGACCTCGCGCTCCTCGAGTCGACCTACGGCGACCGCGACCACAAGAGCCTCGATGCGACCGTCGAGGAGCTCGCGAGCGCGCTGCGCACGGCTGCACAGGACGGCGGCACGATCCTCATCCCCGTCTTCGCCGTCGGTCGCGCGCAGGACATCCTGCACCATCTCGGCACGCTCGAGCGCGCCGGGCGCATCCCCGAGCTACCCGTTTTCCTCGACAGCCCGATGGCGATCCACGCCACCGAGCTCTACCGCAAGCACGACGACTGCTTCCGCCTGCATCCCGACGCGAGCGGACGTACCTGCCAGCCCGTGGAGCCGCGCCGCCTCCAGCTGTGCCGCACGCCCGAGGAGTCGATGGCGCTCAACGACAAGCGCGGCATCGTGATCCTGTCCTCGAGCGGGATGTGCGAGGGCGGCCGCATCCTGCACCACCTGCGCCACCACCTGTGGCGCGAGACGACCGACGTCCTGATCGTGGGCTTCCAGGCGCGCGGGACGCTGGGACGCGCTCTCGTCGAGGGCGCGCGCCGCGTGCGCATCTTCCAGGAGCCGATCGCCGTGCGCGCGCGCGTGCACACGCTGAACGGCTTCTCGGCGCATGCCGGGCAGAGCGAGCTCGTGGCCTGGGCCGACGGGCTCCTGCGCTCGGGCGCGCAGCTCGCGCTCGTCCACGGCGAGCCGGAGAAGCGCGTCGCGCTCGCGGAGAAGCTCGTCGAGCGTTCGGGCCGCGCTCCGTGGCTGCCCCTGCGCGGCGATCAGGTCTCCGTGCGCCATCGCGGAGACAAGGTGGTCTTCGTGCCGGCGCGCGGAGCGACGCGCCGCGCGCGCAGCGAGCCGCGGCTGCGCGGGTGGGAAGCCCGTCAGCGGTAGCCCGTCACGTCCGCGGGCTTGCCCGCGTCCTGCACCTCGACGACGTAGCGCCAGCAGTCGGGCCGGCTGCCGTCGACGTCGGTGAAGCCGTACACCTGCGCGAGCTCGCCGCTCGACAGCGAGCGTCCGTTCCAGCGCGAGCGCTCCGGATCGGCGGCGAGCGCGGCCGCGGCTCGACCGACGAAGGCCGGGCTCTCGGAGATCGCGAAGTGCGGCTGGCGCTTCGTCGCGTCGCGCCAGTTCGACTCGCGCACGCCGTACGCGTCGAGCATCGCCTCCGAGCGCAACCAGCCCGGCGTCAGCGACAGCGCCGTCGCGCCGTGCGGTGCCAGCTCGTGCGCCAGCGCGAAGGCCATGCGATTCACCGCCGCCTTGGCGAGGTCGTAGAAGAACGACACGCGGTAGCGCTCCGCGTTGTACGCGTCGGTGCCGTCGGTGACCTCGACGACGAGCCCGCCGCGGTCACGGATCAGGAGCGGCAGCGCGAAGTGGCTCGTGATCGCGTGCGTGTCGACCGCGAGGCGCAGCTGGTGCAGGCCGTATTCGAGCGAGGACTCCCACACGGTCTTGTTCCACTCCATCCGCGTGGCACCCCAGATGTCGTTCACGAGCACGTGCAGCGCTCGATCGTCGCGCTCGATGCGTCGGATCAGGCTGCGGACCTGCTCGGGGACGAGATGATCGACCTGCACGGCGATCCCGCGTCCGCCGGCGCGGTCCACGAGCTCGACGGTCTCCTCGATCGTCTCCGGCCGGTTCATCTCGGAGCGCTGCGCGCGCGTCGTCCGACCGGTGACGTACACCGTCGCGCCCGCCGCGCCGAGCTCGACGGCGATCCCGCGCCCCGCGCCGCGCGTCGCACCCGCGACCAGCGCCACCTTGCCCGCCAGCGGTCTCTGCATGGCGAGGAACATACTCCGCAGCGCGACCGGAGCGGGCCCGCGGATCTACGAGCGCTCGAGCAGTCGTCCCATCTCGCCGTCGAGCGTCTCCAGCTCGAGCGCGTCGGGCTCGTCGCCCACCTCGATCCGCGCCAGGAGCCGCGTCAGCGGCGCGAGCAAGGGCTCGACGAACCCCGAGATGCCGTGAGCGAAGTCGCCGAGGGCGAGCGAGCGGCCCGCGAGCTCGGTGATGCTCGACCCGCGACCGCGGCCGACGAGCGTGCGCGCGAAGCGCGGATCGTCGCCGACGAACAGGATCTGCCCGCGCTCGGGCAGCGTCGCGCGCAGGCGCGCCACGACGTTCGGTGCAAGCCGCGACACGCGCGCGCCGCGCACCTTGGCCGGATCGATCTCGAGCACGCGCTCGAAGCTCTCGCCCGGGAAACTCCCGTCGAGCGCCGGCGTGGTCCCGGGCCCGAGCCGTTCGAGGAGCACCGGACCGTTCACGCGTCCGAGGAGCTCGCGGTACACCTCCACGTGCTCGCGCTCGCTCGCGCGACGCCGCGCGAGGGGCACGAGCGGCAGGAGCACGGGCACGCCGCCGGCGCGCTCGATCAGCTGCGCCTGCCAGACGACACCGGCGACGAGCTCGGGGATCGACGGAGCCGGGGGCAAGTGCTCGGCGCCCGCGCCGAACAGGAACCCCGCCGGAAGGCCGCGCGACGCGCGCTCGGCGAGGCAGCGCTCGAGCGCTTCCCAGCCGAATCGCTCGCGCTGTGCGAGGTCCAGGCTCTCCGCGAGCGGGAACCCGGCGTCGTGGATCCGGCGGCGCAGCGCCCAGGAGGCCGCCCAATCGACCTCCGGTCGCTCGTCATCCGTGTCCGTCACGGCGACGAGGCCCACGGCCGCGAAGCACACGCGTCGCGCGAAGGGCGTCGCCTGCGGGACCTGGCCGGGGCGGGCCGCCGGGACGACCGGTGCGGGCGCCGGAGCCTCGGCCGACACCGGAAGGGGAGGAACTGCCATTCCGCGCCCATTCTATTCCGAGTCGCGCGCGTTGGCTCGGGAGAAGAGCCGTCGCTTCGCGGCGGCATAATGCGCGCGTGACGCTTCCGTACGAGCTCAAGCTCCACACCGAGCGCATCGGCGATCTCGCGCTCTCGATCGCGACGCTCGCGGACCTCGACCGGGCCGTGGACGAGCTGTGCGCGGAGTACGAGCAGCGTCACGCGGACGACGAGCTCGAGCGCGACCTCTGTCCGTACTTCGGAGTGGTGTGGCCGGCGGCACGCGGTCTGTGCCAGGTGCTGGCGCGCCTGCGGACGGAGCTCGCGGGCCGGAGCTTCCTCGAGCTGGGCTGCGGGCTCGCGCTGCCGTCGCTCCTCGCAGCGCGTCTGGGCGCGCGCGTCACGGCCAGCGACCTCCATCCCGACGTGCCGGTGTTCCTCGGGCGCAACCTCGAGATCAACGGACTCGCCCCGGACGCGATCGCGTACCGCGAGCTCGACTGGCGCGCCCCGGACGAGGCGCGCACCTACGACTTCGTGGTAGGGAGCGACATCCTCTACGAGGCGGGTCACCCCGGACCGGTCGCGCGCGCGCTCGCGGCTCACGTGGCGCCGCGGGGCCGCATCGTGCTCGCCGATCCAGGCCGGACGCACCTGCAGGCCTGCCTGGACGGGCTCACCGCGCTCGGATTCCGCCACGAGGTCGCCGTCGAGAGCGTGGCCGACGCCCAGCACGACCGGGCCGGCGACGCGGCGACGCGCGAGGTGTTCGTCATCGTGTCCAGGAGGGACGACGCATGAAGGCGCTCTTTCGAGCTCTGCTCGCCGGTGCCGCGCTCGCCGCGGCCTGCGCTTCGCCCGGGTCCGAGCACGTGGACGTGCACGGGAACGGACGGCCACCCGATCCACCCCGCGTGTGGACGCTCGAGCGCACGCCCGCGGACGAGGCCGTGGCGGCGGAGCTCGAGCCCGTGCTCGCGGGCGCGGTCGCCGACGTGGAGCGCTTCTTCGGCGGATCCTTCTCCAAGTTCCGCATGCGGATCGACCCCGACCGCGCGGCGTTCGACGCCTCGTTCCCGCCCGAGTGGGGCCTCTCGCGCACGGAGTGCTGGATGGTCGCCTCGGGTGTGGCCGACCACCTCGAGCTCCTGAGCCCGCGCGTCTGGCGCACGGAGGCTTGCGAGCACGACCCCGCCGATTCGAAGCACGTGCGCGACCTCCTCGCCCACGAGCTCGTGCACGTCTACCACGGCCAGCACAACCCCTCGCCCGACTTCAGCGACGTCACGGGCATCGACTGGTTCGTCGAGGGCCTCGCCGTGCTCGCGTCCGGTCAGCTCGAGTCGGGCGAGCTGGCCTCCGCGCGCGAGGCGCTCGAGAAGGGCCAGGGACCGCGCGTGCTCGCCGACGCCTGGAAGGGCAAGTACCGGTACGGCATCTCGGGCTCGCTGGTCGCTTTCGTCGAGCACGAGGTGGGGCGCAAGGAGCTCGTGGACATGCTGAACGTGACGAAGCTCGATCTGCTCCTCGCGCACGTCGGGAAGAGCGAGGAGGAGCTGCTCGACGCCTGGCGCGCGTGGGTGCTGGGCTCGCCGTGAACCGGAGGTGGCGGTCGGCCCGGACGCCACCGGATGGCATCATCGGGGGATGAGCCAGCTTCCCAGCACGCGCGCCGAATCGAGCGGCTACCGCGAGACCTCGCTGCACGCCGACGTCCTGCGCTTCCTCGGCGAGCTCGAGGGCCGCAAGGACTCGCGCCTCGCGCGCCTCTCGTTCGGCGAGAGCCCGGAGGGACGCGAGCTGCCCCTGGTCGTGCTGTCGAAGAGCGGCGTGCGCTCGCCCGTCGCCGCGCGCAGGTTGGACAAGCCCGTCGTGCTCGTCATCAACGGCATCCACTCGGGCGAGGTCGAGGGCAAGGAAGCGAGCCTCATGCTCGTGCGCGACCTGCTCACGAGCTCGCTCGGGGATCTGCTGGAGCACGTGACGGTCCTGTCCGTTCCGCTGTTCAACCCCGACGGCAACGACCGCATCTCGCCGGACAACCGCAAGCTCGACCTCGAGAAGCTCGAGGGCCAGATCGGGCCCGACACCGGCGTGGGCACGCGCGGCAACGCCTCGGGCGTGAACCTGAACCGCGACTACATGCGCCAGGGCGCCCCGGAGATGCAGCTCCTGCAGAAGCGCGTGTGCCTGCCCTGGCAGTCGCACCTCACGATCGACTGCCACTCGACGAACGGCTCGGTGCACCGCTTCGCGATGACCTACGACGTGCCGCACACGATCGAGAGCGGTAGAGCGGAGCCGATCCTGTTCATGCGCGAGCGCGCGTTGCCCGTCGTGCGTTCCGAGGTGAAGCGCAACTTCGGCCTCGACAGCTTCTGGTACGGCAACTTCATGGCGGACGAGAAGCAGTCGGGCGAGGGCTGGATCACCTACACGCACCACCCGCGCTTCGGCAGCAACTACCGCGGGCTCACCGGGCGCATGGACGTGCTGCTCGAGGCGTACTCGTACCTGCCGTTCGAGGAACGCGTGCGCACGACCTACGCGTTCCTGGTGGAGCTGCTGCGCTTCGCCGCGGGGCACGCGAGCGAGCTGCTCACCGTCGTCGAGTCGTGCCAGTCGCCGCCGCCGCGCGTGGCCGTGCGCTACAAGCTCGAGGAGTTCCCCGGCCGCGTCGAGATCCTCACGCGCGAGCCGCGCAACCTCGAGGGCCAGCCGGTGAGCGTGCACATCCCCCACCGCGCGCGCTTCGTCGGCGCGGAGGTCGTCGATCGTCCGTGGGGCTACGTCGTGCCGCCGGATCTCGGCGAGGTCTTCCGACGCCACGGGCTCGAGCTCGCGAGCATCGGTCAGGAGCGTCGCGCCGCCGTCGAGGTCCCGCGCGTCGACAGCGTGTCACGCGCCGGCAGCCGCAAGATCCTCGAGGCCACGGACCTCGGAGAGCTCACGCTCGACGCGCACTACGAGCGCAAGAAGGTGACGCTCCCTGCAGGGGCGTGCATCGTCCCGACGGAGCAGCCGCTCGGCGCGATCGCCACGTACCTGTGCGAGGCGAAGAGCGACGACGGGTTGTGGGTCAATGGACTCTTGCCCGAGCCCAAGGTCGGCGACGAGCTGCCCGTGTGGCGCGTGAGCGAGCCGCTGTAGCGGCGCGGCTCACTCGTCCATCGACGAGGCGATCCGCGTCTCGCGGCCGTCGGAGCTGCAGCGCGATGCCAGGAGCACCACGGGCTCGGTCGGCACCGGCGCAGGGTCGACGGCGGGAGCCGGGGCCGCCCGCCGCTCGGTGATCTCCGGCAGCCCGCCGATCTCGCCCAGGGCGAGCCCGATGGACAGGAATTGCAGCGCGGTGATCCCCGCCGCTGCCAACATGGCGCCGAGCACGACTCTGATCTCGCGATTCCGGTTCTTCATGGACGTCTCTCTCCTGTTGCACAGAGGGGGGCCCGTGCCCGAAGCCCACGGCACTTCCGGGAGACTCGCGATGGCGCGCGCAAGCGCTGCGTGCGCAGACGGCTGCGGTGTGGCTCGCGAGCGAGCCTGACAGGGGCGCTACACTGCTGCCCGCGCGTCGATGACGGTCCACCAGGTCTCGCTCCACGTGTCCTGCCGCGGCCGGGGCACCTACGACGTGACGCGCGAGGTCGACTCCGTCGTCGCGGCGTCGGGCATCGCGAGCGGGCTCGCCACCGTCTTCATCCACCACACGAGCGCGTCGCTCCTCGTGTGCGAGAACGCGGACCCGACCGTGCGGAGCGACCTCGAGGCCTGGCTCGCGCGCGCCGTTCCTGATGGAGACCGGCTCTTCGAGCACGTCGCCGAGGGCCCGGACGACATGCCCGCGCACGTGCGCAGCGCGCTCACGCAGACCTCGATCTCGATCCCCGTCCGTGACGGACGCATGGACCTCGGCACGTGGCAGGGGCTCTACGTCTACGAGCACCGCCACGCTGCGCAGCGGCGCAAGCTCACGGTGACGGTGATCGGGAGCGACTAGAAGCCGAGCACGATGTCCAGCGCGTTCGAGAGCTGCGGCCCGGGCGCACCGAGACACAGACCCTGCGCGTGCGCGCCGAGACCGGCGAGCGTGGCGTCGCCCGGGATCGCCTGCGTGAAGAGCATGGGGAGCTCGCCGTGGACGCCGGCGACGGCGAGGTAGCGCGCTCCGCCGATCAGGTACTCGCCCCACGGCGTCGTCGTGCCGGGGTTGGCCGTCGCGCGCACGGTCAGCACGGCGGGACCGGAGGCGTGCGCAGTGCAATCGAGGTACGTCCTCCACGCGCCGCCCACGATGGGCAGGCTGCCCGGTGCCAGCGTCAGCGGGTTCACGCCCGAGCCGTTGCGCACGAACGCCGTGGCGCGCGGCTCGCTCGGCACCGACGCGCACAGCGCCAGATCGTCCACGGCGCCCGAGCCGTCGAGCGTCACGTCGATGCGCAGCACGCGCAGCGAGTCGAAGCCGTCGTCCTCGGTCGCCGTCGCCACGGAGCCGAGGCCGAGCTGCGGCGCGAGCGTGACCAGGTCGAGTTCTCCGATCTGGCGATCGCCGGTCCAGTTCGCGGGCACCGTGTACGTGCGCTGCCGACCGACGTTGTCGGTCATCACGACCGAAGCGCCGCCGTCGGTCGCGTCGATGTCGACGAGGCGCACGCTCGCCGGCTGCACGAGGGCGGCGAACTGGAAGGAGAGCGTGCCGCCGTCGTCGTCGTCGTTCGGCCGCGGGAAGACGTCGTTCTCGTCGGGCGGGAGGTTCTCGGTCTGCAGGATCAGGAGGTTGCCCGTGTTCACGAGCAGGTCGATGTCCTGGCTCGGATCGTTGGGACCGCCGACGCGCGAGTCGAAGATCGCGACGCCGGCGTTCTGGCCCGTGCCCGTGATCGTGACGAAGCCGCCGAACTCCGTGTCGACGTGCTGGCCGTTCACGAGCGCGTGCGCGAAGTCGTCCTCGGTCTCGAAGCCGAGCACGAAGCAGTCCGAGAAGCCCGGCTCCCACGTCAGGTCGTCGAACACCGCGATGCTGTCGAAGCGCAGCTCGCAGCGATAGATCCCGGGGAAGCCCACGGTCAGGGGCTCCAGCTCCTCCGTCGGGGAGCTGAACGTGTCGAAGCCGACCGAGTCCCCGTTCACGTCGAAGCACTCCATCGTGATGAAGATCGCAGCCTCGTCCCCGGCGTTGATCGTGACCAGGTTCACGGGCGGGAGGAACGTGATCGTCTGCGGCCCGTCGGGGATGCCGCCATTCGCCATCCCGCTGCCGCGGTTGAAGGCCAGGAAGTTCGGGGCGCTGTGCCCCGTGACGCCGAAGTTGCCGCACTCGTCGATGCGCGCGCCGCCGCCGAGCTCGGTCGGCCCGGTGAAGTAGACGCCCTGCGCCGCATACTCGTTGCGCAGCGGCAGCGCGAACTGGAACGAGCACGGCGCCGTGACCTCGTCGAAGTCGATCGAGTGCGCGCCCAGGAGCGACTGGTGCGACGGCGCAGGCGCCGGCACCGCTGTGCTCGCACCGACCTGGACCCCGTCGTGGGTCTGCGCGGCGGGCTCGCTCGCGAGGAGCGCGAGCCCGAGGACGAAGGCGGTGCAGGACAGGGCTCGAGGAGTCGTCGGCGCGGAGGTCTTCGCCATGGTGCGGGGTGCGGGATGGGGCTCCGCTCCTGCACGGGTGGCACGGAGCGCGGGACCGAGGGATGCAACATTCTAGCCAGGCGCGCGGTGGATCGGACTCCGCGGCCCATACGGTCCTGGATCTGGCAACATGCTCGTGCCGACCATGCGCCCGATCCTCGCTGCCGCCCTTGTCTTCTCGCCGCTGTGGATCTCGGCCTGCTCCTCCGACGACGAAGTCCACCAGGTCTACCCGCGCACCGGCGACGAGGACGAAGAGGAGGAGCTCCGGCCCGAGCCCACCGAGAACCCGCTCGAGGAAGAGGCGGAAGAGGAGCAGAACGAGCGCCGCAAGGAGTGGTTCGAGCACCGCCACCAGGCGGGGCCGGACGTCGACTGGCGCGCGCTCGAGCGCGCGAACGGCGACGCGCAGATCGAGAAGCGCAACCAGCTGCACCGCGAGGCGCTCGCGACTGCCAGCCCCTGGGTCGAGCGCGGCAGCCAGAACCAGGCGGGACGCGTGCACGTCGCGGTGCCGGCGCCGGACGGAGCGCACCTGTACGTGGGCACGGCGCTCGGCGGGATGTGGCGCGGCACGCTGGCCGGGGCGGACTGGACGCCGCTCGGCGACAACCTCTACGGCGGCGTGCACCACATGGCGGTGCTCCCCGGTGCGACGGCGGGCGCTCCCGACGTGCTGCTGGCGGCGACGAGCTCCGGCAGCGTGCGCGTCTCGACCGACGACGGCGGGACGTGGCTCGTGCCCGGCGGGCTCGCGGGCGCGAACAGCGTCAAGCGCGTGCTGCGCGCGAGCGACGGCAGCGAGGCCGTGTTCGTGCTGCGGCGCTTCGGCTCCAACTGGCGCCTGATGCGCTCGACCGACCGCATGGCGACGTTCCAGTCCGTGCTCGACCTCGGCACGTTCGGCGGCGACGCGTGGATCCGCCGCGACGGCAGCGCGGATCTCTACGCGCTGACAGCGAGCGGCGTGCGGCGCAGCACGAACCTCGGCGACAGCTGGACGAGCATGGGCCCGGCGCCCGCCGCGGGTTCACGCGGCGAGCTCGCGGGCTCGGAGGCCGGCGCTCCGCGGTTGTGGGCCGTCGTGAACGAGGGCACGCTCCAGCGCTCGGACGACGCCGGCGCGAGCTGGACTCCCGTGACGACCGTGAGCGACTACTGGAGCCAGCTCGAGGCGTCGATCGTCGACCCCGACGTGCTCCTGTGGGGCGGCGTCGAGACGCACCGCACGGCGAACGGCGGCGGCAGCTTCTCCGTCATCAACACGTGGGGCGAGTACTACGGGAATCCTGCGGGGCGTCTGCACGCGGACATCGACGGCATCGACGTGGTCGCGGATCCGGGCTCGCCCTTCGGCGAAGACTGGTACATCGCCACGGACGGCGGGCTGTATCGCTCGGAGGACGTGCTCGGGAGCGTGCACAACCTCTCGCTCTCGGGCCTGCGCATCTCGCAGTACTACACCACGCACACCTCGAGCGCCGCGCCCGAGCACGTCGTCGCCGGCTCGCAGGACCAGGGCTACCAGCGCGCGAGCGCGCTTCCACCCGCGACGGAGTCGAACCTCGCGTTCGCGCAGCTCATCAGCGGCGACTACGGCCACCTGACCTCGGGCGACGGCGACCACGACTTCCTCTTCTGCACGTATCCGGGCTTCGTGCTCCTTCAGAAAGGCGAATCGCTCCCGCAGCTCTTCACCGAGGACTTCCCTGCGGGCGAGGACCACGCCTGGATGCCGCCCGTGGTGGCCGATCCGCTCGAGCCGAGCGAGTTCTTCCTGTGCGCGTCGCACCTCTACCGCTACGACAAGGTCGCCGCGAGCAACTGGACGCCGAGCCTGTGGTCGACCTACGACTTCGGCGTGGCCGCTGGCGAGTACGTGAGCGCGCTCGCCTTCTCGCCGGTCGATTCACAGCGCGCCTACGCCGTCACCGACCGCGGGCGCCTCTTCCACTCGAGCGATCACGGCGTGTCGTGGACGCCGTCCACGAGCACCGGTCCCTCGGGCCAGTACTTCTACGGCACCGCGCTGCTCGCGAGCTCCACCGACGTCGACACCGTGTGGGTCGGCGGGTCGGGCTACTCCGGGCCGGCCGTCTATCAGAGCAAGGACGGTGGCGTGTCCTTCGCGCCGGATTCGACCGGACTGCCGCCGACGCTCGTCTACTGCCTCGGCGAGGCGCCGGACGGGAGCGGAGCGATCTTCTGCGGAACGGAGACCGCCGCGTACCGGCGCGACCCGGGCACGGGGAGCTGGGTCGACCTCACCGGCGCCCAGGCGCCCGTCACCGTCTACTGGAGCGTCGAGGCGCTGCCGAACGAGAACACGCTGCGCTTCGGGACCTATGGACGCGGCATCTGGGACTACCAGATCGACCTGCAGGCGCGCGTCCGCGTGCGCAACGGCAGCGGCGTGAATCCGCTGTGCCTGTCGGCGAGCTCGGCGCCGGAGCTCGGCGGCCTCTTCGGCGCGAGCATCTCCTCGGCACCGTTCCCCGTGGCGACGCAGAGCACGCTCGTCCTGCGCGAATCGCCCGCCGCCGGCCCGATCTTCCCGTTCGGCGAGGTGCTGATCGGCGGCGCGAAGCTCGTGTCTTTCAGCCGTCCGATCACGGGCGGCGCGAGCTCGTACCTGCTGCCCGTTCCGAACGACTCCGCGCTGGTGGGGATCACGCTCTTCGGCCAGGGCGTGCTGTTCGGCGGCGGCTTCTTGCTCTGCAACGGGCTCGAGCTCGTGCTCGGGTTCTGAGCGAACAAGAGAGAGCAAACCGCGGAGGGCGCTTGCGACGC
>Ga0111539_10010643_pt1 | contig 11583 bp, 6 predicted proteins | sample RhiMethybrSRZTD1_FD_79667 | JGI IMG/M metagenome (GOLD analysis project Ga0111539, IMG submission 79667) | Populus rhizosphere microbial communities from Tennessee, USA - Rhizosphere MetaG P. TD hybrid SRZTD1 (version 2) (version 2) | ecosystem: Host-associated > Plants > Roots > Rhizosphere >...
CGCCAGCGAGGAATTGAAGCAGCTCAAGAAAATGTATGAGGCGGACGATGTCACCGAGGAAACCGAAGAGATTGTCCTGAAGCGCCAGAAATACGCGGTCGAGGCGTCGCAATTCTATCTGGAATCGACGAAGCTCAGCGCTACGCGCGACCTGGAGGTGTTCATCCCGCGCGAGTACGAGAATCTGAAGAACAGTCGGCGCGACCAGGAATTGTCGCTCACCCTGGCCGAACAAAACCTGCCGCGAACGCTGGCGAAGAAAAAGCTCGATTACGACAAACTGAAACGCGACCAGAAGAAAGCCGAGAAGAAGCTGACCGATTTGAAGAGCGATATGGAGTTGCTGAGCATTGAATCACCGATGGACGGCGTCGTTTTTTATGGCGCAAACGAAAATGGGAAATGGACCACGGGGGGCACTGTCTCTAAGAAGTTAGTTCCGGGCGGCAAGGTGCTGGCCAACGAGGTGATCATGACGGTGGTTAATCCCGACGATTTGATTTTGAAAGCGACAGTCACTGAAGCCGATCTCGGCAACTTCGAGCAAGGGATGAAGGGAACGGCATCACCAATCTCCGCGCCGAAGAAAAAAATTCCGGTAAAACTGGAACAGCTCGGGGACCTGCCGTTGCCGGGCGGCGGATTCGAGGCGCAAATCTCGTTCAAGAAAGACAAATCGGTGCGGTTGATCCCGGGCATGACGTGCAAGGTTGCGTTCAACGAAGGCAATGGCGGCGAACAACTGCTTGCGCCGAAAGACGCCGTCTTCGGCGATGGCGATGGCCGATATGTTGTTTACCTCGCCAAAGGCGCCAAGAAGCGCTCCGTGAAAGTCGGCGATTCGGATGACAAGATGATTGCGATCACCGACGGCCTGTCGTCTGGCGACCAAATCCTCCTGAAAAAGCCGGAAGGCGCAGAGTAGCCGTGTCGCGGATTCCCTTCCTCCTGAGTTTGTTACTGCTCGTTCAGAGCGCGTCTGCTCATCCTACGAACGCGCCTCTTTCCGCGGCCGAGATCAAGCAATCGATGGATCGCGGCATTCAATGGCTCGTTAAGAACCAGAACAAGGACGGTTCGTGGGGTTCGGCGAACAAGACGAAAGACCTGAATATTTTTGCTCCCGTTCCGGGCGCGCATCACGGCTTCAAAGCAGGGGTCACGGCGATGAGCATCGAAGCCCTGATCGAGACGGGCGCCGCGAAGCAATCTGATGAAGCGCGGCAGGCGCTCGAGCGAGGCGAAGAATGGCTGTTGAATAATATTGAGCACGTTCGGCGAGCCGACAGCACCGCCATCTACAATGTATGGGCGCATGCATATGCGATTCAGGCCTTTGTGGATATGTACGAACGCACGACAGATCCTGAGCGCAAAAAGCGAATCAAGGAGTTGATCGCGACGCAAGTGGATCGATTGCGGCGCTATGAATCCGTCGACGGCGGCTGGGGTTATTACGATTTTTCTGTCGGCGCACAAAAGCCCGCAGCCGCGACAACCAGCTTCACCACTGCCACTGTGCTCTATGCCTTTAAGCAGTTGGAAAAGGTGGGCATGGAAGCGCCAACGAATCTCGTCGCGCGTGCGGTAAAATGCATCAATTTGCAGCGCAAGCCCGATTTCACTTATTTGTACGAATTGGGTCACAAATATCGGCCCATGTGGGAGATTAATCGCAAAGGCGGCAGCCTCGGTCGTTCGCAAGCCTGCAACATTGCACTGCGCGTCTGGGGGGAAAAGGCAATCACCGATGACGTGCTCGCCGAATGCCTCGATCGTTTGGTCGAGCGCTACGAGTGGCTTTCAATTGGACGCAAGCGGCCGGTGCCGCACGAGTCGTGGTTTTTGATCGCCGGTTACTTCTTTTATTACGGCCACTATTACGCCGCGCTCTGTGCTGACTTGCTGCCAGCGGAACGCGCCACGAATTATCGCCGCGACCTGGCGCGAATTATTGTCCCTCTCCAGGAGAAGGATGGTTCATGGTGGGATTACCCGCTCTATAATTATCACCAACCCTGGGGGACCTCCTTCGCGCTTATGACGTTGCAACGCTGTCTGCCCCCGAAGGGCTCGTAGGTTCAATCTGCGACCACCAAAGGTGGAACAGGCGCTCCATAGTTTCGCGCGGATCTTCGACTTTCAGTGCCTCCTTGATTTTCGTGGCGAATAGCGCAAATGACAGCGGCGGCACGCGATCAATGGTCCTGATGCGCATCGGAAGATTGGCCGCTGTTTCAAGATAGCGGCGCGCTCCGTCTGAATCGATATACACATGAATGGCGTCGCGCCACGCTTCGCGCAATAACACGTGGTCCGGTTCGTATTGCATCAGGACGTTGAAGATGATTTCGCTCGACCATTGCATTTTGCGTACGGATTTCCTTTCGCCGAAATAATTTCGATACACCATCATCCCCGTCTGCGCGGCATTGCGGAAGTGATACTTCAGCAAATCGGAACGCGACAGCGCTTCGCGTAGATCTTCTTCAAATTTATCTGGCGACAAGATGTGTGGAAGTTCCTTTGCGCCGAACACCTGGGCGGGAGTGACAGTCAGGACAAACCCATAATCGTCTGGCGTTGCGATGGCGTTTCCGCCGCGCAATCGACTCAAACGCAGCGCCACCACGCGCGACAACGCCTCGCATCCGGCACGGCCGATCAATGTATGGAAAAAGTAATGACGCGCGGGCTGAGCCAGCCAGCGCTGCTGCGCGCGTGCTTTCTTTGGGGCGGACTTCTCGCTGATCGCGGCCTCCATGTCCCTGGGCATCGCCAGAAATTCCTCGACCAGTAGAAAGTCGGCAGTAGGAATTTCCGAAAGCATGTGTTGGGCGAAATACATTTTATTGATGATCGCGGCGTTGTGAGCGCCACACTCCAGCCGCTCCGCAATCCAGCGTCGCGTCTCTTCCCGGTGGCTTTCCTTTTCGAGCCGCTGGCGCAACTGGCTGCGGAAACCAATGATTTCTTCCGCTACTTTATTCGTGAGCGGCATCTTGTTCGCGTTCCAGCGCGGCACCGTCGGCTGCGCATGGTCCGCGCGCGTGACGAAACATTCCATCATGCCCAACCGCTCCACCTTCACGGGCCGGCCGGCAAGGATGAACACGTCACCAACCTGCAGTTGGCGGATGAAGATTTCCTCCACCTGGCCGAGTGTGTAGTTCCGCAACTTGACGCGCACCATGCCCTCGTTCGGAATCACGCCGATGTTTTCCAGCAGGTCACGACGCACGCGGCCTTCGCGCGTGACGAAGCTCGTCTCATCCAAATCGATCTTCCCGAACAGGTCAGTGTATTGCGCGCGAAGCGCTTTGCCGCCGCCCGCAAGATAGTCCAGCACGGCATCAAGGTCTTCGCGGCTGAGATTGCGATACGGATACGCGCCTCGCAGGCACGCCAGCGCCTCGTCGCGCGACCAGCGCCGGATACAACCCATGCTGACAAGATGTTGCGCGAGCACATCGAGGGGCGCCTGCGGCAGACGCACAGGATCAAGTTGACGCGTGCGCGCAAGCAAAGCTGTCGCGCAGCATTCCACCAGGTCATTCATGTTCGTGGCCATCAGCAAGCCGCGGCTGACCACGTGAATGCTGTGGCCCGCGCGTCCGGTGCGCTGCAGCGCGCGACTAACGCCTTTGGGCGTCGAAAGCATCACAACCAGGTCCACCGAACCGATGTCGATGCCGAGTTCGAGGCTCGTCGAACAGACTACCGCCCGTAATTCACCGCGTTTCAACCGGTCTTCGACCTCCTGCCGCACATCGCGATCGAGGGACGCGTGGTGACACTCGATCTGCTTCGTAAGCTCCGGCATTTCGCGATGCAGCCAGAATGTCGCCGCCTCGGCGCCGGAGCGCGTGTTTGTGAAAATCACGGTCGTGCGATTTTCGCGCACCAATCGCGCAAGTTCCTTGATCAGCCGCTCCCCAGTGTAGCCGGACGGCGGATACGGGTCTTTGCTCAGGGGCGAATACACGCGCAAATCGATCTTCTTGGTCGTGCTCGCATCAACGATCTCGCATTCGCGATGCGTTCCCACGAGATACTGCGCAACCTCACTGAGCGGCGCCACCGTGGCCGAAAGCCCGATGCGTTGCATGGTCGCATGTGCATTGAGCCGCTCCATACTCAGGCTCAAGTGCGCGCCACGCTTGTTTTCCGCCAGCGCATGAATTTCATCCACGATGATCCAGCGCACCGATTGCAGATGCGGCAGCCATTTCGTCTGGCTGAGCAGAAGCGACAGACTTTCAGGCGTGGTCAGCAGAATATGCGGCGGTTTGGTGAACTGCTTCTGCCGCTCGCTTTGCGTCGTGTCACCCGTGCGCAACCCGACTCGGATGGGCGGATCGCTTCCGTAGACATCCCGCAGCGGTTCGGCGAGATTCTTCTCCAAATCGTAGCTCAGTGCGCGCAACGGCGAGACATATACCGCGTAAATCGTGTTGCGAAGCTTGCCGTCCTCGTGCAGCAGTGCCAGCTCATTAAGCACCGACAAGAACGCGGCAAACGTCTTTCCCGTTCCGGTCGGTGAAACGATCAAGACATTCTCACCGCCTTCGATCTTCGGCCAGGCCGCAACCTGGGCTGGCGTGGGTGCTTTGTATTTTCCGGCGAACCACTCGGTTACCGGCGACTGCTTCAACATCAAAGAACCATACTTGTCTTCCTGGCCGCGTGCCACAACGGCTGCGCTGCCAATGTGCTGGCGGAGTGACCAAACTTCGGTTAAACAAAGCTCGTGCCGAACAAGTTCCTATGCGCGTGTTTGGGTGTGAGTGCGTTGACGCTGGTGAACGGGTGCACAACCCCGGACTTGCGGCTGGTTTCGAAGCCGGCGATGCAGTTCGGCGACGCGCGCGCGTATGCGACGGCGTCGCGCTTGGCACCGCAGCATGAGCCGGGACGAATGGTGACGGGCGGCGCACAGGCGTCGGTATGCGTATATTGCCGGTAGGGCTTGGGCTGGCGGTGATCGTCATGGGCAGCGCGAGCGCGCAGGATTTTCCGCTGCATCGTTTGGAGATTGATTCAGAAGCGACGTGGCAATCGGACTTTTTTCTGGCTGAAAGCGGGCTGCGCTATGAACAGGAGTGGAGTTGGCTGCGTTGGGACGCGGCGTTCACATACAATGCATATTCATTGGAGTATGAACCGTTTCGAACGTACGACTTGTTTGGGTTCAATCAAACGCTGCGCGAAGACCGGTTCGCGGGCGAAGCAACTGTTCGTCCCAAAATCAGCGAACGGCTGACCGCTATCGCGGCCGCCGGCATCTATGATGGGTATCAGAATTATCGGCGTGTGTGGCTGGCGAATTATTATCGGCAGCAATACAGCCACCCGCGCTTTCCGGAACGGCCCGGGTATTTGGAACCTGATCCCAAAGGTTGGAGCGCCTCGGGCGGCTTGCGCTGGGAATATTTGCCGGATTTGGCGTTTGCCGAAGCGCGCGCCGGATATGGCCTCGATCAGGTCGCACCGGGGTTCATCGAGGAGCCGCGAACTGGCAGCGTCATTCGCGGGCGCAGTCGATTGTACACCGCGTCTGCATCGCTGACTTTGGAGAATGTGATCACGTCGCGTATGCGCCTGTTGAACGAACTGAGCGTAAGTGACACAACGGAACGCGATGTGCGCTGGTCATGGCAAGGGGCGGCGAATATTGCGCTCGCCGAACGTTGGGTGTTTCGGCCGCTGGGCGGACTGACGTGGGAAGAGCCTGAGTTCGACGCGTTCTGGCTGGCCGCGTCGATCGAGTTTCAAGCCACCAAATGGTGCGCATTGATCGCGGCGGCTGAATATTACGAGGACACGGGCGAAGTGCTCGATCCGTTCTTGTTTTCGAGCGCGGCGCCGGCGTTGAAGACGCAGCGATTTACGCTTGGCGTTCGGCTCACGTGGTCGCGTTGGGTGATCAAGATTTCGGGCGGACCCTACAACACGGATTACGAGGAACTGCCGCCGAATTCGCGGGCGTTCACGAATCTGTATCGCGACCGTTATTGGGCGCTGGCGCAAGCAAGTGTGGGCTGCTCGTTCTGAGGTGCGCGCGCAGGCGGGTTTGTTATGTTGATCCGATGCCGATGCGACAGGTTTATTTCGATCATCAGGCTTCCACGCCGGTGTTGCCGGAAGTTTTTCAGGCAATGCAGCCGTGGTTTATGGAGGACTTTGGCAGCGCGTCCTCGCTTCACCGTTACGGCATGCGAGCACGCGAGGCCCTGGAACGCGCGCGAGAACAGGTAGGGGGGCTGATTAATGCGGAATCGCCGGAGGACGTCATCTTCACTTCGGGCGCCACTGAATCGGCGAACCTTGCCGTGAAAGGCGCGGCGTATGCGAATCAGCGCCGTGGAAAACATATTGTGGCGAGCGCGATCGAGCATCCGGCGGTCCTGAACTCGATTGAGTTTCTAAAATCCCAAGGCTTTACCGTGACACTGGTGAAAGTGGATCGGCAGGGTTTCGTGGATCCGAAGGATGTTACGGCCGCAATTACGGACGAAACCGTTCTCGTGGCGGTGCATCATGTGAATCACGACATCGGGACAATCGAACCAATTCGCGAAATCGGCGAAGTGGTCGCCGACCGCGGTGTTCCGCTGTTTGTGGATGCCGCGGCGAGCGGGGGCTGGCTGCCCATCGATGTGCAGGCGATGGGCGCGGGCCTGTTGTCACTGGCGCCGCATCGGTTCTATGGACCCAAAGGCGTGGGAGTGCTCTATCGTAATCGGCGCGCGCGCCTGTCGCCAATCATCCATGGCGGGGTGCAGGAAGGCGGACGCCGCGCCGGTACGGAAAACATTCCGGCGATTGTCGGCGCTGGTGTCGCAGCGGAGATTGCGCAGCGCGAATTGTTGGAGCGGATCGCACACACCGGGAAGTTGCAGCGGCGATTATGGGACGGGCTGAAGTCATCGATTGAGCGCATCACGCTAAACGGCCCTGAGCCCGGTCTGGGCAGGATCACCACGAACCTGAACATCAGCAGCGAGTTCACCGAAGGGGAAGGGCAGGCGCTGATGTGCGATGTGAACGGGATTGCGGTGGCCAGCGGAACCAGTTGCGTGAGCAAAGCACTGAAGATTTCACACGTGTTAAGCGCCATTGGGTTGGAGCATTCGCTGGCGTCGGCGAACATTATTCTGTCCCTTGGCAAGGACAACACGGAGGAGGACCTGGATCATTTTCTGGCGACGTTCCCCAAGATCATCGCCAAATTGCGCAGCATGTCGCCTACGTGGGAAGAATTTGGGAAGCGGCGCCGAGATTGAAGTATCCGGGGGATTTGCATTTGTTTTGGCGCCTTATAGCTTGTAGCCTGTTGGTTTCTGATTATGGAAGCTGCCAAACAAGCCGTTGAACGTAAGACGCTCGAACAGCGCGAGCGAATGGGCGAATTGCAACGCATTCGCCATTCTGCCGCGCACATCATGGCAGCGGCGGTGCTGCGCCTTTGGCCCGAGACGCGCCTGGACATTGGCCCGCCGACGGACGAAGGGTTCTATTACGATTTCGATCTTGAGAGCCATCGTTTCTCGCCGGAGGATTTTCCGAAGATCGAGGAGGAGATGCGCAAGATCGTGAAGGAGAACCAGACCTTCGAGAAGAGCATTAAGACCCGCGACGAAGCGCGCGCATTTTTCGAGAAACGCGGCCAGAAATTCAAGATCGAACGTCTCGGCGATATTCCCGAAGGCGAAACAATTTCGTTCTATACGAATGGCGAGTTCATTGACCTTTGCGCCGGGCCGCACGTGATGCGCACCGGCAACGTGAAGGCGTTCAAGCTGCTCAAGGTCGCGTCGGCGTATTTTCGCGGTAACGAAAAGAATCCGCAGCTTCAGCGCCTCTACGGCACGGCGTTCCACAACAAGACGGAGCTCGATGCCTGGTTGCAGCAACAGGAGGAAGCGCGCAAACGCGACCACCGCAAGATCGGCAAAGAGATGGGCCTGTTCACCATTTCGCAACTCGTTGGTCCCGGGCTGATCCTTTGGATGCCGAAAGGCGGCGTGCTTCGCACCGAGTTGCAGGCCTTGATGCAAGATGAACTCCTGAAGCGCGGTTACACTCCGGTTTATACGCCGCACATCGGCAGCGTGGAGCTTTACAAAATTTCCGGGCATTTCCCTTATTACAAGGACAGCCAATACCCGACAATCAAAGTTGCGGACAACGAAGAGTATTTGCTGAAGCCGATGAATTGCCCGCACCACATCCAGATTTACGCTGCCGAGCCGCGCAGTTATCGGGAGCTGCCGATGCGCCTCGCCGAATTCGGCAACGTCTATCGCTACGAACAATCCGGCGAACTCAGCGGTATGACCCGCGTCCGCGGCTTCACCCAGGATGACGCGCATATCTTTTGTACGCCCGAACAGGTCGAGCAGGAATTCCGCAGCACGACCGAACTTGTGCAACACGTCTTCGCGGTGTTGGGCCTGACGAACTATCGCGTGCAGGTGAGTGTGCGCGATCCCAGGAGCGATAAATACACCGGCGATCCGGAGAACTGGAACAAGGCCGAAGCGACCCTGAAGAAAGTCGCATCCGATATGGGCCTGCCCCACGAAGTTGTCGAAGGCGAAGCGGCCTTTTACGGGCCGAAGCTCGATTTCATGGTCAAGGATTGCCTTGGCCGCGAATGGCAGCTTGGCACCGTGCAATTAGATTACAATTTACCGGAGCGCTTTCAGCTCGAATACATCGGTTCGGACAACCAGCGTCATCGGCCAGTGATGATTCATCGCGCGCCTTTTGGCAGTTTCGAGCGTTTTGTGGGCATCCTGATCGAGCACTTTGCTGGCAACTTCCCCCTCTGGCTCGCGCCCGAACAGGTCCGCGTGCTCGCTCTCGGCGACGCTCAAAACGCTTATGCCCAAGGCATTCTCGACGAATTGCGCCGCGCCGGTGTCCGGGCTGAGATTGATATCTCCGGCGACAAGATCGGAGCAAAGATCCGCAATGCCGAGCTCGCCAAAGTCCACACCATGTTCATCGTCGGTGGCAAGGAACAGGAAGCTGAGAAAGTCGCCGTTCGCGTCCACGGCAAAGGCGACCAGGGTGCGCAACCGCGAGCCGCGTCGATCGCGCAAATCTTGTCGGACATCAAGGCGCGGAAACTCTGATGGCCTACTCGTGGATCTCGTAAACGGTGTCCTTAAGCACGAACTGGACGTTCTTGCCGAGGGCCGCCCATGGCGCAACTTCTGGTTCGCGCTTTAGTAATGTGAAGTATTCTTCCGAATTGAATTGCACGCGGTGGCGTTTCACATTGGCCAAGCGCTTCTGCACCTCAGCATCGATCCATTGCTCGCCGTTCTGGTAAAAGGCGCGCCCGCCGGCGAACCGCGCTTGCTGATTGTATTGCTGGGAACGCACTTGCGCTTCCTTTTTCACATCCGCGGGGCTCTTCAGCTGTGCGCGCGCCGCCGAAGCCATCGAAGGCAGCGGCTTGGCGGCAGTGATTGCGCCGCGAAAAGCTTCTTCATTGCCGAGCACGAGCGCATCGGCGGCATCGGCCTGCTTTAGCTTGCTATACGAACGCGTGTTGCCGACGGCGCCTGCGCCTTCGCGCTCCCGGCGTTGCTCAAAGAAATATAAACCGTCGGCCTCGCTCGCCGGTCCATTTTGCAGGCGCACCGAGCGCGACAAGTCCGGCACGCCACGATTCTTCTCGTCTTCAATGATCAGGTAAGCGGTGTAAGGCGTGACGATGCTGTATTGGCGCGCGAGCTCCGTCACTTCGTCTTTCAATTCCTTGTTGTCGCCATGCAAGCGAATCTCATCCAGCAGGTAACCGACGCGGCGCATTGCCCACAGCCGCGGAATGAAATCGCGGCTGGAAGATTCCTCAGGAAATTTTGCGTCTTCGGCGAATTTGCGGCGATCGCCGCTCACGCTGCCGGAAATCTCAATCGCGCCCGCGCCATGACCGGAGTAACGGCCCACGAGCACCACCTGGTCGCCCTTGAACAAATCCGGCACGGGCGACGGATACATTTTCGCGGCGCGAATCGCTTCCGGGAAACTGACTTTCGGGTTGGCGAGCACCGGCTCTTTGATCTTGCTGAAGAAGTTGGATACTTTCACTTCGAGGTCTTCCTCCGGAAGCACGTATTGGCTGACCGCTTTGGTCTGTTCGGTAATCTTATCCAGCAAATGCGTATTCACGTCCGTGCCGATACCGAAACAGAAGATGCGCGTGTTGGCGCGGTTCGCCTTGGTGGCATTCTCGAGAATCGCGTCTTCGCGCGTGACGCCAATGGTCGGCAGGCCGTCGGTGAGAAAGATGACCACAAAGGGCCGGTCACCGCTTTCGGGCCGCAACGCCAGCGCTTTCTGCAGCGCATCATTGATCGCCGTGCCGCCCGTTGGCTTCAATTCTTTGATGAACGTGCGCGCGCGTTCACGCTGGCTTGCGGACACATCGGCCAATTTGCCGAACAACGGCTCGACTTCCGTGGCAAAGCGGATGATCTCGAAGCGGTCCGAGTCGTTCAGGTTCTCGACGCAAAAGTTGAGCGCCTTCTTGCCTTGCTCGAGTTTCGCGCCCGCCATCGATCCGGAGGTGTCGAGCACGAACAGCACGTCCTTGGGAATGACTTTCGTGTTTTTCGTTTCGATCCCTGGCGAAGCCAGCAACAGGAAATATCCGTCTTCGCCCGGCTTCTTGTAAGTAAGCAGGTCCAAGGCGATGTCGGACTTCTCCATCGAGTAATACAACTGGAAGTCCGCATCGCTTTTAGCATCGTTCGATTCGAATCCGACGGTTGCCTTTGTTGGCGAATGACGCTTCACCTCCACACTGTGGCTGGGCGAATAAATGGACTTGAGCGGACGTTGTCCCTCAAGGTCCACCTTCAGGCTCAGGTTCTTCGACGCGCCTTTGAGCGGCAACGCGTAACTGACCAGACCGCTGTCCGCCTTGAGCACTTGCGAATACGACAGATGGATGCGCTTCTTGCCGTGCGGCTCGATCGGGAAAATGCGCACCTTGAAAACGTCGCGCCCGGAATATTCCAGCAGGGCCGGGTCCTTGAGTTTGCGCACAATGTCCTCGTAAATGCTCCGCGCTTTATCCGCCGCCAGCAATTCGGCGTCTATCTGCTTCCCGTTAATTTCCATGCTGAACTTGTTGATCGCGCTGCCTTTGGGAACCGGAAAGAGGAACGTGCCCTCCACCTGCCGTGAATTGGGGTTATAGAACTCCTGCTCGATCACCGTTTCCGCAACCTGGTCCTTGACCCGCACATTGGCCTGGAGGGACTGCGTTTCCAACGGCGCAGCGGTAACCGGCGGTGGCCGATGGGGTGGGGGAACAGGCCGCCAAAAGTCCGATTCATGAAGGATGATCAACCCCGCGCCAGACACCTGGCCCGCCAGGCACACAGAAAGAAGTAGCCCGAACATCGTTCTCATACCCTGTTAGACGGGCGCCCGAATAAAATGCTCCCGTCAATGGGAATCGCTCAGGATTTCTCAGTTTCCACCGGCAGCTGGTCGAGGCCAATGTTCGAAGCGAAGGTTGTCCTCGGCTTGTAATGGTCGCGCAGGTGCCAGGTACCG
>Ga0111539_10010645_pt1 | contig 11583 bp, 11 predicted proteins | sample RhiMethybrSRZTD1_FD_79667 | JGI IMG/M metagenome (GOLD analysis project Ga0111539, IMG submission 79667) | Populus rhizosphere microbial communities from Tennessee, USA - Rhizosphere MetaG P. TD hybrid SRZTD1 (version 2) (version 2) | ecosystem: Host-associated > Plants > Roots > Rhizosphere >...
GGCCTCGTCGCCCTGCGAGTCAGCGGCCTCTACCTGGCGGTGGTGACCTTCGCCTTCGGGCTCGCCGCGAGCCAGTATCTCTACGACCGCCCGCTGCTCAGCGGCAGCTTCGCGGAGTCGGTGCCGCTGGTTCGCTCGGAGGTCTTCGGGATCGACGTGACCTCGCAGCGGTCCTACTACTACCTCGTCCTCGCGGTGGTGATCGTCGCGGTGGCGATGGTCGCCCGCCTGCGGCGCACCGGCATCGGCCGGAACACGATCGCGGTCCGCGACAACCCGGACGCAGCGTCGGCCTACACGGTGTCCACGACCATGACCCGGCTCCGGGCGTTCGCGCTGTCCGGCGGGATGGCGGCGCTGGGCGGCACGCTCCTCGCCGCCAACGTGCAGGCGATCCCGAGCGACCGGCTGTTCACGGTGGCCGACTCGCTGCTGCTGGTGTCGATCGTCGTCATCGGCGGGCTCGGCTCGGTGTCCGGGGCGGTGTTCGGCGCGGTGTGGGTCATCGGGCTGCCTGCCTTCTTCCCGGGCAACGACCTCGTGCCCCTGCTCACATCGAGCCTCGGCCTGCTCGTGCTGCTCCTCTACTTCCCGGGCGGCCTGGTCCAGATCGGCTACGCGGCCCGGGCCGCCATCATCGAGTGGGCCGAACGGCGGGCGGGGCCGGCGGCGGCCCCCCGCCTGGCGGCGGTCCCGGTCCGCGCCGCGGTGGAGCACGCCCCGCTGCCCGCGGGGACGCCCGCCCTGCGGGCGACCGAAGTTGCCGTCCGCTTCGGGGGCATCGCCGCCGTCGACCGCGCCTCGATCGAGGTCGCCGCGGGCGAGGTCGTGGGCCTGATCGGCACCAACGGAGCCGGCAAGTCCACGCTCATGAACGCCATCGGCGGCTTCGTCCCCGCCCATGGTGCCATCGAGCTGCTGGGCCGGCCGGCACCGCCCACGGCTGCCGGCCGGGCCCGGGCGGGCCTCGGCCGGAGCTTCCAAGCCGCGACGCTGTTCCCCGAGCTGACCGTGTGCGAGACCGTGCTCGTGGCCTTCGAGGCGCGCCGGCGCACCGGGCTGGCATCCAGCGCCCTGTGCCTGCCCCGCTCGCTCCGCCTGGAGCGGGCGCGGCGGTCCGAGGTCCACGACCTGGTCGACTTCCTGGGCCTCGGGGCCTACGCCGACGCCTACGTCGGCGACCTGTCGACCGGGACCCGGCGCATCGTCGAGCTGGCCGGCCTGCTCGCGCTCGACGCCCGGGTGCTGTGCCTGGACGAGCCGACTGCGGGGGTGGCGCAGCGCGAGACCGAGGCGTTCGGGCCGCTCATCCTGGAGGTGCGCCGCGAGCTCGGTGCGTCTCTGCTGGTCATCGAGCACGACATGCCGCTCATCATGAGCATCAGCGACCGCGTCTACTGCCTGGAGCTCGGGCGGGTCATCGCCGAGGGTGACCCCGCCACCGTCCGCCACGATCCCGCCGTCATCGCCAGCTACCTCGGCACTGACGAGCGGGCGATCGCCCGCAGCGGCACCGCCCCGACCGCACCCGCCCCGAGGAGGCAACCCCAGTGAGCTTGTGGCCCGACGAGTACGAGGAACTGCGGGCCGAGGCCCGCGCCCTGACCCCGAGCGTGGTCGAGGCCATGGATCTCACCGGGCCGCCGGGCGAGGACCTGGCGACCAAGCTCGCCCGCATCCGCCAGGGGATCGCCGAGCTGGTGCCTGCGTCGCCCGACGGCGTCGACGAGGTCGTGGGGGGCGTGCCCTGCCGGGTGTTCCGCCACCCCGAGCCGCGGGGCACCTACCTGCAGATCCACGGCGGCGCGTTCATGTTCGGCTCGCCCCGCATGGATGACCTCGCCAACGCCGCGGTGGGCAAGGACGTGGGCGTCACCGTGGTGTCGGTCGACTACCGGATGGCGCCCGAGCATCCGTTCCCGGCCGGCGGCGACGACTGCCTGGCCGTCGCGGCCGCGCTGCTCGACGGAGGGAAGAGCCGGCTGCTGATCGGCGGCGAGTCCGCCGGCGGGACCCACGCGGCCACGACCGCAGTGCGGATCCGGGACGAGCTCGGCCGCATCGATCGGGTCGCCGGGCTCAACCTCGAGTACGGCCTGTACGACTTCAGCCAGACGCCGTCGCGGCGCGGCGTCCGGCCGAGCGACCTCCCCGACGTCATCGGCCGGGACCACGACGAGGTGGTCGGCGCCTACCTGCCCGGGCACAGCGTGGCCGAGCTGTCCGACCCGGCCTGCTCGCCGCTCTACGCCGACCTGACCGGCCTGCCGCCCGCGCTGTTCACCGTCGGGCACGCCGACCACCTGCTGGACGACAGCCTGTTCATGGCCGCCCGCTGGAAGGCGTGGGGCAACGAGGTGGAGCTCGCCGTGTATCCGGACTGCATCCATGGGTTCCTGCGCTTCCCCATGGCCCTCGCCGAGCGGGCGCGCCAGCGGATCCACGGCTTCATGGACCGCTGCCTCGGCCCTGCCTAGCGCACCACGACCCTCACCCGCCCGAGGTTGAAGATCCGGCAGTGCGGGGTGCCGGCGTCGACCGAGCGCTGGTTGGTCACCCGCACCGCGGGGAAGTACGTGCCCGGTGTCGTGAACGTGTGGGTCACGACCGAGGTGTAGCGGGCGAGGGCGGGATCGAGGTCGTCCTCCACCCGCGGGAACTCGCCCGTGCCCTCGAAGTCCCACTCGACGCCTACGACGCCGCCGGCGCCGACCGGCACCTCGATGTCGGCCTGGAACCGGACCGGCTCGCCCGCGGCCACCTCGCTGCGCTCGGCCCCGTTGGCGGTGGCCCGGACGACCGCTTGCGGCCCCCGCCGGGCGGCGGCGTCCGCGGGCAAATGGACCTGCCCGTCGACGTAACGGCACCCGGTGCTGGCCGGGGGTGCGATCCCGAGCTCGACCCAGGCCGCGACATCCCGCAGGGCCTGCTGCAGGACGCCGAGGTACGAGACGATCCGGGTCCGGCGGGCCGGGAAGACGTCCGAGGCCAGGCCGGCGACCGGCTCGGCGCCGCCCGTGTGCATGGCGTGCTCGACGAACCAGAGCCGGTACTGATCGTCCATCCGGTCGCCGAGCTGGGCCTCGACCTGCTTGCGGTACCACAGGGCCTGCCACGGGTAGGCCGCCTCGTCCATCAGGGACTGCACCACGATCATCTTCCCGGCGAAGCGGCCCGACTGGCTGGCACCCGATCCCTGCCGGGCCATGATCGGGCCGATCTTGCGGGGGCGCTGCGGGTAGATCGGCGTGCCGCCTTCGGTGAACTGCTGCCAGGGCTCGAAGTCGGGATCGACCTGGTGGCGGTGCATGGTCTGGAAGGCGAGGTACACCGAGTTGTCCACCGCGACCTCGTCGCCCACCGCGATGTCGGCGAGCTCCTCGAAGTGGGCCTCGCCCATGCCGACGATGACGATGTCGTCCCGGGTCCCGGTGAGGTACATCGCGTGGCCGGTCGCCTTGCCGCTCAGCATCTCCACAGTGGCCCCGAGCGCGTTGCCGCCGACGGGCTCCCGCAGGCGGATGGCCGCCGGGAGCTCGGTGACGGTCCCCCGGGGCATGGCCATGGGGAGGGGCAGCCCCATCTCCCGGGCCTGCTCACCGAAGATGACCTCGGCCACCGTGGTCCGGTGCTGCACCCGGGCGTCGAGCAGCGACTGCGGCGCGTCGTAGCCGAGGTAGCCGGGGACGGTCCAGAAGTCCTCGAAATAGCCGGGGTCGAAGCGGAGGATGTTGTCGGCAAGCACCGCCCACACGCCGGTGTAGCCCTGGGCGAGGCGGTCGGCGTCGAACCACGCGGCGGGCGGGAACCCCAGTCGCGTGACTTCGGCGAGGACCTGGCGCTGCTCCACCGTCAAGCCGGCATAGATGTCGCCGCTGCCGCCCGGCTCGGTGGCGTCCACGATCTGCGGGAAGCGGTCCCGCAGGATGCGCAGGGCGAGCGCCTGGCTGGAGAAGGTGTTGGGCATGCTCTGCGGGATGCCCATGACGAAGGGCACCGCGCCGTCCCATACGTCGGGCGCGGCCTCGAACCCGGCGATGGTCTTCATCGACCCACCGCTGCCGCCGTAGATGTAACCGTAAGCGCGGTGGTCGCCGTACATCTCGGCGGCGAGCTGCCGGCCATAGCGGGCCACCGCGGCGCTGGCCCGATAGCCGGCGACGGTCCAATCCTCGCCGGGGAACGGGCTGGTGCGGCCGAGGTTCGACTCGACGAGGTAGGCGCCGCTGTCGACCGCGAACTCGATCGACCCCGCGATCCCGTACAGCACCCCGATCGACGCCGCGAACTCGATGCCCGACATGGGCAGCACCGGCTGGAGGAACCGTCCTTCGTACCGCTCCGGAGGCGGGAAGTAGAAGGTGAACTTGGCGTCGGTGCCCTCGAAGCCGCCATGGACGTGCCGGTGGCGCACCGGCTCGTCACGCCATTCGTCGGCGTCGATGAAGGGCGTCCCGAACTGCGGGTCCTTCGATCCGGTCGGCGCGTGACGGAACGATCCGGTCACCTGCTCCCCCTCAGGCGGGGAGCGCGACCGCGTCCACCGCTGCCCTCACCCTAGGGCAGCAGGCCTCAACCTCGGGCCGGCCGGAGCGCGGATTCCTCCAGCAGGTCGAGCTGGGTTCGCAGCATGTCGACGGTGAAGGCCAGGCACAGCACCACCAGCCGGTCCACGCCCAGCTCGGCGTACCGGCCGACTGATTCGGGCGTGACCGGGTGCATGTACGGCGACACGCTCAGCGTGATGTCGGCGCGTGTCCGGCCCTCGGCCGCCAGCGCCGCGTCGAGCCGTTCGAGCGCAGGCGGCAGGTCCTCGGGCAGTCGGCCGAACGTGAACCAGCCCTGGCCCAGCCGGGCCACGCGGCGCAGGGCGGCATCGCTCTCACCCCCCACGTGGATGGGCGGATGCGGGCGCTGCACCGGCTTGGGGTACATCCGGCACGGTCGCAGGTCGTACAGCTCGCCGTGGAACTCGGACACCTCATCGCACCACAGGCTGCGCATGGCGGCCAGGTACTCGTCGGTGCGCCGCCCGCGGCGCTCGAAGGGCACGCCCAGGGCCTCGAACTCCTCGCGCAGCCACCCCACCCCCACGCCGAAGTCGACCCGGCCCGCCGACAGGGCGTCGACGTCGGTGACGGCCTTGGCGGTGTACACCGGGTTCCGCTGCGGCACCAGGCAGATGCCGGTGCCCAGCCGGATCCGCTCGGTCACGGCCGCCAGATAGGTCAGGGCCGTGAACGGCTCCACCATCCCGGCGTCGCCGCCGGCGGGGAACCGGCCGCTCGGGTCGTACGGGTAGGCCGAGTCGTACTCGTCGAACAGCACGACATGCTCGGCCACCCAGATCGACTCGAAGCCCCGCTCCTCCGCCTCCCGGCCGACCGCGCCCACGAGCTCGGGCGTGGCATTGGCACTGGCGATGGGCACGAACAGTCCGACGTCCATGGGCGCAGGACCCTAGCGCCAGGCTCCGGGCTCGGCCGCGGTGAACGACCTCTCCTCGGCTGCTCCCTGCCCGCCCGGTGCCGGCGTCAGTCGGTCGGCGGCTCTGCGCTCAGCTTCCCGAGGACGGAACGAGGGTCCTGGTCGCGGGCCAGATCGCCGAGCGAGATGATGCCGACCACATCCTGGCCGTCCACGACGGGCAGGCGGCGAACCGCGGCTTCGGCCATCTTGCGCGCCGCCTCGTCGACGGACTCGTCGGCCGGGAGCGTGATGAGGGAGCTGGTGCAGACATCACCGGCCTGGGCCTTGGTCGGGTCGTTGCCGTCGGCCACGGATCGCACCACGAGGTCGCGGTCGGTCACGATCCCGAAGACCTCGTCGTCTCGCCGCACGATCACGTCACCGATGTTCTTGTCCCGCATCAGGGTTGCGACTTCCCTGAGGGTGGCGGCCTCGTCGACGGACACCAGGTTGGTCGTCATCAGGCTTCGGATGCTGGTGGTCATGCCCGTCGTCTACCCCCGTAACCGGGCACCAAGCACATTGTGACCAGCAGGTTCAGGCCAGCCGAAGCTCCATGAAGTGGATGTACGGTTCGAGCGGCGTGCCGGCGACCTCGGAGCCGTCGAAGGGCTCGGTTTCGACGAAGCCGGTGGCGCGGTACAGCGCCCGGGCGGCAGTCATGATCCGAAGGGTCTCGAGCCTGACGGTCGCGTAGCCCTCGGCTCTGGCCTCCTGCAGGAGGCGGGCGAGGAGCGCACGACCGACGCCGAGGCACTGGGCTGCGGGACGGACGTACATCCGCTTGAGCTCGGCCGTGGTGCCGTCGATGGGCTTGAGCGAGCCCACACCGACCGGGTGGCCGTCGAGCCGGGCCACGAGCAGCCGCCCACGCGAGCCGAGCAGCCGCGACAGCTCGCTGCGGAACGCATCGTGGTGGCGGGCCTGGTCGGCCTCGGTGAAGGTGACCCCGAGGTCCTGCCCCAGGCGGTCGGCGACCCACTCGCCGTACTCCTGGAACAGCGGCTCGACGACCGCAGCCACCTCGTCCGTCCGGGCGTCGGTGACCGTGACCGATCGCTCGACCGCCTCAGCTGCGCTGTGCATCGCCATGCCTCCCAATACTCAAGTCTTGTGTAACTACTAACTCAAGACTGGAGTAATTTCAAGCCCGTGCCACCGCGCCCGACGACCAGCAGCTACGCCCTCGTAGGCCTCCTCGCCCTGCGACCTTGGAGCGCCTACGAGCTCGCCCAGCAAGCGACCCGCAGCCTCCGCTACACCCACCCGCGCACGGAGAGCCACCTCTACGAGGAGGCGAAGCGACTGCTGCGCCTGGGTTGGGCGACGACCAGCACCGAGCATCACGGGCGCCGGACCCGGACCATCTACACGATCACCGGCGACGGCCGCCTAGCGCTCCAGGACTGGTTCGCGACCCCGCCGCGCCCGCCCCAGCTCGACTTCGAGGCCCTCCTGCGCCTGCTGTTCGCCGACCAGACCGACAAGGCCACCCTCGACCGGTGCCTCGAGGAGACGGCCGCCGGCGCCCGCCACCTGTTCGATGACGCCATCGAGCGGCTCCTCCGCCCGTACGTGACCGACGACGAAGCGCCGTTCCCCGAGCGCCGCCACATCGCCGCCCTCGTCGCCGCGTTCGTCGCCGACTACCTGCACCTGGTCGAACGCTGGGCCGAGTTCGCCCGCGAGGAGATCCACAGCTGGCCCCGCACCGACGGCCTCGGCATGACCGACCGCACCCGCCAGATCCTCGACGCCGTGCTCGAAGGCCGCAGCGCCCTCACGCCGGACGGCTGACGATCCGGCTAGGGACAGTTGGCGTAGGGAGGCGCACCGAACTGCAGCGACCGCCAGAGCAATTGAGTGCGCGCGCCTTCGGTCATCGAGACCGAGCCGGATTCGTTCGGTAGCGACTGCCACCGACGCGAGGGTGATCTGGGGGTCGGCGACCGCGAGGACGGGCTCGTGCCAGCGCACCTGGTCCCACACGAACACGCCGTCCCAGCCGGCCGCCTCCGCCTCGCCGTCACGAATCGCTCCCTCGTCGTACGCGTCGTCGGGCGCGCATCGGGCCCGGCCGCCTTGGTGGGCGCCGCGGCGCATCACTCCGGTGCGGGCAGGTAGCGGGTCTGGCTGAAGGCACCCTTGGCGAAGGCGATGATCTTGGTGGCTCGCACGGCGAAGACGAGCACCCGGCCGCCGCCGTCGGGAAGGGCGAAGCCTTCGTCGGTCACCCGGTACTTCCATCGGCCGTCCCAGGTGGCAGCCCACGCCCCGGCGAGCCGTCCGAGCGTGGCGTGATCGGTGATCCGTTCGGCCTCGCCCTCGACGACGACGTCGAGTCCATGGTCCCACCGGTTGCAGCCGGTGCTCACCACGACCGCAGGATTGCCGGCGAGGTTCCGGGCCTTCTGTTCCTCCGGACCTGTGCAGAAGTGGAGCGTCTCGTTGACCCACACTGCGACGAGCGGCGTCACGTGCGGACGGCCATCGGTGCGCACCGTCGTGATCCACGACAGCTGCGCCGCTTCCAACTCCCCCTTGACGGTCACCCATGGTGTTGAGTGCGCGTCAGGGTCGCTGAAGCGCACGTCGAGCTGGGCGACTGGCTCGTTCATGATCACTCCCGTCGCATGCCGATCCGGCTCCTACCGTCCGGAGTCTGACTCCCGCGTAGACACCTGACTCGTCGGGCCGACGCGAGTCCCCGCAGCACGACGATGGCATGGCGAGCGGTCCCCTCGCTGGCAGCACTGGAGACATGGTGCTCATCCGATGGTGCGCAGGTACGGCACCAGGGTTTCGACCAGCGGGTTCTGCGCTGTCTCGACCCCCATCGGGTCGGTGTGGGTGAGCCGGTCACTCTCGTCGACCAGCGTGAGCTCGCGGTCGGGGATGCCCGACTGCTGGGCCAACAGGCGGGCGCCGTTCAGCACCCGGCCCGCTCCGAAGGTCGTCTCCAGCGCGTAGATCGGTAGGTCCAGTTCGGCGCCGTGGATCGCCCGCACGCCCAGCAGCTCCTGGGCCGGGTTCTCGATTCCGCCGTTGACGGCGGCGCTGTCGATCGACAGGCGCTTCGGGTGGTACCAGGCGGTGCCGTCGATGCCGAGGCTCTCGTCGCCGTCGGTGCCCTCGACCAGGCCCGAGAACATGCGGGCGGCGCGCTCGACCGGAACCAACTCGTCGTCGACCCAGCCGCGGGGATCGCCGCTGTCGGCCAGGCGACCCATGTGCATCTGGACCAGCTCGAGGCCGTCGGGGCTGGTGTCGGTGTCGAGCGCGTAGCCGTACTGGGCGGCGTTGGTGGGCGTCACCGGTGGCTTGAGGTTCTGCGGGATGAGCGGCGATGCGTAGCCGATCGACGGCGCGTCGGGCTCGACCACAGTGGCCGTCGCTCCCAGCGCGTTGAACACCCCCGCGGCCCACGGCAGGCCCAACCCGACGATGTCGTTGAACGCCGAGCCGGTCTCCAGCTCGGTGAGCTCGGCCTGCGCCTCCTCGACCGTGGGCGCCTGGCCCGCGCCGCTCCCCCCGTCGATGAGCGCGATGCCCGCCAGGTCCTCCGCACCCGGGCGGCCGTCGAAATCCCACGTGGCGTAGGCCACCGTGATCGACCCGCCCAGCGAGTGCCCGCCCAGCACCACCTGACCGCCCAGGTGCGCCGCCTCCTCGATGACGGCGTGGAGGTCCTCGATCGCGACCGCCATGCCCCAGTCGCGGGCGAAGTCTGCTGACGCCTCGTCCCCACCGGGGCCACCGATCGGCTCGAAGTGCTCCGTGATGCTGTCGTCGCCGAGCCAGCCGAGGTAGTAGTCGAAAGTCTCCTGCGTGGTGGCGTCGCCGGCCACCCGGTCCTCCAACGTGCTGTGGTCTTCGAGCAGGTTCTCGCGGCGGTCGACCGCCCACACCTGCCAACCGTCGAGCGCGTCGACCATGTCGAGCGCGACCGGAGTGAAATAGGCGGCGCCCGCCGACGTGCCGGGCACCAGCACCAGCACGTTCTCGGCGTCGGCCGGGCCATGCTCGATGACCCTCACCCGGTTGTACTCGGCGGGCCCGGGCCCGGCCGCGACCTCCACCGTCTCGACCCGCACCTCCGGACCAGAGGTCTCGGCACCCGTCGCGCCGTCGTCATCACCAACCGGTGGCTGTGCAGGCCGATCGTCATCCCCGCTGTCATCGTCCCCGCCGCAGGCGCCGGCCACCAGCACCAGCGCTGCGCCCACCGTCATCAGCCGTCGCCCGGTCGATCGCACCATCCCGTCGTCCCCCTCTCGACCAAACAGTACACCGGTGTGCTGCAACGCGACGGTGGATCCCCCGGTCGTCAGCGGCCGACGCGCACGCTGGCCAGCACGGACGACACGATCGCCCGAACATCGGCGTCCGACGTGCGGGCACGGCGCAGCAGCTGGCGGTAGAAGATCGGCCCCGACAACAGGTCGACCATGAGGCCGGCGTCAGCGTCCGGCGAGATCTGACCCTCGGCGATGGCCACCTCCAGCCGCTCGACGATCGGCGCACGCCGATCCGCCACAAACGCCGCGTGCAGCCCCGAGATCACGGGGTCACGCTGCGCTGCCAGCAACAACGCCGGCAGCGAGCGCCGCATCGTCGCCGACTCCACCACGTCGCGCACAGCCACGAACAGCCCGACCAGGTCCTCGGCCAGGTCGTCGGTGTGCGGCACCCGGTTCGACGGCGCCACCCTCCCCCACGCCTCGGAGATCAGCTCCGACGGGTTCGACCAGTGTCGGTAGAGCGTCGTGCGCGACACCCCGGTCTCCCTACTCACCCGACCGAACGTCACGCTCCCGAGGCCCTCGGTCCTGAGCAACCGCTGTACGGCATCGAGCACCTTGGCCACCGTGCGCTCGACGCGCGCGTCCCGCCGGTCCGTGATCGCCATCGCCCGGCACGGTACAAGCACGCCGCGCAGATTGACCGACATCAGGGTCCTCACCGAGCGACCGCGCCACGCGTCGCGCCCTCCTCCCGTGGCGTTCTCGGCGAGTTCACGTACTGAAGACCCATAGGATCTGACCCATGGCTGGTCTCGCGATCATCACTGAGGCATGCATCGATGTGAAGGATCGTGCCTGCGTAGACGTCTGCCCAGTGCAGTGCATCTATGAGTTCGATCCGCAGCAGAACGTGCTGTTCTCCGAGGACGAAGCGGGCAGCGGGACAATCGAGACCATCCACGCCGCGGATCCCGACGCTATTGCGGTCTTCGGGGACAGCATCCTGTACGTGAACCTCGAAGAATGCACGTCCTGCACTGCGTGCTACCAGCCCGACGTCTGTCCTGTGGGGGCGATCTACTCCGAAGAGCATCTCCCCGATGGATCGGCGACGAGCGCGAAGTACAACGCGGAAGATCCCAACAAGGGCCACGATCACACCTTCTTCGTGCAGCACAGCCGAGATGTGTTCGCGGACTAGGTCGACAACATACGCGCTGACGGGTGCTCTATTGCCCAACTGCCGGCTCGCGGTGCGATTCCACGATCAGGGCGGCGGGCCGACGGGCGCGAGGACGGCACTGCGGCGAGCAGGGACACGGTCACGATGATGAGAGCCATGATCGGGAAGGCGATCCAGAACGAGTCGGTGGGATCCCGTCGAGCCAGTAGGTCGCGATGAGGTCGCCTCCTCGGTGGCGTCGGACTCCGCGGCAGGCTGTTCGGCCGACGGGCCTTGCACGTCGCAAGGCGCGGTGGGTGAGATCAACGAATGGCCCGCCTGGGGCAGTTGCTGTGCACCGTGCCTCCGGGCGGTGGGATCAGAGCCCCAGTATCTGTGCCTTCTTGGCGGCGAACTCTTCCTCGGTGAGGATGCCCTGGTCCTTGAGGTCGGCGAGCTGCTTGAGCTCTTCGATCTGTGCGCTGCCCACAGCTTGGGGCGCGGGCGGTGCAGCCTCTGGAGCCTGGGTGGGTGGGGCAGCCGGCGCCTGAGCCGGCGCCTGAGCCGCCGCGGCGCTGCGTTGAGCAGACTTGGCCCCCATGTGGGCTGCGGTTCCCGCAACGACCGCGGTGGTGGCAAGTCGAGCAACGGGCATGCGACGACGGAGCATTTCTAGCCTTCCTTTGCTGGTTCGATGGCGTCGGACAA
>Ga0111539_10010646_pt1 | contig 11582 bp, 13 predicted proteins | sample RhiMethybrSRZTD1_FD_79667 | JGI IMG/M metagenome (GOLD analysis project Ga0111539, IMG submission 79667) | Populus rhizosphere microbial communities from Tennessee, USA - Rhizosphere MetaG P. TD hybrid SRZTD1 (version 2) (version 2) | ecosystem: Host-associated > Plants > Roots > Rhizosphere >...
ACAACCGGGCCGCCGCCGACCCGGGCGGCCGGCCGTGGTCAGAGCGCAAGCGCTACGTCTGGTGGGACGCCGACGAGGGGCAGTGGACCAGCCTGGGCGACCATCCGGACTTCGTGCCCGACAAGGCGCCCGACTACAAGCCGCCCGAGGGCGCCGAGGGTGCCGACGCCCTGCGCGGGACCACGCCGTTCATCGCGCACCCGGACGGGCTCGGCTGGATCTGGGCACCGTCGGGACTCGTCGACGGCCCACTCCCGACGCACTACGAGCCGCACGAGTCGCCGGTCGACAACGCGCTCTACACCGTGCGGGCCGACCCGACGCGCGAGATCTACGACCGCGCGGGGAACCGCTACAACCCCCCGGGGTCGCCGCAGTATCCGTTCGTGCTGACGACCTACCGGCTGACCGAGCATCACACGGCGGGCGGCATGTCGCGCACGCTGCCGTACCTGGCCGAGCTGCAGCCGGAGCTGTTCGTGGAGGTCAGCCCGCAGCTGGCGGCCGAGCGTGGGCTCGAGCACGCGGGCTGGGCGACGGTGATCACCGAGCGGACGGCGGTGGAGGCGCGCGTGATGGTCACCGATCGCCTGCGGCCGCTGACCGTGCGCGGGCAGACCGTGCACCAGGTCGGGCTGCCCTACCACTGGGGAGGCCGCGGCCTGGTCACGGGCGATCCCGCCAACGCGTTGCTCTCCATCGTCACCGACAGCAACGTCCACATCCCCGAGTACAAGGCGCTCACGTGCGACGTCCGGCCCGGGCGCAAGGCGGAGCAGCGATGACCGAGCGCGTCGGCTTCTTCACCGACACGTCCGTCTGCATCGGCTGCAAGGCCTGCGAGGTCGCGTGCAAGGAGTGGAACCAGATCCCGCCCTCCAACCACGGCTTCACGGGCGACTCCTACGACAACACGTTCGACCTCGGCGCGAACACGTGGCGGCACGTCGCGTTCATCGAGCAGGAGAAGCCGCTGGCCGACGGCGAGCCCGATTGGGGGTTGCAGACGTACCAGGACGGCAACGGCATGCGCTGGCTGATGGCGTCCGACGTCTGCAAGCACTGCACCGAGGCCGCCTGCCTCGAGGTCTGCCCGACCGGGGCGCTGTTCCGCACCGAGTTCGGCACGGTCGTCGTGCAGGAGGACATCTGCAACGGCTGCGGCTACTGCGTGCCCGCGTGTCCGTTCGGCGTCATCGACAAGCGCGAGGAGGACGGTCGCGTCTGGAAGTGCACGCTCTGCTACGACCGGCTCAAGGACGGGCAGGAGCCGGCGTGCGCGAAGGCGTGCCCGACGGACTCGATCCAGTTCGGCGAGCTCGACGATCTGCGGGACCGCGCGCACGCACGGCTCGAGGTCCTGCACCACGCCGGCGCCTCGTCGGCGCGGCTGTACGGCGAGGATCCGGACGACGGCGTCGGCGGGTTCGGCGCGTTCTTCCTGCTCCTCGACGAGCCCGAGGTGTACCGGCTGCCCGCCGAGCCCAAGACGACGACGCGCGACCTGCCGCAGACGTGGGCCGCGGCCGGCGCGGCCGCGCTCGCTCTGGGCGCCGGCCTGCTGGCGGCCGTGTTCGGAGGCCGGCGCTGAGCGACCGGCCGATCACCAAGCCGCCGGTGTGGACGTGGGAGATCCCCGTCTACTTCTACGTCGGCGGGCTCGCGGGCGCGTCAGCCGGCGTGTCACGGCTCGCCGAGGCGCGCGGGAACGACGCCCTCGCCGCCCGCGCCGCCGCGGTGGCCGTCGCGGGCGCCGGCGTCAGCCCCGTGCTACTCATCTCCGACCTCGGGCGCCCGGCTCGGTTCCTGCACATGCTGCGCATGTTCAAGGTCACGTCGCCGATGAGCGTCGGCTCGTGGACGCTGGTCGCGTTCAGCACCGCGGCCGGTGCCGGACTGCTCGACCGGATCGCGGGCGGTCGCGTTCCGGGTGGCCGGGCCGCGCGCACCGCGGCCGGCGTGCTCGGCCTGCCGCTCGCCTCCTACACCGCCGCGCTGGTGGCCAACACCGCCGTGCCGGTGTGGCACGAGTCGCGCCGCATCCTGCCGTTCGTGTTCGTCGCCGGCGCCGCCGCGAGCTCCGGAGCGCTCCTCACGGCGCTCACCCCCGTCGCGGACGCCGCGCCCGCGCGACGTTTGGCCGTCGCGGGGGCGGCGTTCGAGATCGCCGCCACGCGGCTGCTGCACCGGAGTGTCGGGCCGCTCGCCGACGCCTACCGCTCGCCCGCCGACACCGCGTCGACGGTGGCCCTCACGGGCGGGGCCGCGCTGATCGCGGCAGCAGCACGGCGCTCCCGGCTCGCCGCGGCCGCGGGCGGCGCCCTCGTGAACGCGGGCGCCTTCCTGGGCCGCTGGAGCGTGTACAAGGCGGGCTTCCGGGGCACCGGCTAGGCGAGCCGGTGCGCCTCGGCCCGGTCCGCGAACAGGGGCAGGTGCGCGGCGGTGCCGGTGAGGTCGGAGACGCGCGGGATCGGGCCCGGCGGGGCGATCACCGCCACGCGGCATCCATCCTGCGCCGCGAGCTTGTGGATGTCGAGCGCGGCCGCATGCCTCGTCGCGAGCATCGTGGTACCGGCCTACCACTCCGCGAGAGGCCTGCGGCGGCGCCCGTCAGAGGTCGGACGGTAGTGCTTACGGCGCCGCCGAGATCGCCTCCACCAGCTCGCCGACCTTCTCCTCGTCGACGTTGGTTGCGATGTCGGCCTGGCTGATGATCCCGATCATCCGCTTGCCGTCGATCACGGGCAGCCGGCGGACCTTGTGATCGATCATCGTGCGCAGCGCCTCGTCGATCGAGTCGTCGGCGCCGACTGTGACGGTCTTGCTGTCGCCCTGGCCGAGCTCGCCGGCCTTGACGGACGCGGGGTCCTTGCCCCGGGCCAGCACCTTCACGACGATGTCGCGATCGGTGAGCATGCCCTTCAGCCGGTCGTCCTCGCCGCAGATCGGCAGCGATCCGACGTCCTTGTCCGCCAACTGCTTCGCGGCATCGAGAACTGAATCGTTCTCACCGATGCAGGTGCAGTCGGAGCTCATCACGTCGCGAGCCTTCTTGTCAGACACGACTCCTCCTTGGATCGGGTGCGGTGCAGGCGCTACCCGAACCAGCCGTGCGGCAAATCGCGCCGGTGCTTTAGGGGACGTCCTCGGGACCCTGGTCGATGTACTTCGCGCGGAACGTGCGCAGCGCGTCGAACACCTGGTTGTTGAACTGCGGGCAGGTCAGCGAGTGGCCCCAGGCGGTCGCGGCGATCTGCGCGTCCATGTTCGTGCCGTTCTGGAACAGCAGCATGTGGTAGCCGTCCTCCTGCTCGGAGAGCAGGGCCTCGAGCTGCTTGACCGTGTGCGTCGGCGTGCCCGGCTTGTACTGCACGTCGATGCGGCCGTGCTCGAGCGTGTGGACCAGCATGCCGAGGTTCGGCGTGTCGCCGGCGCCGTAGATGCCGTCGTCGTACCACTGCGGGAAGTGGTTGCCCGAGGTCGGCGGGTTGGTCTTGTAGTCGGCCTCGGTGAAGTCCTTGGTCTCGTGGTTGCGACCCTCGATCGGCGGGTTGGTGACCTTGCAGCCGGCGGCCTTGGCGGCCGCGGCGAGGTCGCCGATCTGCTGCTTCGGAAGCGTGATGTCCTGATCCGCCAGCTCCTCGCTGCTCGGGACGTCCTGCGCGGCGCTCTCGCCACCGTCGTCACCGCTGAGCACGCCGCCCGCGAGCAGCACGACGACCACGATCACGGCGACGCCGGCGAGCACCGCGCCGGCGAGCGTCATGCGCTGGCGGCGTGCGGCGGCGGCCTTCTCGGCGGCTTCGCGGGCGAGGCGCTCCTCGCGCCGCTTCTGCTTCTCCTCCTGCCGGCTGGACACGGCGGCGAAATGTAGCAGCACCTGGGTACCCCAATGGGGTATTATTGCGCCCATGCACGCCGATTCGAAGGCCATCCACAACCGCCTGCGCCGCATCGAGGGGCAGGTCAGGGGCCTGCAGCGGATGGTCGACGAGGACGCCTACTGCATCGACATCCTGACCCAGGTAGCGGCGGTCCAGACCGCGCTCGAGCAGGTCGCCGTCAATGTGCTCGACGGCCATGTGCGGCACTGCGTGGCCGATGCGGTGGCCGACGACGGCGACGAGGCCGACGCCAAGCTCGACGAGCTGATGGCCGCCGTCCGGCGGTTCGCGAAGGTTCGCTAGGCGGTCGCGCGCCGGCGCCTGCCGGCCGCGGTCGGCTTCCAGCAGTCGTCGAGGAACGCGGCGATCTCGTTGGTGAGCCGGTCGGGGGCCAGGCGCAGCTCGATGATCGAGCTCGCCTGCACGAAGCGGCCGTTCGGCAGCTCGTCGGCGAGCGTGCCGGCGTCGGAGAACGGGTGCAGCGGGTCCCACCTGTGGCCGATCACCAGCGTCGGCGCCTCGAACGTGCGGCGCTCGGAGCGGTGCGGCGCGACGCGGCCGAAGAACAGCCCCTGGATCACGGCCGCGCTCGGCTCGGGATCCTGCGCCACCCAGTCGACGAGGATGCCCGCCTGCCACGGCAGTCGCCGGCTCGGCAGCAGCCGGGCGGTGCGCGCCAGCGCGCGGGCGGCGGGCGCGCCGAACGTGAGCCCGAGCATCAGCGGCGTGAAAGCGAGTGCGCAGCCCAGCAGGGCGTTGTCGAGCACCGGCATCTCGATCACCATCCCGCGCAGCCGGTCGGGCGCCAGCGAGGCGACCTCGAGCGTCGTGTTCGCGCCCAGCGACGTGCCCATCACGACCGCCTGCTCGGCGCCCAGGTGATCGAGCAGCGCGACGACCTCGCGGCCGAACTCGGTCATCGAGTAGCGCGACATGTCCGGCGGTCGGTCGGACTCGCCGTGGCCGAGGAGATCGAGCGTCACGACGCGGTGGCCGCGATCGGCCAGCGCGCGCGCCAGCTCGTCGTGCATGCGCTTGCTGAACAGCAGGCCGTGCAGCAGGACCGTCAGCCGCGGGCCGTCGCCATACGTCTCGTAGGCAAGTCGCTGCCCCTCGTATTCGAACCCGTCCAGCACCGCGGCGGATTCTAGGCTCTGGCACGTGACCACCCCGTCAGTTCGCCCGCTCGAGCCGCGCGACATCGACGCCGTCCACCATGTCATGACGGCGGCGTTCCAGAACCTCAACGTCCGCATGGGCGAGCCGCCGGAGCCGGAGGGGCCGATCGCCGCGTCGCGCATCCGCGTGGCCCGCTGCCTGGCCACCGACCCGGGCGGGTCGTGGGTCGCCGAGCGCGGCGGCGAGGTCGTCGGCTGCGCGCTGGCGATCGTCCGCGAGGGCGTCTGGGGCCTCTCGCTGCTGATCGTCGGCCCGGACGCGCAGTCGGGCGGCACCGGGCGCGAGCTGCTGGCCCGCGCGTTCGACTACGGCAGCGGCGCGCGCGGCTGGATCGTGCTCGCTTCGCGCGACCCGCGGGCCCTGCGCTCCTACGCGCGGCTCGGGCTCGACCTGCACCCCGCGGTCGCCGCCCGCGGCACGGTGCGGCCGCTGGCGCCGCCGCCCGAGGTCCGGCCGGGCACGCCCGCCGACCTGCCGCTGACCGAGGCGGCCGACCGCGCATGCCGCGGCGCCGCCCACGGCGAGGACATCCTGGCGATGCTCGAGATCGGCGGCGAGCTGCTCGTGCTCCCCGAGCGCGGGTACGTGCTCGTGCGCGACGGCAACGTCCGCCAGCTGGCGGCCTTCGACGACGAGGCCGCCGCCACGCTGCTGCGCGCCGCGCTCGCGACCGCCGCCGGGCGCGAGGCGTCGGTCGAGTGGATGACCGCCGCGCAGAACTGGGCGATCGCGCCGTGCCTCGACGCCGGGCTGGAGCTCAAGACCGACATCGGCGGCGTGTTCCTGGGCGGCGACGTCGGGCCGTTCCGCCCGTACCTTCCCAGCGGCGCCTACCTGTGACCAACCTCACGGCGCCCGCGGGCCGTGAGAGAGGTCAACCCGCCGGGCTCTCCCTGCGCGTGAGATAGGTTGTCTCGATGGCCAAGGAAACCCGCTCCCTGTCCGGAAAGGTCGTCGCCATCACCGGCGGCGGCCGCGGCATCGGCCGCGCGATCGCCCAGGCGCTGGCGCGCGAAGGCGCGCTCGTCGCGGTCGGCGATCTCGACGTAGCCGCCGCCGAGACCGTCGCCGCCGAGCTCGGCGGGCAGGCGCTCGGGCTGTCGCTCGACGTCACCGACCACGCGGGCTTCACCGGGTTCCTGGACGAGGTCGAGAGCAAGCTCGGCCCGCTCGACATCCTCGTCAACAACGCGGGGATCATGCCGGTCACGCCGCTGGCGGAGGAGAGCCCGGCCAGCGTGGCGCGGCAGCTCGAGATCAACCTGCACGCGGTCATCCACGGCACGCAGGAGGCGATGCGCCGCATGGTCCCGCGCCGCACCGGCCACATCGTGCAGCTCGCCTCGGTGGCGGGCCGCAGCGGCTTCCCGCAGCTCGCGACCTACTGTGCGACCAAGCACGGCGTCGTCGGCCTCTCCGAGGCCGTCCGCGTCGAGCTGCGCGACACCGGCGTCGAGGTCTCGGTCGTGATGCCCGGCATCGTCCGCACCGAGCTCTCCACGGGCTTGACCGAGGCGCGCGGTGTCAAGTCGGTCAGCGCCGACGACGTCGCGTCCGAGGTTGTCGGCGCGCTGAAGCGCCCGCGCTTCGACGTCTTCGTCCCGCGCTCGACCGGGCCGCTGGTCGCGATCGGCTCCGCGCTCCCGCGCCGCGCCCGCGAGGGCCTCGTGCGGCTGCTCAAGGCCGACGAGGCGCTGCTCAAGACCGACCGCGCCGCGCGGGCGGCCTACGAGGCCCGCGCCGCCGCGAGCGCGCCGGCTGCGGAGCACGAGCGCGAGACCGTGTGAAGCTCGCCTAGGCCTCCAACCACTCAGCGATCAACCGACCGACGTCCTCGCCGCGGTCCTCCTGCAGGAAGTGGCCGGCGCCGTCGATCACGCGCGGGGCCTCGCGGCCTAACGCGCTCGCGAACCGCTCGCCGGCGGACGGCGGGAGCACCGGGTCGTCGGCTCCCCAGAGGATCAGCATCGGCCGCTTGTCCTCCTTCAAGGCCTCGAGCACGCGGCGGCCGGCAACGGCCCCCGGGTCGTCGGGCCCCGCCATCAGGAGCTCGGGGAACGCGCGCGCCGCGGCCTTGGACGCCGCGTTCGGGAACGGCGCGTCGTACGCGGCGATGACCTCGTCGCCCGGGTCGACATGGCAGCCGCCGCGCACGAACATGCCGATCGGGAGGTCCTCGGTCCGGGCGACGAAGTCGCGGAACGCGTGCCACGCGTCGCTCATCCGCTGGCGGCCGGTGATCAGCCCGCTGTCCATCACCACGAGCCGGTCGACGCGCTCGGGATGCTCGACCGCCAGCCGCAGGCCGATCGGGCCGCCCCAGTCGTGGACGACGAACGTCGCGCCGCGGAGGTCGAGGTCCTCCAGCAGCGTCGCCGCCATCGCGGCGTGCCGGTCGTAGGAGTACCAGCCGAGGTCCATCGGCTTGTCCGAGCGGCCGAAGCCGACGAGGTCGGGCAGGATCACGCGCTGGCCGGAGTCGAGCACCGGGCGGGCGACCTTGCGCCACAGGAAGCTCCAGGTCGGCTCGCCGTGCCACATCACCACCGGCGGCCCGTCGCCCTCGTCGATGTGGGCGAGGCGCAGGCCGTCGACCTGCCGGTAGCGGGGCTTCCACTCGAAGCCGGGGAGGCCCTCGAGCAGCTCGTCGGGGGTGCGGATGGCGTCGGTCACGGTGGGTCGATGTTCACACGTTCGAGCAACTCGAGCGGCAGGTCGGGGTCGTCGGCCACCGTGATGTGGATCGCGTTCGGCTCGCGGACCCACGCGATCGCGTTCAGTGCGCGCAGGCGGTCGAGCACGAACTGGAACGCGAGCGCCTGACGGCGCGACTGGTAGCGGCGCTCGACGTCGAAGGCCCAGCCGGTGGTGTGCAGCGAGAAGTTCCGGGTCGCCTCGAGGTTGCGGCGCATCAGCAGCCCCTGGTAGGCGCCGTCGCGGACGGTCGAGGTGACGATCAGCGGGCTCTGGCCGCCGCTCAGCGCGCGCACCTGGGCGCCGATGTAGAGCGCCATCGCGAGCGCCTGCGGCCGCAGCCCGCGGTACAGCTGTCGCGGCTGGTGCAGGCGGCGCGCGAGCTCGCCCATGCGGCCGTCCCGCCGCAGCCCGGTGACCGCCTCGGCGATCGGGAACGGCACGATGTCGCGCTTCTCCCAGGCGTCGCGCAACTCGCTCGGCGCCGCGAACGCGGGCGTGCTGTCGGACGGATGCAGCACCTCTTCGGCCGACGCCTTGGCGGTCTGCAGCGCCGCCAGCCGCGTCAGCTGCGACCGGTCCTCCCGCCACAGCCGCATGATCTCCTTGGCGGCGAGGATCTTCCACCAGTAGTTCGACGAGTCGTCGCCGAACGCCGCGAGCTTGCGGTAGGCGGCGCGGTGCGACGTCGGCGTCGACGCGAAGTACAGCTCGGTGTAGGTCGGCTGCCGGTTGCCGTACGCCGCCAGCACACCCTCCAAGTTGCCGATGCCCATGTGGTAGGAGACGAACGCGAGGTCCTCGCGCCCGAACTGCTCGCGGGCGAGCTTGAGGTAGCGGGCCGTGCCGGCCAGCGCCTTCGCGGGAACGAAGCGGTCGTCGACGCGTGCGCGGGCGCGCCGCCACTTCTCAGCGCGTCGCTGCTGCGCGCGCTGCTCGGCACGCGCCAGGCGGCGCGTGTAGCGCTCGCTGGCGGCGACGTCGACATGCATCGCGAGCAGGTTGTTCGCGGTCTCGGCGAGGATCTGGGTGAGCCCCGACGCCGCCTCCGCGCCGCCCGGAGCGCGGGCGTCCTCGCGGCCCGCGCTCTCGAGGAACACGAGCCCTTCGAGCGTGTCCGCGTCCACGCCCGCGTCGCGCGCGGCGCGCTCCACCAGCGGCCGCCAGTGCGCCGTGCGCTCGGCGCTCGCCACCGCCCCGCCCGGGGACAGCGCGTACAGCAGATGGCTGTTGCCGGCCACGGCCCGGCGCGCGAAGTCCGCCGCGCGGCTCGGGTCCCACGCGTACGGATCGGCCAGCGGCTCGACGTCCTCGCCGGTCACGCCCGGCGGGGTCGGGATCACGGCCACCCCGTCGGGCGGCGCGTCGTCGCGGGCGAACACGGCGGCGCCCGCGGCGACGAGCAGCACGATCGCCGTCACGAGGAAGATCAGTCGCGGCACCCAGTTCAGGCTAGGCGGCCCAGCTGCTCGCGCGCCCGAACCCGCACTTCGTCGAGCGGCTCCTCGTGCACGAGCCGCCGCAGCGCGCCGTGGACGGTGTCGCCCCATTCCTCAGGCGTCGTGCGGTTGAGCGCATGCAGCGCCGCGTTGCGCGTCGAGATCACCGGGCTCATCAGCGCGGCGGCGACCAGCGGGGCCGACCAGCGGCCGGGCCGCGTGCCCTGCACGAGCACGGCGAGCGCTCGCGCGGGGTCGCGATCGTGGGCCGCCGGGAAGAGCCGGTCGCGTGGCCCCGAGGCGAGCGCCACGAGCGGCAGCCGCCGTTCGGCGAACGCGACCAGGCGGCCCCAGCGCTCGGCGTTGGTCGTGCGCGCGAGCTCGTTGTACAGACCGGCGTCCTGGTCGGCCCGCTGCAGGTGCGTCCAGCCCGACTCCCAGGGATCGAGGCCGGTCGCCTCGGCGATCGCCCACACGCTGAGCACCTCGTCGAAGTCCGCGAGCCGCTCGCGCACGAACGCGCGGACCTCGGGACGCGCGAGCACACGGCCGCAGCGCTCGGCGATCGCGACGTGCTGCTCGTAGTCCTCGGCCCAGCGCCGGATGTCGACCACGGCGTCCAGCCGCACGAGGTTGGGAGCGCGCTCGGCGACGAGCTCCACCACCGCCGCGACCACCCGCGCCCCGGGCTCGTAGTCGTTGATGTCCTCGGCCGGCCCGCCGTTCACGAGCGCGCGCACGATCGTGCAGGCGCCGTCGAGCAGCTCGTCGTCGACGAGGCCGCCGAGCGCATCCTCGAGCCGGCCCGCGACCGCGCACGGGTACGCCAGGTACTCGGGCATGACAGCGTTGTCGCAACCGTGACGGAGGAGCCACGCCCGCACCTCCTCGGGCAGCTCGGGCTCCTGCGCCAGCCGGCCCACCGCCTCGATCTTGCCCCAGCCGGTCGCGAGGCAGCCCACGCGCCACCACGCCTGTACGGAGTTGTCGAGCAGGTGCGTCAGCGCCACGCCGGCGACGAGGCTGAACTCGTCGTGCCGGGCGAGCGACTCGAGGGCCGGCAGGTCGGTCTCGTCACCCATGCGGCCCACCAGCGCGACCGCCAGCTTGAGCGGCTCGCGGTGGAGCGACTCGCGCATCAGCGAGCGGCCGAGCTGGGCGACGTCGTCGTCGTCCACGTGCGTGAGCGCGAGGCCGTCGAGCGCCTCGTCGAGCGCGAACACGATCCCGTCGGCCCGCGCCGCCTCGTAGAGCGCGTCGCGCGCCTCGGCGTCGCCGGACGCGGCGCGCTCGATCAGCGCGGCGAGCTCGGCGCCACGGGCCGGCTCGCGCGTCGACTCGCCGTGCCGCGACAGCACGCCGTCGAGCGCACCGGCGCTCCACCGGATCGTCCGGCCGTCGTCCGGCCCGTCGTCGGGCAACGCCGGCGGGGGCCCCTCGGTCCACCTGGCGATCACCTCGAGGATCGGCGGCCGGCGTCTTGCGAACCGTCTTCTCACCCGTCCCAGTCCCTCTCGACGGCGATGGTAAGCGGCACGGTGTTGCCACGCGCCGCTTCTCGGGTACGGTCTGCGCATGACCCTACGACGTCGAAAGAGCCGTAAGGCCAAGGCCGCGGATCTGCTGGGCACCTATGTGAAGTTCAAGGCTGCCGGCAAGGCGGCCAAGGGCGCCAAGAAGGCCGCGAAGGGAACGGCCGCCTATCAGGTCGCCAAGCGCACCCCGCTGAAGAAGGTGGGGCTGGTCGCCGCCGGCGCCGTCGCGACGGCCATCGTCGCGGTCAAAGCGCTGAATCACGGCGACGGCGAACCCTCCGCCGCCTGACTGCCACGGAGGCCCCGCGAGGGGCCTCCGCTAGTTAACGCCCCGGATCACGGCGAACACCCCGCCCTGTGGGTCACGCAGCGTGGCGGAGCGACCGTACGGCGAGTCCTCCGGCCCCCGCAGGACCTCGCCGCCGAGCTCCCGCACCCGCTCCGCACCCGCGTCGACGTCATCGAGCCAGAAGTACGTCAGCCAGTGCGGCGGCGCATCGGCCGGCACCTGGTCGGGCATCGCGATCATCCCGCCGACCACGCGATCGCCGACCTTGAACACGCGGTACGCGTCGAACGGCATCTCCGGCAGCGCCTCGAATGCGTACGGGAACACCGAGCCGAGGAAGCGCGCGGCGCCGTCGAGGTTGCGCGACGCCAGCTGGTTCCACGTCAGCGCCGCGTTCTCGTTCACGAGCTGCGCGCCCGTGTGCGCCTGCGGCTCCCAGATGCCGAACATCGCGCCCTCGGCGTCGACCGCGATCACCATCCGCCCCTGACCCTCGACCTCCATCGGCCCGAACATCACGGTCCCGCCGGCCTGCCCGATCGCGGCCGCGTGGGCGTCGACG
>Ga0111539_10010647_pt1 | contig 11581 bp, 9 predicted proteins | sample RhiMethybrSRZTD1_FD_79667 | JGI IMG/M metagenome (GOLD analysis project Ga0111539, IMG submission 79667) | Populus rhizosphere microbial communities from Tennessee, USA - Rhizosphere MetaG P. TD hybrid SRZTD1 (version 2) (version 2) | ecosystem: Host-associated > Plants > Roots > Rhizosphere >...
GGAGCCGAACCCGGTGTAGCGGTCGTAGCGCACCGCTCCCGTCACCTCGAGCTCGCGCGTGATCGGGATCAGCGCCTCGGCGTAGACGGCCTTGATGTCGCGATCGACGCCGCCAAGGGCATTCACGTTGTCGAAGGGCACGTTGAAGATGGCGCGCTGGTTGGCGAGGTCGCGCTCGTCACCCTGGAACTTGTACTCCTCCTTGCGAAGGTCCACCCCGGCGGCCACCATCAGCTCGCCCGCGGGAAGCTTCCACACGGGGCCTGCGACGGAGGCGTCGAACGTCGAGGACGTGAACTCGCCGCCGTAGAGGACCACGCCCCGGGCCGAGGCCGCCTCCATCGCCGCCAACGCCGCGGGGGTCTGCGATTCGCCCGGCAGCAGGAATGGGTTCAGGGTCCCGTTCCTCAGGAGCGGGAAGAACTGGTCGTCGAAGTAGTAGCCGCCGCCGATGACCGAGCGCACGTCGCTCCGCGCGCGCGCGAGGGCCGCCTTGTAGTCCCACTCGTTGAAGGAGCCCTCGAGGCCCACGAGGATGCGGTCGGCCTTGGCCTCGGTCTCCAGCTCGCGGCGGCCGCACTCCATGCAGCGCCAGCGGAAGGCGATGCCCTGCCCGCGGTTCTCCTCGATCGTGGGGAACACCGCCGCGATGGCGTTGAAGACGCGGTTGTACGCGGAGCCGGTGGACGGGTAGAGGAGGTTGAACAGGGAGCTGGTCGACGAGGTGCTGCTCGAGAGCTGGTTGTTGGAGAACGACTTCCTGGTCTCGACATTGGAGGCCATGAGCTCGGCGAACGCGGTGTGCGTGGGCGCCATCTTGAAGGCGGCGCGGCCGACGAAGTTGGTGTCCTTGACCGGCTGCTGCAGCACCGTGGCCTTGCCCGTGTCCCAGGCGCAGGCGAACTGCGCGTTGGCGATGGCCCACAGCACGTGGTCGTAGGCGTCGCTGTTGGGCATGGTGGCGCACCCCGCCCCGCCCGGAAGGTCCAGGATGTTGATGCCGCCGCTCATCGCGAGGTTGCCGCCGGGCAGCGTGGGACCCGTGCCGTTGCTGATCGCGCCCCCGGGCGTCGTGCGCGACGAAAGGATGCTTCGGATCGTCGAGATGGGGAACACGGTCGCGAGCGGCGTGCCGCGCGTATCGACCGAAAGGCCCCGATCCGGCTGGAAGGTGTTCACGAAGTCGCGCTGGTCGCCGCGCAGCGCCTTGGCCTCGCGATGCGTGAGCGTGCCCATGACGTTGAAGCGGTCCGTATCCAGGTTGCCCCAGCCGGCCGTGGCGGCGAAGCGATAGATCTCGCCGCCCTTCTCCTCGGGCACGTCGCCGAAAATGGTCAGCTCCAGGCCCTTGTAATCCCTGCGCGTGATGAAGTTGATCACGCCGCCGACGGCATCCGAGCCGTAGATGGCCGAGGCGCCGTCCAGCAGGATCTCGACGCGGTCGAGCGCCGACATCGGGATCTGGTTCAGGTCGACCACGCCGCCGTTCAGGCCGTGGGCCGCGACCCGGCGGCCGTTCAGCAGGATGAGGGTGGCGTTGGCGCCCTGGTTGCGCAGGTTCGCCGAGCTGGCCCCGTTGTTGCCCCGGGCCGCGCCCGCCACGACGTCCGAGTTGGAGGCCAGGTTGTCGAGGCTGTTCGAGTTGGCCGCGAGCTCCATCACCAGCTGCTCGGCCGAGGTGATGCCGCGCTTCTCCAGCTCCTGGCGCGAGATGATCTGCAGCGGGGCAGCGCCCTCCTGGGCGACACGCCTGATGTTGGAGCCGGTGACCTCGACTCTCTCGCGCGGCGGCTGCTGCGCCCACACGGTCGTGGTGATCAAGGCGAGCGATACGGCCTGGCAAATCAGACGAAGTCTCATCGGTACAACCTCCCAGTTGTTGGTCCTTGTGGCGAGATGCAACCGTAGCTGCATCCTCTTTGGTCACTTCCCGTCGCGCACCCGATTTTGCGCAAAGTGCGGCAAGATTACCAATAAATGACATGAATGACGGCGGTCCCGAACCGCCGCCCCCCTTCCATGACCTTTCGCCTTGTGCTAGCGGCCGCGCTGGCAGCCGCCGCGTTGCCCGCCTTCGCCTCCGGATTGCCCGCGCCCCTCCGGGAGCTGGGACGCGCGGCCGGCATTCCCGAAGAGGCGATCGCGATCGTCGTGCAGCGCGCGAGCGATGGCGCGACCCTCGCCTCGCACAACGCCGACCGGAGCCTGCAGCCCGCCTCGACCCTCAAGCTCCTCACCTCGCTCGCGGGGCTGGAAATCCTCGGACCGGGCTATCGCGGCTCGACCGAATTCCGCGCGCGCGCCGAGCCCGTCGACGGCGTGCTCGACGGCAACCTGGTGCTGAAGGGCCTGGCCGACGTCGATCTCGATACCGCCGCCTTCGAGCGCATGCTCGTGGCCCTGCGAACCCGCGGGGTGCGCGAGATCCGCGGCGACGTCGTGCTCGACCGCACCTTTTTCGATCCCGCGCGCACCGACGTGGGCGTGCCGCCCTTCGATGAGGCGCCGGAGTTCCGCTACAACCTCATCCCCGACGCGCTGATGCTGGGCTCCAACCTCATGCGCCTGGAGATCGCCGCCGACGAGAAGACGCTGCGGGTCGGGCTCGGCACGCCCCTCGAGGGCGTGGTCGTCACCGCCGAGGGCATGCGCCTCACCGACAAGCCCTGCGACGACTGGGAGGACTTCTGGAAGCTCCCGGTCGTGAAGGAGACGGCCGGCGTGATCCACGTGCGCCTGCAGGGCGAGTTTCCGCGCCGCTGCGCCGCCTCGACCGAGATCAACGTGATCGAGCGGACCGTCTACGCCGAGCGGCTCTTCCGCGCGCTCTGGGCGCGTCATGGCGGGACGCTGCGCGGCAAGGTGCGCGACGGCGTGGGCGCCGAGGAGACCGTCGTGCTCGCCTCGCACCGCTCGCGGCCCTTCTACCAGGTCGTGGACGACATCAACAAACGCTCCGACAACCCCATCACGCGCATGACCTACCTCACGCTCGGCGCCCTGCCCCCCTACGGGCCGGCGCTGCCCACCGCGCAGCGCTCGGAGCGGTTCGTGCGCGACTGGATGAAGCAGCACTCGATCGACGACGAGGGGCTGGTCCTGGAGAACGGCTCGGGGCTGTCGCGCAAGGAAAGGATCAAGGCCTCGCAGCTCGCCGCGGTGCTGCGCGCGGCCGCGTCGAGCGTCTGGGCGGCGGAGTTCGCCGCGAGCCTCCCGATCGTGGGCATCGACGGCAGCATGCGTACCCGGCTTCGCGGCGTATCCATCGGCGAGGGCACGCGCTTCAAGACCGGGACGCTGCGCGACACCTCGGCGGTGGCGGGCTACCTGCGCACGGCTTCGGGCGAGTCGCGCATCGTCGTGGTGGTGGTCAACCACGAGCGCGCGACCAAGGGCGTGGCCCGGCCGTTGATCGATTCGATCGTGGAGTGGGCGACGACGCTGAAGTAGGCGGCTAGAGCACGCGGACGAGCTGCGCCCGGATGCGTTCGCGGTCGCCGCCGTCGAAGTGCCACCACTCGCGGCTGATGCCCTGCCAGCCCGCCGCGGCCATCACCTCGCGAAGGAGCTTGCGGTTCCCGACCTGCTGGGCGGTGAGTCGCCCGCTCGCCAGGAACTCCTCTTCGCGCACCGGGTGCGAGAGCTCGGTGAGGTCGTCGAAGGGCGTGCCCATGTCGAGCTCCGCCCCGCCGTTGCGCGCCGCGAGGGTGATGTCCACCGCCATGCCGAAGGAGTGGATCGAGCCGCGCTCCGGGGGCGCGAGGTAGATCTCGAGGCCGGTGCCCTCGAGCTTCTTCCACAGGCGCTCCTGCACGCGCTGGGGACGGAGCGCATCGAGCACGACCAGCTCGAGGTCACCGCGGCGCCGTGCCAGCTCGGTGGCTGCTGCCTGGAGCCGCGCGGCACCCTCGTGGTGTAGCCACGCGCAGTCGAAGGGCGCGTAGAGATCCTCGCCCAGGAAGTTGTCCGGGCTCGCGTAGCGCAGGTCCACGCGGATGCCGGAGAGGCTCGCGAGCGGGCGGAAATCGGGGTGGCCGGGCAGCGACTCGATGCGCAGCGTCGAATGCGCTCCCGCCGTATCTGCAGGCATCGCGGAAGGGTACACGCGGGCAGCACTCCTAGAAAAGCGCGCCCTGCCCTTTCGGCGATGGCGGCCGGAACTGGCTGCAGTCGAGCTCGAACGCCCATCCCCGGTCGTTCAGCCCCAGGCGCGCGCACGCCTTGTCGAAGCGCTGCTTGAGGAGCTGGGCGAACAGCCCCTGCCCCTTCATGCGCGTGCCGAAATTCGGATCGTTGTCGCGGCCGCCGCGCATCTCGTGGACGCGCGACATCACGTGCGCAGCCTTGAGCGGGAAACGCTCCTCCAGCCAGGCGCGGAAGATGTCCTTCACTTCCCAAGGCAGGCGCAGCAACGTATATGCGGCGCTCGAGACACCCGCCTTGGCCGAGGCCTCGAGAATCGACTCCAGCTCCGAGTCTGTGAGGAAGGGCACGACGGGGGCGATGTTCACATTCACCGGGATACCGGCCTGGCTGAGACGCTCGATGGCGAGCAGTCGCCGCGCGGGCGCGCTCGCTCGCGGCTCCATGTAGCGGGAGATCTGGTGATCGAGCGTCGTGACCGTGATCGTCGTCGAGACGAGCCTGCGCCTCGCCATCGAGGCGAGGATGTCGATGTCGCGCTCGATCAACGCGGACTTGGTGATGAGGCCGATCGGCTGGTTCGCCTCGTCGCAGACCTCGAGGATCGCACGCGTGATGCGGTGCTCCTTCTCGATCGGCTGGTACGCATCGGTGTTGACGCCGATCACCAGGTTCTCGCAACGATAGCCGGGCTTGGCGAGTTCCTCACGGAGCAGGTCGGCGGCGTTCGTCTTCGCGAAGAGCCGTGTTTCCCAATCGATGCCGGGCGACAATCCGAGATATGCATGACTGGGACGGGCATAACAGAATGGGCAGCCGATGCCACATCCGCGATACGGATTCAACGACTGCGAGAAACCGAGGTCGGGCGAGTCGTTGTGCGTGATGACGCTCTTGGCGCGCTCGATCGCGATGACCGTCTTGGGCTTGGCGGGCTCGTCACCCGGGTCCTGGAACCAGCCGTCGTCGGCGGCATCACGCGCCCACTTCTCGAAGCGCCCTTCGGGATTGATGGTCGAGCCCCGCCCCTTGGCGGCTTCGCCATGGTTTCCGGCTGTCGTCTTCAGCGGCATGGAATCGAGTCTAATCCCCGAAACCGGCCGCGCGAACAGACCGTAACAATGGAGAGACGCAGTGTGAATAAAGTGATCGCCACAGGGAGGTGCCGGCCGGGTTATCCACAATCGCCCGGGGCGCCAAAGTAGACTTTCGACCGTTCCACGGGAGGAGACCATGAACGCCATCCGCCACACCTGCACCATCCTGCTCGCCGCGACCGTCCTGCTGGCCCCGGATGCGCTGGCGCAGAAGAAGAACCCCATCGACGAGATCTCGAGCGCCGAAGGCCTCACCAAGGTGGAGGTGAAGGGGATCGACCTCTCGTACCGGCGCGAGGGCGTCAGCATGGCCCCCTACAACAAGCTCATCGTGGAGCCTGTCGAGGTCGCGTTCCACAAGAACTGGGACCCCACCCGGCCGGGCAGCAACTTGAAGCTGGGCAAGGCCGATCGCGAGAATATCCGCAGCGGCGTGGGCAAGATCGTGCAGGAAGAGTTCGAGAAGGCGCTCAAGGCCGGCGGAACCTGGCAGCTGGTGAAGGAGGCCGGACCCGACGTCCTTCGCCTGAAGCCCAAGGTCCTCAATCTCTACGTCAACGCCCCGGACACCAAGCAGCCGGGCGTGCGCACCTACACCGTGTCCTCGGGTGAGATGACGCTGCTGCTCGAGCTCTACGACTCGGAGACGGGCGCCATCCTCGCGCGGGCGGTGGACCGGCAGGAGAGCCGCGACACCGGCATGTGGCAGATCAGCAGCACGGTGACCAACGTGGCCGATGCCCAGCAGATCGCCGCCAGGTGGGCGAAGGTCCTGCGCGATCGCCTCGACAAGGCGAAGGGCGCCACGAAATAGCCGGGGGACCTAGAATCGCGGGCAAATGAACCGCCCGCGAGAATCCCCCCTGCGCACGGCCGACCTCGACGCCGCGGTCGAGGCCATCCTTTCGCGCAACGGGGCCGAGATCGTGTGCGGCACGCCGCTGGGGCTCGGCAAGCCGGTGGCGCTGCTCAACGCCTTGTATGGGCGGGTAAAGGCCGATCCCGCGCGGCGCCTCGCGATCCTCACCGCGCTCTCGCTCGCGATCCCCACGGCGCGTGGCGACCTGGAGCGCCGCTTCCTCGAGCCCTTCGTGCGCCGTGCCTTCGACGGCGTCCCCGAGCTCGACTACCTGCGCGACCTGGGCGGCGCGGGCCTGCCACCGAACGTCGGCCTCTACGAGTTCTACTTCCGCCCCGGCGCCATGCTGGGCATCCCCGCCGCGCAACAGAACTACGTGAGCTGCAACTACACCCACGCGGGCCGCGACATGCTCACGCGGGGCCTGAACACGGTGCTGGTGATGGTCTCGGAGCGTGCCGGCCGCTACAGCCTCTCCTGCAATCCCGATCTCACGCTGGACGTGGTGCAGGCGTTGCGCAATCAGGGCCGTCCGTGCGTCGTCGCCGCGCAGGTGAACCGGCGCCTTCCGTTCATGACGGGCGATGCCGAGGTCGGCGACGACTTCTTCGACGTGATCCTCGACTCGCCCCACCACGAGCATCGGCTCTTCGGCGTCCCCAACCCGCCGATCGAGCCCGTGGAGCATGCGATCGGGCTGCGCGCGGCCGCGCTCGTGCGCGACGGCGGCACGCTGCAGATGGGAATCGGATCGGTCGGCGACTCGGTCGCGCACTGGCTCGAGCAGCGGCACGCGGCGAATGGCGCGTTCCAGGAGGCGCTGCGGGCGCTGCAGGTCGATCCGGACTCGGCGCTGGTCGCCCATGAGGGCGGCGTCGCACCCTTCTCCGAGGGCCTCTTCGCCTCGAGCGAGATGTTCACCTGGGGCATGATGCGGCTGCTGCGCGCGGGCGTGATCCGCCGGCGCGCGAACGGCGACAGCGGCCCTATCCTGCAGGCCGCGTTCTTCCTCGGCCCGGCGGAGTTCTACCGGACCCTCTGCGAGCTGGCCGAGGAGGAGCGCGCGACGATCTCGATGACGTCGGTCACGCGCATCAACGATTTCTTCGGCGAGGAGGCGCTGGTGCGCCGCCAGCGGCGCGACGCGCGCTTCATCAACATCTGCATGATGATGACGCTCGGCGGTGCGGCGGTCTCGGACGGATTGGCCGACGGCCGCGTCGTGAGCGGAGTGGGCGGGCAATACAACTTCGTCGCCATGGCGCACGAGCTCCAAGGCGCACGCTCCGTGCTGCTCCTGCGCGCCACGCGCGAGGGCGCGGACGGCCAGGTGCAGTCGAACATCGTCTTCAACTACGGCCACGCCACGATCCCGCGGCACCTGCGCGACATCGTCGTCACCGAGTACGGTGTAGCGGACTTGCGTGGCCGTACCGATGCCGAGACCGCTGCCGCCCTGATCGCGATCGCCGATTCGCGCTTCCAGCCGGAGCTCGCGCGGCTGGCGCAGGGGGCGGGCAAGCTTCAGCTGGGCTGGAACGTGCCGGAGGCGGCGCGCGCCAACACACCCGAGCGGCTCGCGAGCCGGCTGGCGCCGCTCGTCGCGAAGGGCGCGCTCCCGCTCTTTCCGTTGGGCTGCGACTTCGACGAGGTCGAGTGCCGCATCCTCCCGGCGCTGATGTGGCTCAAGCGCGGCTCGATGGGATGGCGCGCGCGCCTTGGGCTGCTCGCATCGGCCGCGACGGCTTCACCGTCGGCGCTGGACGCGGCGATCTACGAACGGCTCGGGCTTTCGCGGCCACGGGGCTTGCGCGAGGCGCTGTTGCGGCGGGTCGTCGCGGCCGGCCTTGCGGGCACGAGGTCCTGAGCGCTCAGCGCCACGAGCTTCCCGCGGTGAAGTAGATGGCCGAGTCCTCCGGGCCGCGCGCGACATCGATGCCGGCATACATGCCGAGCTTCCGGGCGACGAGATAACGGAAGCCGGCACCACCGGCCACGACCGTCTTCGCCTCGTCCCACGACTGCCGCCGGCCGTACGCCTTGCCCACGCCTGCGAACCCTACCAGCGCCCAACGCGAGTCGATGTTCCATCGCGCCTCGCCTTCGACCATCACTGCGTTCTCGTCCTGGTAACGCGCCGCGGGCACCCCGCGCTGGACGACGAAGGGCTGGGCGTAGAAGGGAACATCGCCGCGCGAGAAGCGCACGTCGCCGCGCGCCCCGAGAACGAACGCGCCGACGGGATGCCAGGTGAACGCGCGGGCGTAAAGCGTCTCGTATTGGGAATCGCTGCCGAAACTGCCGCGCGCGAAGGCCGCTTCGAGCTCGAAGAAGACGCCCTTGTTGGGCGTGAAGATGTTGTCGCGCGTGTCGTAGTCGACGACGACGCCGAGCTTGCCGATCGACGTGTCGAGGGAGCGCTGCGGGACATCGTCGGGGACGCCGGAGTCGAAGCGCGATTCGGTCGAAATGTAGGTGTAGCGCGCTCCAGCGAACCAGTGCGTGGTGCCGATGCGGCGCACCAGCTGCTGGATGAGCGCGGTCGCCTCGAGCCGATACGCGCGCGGCACGCCGGACACGCTGAAGTAGTCGAGGTGCAACTCGGCGGCACCCACGCCCCCGATGTAGCGCAGGCGGTCCTCATCCCAGTAGCCCATGTGCGCGGCGCCCGCGACCCACGTGCCGTTCTCGGTCGCGATGCCGGCCGCCACCGAGATGTCGGGCGGAGTCACGGGCTTGCCGAGCCGCTTGCTCTCCTCGGCACGCTCCTCGAACGACTGGCTGAAATACGCGAGCGCGACGCCGCCGCCGTAGCCGATCGCGGGCTCGGTGATCACCATCGGCACGGGGAGGACCCCGCGGTGGCGCAGCAGGTAGTCGCTCAGGTCGAAGCTGCCGTCCGAGGAATCGACGAACTTGTCGAACCAGCCGCCGTGCGCGGCGGTGGATGCTGCCAGGGCGGCGGCCGCGACCAGGCGCGGCAGGTGCCACCTCATGAGGCCACAGCTACGGCGGCAGGACCTGGCCGCGCGAGTCGACGCGCACGCGGTCGCCTTCGCCGAAGTCGGGTTGCTTGTCGAGCATCATAAGGCGGTAGCGGCCGTCGTCGTAGCGCAGCGTCACCTCCCATTGCGTGACGGTTCGCACCGCTTCCTCGCCGACCTTGGTCGAGGAACCGAGTTTCGCCTTTCCACTGCCGCCCAGCGGGATGGAGGCGACCAGGCCACCGGTCTGCGGCTCGCCGATCTCCTCGGACTTGATCTGCTTCGACACCTGGCGAATGCTGCGCACCTCGGCGCAATCCCCGCACGAGCCACGCGGCGCGGCGTACTTGTTGCGGACCGGCATCTCGAACTTGCCGGGCGGCTGCGGCTGGGCGGCCGGAGCGGGAGTCGTCGTGGCGGGCGCCTGGGCCCACGCGGGTACGACGGCGATCATCAGGCAGGCGAGAAAGACACGCATGGCAGCCCCCATCTCGGTGGTGCCTCCATTCTAGGCTTCCCGCCCGTTCGACCCTTATGGCCCTAAGGTCCAATACCGACGCCCTGACCCCCGGGGGTATAGGTTGACGGGCAATCAGCAGACTACCCCCGGAGTTTCCCCATGAATGCCAGATTCGTCGCCATCGCCCTCGCGTCGGCCTTCGCGCTCGCGTCCGCCTCCGCCCAGCAATACGTCTATCCCGCCAAGGGACAGAGCCCGGACCAGCAGAAGAAGGACGAGGCCGAGTGCACCAACTGGGCCCAGCAGCAGGCGGCGGCCACGCCGGCCGCTGCGCCGCCGCCCACCACCGCCACGGGTACGACGCCCGGCGCGGGCGTACGCGGTGCAGCACGGGGTGCTGTCGCAGCCGAGGTCGTAGGCGGGGAGGCCGACCGCGGCGCCGCTGCCGGCGCCGTAGTGGCACGCAACCGCAGCCGCCAGGCGAACGCCGCGGCCGGCCAGCAGCAACAGGCTGCCGCGTCGCAGAACACCAGCAAGGCGCGTGCTGCCTGCCTCGAGGGCAAGGGCTATACCGTCAAGTAGGCTCGTTCGCCTTGCGCAGGCGCACCGCGAGCCGCGGCGCAATGCCGCGGCCGCGAGTAGTATTCGAGCGTAAAGCCGAATATGAGCGCTCCCTCCACGCCTGATCCGGACCTCGAGAAGCGCCTTTCCTCAAGGCTGCTCGATGTCCTCATCCGTGCCGGGATGCTGGTCGTCATGGCGGTGCTGTGCTACCAGATCTTCGCGCCGTTCCTCGCCCTCATGATGTGGGCGCTGATCCTGGCGGTGACGCTCTATCCGGCGCACCAGATGCTCGCCCGCAGGATGGGAGGCCGACAGGGGCTCGCGGCCACCACGATGGTGTTGGGCGGGATCGTCCTGATCGGGGTTCCCACCGCGGCGCTCATGTTCGAGCTGGGTGACTCCGTCCACCACGTCGCGGACAAGGTGCGCGACCACACGCTGCAGGTGCCCGCCCCTCCGGCGAGCGTTGCGGAGTGGCCGATCGTCGGGAAGAAGGTCCATGGCCTCTGGTCGAGGGCGCATGCCGACCTGCCCGCGGTGGTGAAGAGCCTGCAGCCGAAGCTTGGCGACCTGACCAAGACCCTGCTCGGGATCGTCGCCAGCATCGGCGGTGCGATGTTGTTGTTCCTGGCTGCCTTCGCCGTCGCCGGAATCATCATGGCTTTCGGCAGCGCGGGCGCGGCGAGCACCACGGCCATCCTCGATCGAATCGTCGGTACGGGTCGTGGCGAAGAGTTCGCGCGGCTATCCACGCAGACGATTCGAGCCGTGGCCCTGGGAGTGCTCGGCGTGGCCTTCATCCAGGCGATGGTCGTGGGCGTGGTGATGCTGATCGCCGGCATCCCGTTCGCGGGCGTGCTCGCGTTGATCGTGCTGGTGCTCGGAATCGCGCAGGTCCCGGCACTGCTGGTCACGCTGCCCGTCATCGCCTACGTCTGGCTGGGCGGCGACTACGGCACCGGATCGGCGGTCTTGTACACCGTGCTCCTGGGCGTTGCCGGCATGCTCGACAACGTGCTCAAGCCCATCCTGCTGGGCCGCGGGGTCGACGCGCCGATGGTCGTGATCCTGCTGGGCGCGCTCGGGGGCCTTGCCACCCACGGGCTGCTCGGAATGTTCGTCGGAGCTACGTTGCTGGCCCTGGGCTACCAGATCTTCATGTGGTGGGTGAAGACCAATCCCGACGAGGCACCGGTGCCGCCGCTGCCTTCGACTTCGGCCTGAGTCGGGGAGTGGGCATTCCCAAGCATCGATTGCGAACGCGGGCGGTTGCGCTCGCGGGAGCGTGGTTGCTGAGCGCCTGCACGACGGTCGGACCCGACTTCAAGCGGCCCTCGGTCTCCTGGCTGGACGCGTGGACGGGCGGCTCTCTCAAGACGCTCAACGACGATCCACGCGCTCCACGCGTGGCGCAGGCGCATCCCGAGTGGTGGCGCCACTTCAACGACCCGGTGCTGGATCTCTTCGTGGCGGA
>Ga0111539_10010649_pt1 | contig 11581 bp, 8 predicted proteins | sample RhiMethybrSRZTD1_FD_79667 | JGI IMG/M metagenome (GOLD analysis project Ga0111539, IMG submission 79667) | Populus rhizosphere microbial communities from Tennessee, USA - Rhizosphere MetaG P. TD hybrid SRZTD1 (version 2) (version 2) | ecosystem: Host-associated > Plants > Roots > Rhizosphere >...
GCCGCCGGTACGGGACTCGGCGAAGCACTCCTCCACAACGTGGAGGGACAATTCATTCCGTCCCCCTCCGAGGCAGGCCACTCGGACTTCCCCGCCCGCTCCGAACGAGAGATTGTGGTGTTGCGTCATCTCATTCGCCGGTTTGGCCGTGCCTGTGTCGAAGATGTCGTCTCGGGTCCCGGCCTCGTGAACCTCCATGAGGTGACACATGATGCATCGTGCCCCGCGCTGCCCCGCCGGGACCATCCCGATGCACCAGCCATCATCTCGAAGGCCGCGCTCGAACGCAGCTGCCTCTCTTGTGTCGAGGCGCTCGAGCTCTTCGTCGATGCTTATGGGGCGGAGGCGGGCAACCTGGCGCTGCGAACCGTTGCGACGGGCGGCGTCTTCGTCGGTGGCGGTATCGGCCGCAAGATTATGCCGGCACTCACTGACGGACGCTTTCTTCGCGCATTCAGCGACAAAGCACCGTTCCAGGAGATGCTTCGGAAGATGCCAGTCAAGGTGATTCTCAATGGTCACGTCGCGCTCCTTGGAGCGGCCGTCTACGCGGGCTTGTCACATTGACAGGTGATCTTTTGTACAGGTACCTGACACGAGCGTCAGCGAGTGAACAGTAACGACAGACGCGAAATCACTGGGCATGGGGGCTTTTTCCTGTTGTATGCTGGCCCCACTGTGATCTGGTTTTTCGACAAGGACGGTCAGAAGCTGCGGTACGAGATCAATCGAGACCAAGCGGCAGGATGCTACCGACTCGTCGTCACTCACCCCGACGGCAAAGAGTCGATCGAAGAACTCGCGGAGCCGGCGAAGCTGATCGAGCGTTCGGTGGAGTTGATGAATACGCTCCGCGGCAGCGGCTGGCACGTTGCGTAGGCCTTCGGAATTTACAATTTACAATTAGGAATTAGGAATGCATCGCGGGGAATCAGGAATTCTCCGCGAGTTCGAGGATGCGAGTCCGGCGTTCCTGCGCGTGTTACGGATAATCGCGCCGACGATCGCGATCAACTCGTCGGCCTCCTTCCGCAAGGCACTGGCTTCGACGGTGGGGCCGATCCGACAGACCTCCATCACTTTCAACCGAACATGTGCCTCGCGGGCTTCCTTGAGGCCGATGGAGCACTTCGAAACAAAGTCGCGTTTGCTCTCCGCCGCACGGGCCTCTTCAAGCATCGCATCAAGAGATGTCGAGCTGTCGACGAGCTGCCGGACAAGCATTCGTCCGACACCACCGTCCTCGTAGACTCTCTGACAGAATCGAACCACTCGACACGCGAAGTCGAACGCTCTATCGCGAATGTCCTGGCCGTCTTCGTAGAAAGGTGACGCCTCTTTCATGCCTCGGCACTAGCAGAGATCCTGCCATGCGCGACTCGGTGAAATTGCGCCAGATCGGTCAATCCGCGTGAAACGGCGTCGCAGTTTTTGCGACGAATTCCTAATTCCTAATTGTAAATTCCTAATTGCCTGTCTTCCCTACACGTGTGGGATCGACTCGCCCGCAAGCAAGTGATCGAACCACAGGCACGATAGCTTTTCCTGCACCGTGTTCTGGCGCAGCCTCGCAGCCAGATTGGGAAAGTCCACCCGATCCATTTCCTGATCCTGATTGAAGCACGAAAAGATGATCGTCTCCCGCCCGGTCGCCGGATCGATATGCTTTTGCAGGCATTGCGCGCAGACCTCTTTCATCATGCATTGCATCGGTGAATTGATGCTGGCAATGCCGACGTGATCGGGTTTGAGGTAGGGCGCGAGCACGCCGTGGCGCGCCGCCTTCACTGCCGCCATCATGCGATCCGAGCCGATGGCGATGATCCGGTCGACGGTTTCAAGCGGAACGAGCGGCGCCCCGAGCTGACCCGCCTGGTAGGCGAGCATCGCCTGCACGATGTTCCCCCGGAAATGGGCATCCTGCGGCCGGCCCGGTGCGATCGTCGCCCCGGTATCAGTACTCCAGATCACTTGATCGGTCGCCGCCTCGATGTCCTCTCGCTTGAACAGATCCTCGCCCTTCTTGTACCCGGCGAAGTAGATGACTTTGTTTCCCTGTTCGCGCATCGCCTTGGCGATGGAGAACAGAACGGCATTGCCGAGACCGCCGCCGAGCAGGAGCACGTTCTGGTGGCGCGGAATCTCAGTGGGCGCTCCGGTCGGGCCCATCACCACGACCGGCTCGCCTTTTCTCAAGTACGCCACGAGTCGGCTCGACACGCCGAGCTCGAGCGCAATCAGCGAGAGGAGCCCCTTTTCCTTGTCCACCCAGGCGCCCGTCAGAGCGATGCCCTCCATCAGGAGAGGCGCCGACTCCTTGCCTGCGCCAAGACGACGAGCCATCGACTCGTAGTTCTGGAGGCGGTAGAACTGGCCAGGGTGAAAGTGCCGCGCGGCCGCCGGCGCCTTGACGATGACTTCGACGATCGTCGGCGTGAGCCGGACGACGTCCTGCACTCGCGCGACGAGATCGGCATCGAGTCGCGCGACGAGCCCGCTCCACGCTCGATCGCGCTCGGCCTGCAATTGCGAATCGAGCGTCTGAAGATCGGCATCGAAGAGCTTCACGATTTTCGGATAGCCATCCTTGGCGGACGCCATCGCCTTGACCACGTTGCCGGCGTAGCGGGGATGGTTGTCGCCGTAGTAGGTCACGAACCGGCCACGATTCTCGTACGACGTGAAGAAGCCGTTCGGATCGGGCACCAATTGAAATGTCTTCGTCGTCTCTGACGCGTCTGACGCGACGGAATACGGCTGGAAGAACTTTCCCTTCGAATCCAGCTTGAACGTGTTCGGCGCTTCCTTTTCACAGGTGATATTGGGCGACGTCCCCGCCGCAACGAGCACGGTCCGCGCGGGGAGCGTCACCAGCCCTAAGCCCTCAGCCCTTAGCCCTTTGCCCTCAGCCCTCAGCCCTGTCTGAACTGCCTGCCCCGCCTGGCCCGCTTGCCCTGGCTGCCCTTCTCTCTTGAACACCATTCCCTCAACCGCCCCGCGTTCATCGGGTACGGCTTCGATCGGGTTGAGGTTCTCGGCAAAGACGATGCCTTCCTCGAGCGCCTTGATGACTTCCTCGTGGTTCAGGCGGTAGGCCGGCGAATCCACCATGCGCTTGCGGTAAGCCAGCGTGACTCCGCCCCACGATCGCACCAGCCGAATCAGGTCTGGCGTCTCACCAGCCGTCGCGGCTCGGGCTCGCTCAGCTTTCACGGCGTTGCCGTGGGCCCGATATTCGTCGAGCACCTCCAGTTCTTCGGCGTCGTAGTGGCCGCGGAGGTTGGCTTCCCCGACTTCTGCCGCAAGCGTGGCGTACTGCTCGGTCATTTTCTCGACTTGCAGCGGGTAGTACGCCATGAGCTCTGTCGCCGTATCGATGGCGGTGAGGCCGCCGCCGATCACGACGGCGGGAAGCCGCGCCTGCAAGTTGGGCAGCGCTTCGCGTTTGAAGGCGCCGGTCAACTGCAGCGCCATCAGGAAGTCGCTGGCCTTCCTGATGCCGCGGATCAGGTTGTTCTTCATGTCGATGACGGTGGGCTTCCCCGCACCTGTGGCGATCGCCACGTGATCGAAGCCCAGCTCCCATGCATCATCGATCGGCACGGTGCCACCAAACCGGACGCCGCCGTACATCTGCAATCCATGTCGACGAGCAAGTGTCAGGTGCAGCAAGGTGAGGAAATTCTTGTCCCAGCGGACGGTGATGCCGTATTCCGAGACGCCACCGAAGCCTTCGAGCACACGCTCATCGAGCTGCCGATAGATTTCAGTCCAGTTCCGAATCGGCTGTGGAGCGTCGCGCTCCGTGCCGACGATGGCGTCTGGCAGAGGCTCGATCTTCAGACCATCGATCCCGACGACCCCAAAGCCTTCGTTCACGAGGTAGTGAGCGAGGGTATAGCCGGCCGGGCCAAGGCCCACGACGAGAACGTTCTTGCCGTTGTAGGGCAGGCCGTAGGGCCGCTTGACGTTGAGCGGGTTCCAGCGCGTCAGCAGTCCGTAGATCTCGACTCCCCAGGGCATCTGCAGCACGTCGGTCAGCACGCCGGTTTCGATCTGCGGAATGTTGACCGGCTCCTGCTTCTGATAGATGCAGGACTTCATGCAGTCGTTGCAGATGCGGTGCCCGGTACCGGGGCACATCGGGTTGTCGAGAGTCACCAACGCGAGCGCGCCGATCGCGTCGCCGGCTTTCCGCAGCATGTGCATCTCGGAGATCTTCTCGTCGAGCGGGCAGCCGTTGAGCTCAATCCCGAGCGGATTCACGGCGAACTTCGCGGGTACAGGCCCGACCTCAAGGTCGGGCCTCCGGGGCTGCGCCGGCTCGAACAGGCCTTTCGAGCAAGAGTCCTTGTCGCGTTCGTGGCACAGCACGCAGTAGTGGATCTCGCTCAGGACCTCCCGCGGCTCCATGCGGGCGTCCGTCAGCTTGAACCCGTCGCGTCGACGAAGGCGTTCATCGGGACCGAGCATCGCCTCGGGCAACTCCGCGCTCGGTCGTTGCACGTCGACCAGCCGCCAGTAGTCCAGATTTTCTGGAAAGCGAAAGATGGCCCAGTGTCGGTAGTCGCGGCGGTGCGCCCGCGCCGCGCACCAGCGTTTCAGGCTTTCGATTTGAGCTTTGAGTTCTGCCCCAGCGTCCCCTGCCTTCTCACGATCCATTAGGGCGCAGCCGGCCCGCGCGACCGCCAGTTCGAGATCCGGCTCTCGCCGGTCCGCGCCAACGAGCGCCTGGACGTTGGCTTCGTCGTCGGTCGTCGAATCGACGTGCGCTCCCCCTTTCAAGAGCGGAAGCGAGCGGCGCCGTATGAAGTCAACTTTGAAGCGGAACAACACGTCCTGGTCGCGAGTGGTCTTCTCGATCGCTGAGGCGTCGGCCCCCACCTGGAACAGCCGAGCCAGGAAACGGCTGACGTGCGGAGCCATCCGCACGAGCAGATCTGATAGCGCCAGAGGCGACCGCGGCGCGTCGGGAGCCTGTCGGTAGGCGTCCCATTCGCGCCAGAACGCGGGATCGACAGCGTGGGTCTCCTCGCAAAAACGCTCGTAAAGCGACGCCAGCCGCTCGGGTTCGTGCAAGTCCGCAAACGTGAAGCCCGCCACGCCAAGTGCGGCCGTGGCAGAGACGAAAGGTTCGATCGATGCGTTTTCCATGGTGAAGTGACGGAAAGTGTACCGCTAGAATGGTCTTATGCGATCTGGTGTAGCGGTAGTCGTCGGTCTGAGCGTGCTGGCATCCGCTTCCTTGTCCTCTCAACGAGCCGTTCCCCGGCCGGCACCGGCTCCTGGCCGAGCCGCGGTCCCTCGTGTGGAATCGACGGTGCCCTTCAAAGTCAGCGAAACCCTGAGCTACGAGGTTTCGTGGTCTCTGTTTCCATTTTTTACCGCCGGCACAGCGGTCGCCACCGTGAGAGAGAAGAAGCCGTCGTTCAATTCCACAGCGTATTACATCGTCGCCGAGGGTCGTCCGACTCCAGCGGTGGCGGCGCTCTACTCGGTCTACTACAAGATGGACACGCTGCTCGACGCGGTTGGACTTCTGTCGCAGCGCGGCTCGCTCTACAGCGAGGAGCGATCCGACCGGCGGACGTCGACGACGCGGTTCGATCGCGCCACCCGGCGCGCTTTCTTCGAACAGAAGACTGACACCACCGTCAGTTCCGATTTCCCCGTGCCGCTACAGACGCAGGATGGATTGGCGGCCTTGTATGTGCTGCGGGCACGTGCCTTCAAGGCCGGGGAGCGCCTGAGCATTCCGGTCGCCGACAGCGGATCGCTCTACACCACCCAGGTCGAAGTCGGCGCGCTTGAGACGATCAGGGTCCCGTACGGCCAGACGAGCGCCTGGAAGCTGAAGATCGGGATCACCGACTCGGCGAACCAGCCCGTTTGGAAGGATATCGCCCTGTGGATCTCGAATGACGCCCGGCGGCTGCCGGTCAAGATGCAGGCGGAGCTCCCAGTGGGCGCCTTCATCCTGGCCCTCCGTGAAGCGCGCTAGCCCTTCATATCTCATCTTTACAACCCGATCCGACTGTGCGAGGCTTCGCGCGATCCCTTGGGGTCACGGCCAAGTTTTCAGTTTTGCGCGGCCCGTTCAGGGTCGCGGGTAGGTTCGCGAAGGAGGGCATTATGCGGCGAGTCAGCCACGGCGTCGTCGTCGGTCTGCTGCTCTGGACAGTCGTCACAGGGCATGCGTTGGCGCAAGGCGGCGGGGCGCCCGCCAAGGCCAAGGCCACTGCTCAGGAGATTCCATTCGATTCGGCCCCCAATTTCTTCAAGCTGCCTGCGGGCCTGTACATGGGCGAGGGGACCGGAGTCGCGACCAACTCGAAGGGGCACGTCTTCGTCTTCACGCGCAGCGGCGAGACGCGACTGTTCGAGTTCGATCAGAACGGCGCTTTTGTCAAAGAGTTCGGCGCCGGCAGCTACGGCTTCTCCTTCGCCCACGCGGTGCGGGTCGACAAGGACGACAACGTCTGGGCCGTCGATGAGGGCACGAACGTCATCACCAAGTTCAGCCCCGAGGGGAAGATCCTCATGGTGCTCGGCAAGCGGCCCGATCCGCTGGAGCAGCTGGCGCTCATGCCCGGCGGCGGACAGTACTCCGGCGCGAACAAGCCCTATTCGTTCCATCGCCAGACCGACATCGGGTGGGATCCGCAGGGCAACATTTTCGTGCCCGATGGCTACGGCGATTCGCGGATCGTGAAGTACGACAAGAACGGCCGCTTCATCAAGTCGGTCGGCACGCGTGGGAACGGGACACTGCAGTTCAGCACGCCCCATGCGATCTCGGTAGACGCCAATGGCCTCGTGTATGTCGCCGATCGCGGCAACTCGCGCATCGTTGTCCTCGACAACGACTTGAACCAGAAGGCTGTGTACGATCACGTCGGCGCGCCGTGGGCCGTCTGCATTTCTCAGGGTCCGCACCAGTACCTTTTCAGCTCGAACTCGTTCCCGACCGGCAACAACTTCGATCAGGCGGCGAACACCGGCGAGGTCTACAAGATGGAGCTCGACGGAACGGTCCTCGGCCGTTTTGGCAAGGCCGGCCATGGGTTCAAGGAGTTCAGCGCCATCCACCAGATGGATTGCCGCAACCCCAATGAGCTCTATGTGGCGGAGATCACCGCGTGGCGCGTCCAGAAGATCACGCTGCGCCCGGCCCGCACTCCGAGCGGACAACAGTAAGGAGGCCGCCATGACACGCACCTTTCGATCGCTCGTGGCGGTGGCGGTGGCGGCCGCTGGCGTCTCGCTGACCGCACAGTCGGTATCTGAGCTCACCTTCGACGCGAACGCCGACGCGCTCGCGCTTCCCGCAAACACCTATCTGGGTGAAGTGGCCGGCGTCGCGACCAATTCGCGGGGGCACGTCTTTGTCTACACCCGGACTGGGCACGCTGTGGCCACGCTCGGCGATGAACGCACCTTCTACCACGGCGGCTCGCGGCTCTTTCAGTTCGATCAGACCGGCAAGTTCGTGAAGGAAATCGGCCAGGGCGTGTACGCGGTCAACTTCGCGCAGCAAGTGCGCGTGGATCCGCAGGACAACATCTGGATCGTCGATGCCGGATCGAATCAGATCGTCAAGTTCGACTCGGAGGGGCGATTCCAAATGGTGCTCGGCCGCAAACCGGAAAACATCGGCGTACGGCCTGGCGGCGGCGTGCCGGCAAGCGGCGGACTCCAGCCCGCGGCTCCTGGTGGAGCGCCCGAAGGTCGCGGCGGCGCTGGTGGAGGTGGAGGGCGTGGTGCCGCGCCGCCTCCCGCGGCGGGTGCTGCAGCCGGCGGTGCCGCGCGCGGCGGTGCGGCCGCTCCTGCGGCGGCAGCGGGCGGTGGTGGACGTGGCGGCGGAGGCGCAGCTGGCGCCGGCGCCGGCATCCATGGCGACAGCTTCAATCGGCCTTCGGACGTGACGTGGGACAGCGCCGGCAACGTCTACGTCGCCGACGGCTACGGCTCGAACAACCGCATCGCCAAGTTCAGCAAAGAGGGCAACTACCTGGCGTCGTGGGGACAGACCGGATCAGGGCAGGGTCAGTTCAATCAGATCCGCGGCATCGCGATTGACGCCGCCGGCAATCTCTACGTGGCCGATGCCGGTAATCGGCGCATTCAGGTGCTCGATTCCAATGGCGCGTTCAAATCGCAGATCAGCGACATCGGGATGCCGCAGGCGATCTGCATTTCGGGCGGCGCGACCCAGTACATCTACTCTTCCAACTCCAACGACTCGGAGAGCATGGATCGTGGTGAGATCTACAAGATCCGTCTGAACGGACAGATCGTGGGCAAGTTCGGGAAAGCCGGCAAGCTTGCCAAAGAATTTGGCATGGTCAACGCGATCGACTGCCGGACTGAAACCGATCTGTGGGTGGGCGAGATCTGGAACTGGCGCGCGCAGAAGGTGACGCTCAGGCGGTAAGCGCAAACGACGTTAAACGCAGAGATCGCAGAGCACGCAGAGAAATGATTCAGGAAGACATTTCCGTCTGCGGTCTCTGCGGCCTCTGCGTCGACCGTTGTGCCTGGGACCCAATGCGCTAGAATTGGGATCGACTGGCTCGTCATTGAAGATCATGCTGAACGGCGATTCGTTCGAGATCGCCGGCCCTCTCACAGTGACCGCATTGCTCGCGCATCTCGAAATCGACGCGCGCCGCGTCGCTGTTGAACACAACCTCGAGGTCCTCAAGCGGGCAGCGTTCAACACCACCACGGTGCGCGACGGCGATCAGGTTGAGATCGTCAATTTCGTCGGCGGCGGCTTGGGGGGATCTTCTCAGGGCTGAGGGCTCCAGGGCTCCAGGGCTCTAGGGCTCTAGGGCTCAGGGCTAGGGCTGAGGGCTGAGGGCGAGATCGCACGCCCGAGCTTCAGCTCGGGCGTGACCAGCACGACGGGACAGAATCCAATGGATCAGTTGATCATCGCGGGAAAGACATTCTCCTCACGTCTCATCGTCGGGACCGGCAAGTATGCGTCGCACGCCGTCATGGTCAGGGCGCACGAAGCCTCCGGCGCCGACATGATCACCGTCGCCGTGCGTCGCGTGAACATCTCGGACAAGTCGAAAGAGTCGCTCCTCGACTATGTCGACAGGTCGAAGTACTTCCTGCTGCCGAACACGGCTGGCTGCTACACAGCCGACGAGGCCGTGCGGACCGCGCGGCTCGGCCGCGAAGCCGGTTTATCGAACTGGGTAAAGCTGGAAGTCATCGGCGACGAGTCCACGCTCTTCCCGGATAACGAAGCGCTGGTGAAGGCCACACGGACCCTTGTGGCCGAGGGCTTCGTCGTCCTGCCGTACACGACTGACGATCTGGTCGTCTGCCGGAAGCTCGAGGATGCTGGCGCGTCGGCCGTGATGCCGCTCGGCGCGCCGATCGGATCCGGGCTGGGAATTCAGAACGCGAACAACCTGCGGATCATCCGCGAGTTCGCGCGCGTGCCGCTCATCGTCGACGCCGGGGTCGGCACTGCTTCGGATGCCGCCTTGGCCATGGAGCTCGGCGCCGATGCGGTCCTGATGAACACCGCCATCGCCGGCGCGCAGGATCCGGTTGCCATGGCCGAGGCCATGAAGCTGGCCGTTCGCGCCGGGAGGCTTGCTTACCAGAGCGGACGGATCCCGCGCAGGATGTACGCCACGGCCAGCAGCCCAGTGGAAGGGCTGGTTGGACGCTAATCTGGTACTTAGGCCTTGTCCGTCGCCGTTCGGGCCTTGGCTACGGTAACAAACCAAGACTCTCAGGCACAGACGACCCCTTCAGACGAGACCAAGGACCAAGTGCGAAGGACGGACCAAGGACCGAAGGACAGCCTAAGGACAAAGGCCCAAGGTCCAAGGACGACAGAGATCTTTGACCCAGACTAGGACACGGCGACGAGCGGCGTGAGCCCGACCTGCAGCCGGTCTAGCCGTACGTTGTTTTCGGTGCAGAGTTGTTCCAGCTGGCGCAGGCGAGACACGTCCATCAGCCGGGCGCTGATCACTATCGCATCAACCTCACCGCCGCGGATGAGATTCACCACGGTATCGTACGCTCCCAAGACCGCGTATCCGTGAAGGCGACTCTGGTGAGTGCGCGAATCGTCGTCGACAAAGCCCAGGAGCCGGTAGTTTTGTGCACGATCATTGAGCAGTTCCCGTACGGCGAGGAGTCCCCCTTCCCCAGCCCCGTAGATCACGAGGCGGGGGCCGTCCTTGCGACGGCGCCGCGCGAATTCGCTAATCAGCCGGAAGGAGGCTCGTGACGTCATCATCATCAGCATGAGCAGCGCAGCGTAGATGATGAAGACGCCGCGCGAGTACCGCTCGAAACGATTGAGATAGAGGATGCTCATCATGATCGAGACCGTGCCGCCCAACACAGCCTTCCCGATCACAACTCCATCCATCAGGCTGAAGAGGCGCCACGTTCCCCGATAGACTCCCGCGACGAACATCGCCGCCATCTGGAGCCCCAGGACAATCGGCAGCGATTCGAGGAATCCCTCAAAGAACACGGTGAGCTCTACGTCACCGAATCGAAGTCGATAGGCAGAGTAGTAACAGAACGACACCAGGCAGACATCCAGGAGCACTTCCGCGACCCGTCGCTTGTACATGAACCCGATCGCGAGGGGCGTGATGTTGCGCTCCCGCAATTGGGGAACGTCGGCGTCCTCATAGACGCGGACGTTCGCGAGGTACACGGTGAAAATCACCATCGCCAGCAGGAAGGGGGCAACGAGCAGACCCGACCACTCGAGGTTGACTCGTTGCACGACGATGCCGGTCAGGCCGGCCAGAACGGCGAGCAACCACAGGATCGCCACGGCCGAGCGTTCCGAAAACCCAATGGCCACAAGCCGGTGAGAGGAATGATCAAGCCCGCCCTGGGAGGCCGCCCGTCCCGAAAGAAGCCGCGAGGCCGTGACCAATGTCGTGTCGAGAATCGGAATCAGCAGCACCAGGACCGGGGCGAGCACAATCGAGAGCACACCCGACGGCCCGTGGCCATCTGATCGGGCGGTGAGGGCAAGTGCCGAAATCATCAGCCCGATGAACAGGCTGCCACCGTCGCCCATGAAGACCGAGGCCGGGTGAAAGTTGTAAACGAGAAAGCCAGCGACGGCGCCAAGAAACAGCGCCACGAACTGCACTTCCGGGCCGGCCCCGGCGGGCAAGAGCCGCGCGAGAATGAAGCCGCCCACAATCAGGGCGACCCCGGCGCACAGCCCATCCATGTTATCGAGGAGATTGAAGGCATTCGTAATGCCGACGATCCAGAACATCGTCAGCATGATGTCGAGCGTGAGGGAGGAGCTCCACTGCAGCCGGAACCCAAAGAAAATGAGAATCGACGCGAGGCCGATGGCGGCGATGAACTTGGTCGCAGGCTTGATCGAAAGGGCGTCGTCGACGATGCCGACCCCGAAAGCGAGGGCACCCGCCCCAATCAGCACGAGGAGCGGTCTCACGACGCCAAACACTGCGGCGGCGACGAAGACGGTCGCAACAATGGCAACGCCGCCCGCCTTCGCGATCGGGCGGCTGTCGTGCCAGCGATCCTCCCGCGGGTGGGCGAC
>Ga0111539_10010652_pt1 | contig 11579 bp, 7 predicted proteins | sample RhiMethybrSRZTD1_FD_79667 | JGI IMG/M metagenome (GOLD analysis project Ga0111539, IMG submission 79667) | Populus rhizosphere microbial communities from Tennessee, USA - Rhizosphere MetaG P. TD hybrid SRZTD1 (version 2) (version 2) | ecosystem: Host-associated > Plants > Roots > Rhizosphere >...
CACTGCTAGTCTTTAGATATAACCTCAGTAACCTTCCAGTCATACTATTATTGCTAATTCTTAATTCATCAAAAAGTTTTTTATCGTCTTACATATTTGACCGTCAGGATTCGAACCCTGCATGTAGTAGGGTTCTATTACTTGGTATTTAGCTTTTTGTTCTCCTTTTCTAAGAGGACCAAATAAGCTCTAGTTGAAAAAGAAGTTGATAGATATCAAATTTCATTTCGTTGTAAAATAATATACAAGATATAATTTATTTTTGATCACTGATAACATGCTCTATCGCTTCTTTAAACTCTAGAGTCAGACCCAAACCAGGTATACAGTCAGATAAGCTTCCAAGAGGGATATCAGCGGCTCTAAAGAATCGTGAAAATTTATCTCTCAAATTAGACCATGATGATCTTTTCTTAATATCAGTCAATAGAGGTTTTTTATCTGCATTTACTATCCCTATTTTTAGAGCTAGTGATTGCCCCATTAATCCATGTTCATCTAGTTTCCTCAGGAGCTCCTCATCTGGTTCATTTAATCTGTTAACACTAATAACTAATGCCCTTTTCGCTGCTAAAAAACTATTCCTAAAAATTGGGATTGATTGTTCATATCGGGATTGTTTGGGGATAGCATGCTCAATGTAGTCCTCCAAGAAACTTTCGAGTATTAATTTTAAGTCATCTAGAAAGGCCGTAAGAACTGCCAAATCCTCATTAGTGCTCAATGTTATGTTACTACAATCTTTTTCCTAAAAAGACTTTCTACTTTTAACCATTATCGGTTAAAGCCAGTGGGTATTTACAATTCCATTAAAATCGACAATAATAAAATAGGTTTAAGTTGTCGCATCTAGTGGATTGAGATCCATGCGATGTAACGTTCTACTAGATAGTATATACTTTATTTAATCCCGAGGGGATATTGTTTAAAAATAAGGATCACGAAATAAATTTCACACATGGAGATTAATTAGGAAGAGTTACTGTCAATTCAGAATGTTTTGATTAACCTAAAGATGTATCTATAGCAAAAAACACGGAGCCAGAAAAGGTAAAAAAGATAGTGGGTGAAGCTTATCAGATAGTAATGAAGATAGAGCTTGCACCAACCTTTTCACCTCTAACTCTGTCCTCGTTCAAAGGTATTTATCAAATTGTATTTTGCAGAACATTGTGGAATGTGGAATCCAACCATCCTTCGCGATAAGTCTTACTTTTTACAATCCGTTTTCGTTGTTCTAAAGGAATTTCATAGATTAGATCTTCCATATAGTCGGATGTCTTTTCAGGTATTATTTTTTTGGACATAATAATAGTATACATCAGAATATATTATCAGGTTTGGTCAGGTCTTCGGACGTCGGGATGAGCAATAAAATTAGCCCTGTTACTGGATTCCAATACATATGACAGATCATGTAGTATTAAAGTTTCCTTATCCAGATAGCAAGTCCCATTGCCATTCCTGTTGTGAGTCCGTCATGATCGCATTGTGAATAATTCGGATCCAAACTTATATCCAAGAGAACTTAGATCATCCAGATGAACAAATTTCTTATACTTACAATGGGACCAATAGGATTTGAACCTTGCAAGTATTAGGGTTCTAGCACTTGGTATTTAGATCTCTCTTAAACTATAAATGAGCGAATTACATATTTAAGGCATAAATGCCATTGCGGATTTATACAGTCAATCAAAAATTTGTCAAGAATAAACATGGTGAAATAGGTGTATACAAAAAAAAGATCAAGAAGTGGATAAAATCCAACAAACCATATAAAGCACAAAGAAGGGGATTGAAAAGGCAGCAAATATATTCTAAAAGATTTGGCTTTCTACATTTTTACAATCGCATTGAAATGCAAGGTCTTATTTGTCCTTCTGGTTATAGTATAGGTCAGTGTTTCAATGTTTTGCGCAAAATGTGGTATGGGTATCATAAAGCTAGACGCGACGAAAAGGATTATGAAGGAATGGTAAAATATGCAAAGGCAATTCAGAGTGTACAGGAAGATATGGGTATTGCGACCACATCTTTTCCAAATCTTGGCATGTACGGAGACGTCTTTATACTAAATAATAATAAAGGTGAACGAGCAGTCTTTGAAATCCATTATGTAGAAAAGCAACAACAAAAGGAATATGAAAAATGGTATGCAGATAGAGTTAAAGATGCCAGAGAGATCCAGAAAAAGCTACAAATGCCAGATAAAAAAAAGGGCGAGGAAATTATAACTATTGCAGATGATGTAGCTCCTCATCAAATGTTTGAAGCAGATATAGAAGAGATAATGCCCCAAATGCTTAAACCTGGAGAAGGTGAAGAAATTCTAACCATTCCAGATAATCTTCCTTTCAGAAAAAGCTACAAATGCCCGATAAAAAAAAAGGGCGAGGAAATTATAACTATTGCAGATGATGTAGCTCCATCAAATATTTGAAGCAGATATAGAAGAGATAATGCCCCAAATGCTTAAACCTGGAGAAGGTGAAGAAATTCTAACCATTCCAGATAATCTTCCTTCAATCTTAGCAACCTTTGACATATCATTGAAATGGGCGAGGTACGGATCTTTTTTGTATTAATCCAAGCTATTATCTATACGGCTGAAGTTACTGTAAATTTAAGGGCAAGGCCTGTCGTTAATTCAGAATGGCTATTCAATTACTGCGAATCTATCGTTGACCCTAATCGTATTTTGTATGATACATTCTGTACGGTGATTCTAAAAAAGAAGGCCTGTTGGTTATTAATTTTTATTTTAGGCGAGAATCAAGAGAAAAACTGATGACTTATCTTTTAAAAAAATATCCGCTTATCTGTTATTAGTATAAGTCTACATAGTCAAAGCAAGCAAAGCATATCCTTTTTTTACTGATGGATCTATTTCCCTATCGAACAAATTTTTATTTTTAATATTGTTTAATATTCTATATTTTTTTTATTTAATCGGTAGAGAACGGGTTTTGTTCAATTTATCAGCCTTTGCCCGTGTCTGACTGCTACAGAGAATAACGAAAGCTATAGCAATGTCCTTATGAATTAGATATAACGGCTTATCAGATGTTAGTATAAGTCTACATTAGTTGGCTCACATTATCTGTCTCTTGTAATGTATTTTATCTCCCGAGGGATCTGAATTTTTTATATTTTATAATTATTTATTAAACGAGGTAGGATGATTATCTCTTGGTTTAATAGCTCCGACTTTTCGAGAGCCCAATCGAATTTTATGACGTGTTCGTCGTACAAAAGGTGTAACGGCTCGTCAGAAATCCACATCTTCTTCACAAAGTAGTCCTTACTTTGTTTTGTAATAAGGAGGTTGACTAAATCTTAAAACAAGAATATCTAGACGCTTTTCAACCTATTTAGTCCTGATTTTGTAATTTTAAAATTGGCACGTTTTTGGTTAATGATAGATCCGTTCTTTCTAAGTAGCGACAAAGCGTTTCTTATTTCAATTTTGCATTCTTACTTTTTATTTTTATGAGATTCAGAGATTCCACAAGATCCACGCTATAGAATATATAAACGAAGCATATAGTTCGGGCCCGTCGGGATGGGAATCGTTAACAATTCGACCCAATCAGAGTTTCGATTCCCTCCAAATAGCAAGCTCAATACCTATACCACTCTAACCTTTAATTAAATACTGCAAATTTAAGAAATTACCAAGAGAATCAATAAAGAACGCAGGAAATTCAACGTGTTGACCAATTTGCTTAGAAATTTATTGAACATACTAGATATGTTTTTCTACCCTAACAATATTATAGAACAAGTGTTAAGGAGGGGCTTAGCTAGTAGATTGTTTGTACATTTTTTTTGCAGCGTTAATAGTTCTTTTGGATTGGACTCGCAAATATGTTAATAGCGCTTTTCGCATTAGCTCTCGTATTATTACTTTTTTTACCCGCATTTCCAATGGAGAGTAATGGTCATAGAAGTGGATGTCATGCCGCCCACAGCTGCCCTTCGGATACTGGTAGCTATGAATGTGGCGATACTGGTAATTACTCACAATGTCCAGGCAACGATTCAGAGGATGATGAGGAAAAATCTGAAATAAAAAAATCAAACACGACACCCAAATCTAACTCTGAAAAATCCGATCTAACTCTTCCCTCAGAAACATTTTCGGAAGGTATTGAAATTTCTGGACCAATCACCTATGTAGTCGATGGTGATACGCTGGATATTAATGATATTCGCATTAGGTTATCACTGGTTAACACACCGGAGGTAGGAGAAGCAGGATTTGTACCAGCAAAGGAATTTGTCGAAAGCCTGTGCCTTGACAAGAACGGTCAGGTAGATATTGACGACGGTCAAAGGCAAGGCAGTTTCGGTAGGGAAATTGGAGTTGTCTATTGTGACGGCATTAATTTGAATTCGGAGTTAATGAAAAAAGGATATGCACTCATCAGTGCAGAGTTCTGCGAAGTTTCTGAATTTTCTGCTGAGCCTTGGGCAAAGTCCTCGTGCCAAATGGGTAGCGATGAAAATAATAATCTACCCGATAATTTGAATCAAGACTCTGATTCTTTATCTCAGAAACAAGAACAGCAAACACCATTTGATTCAGAATCTTCCGAATCAAACGAAGCACAGTCTTATAGCGATAGCAAACTTGGAATAACCCTAAAACATCCGACTGACTGGAAGGTCGGAGGCCTGAAAAATGGAATCCAATTGATAAAGGAGGAGAATGGGGTATACCTCGAGATACGGAAGCATAATTTAGAGTCTCCAGATGTGCAGTTAAAACAATATGCTGGTGATGATATTAAAGATAGAAGTTCTTCAAGAGAAGATTTTAAACTTCTCAATATTACAACGACTACAATTTCTGGGGACCTTCCAGCATACAAGGCTCTATACACATTTTTAAAAACAGAAAACCAAAAGGACTTTACGAATGAAGGAATGACTAACAGAGTTCTGCGAATATGGACCTTTGCAGAAGACAATGCATATCATGTAGCATTTGTGGCCGATAATGACAAATATGATCTGTATTTGCCTATCGCAGAGAAAATTATTGATAGTCTGAAAATTAATCCCGAGTCACAGCAATCATTTTCGGATAACGATAACGATAACGATTCTAATAGCAACGATAACGATAACGATTCTAATAGCAACGATAACGATAACGATTCTAATAGCAACGATAACGATAACGATAACGATTCTAATAGCAACGATAACGATAACGATAACGATTCTAATAGCAACGATAACGATAACGATAACGATTCAAAAGATGAGGATGAAGGTGGTGATAAGGATTGTTCTGATTTTGATAAGAAGAACTTTAAAGTCCAGCCAGGAGACCCGTATGATCTAGATCGCGATGGAGACGGTATTGCCTGTGAAAGTTAATTTTTATTGCTGTTTCCAATTTTCGGAAAATACATACCTTTATTCGATGCTATCTCTGTTCGGGATTTCGTGACGAACAGAATTGTTCCTGGTGAGAAAACTGATGATCCTAGGAGTGACGTTACTGGCATTCCAACTAATGCCTAGTAGCATTCTCTATGCTGAACCACTAACGACTGATGCTCAATTCACCGCTGAGAGAGTCTTTACAGGACAATTTGAGCCTTCTAGCATGACCTTTGTGTCACCGGATGACATCTTGGTGCTTGATAGAGATGCTGGAAATGTATATAGAATAACAGATGGCGCCCAGTCGAAGCCTCTGTTGGACGTAAAGGTAGCGACTGATGGATATAGAGGACTGCTTGGTATAGCTGCTACGTTTAATGAAAAAAAATCTATTAATGTATTTCTATATTTTACTGAGGCCCGTAGCCGAGATGGTGACGATGCCACAAAAAATCCAGTTAATCCGCTTGGTAACAGGCTATATAGATATGATTTGGTTGATAACAAGTTAATTAATCCCAAATTATTATTGGATCTTCCAGCCTTGCCTGGTCCCCGGCATGCAGGAGGCGTTCTGGCAATTGGTCCCGACAAAAACATCTATCTTACAATTGGCGATTTGGATGGAACATTTCGATTTAAGCAATACCAAACGATGACTCAAAATTATCAAAATGGAGCAATTCCAGACGGAAGGAGCGGTATCCTAGTAGTAACGCAGGAAGGAAAACCTACTGGAAAACATACGTTGGGAAGTTCATTCCCTTTGAATCTTTACTATGCCTATGGTATAAGAAATAGCTTTGGAATTGACTGGGACCCGGTAACAGGATCTCTGTGGGATTCAGAAAATGGTCCTAACTTTGGAGACGAATTAAATTTAGTTCAACCAGGTTTCAATAGTGGTTGGGCTAGCGTCCAGGGATACTGGAAGCCTGACGTAGAAAAAATCGGTCCGCCTAGTTTAATACCTAATGACCTAGTAAGTTTTGGTGGTCATGGAACATATAGCGCTCCTGAATTTACATGGATTAACCCAGCGGCTCCATCTGCAATTAAATTTCTGGACACTAACAAATATGGTTCTGAATACAAGAACGATTTGCTCGTCGGTGATGCAAATAATGGGAATGTTTATGATTTTAATTTAGATGAACAAAGACAAAATTTTGAATTATCAGGTAAGCTATCCGACAAGATTGCAAATAATACTAGAGAAACTAATGACTTGGTTTTTGCAAACGGCTTTGGTAGGGTCGCGGATATAGAAATCGGACCTGACGGGTTGTTGTACATCCTTTCAACCCAGAAGGACTTGACTAGCATTTATCGGATAAACTCACATTAATTCAGTAGTGTCTCACAAAGGTCTTTTTCTGATTGAGTCGTTACTGTATCACAGAGCGCCCTTGTCTTTGGAAAATCTGTATTTGTATTTTCAGTAAACTTAAATGAATCAATCATCGTTGTATTTGTATTTTCAGTAAACCTAAAAGAATTGAGCATCGTATTTGATAAAGGTAACATTTCGTCAGTGTATTTGTCTCTTATTTTAGACGTGACTGTAAAGAAATTCTTTGACTCGTAGGCATCACTATCAGGATATGGTATTCCTAATATTCTTTGGATATAATCTCTATTTCCCTGTTCTATTTCAAATAACATTTCAAATGCCTTTTTGTTTCCTAATTTAGAGGCTAGATTATATTCAATTAGATTATAGTCTCCTTTTTGGGCTTTTAGACCATTGTTGACTTCATCTAAATATACTTGAGGAGTTGATTCTATCAGCATTGTATGATCAGTCCATATTGCCAAACATACCTCACCACAAATGAATTTTCCACTATGATGTTTACCTTCTTCACCTAACGGTTCGAAGGTAACAATATTTGTTATATAATCTCCAAGTTCAGCATCACCTTCTACAACATTCCAGTCTTGCGGATAGAGAATTTGAAATCCATATTCGGTATTATTGTATAACTGAAATCCATCTCTTACCTGTGAAAATGCAGTTTGACCATAAGCGTTTATAACTGAATGTGAGAACAGACCTACACTAAATAAAACAATACTAACAGCAATAACGAGTTTTATTGTATTCATTTTATATATCATCATCCAATATGACACCTTAATCTGTCTTTTGAAAACCTCAATATCATCATGATATTTCTTCACCGAATAGAAAAGTTTTTCTCAAGTAATTTAGAATTTTCTAATAATTTATCTTTCTTTTTTGAAAGAACATCTACTTTCTGAAGTGTTAACTATCGCTTGCTGCTGTTCATTTCCTTATTTTGAATCCTTACCTTTTGGGAATTTATGAATCGAATTAAGTGCAAATATAAAATATCTTTATTTTTACTAATTTCATACAACCCGCTACACTTTTCTTGAATGGACCCTTCTAGCCCAATGAACGAGAGAAATTTGTCTAATCTGTTTGGATATTGACGCTTCGTCGTTTTTGCGTTTAGGGCATACATGAAGTTATCATAAGGTGACAGAGTTAGAATTTCTTTATCTTGTATCCAAATTTGTAGTCCATTTACGGAATAAAAACATGTATTTACATGCGGGCCCGTCGGGAATCGTATTGTTAACAATTCGGGTCCAAGCCAGAAGAATTATTACAGAATTTTAGGGGGCAAATTTTCGGCGTTGAAAAATTAGCAAAATTAATATTTGAATCTGCTATCAGTGTCCAGCTCAGGTTAGTTTCCCATAGCAAAACAGTTTACAATTTTTCTTTTGCTCTACTGAGTCCTATCGTTCGTGTTACGGAATTATTAGAACGATTTTCGCTTAAATACTACTTACAAGAATAGAAATGAATTGTCACAATAGAGGTTTCTATCCACGATTCTTCAGGACAGCCATTAACTGGAATACCCGTTCAAGTGTTTAGAATCCTTTTATTGGTACACCATTTTTAGAAAATATATTCTAGAACTTCTGTTAATGGCAAGAAGGCAAGGATCAAGAAAGAAGGACAAAAAGAATTGGACATAATTCAATACAGCGATATCAAAACGGAATTACAAAAAGGCAATCAGGTTACAATATTTATAGAACGGAAATGGCGGAACAAATATTCAGTTGAAAGATTTACTAATTCTACGATCAGTATTTCAATAGTAAGCATTGTTTAAAAATCGATTATCACTATAGTTGTATTCAAATGATTGCTTGGATTGAGAAAGATCCAAAAACAAGTGGAGTTAAAGGTCCTCGAACAAATAGTTACCGAGTTGCCACTTTTGCTATGGGTTTTATTGTTTTACTCTTTTTCTCTTCACCGTACTGTTGGGGATTTGGCCTTAATCAACATCGTGCAATTACTCAAAACGCTTTCTGGTTTTTAAGGCCTTATGTTACTGAGAAAATAACGGAAGGTAATCTAGCAATAGATTACCCTACTATTGACATTGCTGGAGAGCACTTTGATGCGTGTTCATGGGATGATGCTGCTGAGAATATACAGAATAGGTACCATCGCCTAGATCCACAGAATTTTCACTATTCACTAAGTGAATTTGGCGCCGTACTACACGGTGTACAGGACTTTTATGCACACTCAAACTGGCTTGAACTTGGACTTGGTGGTCGTCTGCTTGTTCCTGATTCAGGAGACTGGCCGGACTTGGTTAAATGGACCAACGTAAGCCCTTATCCGGATAATTCAGTTTTTCTTGCTCAGGAAGACGAACCTTGGTCTATGAGTGGTGGGATTAGACCTGAACTGACAAAAAATGGCCTGCTTATTGGCCATGCGTTGATAACCGATTCACGCCCCTGGTGGAAAGGGGGTGACGACTGCCCTGATAACGTAGAAGACATAGAGCATCCCCAAATAAACAAGGATGGTCCAACGAACAGTCAGTATGCAGGTGATCTTTCTGAATATCCCAGTCTACATTACAGAGCCAAAGAGACGGCAGCACTGGCAACTTTAAATGAATTTTGTAGGCTACTGCATTATGCCTATTCCGTCCCTCAATTCCATGGAGCCTATCCATATGATGGCGTAAGTCGAATCCTGGCATTGTGGGTTGATGAGGGCCAGAATTTTTCTGGGTGTCAGTACCCAAAAGAACCAAAAAATGTGAAGATGAAAGCTGAAGTTACTAGCATAAAAATGTTGAATGGTGAAATAAAGGGAAATTGGAATCTTGTATTCGCATTGTACACTGGAGACTATGAACTATCTGTTAAAAAACAAACTGAAACAGTTGCGATTAATTCCAATGAATACGGTCAACCTTGGCCAACTGACAAGTTACCATCTCCGATCGTAACATGTGTGAGTTGGCCAGTATCTTCCGATGATGTCGGTGGTTCAAAAACTACTTTTCTCACGGTGCAGGGATGGAAAGATGGTGCTGATCCAAACGGAAGGGGTATACTGGGTTATGATGATAGGTTTTTTTCATATAAGGGGCCGACGGTTTATAGACCTACAGATTCCTCTGATTCGTGGCCGACTGGCGATTTTACTATTTCTGATCCTGGCGACAGTACCATAGAAGTTACGTTTAGAGTTTCATTTCTACCTACTTTACCTGGCGCCTGTTCTGGAACTACCAATCCCGTAACCTCATGTGTATCCTCTCATTCGTGCGTTTCAACCAAGGGTAACGATATTATAGAAGGAAGTGATCAGAATGATAATATGTTCGGCTTAGCTGGAAATGACAAGATGTCTGGCAATGCTGGCTTAGATGATATATTTGGTGGAGATGGGGTTGATAATATAATTGGCGGAGACGGAAATGATACTATAGCGGGAGAAGCAGGAAATGATGCCCTGTTCGGCGGACCTGGTAGCGATCGGATTACAGGTGATAACGGTAATGACACTATTAATGGCGAAGATGGTAGTGATATCTTATTTGGATCCACCGGTACTGACAGAATGCATGGTGGTTTAGGAAATGATACTCTTGCCGGTCAGGAGGGAAGTGATATTCTTTACGGTGGTGACGGTAATGATATATTGATTGGTGACGTGAACTCACGTGGTGATAGCCCCGGAGCTGATATCATTAAAGGAGGGCCAGGCGACGACAAGCTTTTCCAGAGTCAATATATTAAATCTTCTGGAGGGGAACCATTAAAGTCTGATAGTTCCAAAGACATCTTGGACTGCGGAGATGGGAATGACGAAGTTTGGGTCAATGTGAATACAGATCATGACGAATTTCCCAATTGTGAAATTGCACACACAGGGTGAGTGAGAAGAGAAACTTCAGATTGCTGTTATACTCATTTTATAAATTGAGGCATTGATTATTGGTACTAATGTTTTTCTGTTTTATGGCCAACGTGGGAACCATTTGAACATGCAGTAATCTGTCTAGTAAATCTTCAAAGCTTGTCTATTTATGTAGTGAAAGTTCACGCAAAACGACTAAAATTTGATACCTTTCGGATGTTTCGATCTTTTTCATGAAATCAAAGAATCGCTTTATTAGTTCCTTATTTTCTTCATTTAAAACAGATCTTTCAATATTATTGAGAGTGGTGGATAGTTTAACTGTCATCTTATATCGACATCCATTCTGTGATCGTTGTATTCTTTTTACACGTATATGAACCCGTGTAGTAAACGGGCCCGTCGGTACCCGCGACGCTATCGGTTCTAAAATGGGATTCGTGCAATGATAATAGAATACTAAGCTTTAAAGTTTTCTCTTGATTTTTAATATGGTCGTCCTATAAAAATCCGCATTAGCAGGGTCTGCCGTTATGGCTTTCTCGTAACAGGCGATAGCTTTCTTGTATTCCCCCATCTTTTCGTACGTAGAACTGAACTCGGATAACAGGACTGGTTCGGCAGTATAATCTGGAGCAAGCTGTATAACTTTGTCGTAGCATTCAATTGCTTGCTTGAGTTTTCCCTTAGCTTTAAGAAGAAGTCCTTTATTCAGGTACGCTGCAGCATTACTTGGGTCCAGCTCTAAAGCTTTGTCGTAGAATTCAATTGCTTCATCGAATTTTAACTTGTTTGCAAGACGGAGTCCTTTATTGAGGTATCCTTCTGAGTCCATCTTGGCAACCTTTCTATTTCCCAAACTTGCGGGTACAATACTATTCTCTATATTTAAGTAATTAGTGGAAACTGCTATTCAGCCTTCATCTAGTCAGCATGATCATCTAAAGCAAACAAAAAA
>Ga0111539_10010654_pt1 | contig 11578 bp, 7 predicted proteins | sample RhiMethybrSRZTD1_FD_79667 | JGI IMG/M metagenome (GOLD analysis project Ga0111539, IMG submission 79667) | Populus rhizosphere microbial communities from Tennessee, USA - Rhizosphere MetaG P. TD hybrid SRZTD1 (version 2) (version 2) | ecosystem: Host-associated > Plants > Roots > Rhizosphere >...
CGACGTAGCGGGCGACGTACAGGTCGAGATCGCCGTCCCGGTCGGCATCGAACAGCGTCGCGCTCGTGGACCAGCCCGCCCCCTCGACGCCGGCGCGCTGCGCGCGCTCTTCGAACCGACCGTTCCCCTGGTTGACGTACAGGCGGTTGGCGCCGAAACCCGCGACGAAGAGGTCGCGATCCCCGTCGCCGTCGATGTCGCCCGCCACGCAGCCGAAGCCGTAGTGCCCGGTGTCGGCCACGCCCGCCGCCTCAGTGACGTCCTCGAAGCGCCCGCCGCGATGCAGCAGGAGCGCGGCCCGCGGCGCGGGGGACGGAGCCGGATCCCCGGGGATCGGTCCGCTCTGCACGAAGAAGAGGTCCTGCCGGCCGTCGCCGTCGGCGTCGAAGATGCACACCCCGGAGCCGAGCGTCTCGAGCATCTGCCTGCGCCCGAGCGCGCCGTTGACGTGCCGGAAACGGATCCCCGCGTCCGTGGTCACATCGGTCCACGCGGTCCAGGCGGACGGCACGGTCGCGGCCGCGCGCGGCGGCGCGGGATCCCCGTCCGCGGGCCGGCCGCGATCGCAGCCGGCCCCGGCGACGAGGAGGAGGGCGAGCGCGGCGCACCAGGCCGCCCGGGCACCGCGTCCCGGCCTCACGACCCGCCACCCGGGCGCGGATCGGCCAGCTGCATCCCGCCGTCGGGGGACCGCCGGCGCAGGTCCTCGTAGCGGGCCATCTCGGCGCGCGCCCCCTCGGCTTCCCCGCGCGCCTGCAGGATGCCGGCGAGGAAGTAATGCGGCTCGGCGAACTCCGGCTCGATCTCCGCGGCGCGCCGCAGGGCCGTCACGGCGTCGTCCAGGCGGTTCTCGAGCGCCAGGAGACGCCCCATCTCCAGCCAGGCCCGTTCGCCGCGCGGATCGAGCGCCAGGCTCCGATCGAGCGCCGCGCGCGCCTCGTCGCGCCGACCGAGCGCCAGGAGCGCGGAGCCGATGAAGAGCTGCGCCTGCGCGTCGGTGGGGTCTTCCCGTGTGATCACGCGGAACTCTTCGAGCGCCTTGTCGTACTCCTGCCGGTTGAACGCCTCCACCCCGGCGACGCGATGGGACCGCACCCGATCGTCCACGCGGCGCCGCCGGAGCGCCGCCTCGTACCGCTCCCCGGCGCGCGCCGACACCTCGGCGCGGCCGAGACGCGCCGCGAGCGTGCGCACGTGACTGAGCGCCCCGACGTGCATCGGGTCGATCCCGGCCGCGCGCTCGAAGGCATCGAGGGCGGCGGCCCGCTCCCCCGTCCCCTCGAGCCCCAGCCCGATCAGGTACTGCGCTTCGGCGGAGCGCGGGTCGCGATCCGCTGCGCGGCGCGCCGCCGCCAGCCCCGCCGCGGCGTCGCCGGCCCGCAGCCGCAGCCGTGCCTCCTCGAGCAGCACCGGCGCGGCGGAGCCAGCCGCCACGAGCGGCGCCAGGATCTCGAGCGCCTCGGCGTTGCGCCCCATGTCGCCGAGCAGGCGCGCCAGTCCCAGCCGCGCGCCGGGCGCCCCGGGATCCGCCTCGAGCGCCTTGCGGTAGGCGGCCTCACCCTTCTGGAACCGGTCGGTCCGCGCGTACACCTGTCCGGCCGCCTCGAGCAGTCGCGGGTCGGCCGGGCGGGCGGCCAGGGCGCGGAGCAGGTGCGGCTCGGCCGCCTCGTACGCACCGCCCCGGAGCAGGCGCAGGCCCTCGCGCGCCGCCGCCTCGGCGTCGGGGGCGGACGGTGCGCCGGCGGCCGGCGGCGCGGGGCGATCCCCCCGTGGGCAGGCGGCAAAGAGCAGCGCCAGCGCGGCGACGCCGGCACGGAGGCGGCGGTCGCCGCGGCAAGGGGTCACGCGGGGATCTTACCGAAGTCGGCGGTCCGTGCGCCGCAAACGCCTCTCCGGCTGCGTGATAGACTCGCCGGCCGGAGGCACGGTGGAGGGGTTCAAGGACGAGTGCGCCGCGGCGATCCGCGATCTTCTAGCCGGCCTCTACGGCGCGGGCCCCGAGAAGATCGTCGTCGAATGGCCGCCGCAGCCCGGCATGGGCGACCTCGCCTCCCCCGTCCCTTTCGAGCTCGCCCGCCGGCTGAAGCGCCCGCCCCGCGCCATCGCGCAGGAGATGTGCGATCGCTTCCCCCGTCTCCCCTGGCTGAAGCGGGTCGAGGTCGGCGGGGCCGGCTACCTCAACGTCTTCGTCGATCGCGGCCCGGCGCTGCGCGCCCTCGCCCGCGACCTGCACGCCGGGGCCCCGCCTCCGTCAGGGGATCGGATCATCGTCGAGCACACCAACATCAACCCGAACAAGGCGGCGCACATCGGCCACCTGCGCAACGCCGTGCTCGGGGACAGCCTGGCCCGGACGCTGCGCTTCCTCGGCCACGCGGTCGAGGTGCAGAACTACATCGACGACACCGGGGTGCAGGTGGCGGACGTCCTGATCGGCTTCCGGCAGATCCTCGGCATGGGTCTGGAGCAGGCGCAGGGGATCGCCGAGCCGATCGACCGCTTCTGCTGGGACCTGTACGCGCGGGTCGGCGAGTGGTACGAACAGGATCCGAAGCGCCGCGCCCTGCAGGCGGAGACCCTCAAGGGGCTGGAGCGGCGCGAGGGGGAGATCGGCCGCTTCGCCGCCTGGCTGACGCGCGCCATCGTCGCGCGCCATCTCGACACCATGGGCCGTCTCGACGTGCGCTACGACCTCCTCCCCTGGGAGGGGGACATCCTGGCGTACCGCTTCTGGGAGACGGCGTTCGAGCTCCTCAAGTCCAGGAAGGCCATCGTCCGCGTCGAGTCGGGGGAGCGGGCCGGCTGCTGGGTGATGGCGCTCGACGACGAGCGCTTCCCCGACCTCAAGGAGGCCGAGAAGATCCTGGTGCGCAGCAACGGCACCGTCACCTACGTCGGCAAGGACATCGCCTACCAGATGTGGAAGTTCGGCCTCCTGCCGAGCGACTTCCGCTACGACGTGTTCCGGCGCGAGCCGGACGGGCACGCGGTCTGGTCGTCCACCAGCGACCCCGGCGATCCGCAGGCGCCGCGCTTCGGGCGCGCCGGCCGCGTGGTGAACGTCATCGACGTGCGGCAGTCGTACCTGCAGGCGATCGTCGCCGAGGGGCTCAAGTCGCTCGGGCACGCCGCCGAGGCGGAGCGATCGGTGCACTTCGCGTACGAGATGGTGGCGCTGACGCCGAAGAGCGCCGAGCGCCTCGGCGTACCGCTGTCGGAGGAGGATCGCGCCCGGCCGTACGTCGGGATGTCGGGCCGCAAGGGGCTAGGGATCAAGGCGGACGACCTGATCGACGCGCTCGAAGCGCAGGCCCTCAAGGAGGTGCGGTCGCGGCACGCCGACCTCGAGGAGGGCGAGGCCTCCGCACTCGCGCGCGCCATCGCCGTCGGAGCACTGCGCTACTTCATGATCAAGTTCACGCGCAACAAGGTGCTGGCGTTCGATTTCGACGAGGCCCTGTCGTTCGAGGGGGAGACCGGACCTTATCTGCAATATGCGGCGGTGCGGGCGGCGGGGATCTTCGAGCGGATGCAGGCCGCCGGCGGCCCGGGGGAGGAGGAGGCCGGACGACTCGCGGTCGAGGCGGCCTTCGACGTCCCGGAAGGGCCGGACGCGGAGGAGCACTGGGCCCTGGCGCACCTCATCGCCCGGTTCCGGGAGGCTGCGGCGCAGGCGGCCGCCTCGCTCGAGCTGTCGCTCCTGGCGAAGTTCGCGTTCGGCCTGGCGCAGCGCTTCAACACCTTCTACCACCGCTACCCGGTCATGAAGGAGCCGGATCCGCGGTGGCGCACCGCCCGCGTCGTCCTCACCTGGCTGTTCCTGGCGCAGATGCGGCGGGCCTGCTCCCTCATGGGCATTCCGATCCCGGCGCGGATGTGAGATGACGCGAGGCCCCGGAGTGGCCGCGCCGCGGCGGCTCGCGGCGATCTTCGTCCTCCTCATTGCCGCCACCGCCGCGGCGCGCGCGCAGGAGATCCTGCCGTTCAGCGAGGTGAAGGCGGGCATGTCGGGGACCGGCCTCACCGTCTTCTCCGGCACCCGTATCGACGAGTTCAAGGTGGAGGTGATCGGCACGCTCGAGAACATCGCGCCGCGCCGCAACCTCATCCTGGCGCGTCTCTCCGGAGGCCCCCTGGCAGAAACCGGGGTGCTGAGCGGCATGAGCGGCAGCCCGGTCTACTTCAACGGCCGCCTCGCCGGGGCGGTCGCCTACACCTGGGGATTCGCGCGCGAGCCGATCGCCGGCGTCGTGCCGATCCAGGAGATGCTGACGATCGAGTCGCGCGAGCCGCCCGCGGCGCGCACCTCCTCGCGGCTGCCGGAGGGGGCGGGGGCGGCGGGACGGCGCTGGCTCGCCGATCCGGCGGCGCTGCCGGCCCATTTCGCCTCCTGGTTCGACCGGCTCCCCGGGGGGGCCGGGCCGACGGGGCTCGCCCCGATCGGCGCGCCGCTCCTGGTGCGCGGCATGCCCCCGGACGTCGTGGATCTGCTGCGCCCGGGCCTGGCGCGGGCCGGGCTCGTCCCGGTGCAGGGGGGCTCGACGGCGAAAACCACGGACGGGCGCGCCGGGGCGACCGACCTCCTGCCGGGCAGCGGCGTCGGCATCGCGCTGGTGCAGGGGGACGTGGAGATCGCCGCGGTCTGCACCGTCACGTACCGCGACAGCGACCGCCTCTATGCCTGCGGGCACCCGCTGCTCAACCTCGGCCCCACCGAGCTGGCGATGACCACCGCGAGTGTTTCCGGCCTGATGCCGTCGCTCGAGTCGTCCTTCAAGTTCGCCAGCTCCGGGACCGAGGTCGGCGTGTTCCGACAGGACCGCGCCACGGGCGTGTTCGGCTACGTCGGCCGCAAGTCCCGGACCATCCCGGTGCGCCTCGAGCTGCAGCCGGAGCGCGGCCGCCCGCGTCGCCTGGCGTTCGAGGTGGCCGACGATCCGTTTCTCGCCCCGTACCTGCTCTACGCCGCCATGAACGCGGTCCTGAGCAGCGAGGAGAAGGACTACGGCACGCTCTCCTTCACCTACAAGGAGGGATCGCAGATCCGCGTCGAGGGGGAGGAGGAGATCGTGCTGCGCAACCTGTTCGCCGGAGACCTGGCCCGCCTCTACGCTTCCGGCACGGTCGCCTTCCTGACCCAGGTGCTCCTCGACAGCGAGTACCGCAGCGTGAAGATCTCCGGCATCGACCTCATCCTCGGCACGTCGGAGGAGCGCCGCACCGCCCGCCTGGAGCGGGCCTGGGTGAGCCGGGATCGCGTCCGGCCCGGTGAGACGATCCAGGTGTCGATCGGCCTGAAGCCGTTCCGGGGCCCGGAGCTGACGCGCGAGATGCGACTGACGGTCCCGCCCGAGGTCCCTCCCGGCCGCCTCCTCCTGCAGGTGGGGGACGCCTCGGCGCTGGCGCGCACCGACCCCGAGGCGGGGGACGAGTTCGTCCCGCGCGACCTGCACCAGCTCGTCTGGCTGATCAACCACCTGCGCCGCAACGACCGGCTCTATGCCGTGCTCGTGCGCGCCGACAACGGGCTCGTGTTCCAGGGGGAGCGCCTGCCGAACCTGCCGCCCTCGGTGTCCCAGGTCATGGCGCGCCCGGACACGCGCGGCAACGTCCTGCGGGTGCAGTACCGCGGCGTCGCGGAGGAATCGCTGTCGCTCCCCTACGCCATCGACGGATATCGCCTCATCGCCATCGACGTGGAGGAATGACGTGACCCGATCCCGCCTCATCCGTGCCGGCGCCGCGCTCGGCGCCTGGTGGCTCCTCGCCGGGGCGGCGCCGGCCCGCGCCGTGGCACCGGTCCTGTGGACGGTCGAGACCCTCGACGAATTCGAGAGGGGGAAGCCGGACGGCGTCGCCCTCGGCGCGCCGGGGGAGCTGACCCTGAGCCCGGCGTTGATCGGCCTGAACGTCCCCGCCCTCGAGCAGTCCAGCGAGCCGTTCCTGTGGTCGGTGGCGGTCGATTCAAAGGGGACGGTCTACGCCGGCGGCGGCCGGAACGGCACCGTGTACCGCATCCCCCGGTCGGGGACCGGCTCCGCCTGGTTCGAGAGCGGCGACCTGGCGGTGCACGCCCTCGCCGTCGATCGGAGCGACGTGGTTTACGCCGCCACGCTGCCGGAGGGGCGCGTCGTGCGGATCACCGGCGAAGGGAAAGGAGAAACCTGGTATCAGCCGGAGGATCGCTACATCTGGGACCTGGCGCTCGGCCCCAAGGGAGAGCTGTATGCCGCGACCGGCGAGCGCGGCGTCATCTACAAGATCACCGGATCCGGCAAGGCGGAGGTCTTCTTCGACAGCCCCGAGTTCCATATCGTGTCGCTGGCAGTGGACGCGCAGGGAAACGTCCTCGCCGGATCGGACGGCAAGGGACTCCTGTACCGCATCACGCCGCAGGGGAAGGCGTCGGTCCTTTACGACTCCCCTCTGCGTGAGATCGCCGCCGTCGCGGTCGACCCGAAAGGAGCGATCTACGCCGCCGCCCTCGGCACCGAAGGCGAAGCGCCGATGCTGCCGCTGCTCATTCCCCAGACCGGCCCGGTGGCGCGCGAGCCGGTGCCGTCCGGGCTTCCGGGCCAGCCGCCGGTGCAGGTCCCCGGGATCGCGGACGAGCCGTCGGCGCGCGTCACCGTCACCACCGTCAGCGCCAGTCTCTCCCCGTCCGGACCACCCTCCCGCAGCGAGGTGTACCGCGTGGACCCCGACGGCACCGTGGTCACCCTCTGGTCGTCCCCGACCGAGGTGGTCTATGCGCTGGCGATCGACGCCGCCGGGCGGCCGGTGCTCGGCACCGGCGAGCCGGGCCGGCTGCGCGTCCTCACCGGACCGCGCCAGTCCACCCAGATCGCCAAGCTCCCCTCCTCCCAGGTCACCGCGATCGCGGTGGCGGGGCGCGAGCTCGTGGTCGCGGCGAGCAACGTCGGACGGCTGTACCGTCTCGATCCGGCGCAGGCGGACGCCGGCGCCTATCTCTCCGCGCCGCAGGACGCGGTGACGGTCGCCCGCTGGGGCCGCATCGGCTGGCGCGCCGCGACCCCGGCGACCTCGAAGGTGGAGGTCAGCACCCGCACCGGCAACAGCGCGACCCCCGACGACACCTGGAGCGAGTGGAGCGCGCCGTACGCCTCGTCCGAGGGGAGCCCCATCGCGAGCCCCGCCGGCCGCTACCTGCAATGGCGCGCCCGTCTCGAGCGCAAGCCGGGATCGGACGGGCCGACGCTCTCGTCGGTCTCGGTGACCTACGTGCAATCGAACCTTCCTCCCATCGTCCGCGACCTCACGCTCCTCCCGCCGGGCGTGGTGCGCGAGCGATCGGCGTCGGCGCCGGAGACCGACCCCGAATCGCTCGCATATACCGGCTTCCGCGCGCCCGGCCTCGAACGTCCGGACGAGGCGCCGGGGGGCAAGAAGATCTACGTGCGCGGTATGCGGGGACTCGAATGGGAGGCGGAGGATCCGAACGGCGACGTGCTGGCGTACGACCTCTGGTTCCGCGGCGACGGCGAAGCGGCGTGGAGGCCGCTGGTGCGCGGGCTGCGGGAGCCGTCGTTCGCGTTCGACTCGATGTCGCTGCCGGACGGGCTGTACCGGATCCGGCTGGACGTGAGCGACGCGCCGTCGAATCCGGGGGATCACGCGCGCGTCGCCAGCCAGACGAGCGAGGCGTTCCTCGTCGACAACACCCCCCCCTCGGTGCAGGTGACCGCCCGCAAGGGGGCGAAGGGCGGTGCGACGATCGAGGTGTCCGCATCCGACGCCACCGGCCCGCTGGCGCGCGCCGAGATGTCGGTCGACGCGGCGCGGTTCGCCCCCCTCTCCGCCGCCGACGGCGCCAGCGACTCGCGCGCCGAGTCGTACACCCAGACGCTCGAAGGGCTCCGCCCGGGAGAGCACATGGTCATCGTGCGGATCGTCGACCTGCTCGGCAACATCGGCTCCGGCAAGGCGATCTTCACCACCGAATGAGCGGACGTTTCCTCCGCGCCTTCGGACCCGTTCTGCTGCTCGGCGCCGCCCTGCTCGCCGGCTGCCGGCGGCCGGCGGAGGCCCCTGGGGGGCGCTTCGTGTATTCGCTGCAGGCGGAGCCGACGACCCTGAACTTCGTGGCCGGCAGCGACCTCTCGTCGGTCCTGGTCGAGCGCCTGGTGAGCGACTTCCTCGTCGATCACGACTCCTCGCTCGCCGTCGTCCCGCGCCTGGCGGAGTCGTGGGACTTCTCGGACGCAGGCCGCACGCTGACATTCCATCTGAGGGAGGGCGTGCGCTTCCATGACGGCGTCCCGCTCACGAGCGCCGACGTGGTGTTCACCTACGAGCGGATCATCGACCCGAAGAGCAAGGCGCTCGGACGACTCGACGGGTTCCTGCCGGTGGAGCACGTGGCCGCCCCCGATCCGCGCACCGTCGTGGTCACCTACCGCGAGCCGTACGCTCCCGCGCTGCGCGCCTGGGAGGTGCCGATCCTCCCCGCGCACCGCTATCGCGACGCCGACTTCGAGGCGGCCCCGGAGAACCGCGCCCCCGTCGGCGCCGGGCCGTTCCGCTTCGTCGCCTGGGACGCGGGCCGCCGCATCGTCCTGCGCCGGAACGACGACTACTGGGGCGGGCGCCCGTCGCTCGACGAGTTCGTCTTCCAGTTCCAGCCGTCCCTCGACACCGCCCTGATGTCGCTCCTGTCCGGGGACGTCGATTACGCCAAGCTGACCCCCGCCGCCTATGCGACGCGGCGCGAAGACCGGGCCTTCCTGTCGCGTTACCGCGTCCTCACCTTCACGCCGCTGTTCTTCTATTACATCGCCTGGCGCGGCGACGGCTCGAACCCGTTCTTCGCCGACCCCGCCGTCCGCCGGGCGCTGGGCCTGGCGCTCGATCGCCAGGGATACGTCCGCTCGGTCCTGCACGGGCTCGGCGCGCCGATCTCCTCCCCGTTCGCGCAACTCCTGCCCGCGGCGGAGACGACCATGGCGGCGGCGCGCTTCGACCCGGACGAGGCGGCGCGCCTGCTGAACGCCGCAGGATGGAAGGTTGAGCGACGCGGCGGGCTGCGTACGCGCGGCGGGCGCCCCTTCCAATTCACTTTGCTGGTGTTCGCCGGCAGCGAGGACCATGTCCAGTTCGCGCAGGTGGCACAGGATGCGCTCGCCCGCCTGGGCGTCGAGATGCGCGTCGAGCGGCTCGACTGGCCGGCGCTCTATGCGCGGCTCAAGAGCGGCGCGTTCGAAGCGGCCCTTTCCGGATTCAATCCCACGCCCGACCCCGACTCCCTCTACGGCATGCTGCACTCCTCGCAGGTCGGAGGACAGAACTACGCGGCCTACCGCGACCCCGAGGTGGATCGGTGGCTGGATGCGGGACGCCGCACCCCGGACTCCCCCGCCCGGCTGGCGCTCTACCGGCGCGTGGAGGAGCGTACCGCGACGACGCAGCCGTATGCCTGCCTCTTCGCCCCGACGGTGATCGGGGCGATCAACGCGCGCTTCGAACGGGCGCAGACCTCCCCCCAGGGGATCCTCGGCCACGTGCCGGGTGCGCTCTCCATCCGCCTCGCCGGCGACGCGGGCGTCCCCCCCACCGTCGCGCCGGGGCGCACGGGGGAGGGGTCGCGCGGGGCCGGGGCGGGAGGAGGCTGAGGTCGATGACAGGGTTCGTGGCGCGGCGCGTCCTCCTCGCCGGCCCGACGCTCCTCGGAATCAGCCTCGTCGCCTTTCTCGTCCTCAGCGTCCTGCCGGGGGACCCGATCGCCGCCCGCATCGATGCCGGCGCCCCCCTGTCCGCCGACGCGGAGGCGCGCCTGCGCAGCGAGCTGCGGCTGGACCGGCCGGTCCTCGTCCGTTACGCCGCCTGGCTCCAGGCGGCGGCGCAGGGGGATCTGGGGCATTCGCTTCACGACGGCCGCCCGGTCGCGGGGATCCTGCGCGAGGCGGCGCCCTGGACCCTCCTGCTGAATCTGGCCGCGCTGGGAGCGATCTACGGCGTGGCCCTCCCCCTCGGCCTCCTCCAGGCCCGCCGGCCGCGATCGACCTGGGCCCGCCTCTCGGAAGGGGGGCTGATCCTGGCATCGGTCATCCCGTCCTTCATCGCCGCCCTGCTCCTCCAGGGACTGTTCGCCCTCCGGCTCGAATGGCTGCCACTCGCCGGCACCGGCGAGGCTGGGCAGGGCCTCGCCGGGCCTGCGGGGCTCCTGCCCCACCTGGTCCTCCCGGCCCTCTGCCTCGCACTGGCCGGATGGGGCTTCGCGACGCGCTATGCGCGCGGTGCTTTCGCGGAAGCGCTCCCCGCGGCCTCGCTCGCCGCCGCACGCGCCCGCGGGCTCCGGGGGCCAGGCCTCCTGAAGCATTTCGGCCTGCTCCTGGCGCTGCCGCTCGTTTGGCTCCTGGGAGGCATCGTGCCGTCGCTGCTCTCCGGGAGTGTCATCGTGGAGGAGGCATTCGACTGGCCGGGGCTCGGTCGCCTCATGGTGCACGCGGTGCTCGGGAGGGACACGCCGCTCGCCATGGCGCTCCTCCTGTTGTCGGCCGCCGCGGTGCTCGCCGCCCAGCTGCTGATCGATCTCCTCTATCCGGCGCTCGACCCGCGGCTGCGTGGGACGGGGGCGGAGGCGGCGCATGCACGAGACTGACCCGGCCACGGCCGGCCCCGTTGTCGCCGGCCCGGCTGCCGCCGGACCGGCCGAGCGCGCGCCCGGGTTCCGGTCCCGGCGCGCCGGGCTGGCGCTCCTCGGTGGCCTCGGCCTCCTGGCGCTCGCCGCCCCGCGTCTCGCGTCGGAGGACCCGCTGCTCGATCTGCGCCTGGGCTCGTCGCACCTCGTGGTCCCGGCCCCGGTCCCCTGGTCGGAGCGGCGGGTGCGCCTCGACGAGAGCCTCTCCCCTCCCTCGAGCCGGCACCTGTGCGGCACCGACGTGCTCGGCCGGGACGTCCTGGCGCGCCTGCTTCACGGCACGCGCGCCTCGCTCGCCATCGGCTTCGGCGCAACGCTCGCGGCGCTCCTCCTCGGGCTCCTGCTCGGGGGGACCGCGGCGCTGCGTCCGGGACCGGTGGACCTGGCGCTGGGAAGGGTGATCGAAATCCTCGGGTGCTTCCCGCCCCTGCTTCTGGCGCTGTCGCTGGTGGCCGCCGCGGGCCAGCGGGGACTCCTGCCGATCCTCGTCGGCATCGCCGCCGGCCGGACCGCGGCGGCCGCGCGCTTCGTCCGCGCCGAGACCCTGCGCCTGCAGGCCGCTCCGTTCTGGCTCGCCGCGCGCGCCAGCGGCGCCGGCCCGTGGCAGGCGGCATGGCGCCACCTCCTGCCGCTCCTCGAAACCCCGCTCCTCGTCCAGGCATCGTTCGGCATCGCGCAGGCGGTCCTGCTCGAGTCGGCGCTGGGGTTCCTCGGCCTCGGCGTGGAACCGCCGAACCCGTCCTGGGGGCAGATGATCGGCGACGGACGTGGGGTGGCGGCGGTGGCGTGGTGGACGGTGGCGTACCCGGCGGGGGCGCTCGCCCTCACCCTCACTCTCCTCCTCCGCAAGGTGGACTCGAGAGTGTGGTGACCGGCGGCGCTCGCGACGGCGATCCGCTGGTCGGGACCGGACACGGTCGA
>Ga0111539_10010656_pt1 | contig 11577 bp, 5 predicted proteins | sample RhiMethybrSRZTD1_FD_79667 | JGI IMG/M metagenome (GOLD analysis project Ga0111539, IMG submission 79667) | Populus rhizosphere microbial communities from Tennessee, USA - Rhizosphere MetaG P. TD hybrid SRZTD1 (version 2) (version 2) | ecosystem: Host-associated > Plants > Roots > Rhizosphere >...
CTCCGGGCGAAACCGGCCGCATCCTTCTCATCGACGACGAACCGATCATCCAGGAGGTGCTCGGCGCGATCCTGGCGCCGGAAGGGCACCGGCTGACCATCGTCCCCGATGCCGAGCAGGGGCTCACGGCGCTCGAGGCGGAGGACTACGACCTCGTCATCCTCGACCTCATGCTCCCGGGGATGGGGGGGCTCGAGGCCCTCACCCGCATCCGCCGGCGCGACCCCGATCAGGTGGTGCTCATGCTGACCGCCTTCGGATCGGTCGAGACGGCGGTGCAGGCGATGCGCATGGGGGCGAACGACTACCTCACGAAGCCGTTCCAGAACGAGGAGGTCCTGCGATCGGTGCGCCACGGCCTGCGGCACCGGCGCCTGGCGCTCGAGAACCGCACGCTGCGGCGGGCGCTCCAGGGCCGGACCGGCTCGTGGGGGCTGGTCGGCAAGAGCCGGGCGATGCAGTCCCTCTACGCACTGATCGAGCAGGTCGCCCCGAGCCGATCGACGGTCCTGATCCAGGGAGAGAGCGGTACCGGCAAGGAGCTGGTGGCGCACGCCATCCACCTGCGCTCCGGCCGGCCGGCGGAGTCGTTCGTGGTGGTGAACTCCGGGAGCATGCCGGCCGATCTCCTGGAGAGCAACCTCTTCGGGCACGTGAAGGGGGCGTTCACCGGGGCGATCGCGGCGAAGAAGGGGCTCTTCGAGGTCGCCAACGGCGGATCCATTTTCTTCGACGAGATCAGCAGCATCCGCCCCGAGGTGCAGGCGAAGCTCCTCCGTGTCATCCAGGAGAAGGAGTTCCTGCCGCTCGGGGCGGTGCAGAGCGAACAGGTGGACGTGCGCATCATCGCCGCCACCAACATCGACCTCATGGAGCTGGTGCGCCGGGGGGAGTTCCGCGAGGACCTGTACTACCGGCTCAACGTCATCACCCTGCAGATCCCCCCTCTCCGGGACCGGCGCGAGGACATCCCGCCGCTCGTCGAGCACTTCATCGCGAAATATGCCGAAGAGAATCGCAAGGATATCCACAGCCTTGCACCCGAAGCCATGGGCAGGCTCATCGATCACCCCTGGAGGGGGAACGTCCGCGAGCTCGAAAACGTGATCGAGCGGGCCGTGGTCCTCGCCCAGGGGCCGGAGATCGGGGTCGATCTCCTGCCGGAGGGGCTCCAGTCCCCCCCGGTCCGCTCCCCGGATGTGCACTCCCTGCTCGTGGAGGGATCCTTCTCTTTCTACGAGACGATGGAGCGGTTCGAGCGGGAGATCATCAGCGAAAGCCTGAAGCGGGCCAACGGCGTCCAGCGCCGGGCCGCGGTCCTGCTTGGTCTGAAGGCCACCACCCTGAACGAGAAGATCAAGAGGTTGAAGATCGACCTCCCCTGATCCCCTCCGCCGGAGACGCCCTGCCCCCCCCGCCCCTGGGGTCAGGAGGACCCCCGCTGCATACAGCCCGCAGGGGTACCCCCATCATCTCCTTGACACACTTGGACTTGAAAGTATGATTACGTCGCTTTCGCTTTTGAACCTGGGAAGTGCCGAGCAGACCTTGATTTCTTGACATCGCTTCGGACGATTTTCTAGACTTCGCTTGACCGCTCCACAGTGCGCGAGACCAACTGGCCGGTGCCCAGCAGGGACTGATCGCCCCGTCGATCAGGCCCGGAGGTTTTTGATGGTCACGAGACGCGTTTCCTTCCTCCTCTTGACCGCCCTTCTCGCACTCACGATCGCGGTTCCGGCAGTGGCGCAAAGCACCGGTGGCATTCGTGGCACCGTGCTCGACAAGGATGGTCAGCCGGTCGTCGGCGCCACCGTGTCGGTGACCAACCCGGATCTCAACATCAACATGGGCGGCATCACTGACGCCAAGGGCGAGTTCCGCATCGCTCCTCTTCCCCCCGGCCGGGGCTACATCGTGACGGTGTCGTTCCAGGGAATGGGGAAGATCTCCCAGCCGGACATCGAGGTTCCGTCCAACAAGATGATCGTGGTGCCGATCACCCTCCGGCCCAGCAAGGAGCTGACCGAGACGGTGAAAGTCACCGGGACCACCGACGTGGTGGACACCGAGTCGACCACGACCAGCACGACGATCTCCTCCGAGTTCATCGACGCTCTACCGATCCTGGGGCGCAACTACCAGGACGTCCTGACCCTCGCTCCCGGCGTGACCGACGTCGACGGCGACGGCAACCCGAACATCCACGGCGCCCGGGACACCGACGTGAACACCCTGGTCGACGGCGTCTCGACCGTCGACCCGGTCACCGGTCAGGTCGGCCAGCAGCTCAACATCAACACCATCCAGGACGTCGAGGTGATCACCTCCGGCGCCTCGGCCGAGTTCGACCGCGCCCAGGGCGGTTTCGTGCGCGTCTCGACCAAGTCAGGCGGCAACGACTTCGAGGGGACCTTCCGTTTCGACTGGCAGGGGAGCCTGCTCGACGGTGACGGCGCCGGCATCGACCCGTCCACCCTGCACGGCGGCCTGACCGAGAACGGCCTGCGCGACCTGACCTTCAACGACTTCCTCCCCGCCCTGACCGTCAGCGGCCCGATCGTCAAGGACAAGGCGTGGTACTTCGTGAGCGCCGAATACCGGCAGATCGAGACGCCGGTCAACGCGCTGACCCAGGCGTTCGTGCGCGGCCACGACGAGCTGCGCCTGTTCGGCAAGGCCTCCTGGGACATGTCGACCAACCACAAGCTGATCTTCACGGCCACCATCGACCCGCAGAAGGACACGAATGTCGGCCTGGACTCCTTCACGGCCATCGAGTCGGGGTACACGTTCTACAGCGGCGGCCGGAACCTGGTGCTGAGCGAGCGGGCGGTGTTCAGCCCGAACGTGTTCCTCGAGACCACCATCGCCGACTTCGGCTCGGACCCCGAATGGGAGCCGACCACGAACGCCGACACGAACGGCAATGGGATTCTGTTCACCGACCGCAATGATAACGGCTTCATCGACGCCACGGAGCGTGACGCCGGCGAGGACTTTGACCGGGACGGCAGGTTCGATGTTTACGAGGACTTCCGGCCGCACAACGGGCAGCTGGACGGCTGCCAGACGCTTCCTGACGGCACCGTGGTGTGCACGGAGGATATCGACGGTGACCGCCGGGTGACCCCGGAGAGGGGCTGCGAGGGAGTGACGCGCGAGGACGTCGATTGCGACCATCACCTCGACTTCCTCAACGAGGACGACAACCTGAACGGCATCCTCGATCTCGGCGAGGACCGGGACGGGGACAACAGGCTCGACGCCGGCATCGAGGATCGCAACGGGAACTTCTCCCTTGATGATCGGCCGTACCCGGTCCAGAACAACGAGATCATCGAAAACGAGAACGGGGTGACCGGTCTCTACTATCCGTACTACAGGCCGGCGCCCATCCCGCGCGATCGCGATCTGGAGCAGGACCAGCGGTCGCTGCGGACCACCGGCCCGAACAATAATGACTACACCGGCAACCGCGGGCGGCAGACGCTGCGCCAGGATCTGACGATGTTCGTGCCGGACTGGCACGGCCAGCACGAGATGAAGACCGGCTATGTCATCGAGCGGGAGCACTACGACCAGACGACCAACCTGCGCCCGTTTGTCCTGCCGAACCTCGCGCCTCCGACCGCCAGCGGGTTCAATCCCACGGTCGGCGTCATCCTCCCGGCGCAGAACTCGGTGGGCAACAGCGCCGACTCGCTCACCGGGGCGCTGTACGTGCACGACACCTTCAAGCCGGTCCCGAACCTGACCCTCAACCTCGGCGTCCGGTTCACGCGCGAGACGACCGACTCGTTCGGCTACTCGCAGTTCGACCCGGCGCAGGAGCGGGCGCTGTTCGACCGCCTCGGCGTTTTCACCGGCGATCAGCTGAACTACGACGACAAGACCAACGGCAACAACGACGGGATTACCAACGAGGGGATCTGCGGCGACCAGATGCTCTTCAACGGCGATGCCGCGGACTGCCAGTCAACGCAGAACCCGGTGGCCAAGGAGATCCTGGGGGGACTGCTCAAGACCAAGGTCTCCCGCCTGACCGAGCACCATACCGCGACCACCATCGTCGCCAGCGACCTCGAGACGCTGTTCCCCGGGGCGGTCACCACGCTGCCGGACGGCACGAAGGTGATCGACCGCGACAAGCTGCGCGAGCTGGGGGCGGTGTTCCAGTCCGAGGAGGCGTTCCGCCTCACGAACAACAACCTGGCGCCGCGCCTGGCCCTCTCCTGGGACCCGATGGGGGATTCGAAGACCAAGATCTTCGGCTCATGGGGCCGCTTCTACGACAAGCTCTTCCTCGGGGCGGTCATCCCCGAGGAAGGACCGGACACCATCACCCGCTACTACCGGAAGGACAATGACGGCATCACCGGGGGCGGCATCCCGAACAACGGGTTCGGCAAGCCGATCTCGAAGGCCCCGCCCAGCGCCTCCCAGATCGACCGCGGGCTGCAGACGCCGTTCACCGACGAGTGGTCGGTCGGCTTCGAACGCGAGCTCGCCCCGGAGGTATCGGTCAGCCTGCGCTACATCCGGCGCGACGCCCGCCTCGGGCTGCAGGATCGCGACATCAACCACACGCTCCGCTGCTGCAACCGCGGGACCTACCTCGACCAGTACGGGCGGCTGAACTTCGGGTCGGGCGATGAGGCGTCCGGAACCCCGGTCGGGGACGCCCTGCCGGACCTGTACATCTACAACTTGTTCTTCAACCAGGTTTTCCGGCTGGGCAACTTCAACACCTCGAAGTTCACCGGCATCGAGCTCGAGATCACCAAGCGCCTGAGCCGGAAGTGGCAGATGGACGCCTCGTATGCCTACAGCCGGGCCCAGGGGAACGCCGAGGACTTCCAGTCCTCGCTCGGCGACGACCCGGCGGCGGTGGCCTACGAGTACGGATACCTCGAGTTCGATCAGCGCCACATCGTGCGGTTCAACGGCACGACCTTCCTCCCCGGCGACTGGAGCCTGGGGGGCGTCCTCCAGTGGACCTCCGGGTTGCCCTATTCGGCGGTGACCACGAGCTTCTCGCTCGACAACCTGACGTACGCGCAGAACCGGACGCTGTTCGGCCGCGTCCTCCAGACGACCGACGGCCCGGTCTTCGTGCCGGAGAACCGCAACAGCCGCCGGAATTCGCCGATCCTGAACATCGACCTGCAGGCGGCCAAGTCGTTCGTCATCGGGCGGTTCAACTCGAAGCTGTTCCTGGCCGTGCAGAACCTGCTCAACACGGACGATCTCGACATCAACACCTACGAGCCCGACAACCCGAACCGCGGCGGCGCACTGCAGCTCGACGCGGAACGCCGCTTCGGACGGCGTTACGGGATCGGGTTCCAGTTCGAGTTCTAAGGAAGCATCCGACGGACGAGTCCCGGGCCCCGTCGCGCGGCGCGCGGCGGGGCCTTTTCCTGTCGGCCGGTGCGGGGGACCGTTGGGCCTGCGGTTTTACAACACGCTGACGCGCTCGGTCGAGCCGTTCGTGCCGCTGCGCGCGGGCGAGGTCGGCCTGTACACGTGCGGCCCGACCGTCTACGACTACGCTCACATCGGCAACTTCCGCACTTACCTCTGGGAGGACCTCCTCCGGCGCCACCTCGAGCTGCGGGGCCTCAAGGTCACCCAGGTGATGAACCTCACCGACGTCGACGACAAGACCATCGCCGGCGCGCTCCGGAACGGCAGGCCGCTCGACGATTACACGAAGACCTACATCGACGCCTTCTTCGAGGACCTCGACACGCTGGGCATCCAGCGGGCCGCCCTGTACCCGCGGGCGACGCGCCACGTTCCCGAGATGAACGCGATGATGGAGCGGCTGCAGGCGGGCGGTCACCTGTACGAGAGCAAGGGGTCGATCTACTTCCGCATCGACACCTTCCCCCCGTACGGGCGTCTGTCGGGTCTCGATCCCGACTCCGCCGCCGCCGGACAGGCGCGCATCGACGCGGACGAGTACGACAAGGACAACCCGCGCGACTTCGCCGTCTGGAAGATGCGCAAGGGGGAGGAGCCGTTCTGGGAGTCCCCGTTCGGCGCCGGCCGGCCGGGCTGGCACCTCGAGTGCTCGGCGATGTCCATCAAGTACCTCGGCGAGACCTTCGACATCCACACCGGCGGCGTGGACAACATCTTCCCGCACCACGAGAACGAGATCGCCCAGAGCGAGGCGGCGACCGGCAAGCCGTTCGTCCGCACCTGGATGCACGCCGCCCACCTCATCGTGGACGGCGAGAAGATGTCGAAGTCGAAGGGAAACTTCTTCACGCTGCGGGATCTCATGGCGAAGGGGTACCGGCCGCGGCCGATCCGCTATCTGCTGCTGTCGGCCCACTACCGCAAGCAGCTGAACTTCACCTTCGACGGCCTGGCGCAGGCGGAGGCCTCGCTGTGCCGCCTCGACGATCTCGCCGACCGCCTCGCGCGCACGCCGCTCGGTGAGGGCCGGTCCGACCTGTCGGGCGGGGCGGGGCGGGCCAGCGAGGAGATGCTGGCGGCGCTCGACTTCGATCTCAACACGGCGGGGGCGCTCGGGCCGCTCTTCGACCTCGTGCGCGATGCCCACACCGCCCTCGACGCCGGGACGGCGCGCGCCGACGATGCCGCGGCGGTGCGGGAGGCGCTCGCGCTGTTCGAGCGGGTCTTCGGGATTCGTCTCGGACCGGATGCCTGCCTCGACGCCGACATCGAGGCGCTGATCGAGCGGCGCCAGCAGGCGCGCACCGGGCGCGACTGGGCCGCCGCCGACGCGATCCGCAAGGAGCTGTCGGAGCGCGGGATCGTCCTCGAGGACACGCCGCAGGGGGTCCGCTGGAAGCGACGCGGAGCATGACGCCCGCGACCGCGGTCCGCGAGGACGAGCAGCGCTACCGGACCCCGGAGCGCGCGCGGGCCGCCCGCGACCTCGGCCGGCGCGCCGAGGACGAGGCCGCCCGCTATCTCGAAGGGCGCGGCCTGCGACTGGTGGCGCGATCCTTCCGCGCCCGGGGCGGGGAGATCGATCTCGTCGCGCAGGACGGCGCGACGCTGGTCTTCGTCGAGGTGAAGGCCCGCGCCAGCCTGTCGTGGGGCCGGCCGTCGGAGGCGGTGGGGCCGGTGAAGCGCGCCCGCATGGTGACGGCGGCGCGTTTCTTCCTGATGCGCCGCGGCGCCCGGCCGGAGCCGCCGTGCCGGTTCGACGTCGTCGAGGTGCTGGCGCGGCCGGGCGAGACGCTGCGGATCCGCCACATCGAGAACGCCTTCGGCATCGACGGTTGAAGTCGCCGGCCCCCCGCCGCCTCCTTGACACGCCGGGTGGCCGTTCGTATAGTTTTTCGCCAATCATGCCGACATGAATGAGCGGGAATAACTCAGTGGTAGAGTGCAACCTTGCCAAGGTTGAAGTCGCGGGTTCGACTCCCGTTTCCCGCTCCAATCCTCATCGCCGGCCCTGCGGGGCCGGCGTTTTTTTCCTGGTGCGCGCGGATCGGTCGCGCGCGGCCGCCGGCGCGCGCCGTTGACTCTGTGGGCGGGCGCCGTTATAGTCCGAACATCCTGCGAACGTAAGCTTTACGGTTAGGGCGGCGTAGCCAAGCGGTAAGGCAGAGGTCTGCAAAACCTCGATGCATCGGTTCGATTCCGATCGCCGCCTCCACCGTGAGGCCGTGTCCCCGGCCGGCGGGGCCTGGTGACGCTTCGCACTCTCTGCGACATCGCCCGCCGCCTCGAAGCCTCCCCGCCGAAGGCCGACCAGCTGCTCGGCAAGGCCGACGGAGTCTGGCGCCCGATCGACACGGCGACGTTCCTGCGCCGCATCGGAGATCTGGCGCGCGGACTGCGCGCCCTCGGCGTCGCGCCCGGCGACCGGGTCGCCATCCTCTCGGAGAACCGCCCGGAGTGGACCCTCGCCGATCACGCCATTCTGTTCGCCGGCGCCGCGGGGGTGCCGATTTACCCGACGCTGCTGCCGGATCAGATCGGCTACATCCTGAAGGACTCGGGGGCGAAGGTGCTGTTCGTCTCCACCGCCGGGCTGCGCGGCCGGGTGGAGGCGGTGCGCGCCGGGTTGCCCGCGCTGCGCGAGATCGTCACGTTCGAGCCGCCGGGGGGCCGGCCGCCGGAGGTGCGGCCGCTCGCCGACGTCGAGGCGCTGGGCGCGCGCGGCCGGCCGGCGGGGGGCGCGGGCGCGGCCCTGGGCGGGGGGGACCGGATCGGCGAGGCGGCCCCGGAGGATCTCGCCAGCGTCATCTATACCTCCGGCACCACCGGACGACCGAAGGGGGTGATGCTGTCGCACGCCAACTTCGCCCACAACGTCAGGGCGTCGTGCGAGGCGATCCCGTTCGAGGCCTCGGACATCTGCCTCTCGGTCCTGCCGCTGTCGCATGTCTACGAGCGGATGGTGGAGTTCTGCTACCTGTGGCGCGGCGCCACCATCGCCTACGCCGAGTCGATCGAGTCGCTGGCGGCCTGCCTCACCGAGGTGCGGCCGACGATCGTCTGCGCGGTGCCGCGGCTGTTCGAGAAGATGTATCAGCGGATCCTCGATCGATCCGTGGCACTGCCGTGGGCCCGCCGGGCCCTGTTCAATGGGGGGCTGCGGACGGCGGCCGCCTGGGGGGCGGCGCAGCGCCGCGCCTCGGGCCCGTCCGAGCCGCCCGGCCCGGGCCGGCTCCTGCGCGCCCGGCACGCGCTCGCCGCGCGCCTCGTGTACCCCAAGATCCTCGAGCGGCTCGGCGGGCGGCTGCGGTTTTTCGTGTCGGGGAGCGCACCGCTCTCCCCGGCGCTGGCGGAGGTCCTCGGCGGCATGGGGATCCGCATCGTCGAGGGGTACGGCATGACCGAGTGCGCGCCGGTGATCGCGGTCAACCGGCTCGAGGCCATCTGTCTCGGATCGGTCGGTCCGCCGATCGCCGGGATCGACGTCCGGCTGGCGTCCGACGGGGAGATCCAGGTGCGCGGGGACTCGGTGATGCGCGGCTACTGGAACGATCCGGAATCCACGCGGGAGTCGATCCGCGACGGGTGGCTGCTGACCGGCGACATCGGCCACTTCGATCCCCACGGGTGCCTGGTGATCACCGATCGCAAGAAGGAGGTCCTGAAGACCTCCGGCGGAAAGATGGTGGCGCCGCAGCCCCTGGAGAACCTCCTGCGCGCCGATCGCTTCATCGGCCAGGCGGTGGTGCTGGGGGACCGGCGGCACTTCATCTCGGCGCTCCTGGTCCCGGACTTCGAGATGCTCCGCTCGTACGCGCTGCACAAGGGGCTCGGGGTCATCGAGCCGGTCGATCTGCTGCGCCACCCGCGCGTGCTCGACCTGTTCACGCGCCGGGTCGCGGCGATCAACGAGACGCTGGCGCGCTACGAGCGGATCCGGAAGTTCCGGCTGCTCGATCGCGACTTCACGGTCGAGGCGGGGGAGATGACCCCCACCCTCAAGCCGCGGCGCAAGGTGATCGAGGAGCGCTACCGCGCGGTGATCGAGGACATGTACGCGGAGCCGCCGCCGGCCTGAGGCCGGGCCCCGGCCACGGCGGCGCAGGCGGCGTCGAGGATCGCCACCGCGGTGTCGGCGTCCTGCTCGGTGCAGACGAGCGGCGGCGAGAGCCGCAGCGTCGAGGCGCCGCACGGCAGGATCAGGAGTCCCCGCTCGAACGCCTGGACGAGGATCTCGTGGCGCGCCTCCGGGTTCGGCGCGCGCGTCGCCCGGTCCCGGACGATCTCGAGCCCGACCATCAGCCCCAGGCCGCGCACGTCGCCGAGGATCGCGTGCTTCTCCTGCAGCCCGCGCAGGCCCTTCATGAGATGCGCGCCGACCCGGCCGGCGTTGGCGATCAGGCCGCCTTCGAGGAGCTTCAGCGTGGCGATCGCCGCGGCGCAGGAAACCGGGTTGCCGCCAAATGTGCTGCCGTGGCCGCCGTCGTTCCACTGCATGACGTCGTCGCGCGCGATCACCGCCGAGATCGGCATCCCGGAGGCGATCCCCTTCGCCAGGATGATCATGTCGGGGTCGATGCCGTAGTGCTCGAGCGCGAACAGCTTCCCGGTCCGCCCCATGCCGCTCTGCACCTCGTCGGCGATGAGCAGGATGCCGTGCTCGCGGCACAACGCCTGGAGCTTCGGCAGGAACTGCGGGTGCGGCGGGATGAAGCCCCCCTCCCCCTGCACCGGCTCGACGATGACCGCCGCCACTTCCTGCGGATCGATCGTGTGGTGGAACATCTGCTCGGTCAGCAGCTCGAGGCACTCGACCGAGCACGACTCGGGAGCGCGGTTGACGGGGCAGCGGTAGCAGTAGGCGTAGTGGGTGTGGTACACCTCCGGCACGAACGGCGCGTACCCCTTGCGCTGCACCGGCTTGCTGGCGGTGAGCGACATGGCGCCGAAGGTGCGCCCGTGGAACGCGCCGAAAAACCCGATCACCTTCTGGCGCCCGGTGCGCACCCGCGCCAGCTTGACCGCCGTCTCCACCGCCTCCGCCCCCGAGTTGGTCAGGAAGATCCGCTTCGCGCCGGAGATCGGCGCGAGGCGTGCGAGGGTCTCGCACAGCTCGATGTAGATCGGGTAGTAGAAGTCGGTGTAGCAGACATGCAGGAGCCGCTCCGCCTGCTCTTTCACCGCCGCCACGACGTCGGGATGGCAGTGCCCGGTCGAGACGGTGGAGATGCCGGCGGCGAAATCGAGGAAACGGTTGCCGTCGACATCCTCGATCGTCATTCCCTCGCCGCGCGCCACGACGAGCGGCACGTCCTTGCTGAGGTTCTGCGACACGATGCGGCGGTCGCGCTCGATGGCGGCCTGCGCCTTCGGGCCGGGGATCGGCCCGCGGAGGTGCGGCGTCGAGCCGGGGCGGACGGGGGCGGAAGGCGTCGAGGACATCGGTTTCTCCAATTGAAACAGGGTTCCTGATCGTGAGCCGTCATTGTCGGGGAGCGCGCGACGGAGTGTCAAGCCGCGGCGCCGCCGCGCTCGCGGCGGCGGTCCTCCTGGCCGCGGCGCTTCCCGCGGCGGGATGCCGCGGTGCGGCGCGGCCGAACATCGTCCTCCTGGTCATGGACACGGTGCGGGCCGACCGGTTCTCCTGGAGCGGGGCGGCGCGCGTCACCGCGCCCCGGATCGAGGCGCTGGCGCGCGACGCGACGGTCTACACGCAGGCCTTCTCGCCCGCCCCCTGGACGGTGCCGGCGCACGCCAGCCTGTTCACCGGGCGCTACCCCTCGGCGCACCGCACCGACTGCGGTTCGCTGCGCCTCCCCGACGCGGAGACGACGCTGGCGGAGGTGCTGCACGAGGCGGGCTACCGCACCGTCGGCTACACCGCCAACCCGTGGCTCGGGGCGACCTACAACTTCCAGCAGGGATTCGACACATGGGGGGAGACCTGGCGCGAGGTGCCGGAAGGATCCCCGGACACCGGCGCCGCGCTCAACAACCAGCGGATCGAGCGCTTCCTGCGCTGGTACGCCGGCAACCCCGACGCGCGGCGCCAGCCGTTCTTCCTCTTCGCCAACTACTTCGAGGCGCACCTGCCGTACCACCCGCCGGAGCCGGAGCGATCGCGCCTGCTCCGCCCCGGCGCCGACC
>Ga0111539_10010657_pt1 | contig 11577 bp, 7 predicted proteins | sample RhiMethybrSRZTD1_FD_79667 | JGI IMG/M metagenome (GOLD analysis project Ga0111539, IMG submission 79667) | Populus rhizosphere microbial communities from Tennessee, USA - Rhizosphere MetaG P. TD hybrid SRZTD1 (version 2) (version 2) | ecosystem: Host-associated > Plants > Roots > Rhizosphere >...
CAGCGGGCGCTCCGCTCACGACCACGTACGCGGCGTCCATCGCGCCTTGCGCATTGCGGGCGAGATGAAACCCCGCCGTCCCGGGGCGAGTGATGGTCACCTTCTCGAACCAGATGCTGTCGATCACCTGCTGGCCCTGGACGTGAATGCCCGAGTACGTCGGGTCGACGATGTCGAGCTCCGTGATGCGAACGTTCTGGAGCGTCCCCTCGGCCGCGTGCAGCTTGAAGGCGCCGTGCCCCTGGTTGTACGCGTTGCCGCCGGCACGGATCAGCGAGTTGCGATCGATGTGCGTCGTGCCGCCGAACGGGTGCGCACCGAACTGGCGCGCCAGCAGGATGCCGGGATACTGCACCACGTCGGCGCACACGTTGTCCTCGATCACGTTGTCGCTGCCGCCATAGAGCGCGAAGCAGTTGGCCTTCCACGGCACCTGCACGTAGTTGTGCCGGAAAACGTTGTTGCGGTTGACCGCGCGATCGGCCGGTGACCACGAAGCGAACGCGTCGTCGCCCGTGTTGCGGGCATGGCAATTTTCGACGATGGAGTTGCTGGTGCCGCCGAAGAAGTTCACCGCGTCGGCGAACAGGTTGCGGAAGCGCGAGTTCTTGATGACCAGGCGATTGGTGTCCGGGCCCGTCCAGTAGCCGGTCTTGGTGTGCTCGACCCAGATGTTCTCGAGCGTCGAGTCCGAGCTACCGTTGCCGCCGAACGCGGTCTCGGGCGAGTCGTCGTCGCGGAGGATCGTGTCGCCGGACACGGCAAAGTCGTGGAATTTGCAGCCATTTCCCCAGCAGTCGAAGCGCGCGAAGAAGCCGGAAATGGTCGAGTGCCACATGCCTGCGCCCTGGATCGTGATGTTCGCGACGCTGAGCGTGCGGCTCAGGCTGCGGAACTCGCCGGGCGGGAAATACAGGCCCGCGCGCTTTTCGCCTTGCACGCGATCGATACAGCGTTGCAGCGCCGCGCTGTCGTCCGTGGTGTCGTCGGCGGTGGCCCCACAGTCTTCCGTCACCGACAGGAAGCCCTGCGGCTTCGGCAGCGGCGCGGGCACGGGTTCCATGTCGACCAGATCGATCACGTATTCGGCCGCGCTGTCCGCCGCGTCCTTGCGCAGCATCACGCTCGCGCCGGCCCGCACTTCACCGATCAGCGCCCGGCTCTCGTCGAAGTAATGGTGCGGCGCGCCCCGGCTCGGGTTGTTCTGGTCGGGGTGATTGAAGTCGTTGTCACCGCCGCCGTAGGTCCACGAATAGCGCGACGTCACGGCCAGGCGCTTGCGCGGCTCGTCGTTGACGTACACGCCGAGAGTCGACCAGTAATCGCTACCGCCGTCGGGAATCGAATAGCGCACGACGATCGAGCTCGCCGCGCTCTTGTTGGTGAAGCGCACGTAGTCGCCGGCACGGCTGAGCCGCACCGCTTGCCTTCCCGACGCCTCGGCGGCGACCTGGGTGAAGCTCCGGCTCGCCGCGAGCACCTGCCCGTTGGTCTCCATCGCTTCGGCTTCGTATTCTAGGAAAGGGACGCTGGCGCCGCGGCCGGAAGGCAACGTCGGCGTCGTGCCCCCTGTCCCCGCGCTGCCCGCTGCACCGCCGCTCCCGCCCTCGCCTCCCGCGCCACCGGTCATTCCGCCGCCGCTCGTCCCGGCGCTGCCCGACGCGCCGGAAGCGCCGCCGGTTGCGCTCGCTCCCGCCGCGCCCCCGCTCGGCGAGCCGGTCCCCGCGCTCCCCCCCGCGTTCGAGGTGCCGCCGCTCGGCGAGTCCGTGGGCGGCACGTTCTCGCCGTTTTCGCACGCGGCGGAAAGCACGGCAATCACGGCGCAGCAGCGAAGCGCTTTCATCGGCGTCCGGGAAAATACCAAATCTAGCCGTTTCGTCAGTCAAGCGACGACGTTTACCGAGTCACCACCACATACTGGCCGAGAGTGACACCACGTGCTCGTCGGGCGCGATCGTCGGGTCTTCCCGCGCCGGATAACCGCTGCGCACGACCACGTCGTCCCCATAGATGAAGCGCGAGTACTGGAGCACGACCTGGTCGCGCGATTGCCAGTCGGTCCGGAAGATCACGCGCGGCGAGATCACCGAAAACGTTTGCTCGTGCTTCGCGGTGTCCGGGCGCACCTGGTCGAGCCGCAGCGAAGCGGCGAACCACGGGGCCAGCGCGTACGTGCCTTCGCCTCCGAATTTCAGCTTGTGCACGTAGTCGAAGGCCGGATCGTCGCTGCGCACGAACGTGTACATGCCGAACGCCGAGAGCACGATATCGCGCGCGTTGCCGTCGAAATGGCGCGGATACAGTAGCAGCCGCGCGAGACTCAGGTTGTACTCCGAGGCCACGGTGAGGAGCCGCCCCGTGCCCCCGCTCTCCGCTCCGAAGTAGTTGCGCATCAGGCCCGGGCCGCCCTGCGTGTTCAACACTTCGAGGATCCGACCCACCGAGCGCGAATTTTCGGCGTCCGTGTACGCGCCGCCCACGTAAAAGTGCCCGAGGTGGCTCGCCGAGAAGCGCAAGTCGGCACCGACCACGGTGATCGTTCCGTCCGGCTGCAGCGCCTGCGCCGCGCGGTCGTCCTGGCTCCAGGCCTGGAGGTAGTGCAGCCCGAACGTGAGCTGGCGCCGGTAGCCGATACCCAGGTGCTCGTGGTGGACCAGACCCGTACCGGTGTTCGGATCGGCGAAGTCGTTCCAGCCGTCGGCGACCAGGCCGACCGGCGGTTTGTCGAGCTGCCCCTGGAAGCCCTGTTCCGCCGCGATCACCAGGTCGCCGAGCGCCATGCGCGCCACGACATTTTCACCCACGCCGTTGGTACGGCCGAGGATCGGCGTGCCGTAGTGACCCTCGTCGTATTCGCCCATCGTGCCGTAGCGATTGGAGAAGGCGCCGACGTTGATGCCGAGGTTCATGCCCTTGCCGAGATTCGGTAAATTGAAGGTGACGAACGCATCGGTGATGCCCGATTGCAGCGGCGGATCGAAGAAGCTTGCCGCGGTGCTCGCGGTGCGGGCCTTGATGATCGCCGTGCCCGTGACCACGGAGTTGCCATACGAAAACGCGAGCTGGGCGTACGGCTCGGGAACGATCCCCGTGTACACGAAGGAGTCGCGGTAGTCGGGCACCACCGGCGGCGCGTGGAGCACGAGCTCCTTCTGTTCGGTGGTCACGGTGCCGGCGCGGTTGTTCAAACCGATTCTGAGCGGCATCGTCAGAAAGCCGTGAAAGTCGAAGCGGTAGTCCTGCTCGTCTTTGGCCTTCTGTCCGTACGCAGGAACGGTACCGCCCGGCAGCGTGCCGACTTGCGGCGTACCCGGCGTCAGACCGAGCCCGACGTCGCCCGGAGCGGTATCGCCTTCGAGCGAAGATCCGGCTTCCGCGTCGGCTGCCGCGCTGTTCGGGGCCGGTTTGTTCTGGCCCAGCGCAGCGCCGGAAACCAAAAGCAGCGCGAGCCCCGCGAGAACCGGGCCTTGGATCGGCTTTACCATGGTCACCACCACATCCCGAAGCTGAGGGCGAACATCTGATCGTCGAGCTCCTCGTGGGTGTAGTCGTTGGGAGCTTCACCCTTGGTATGCGCGCCGTAGAACCAGCGCGTGTAGCTGAGCGTCACCTGCTCGTGGCTGTTCCAGTTGCTGCGAAAGATCAGCTTGGGACCGATCACGTGGAAGCTCTCCTTCGAGTCCTTGGAGTTCGGCGCGACGAAGTCGTAGCGGCCCGACAGCGCGAACCAGGACAGGCAGCGGTAGGTGACCTCGCTGCCGAGCTTGTAGAACCTGCGGCCGTCCGCGACCGGATCGCGGCTTTCGAGAACCGCACCCGCATTCGCGAACACGCTCGTGATCAGATCCGGCCCTTCACCCCAGAACGCCTGCGGGTGGTACAGAAACTTCGACCAGCTGAAGTTGTACTCGAAGCCGGTGATCAAGAGCTTCCCGGTGCCGCCGCCGGCCGGCCCGAGCAGGCGCTTGGTCAGGAGCTCGCCCGTGTCGGCGCCGTAGTAGTTGAGGCCCGTCAAGAGGTCGGCGTACTTCGCGTCGGCGTACGAAGCCGCGATCGCGAAATTGCCGAGGTAGTTGTCGATCATCCGGAAGTCGGCGCCGTACACGTTCATGATCGGATCGGGCCGGTTGCCCTCGTCGAAAAGCGGCGTCTTCGGATCGTCGACCTGGTCGCGCTCGTCCTGCGCGAAGTTCGAGAGGTAGTGAAGGCCGAACACGAACGGCACCTCGCCCTCGAAGCCGAAGCCGGCGTGCGCGTGGTGCACCCAGCTCGACGGCCGCGACGGGCTCGGACCGTGATCGGAAACGTTCGGGCCCGCGCCGATCGGCACCTTGCCGAGGCGCCCCATGAAGCCGTGCTCGCCGATCAGCGAGAAAGAATCGCCGAGCATGACCTTGAGGCTCAAGGTCTCGCCCACGCCGAACGGCGAGCCTACGATCGCCGCGTTGTACTGGCCGGCGCCGTACTGGCCCAGCGAACCGTAGCTATTTCTGAACGCGCCGACCGTCCAGTTCAGATTCACGTCGCTGTTCGGCAGCGTGAAGACGAGGAACGCTTCGTTGACGAAGTTCTGACTGCTCGTCTCTTGCCAGGTCTGTGCTCCCGACGGCTTCCAGGTGCTGAGCTTGACGACGGACTTGACCTTGTCATTGCCGTAGTCGAAGCGGAGCTCGACCCAGCTGCCCTGAGGCGCGTTCGTCCCCTGCAGCGCGCCGTACAGGTCGGGCGTCTGCGGCGGTGCGTGGAAGGTGGGCTCGAACTGCTCCGGCGTCGCGCGTTCGCGCCCGCCCATCGACAGCCGGAGCGCCGCGCTCATGTAGCCGCTGAACTTGAACTGATAATCGCCGGTCTGCGCTTCGGGCGCGCCGGGCGGCACCGTCGCGCCGCCGGGCAACGTTGGTCCGCTCGGCGCAAAAGGCGAGAGGCCGAGCCCGATCGAGCGCCGCGAACCGGGGAGGTAACCCTTCGGCGGCGGCGCCGTCACGTATTTCGGCGGCGCATCCTCGGCGAATGCCGCGCCCGGCGCGAGGACCGCGGGCAGCGCTCCGACCAGCGCGATTCGCAATAGGGCTCTCGTCATGACGGCCCCGGCTCAGCGCCGGCGGCGATAGAAACTGACGTTGTCGACGTACACGTCGGCGAAGCCGACGGGGAACTGAAGTGCGATGCTGTAGATCGAATGCAGATCGAGCAACGGGGCGCGCTTGGCGAACCCCACCTGGCGAAATTCGTCGAACGGGATGACGTAGATCTGCCAGTCGGTGCTGAGGCGCACCGGCGCGACCCAGGCGTCACCGCAGCGTTCGTCGTCGGGCGGCGGCGCCACGTCTTTGAAGCAGTAGTAATTCGCCTGGGAACCCGAGAACTCGAAGAACTTGCACTCCGTGCCCTCGAGATCGGCGTCGGGATAGTAACTGAGCTCTTGGCAGGCGCTCGGTCCGCAGCGCGGATACACCTCTTCCCGGAGCGCCGGCTCGACGATCGGCGGCAGCCCGACCGCGGGATCGAAGCAACGATGCACGCCTTCGATCGGATCGAGCGTACAAGGACCGTTGTTCTGGCAAGTGGGACGGCATTGCTTGATGCGCCGGCAGAAGGTGTTGCGCTCACGGTTCAGCGCGTCGCTCGTGTGCTTGTCCTGGAGCGCGAGCAGCATGCCCGGCTGGCCGTCGGGTCCGCGGCGCGCCCAGAACGTGACCCCATCGTAGGCGCTCACATCCAAGTAAAAATGCTCCGTCACCCTGAGCTTGTCTCCGTTGGGCCGTCGCAGCGGTAAACCCACGGGATCGATCACGGCGTCGTCCGCGACGGCCGGCGGGCACAGGTCCGATCCGGCGGGACAGCGCTCGTCCCCCGGCGGCTCGGGCTCCCCCGCTGCCGGAGCAACGTTCTCGCGGATTTCCCGCGCCTGAAGCGGGCGCTCGGCAGCGGCACCGTAGTAGTTGAAACGACCACCGCGGAAGTGAAACACCCACTCGTTGGGCTGACTGTCACAGGATGGAGCGCCGGTGATGCGCTGAGCCGCGAGCCCGAATCGATCTGGGTAGCGTCGGTTCGGGTTGAGGTCGCCCGGGACCAGACCCAGATACCACGAGGAATCACCGGGTACGCGGAACGCGCCTTCGGTCTCGTCGTCGTTGCTCGACCAGAAGTGTGCGATCCCGATCGGGTCCGGGATCTCGGGCGTGGGCTTCGCCGGTTCGAAGTCGTCCATCCAGTACGGCGAAAGCTCGATGTCGGACAGCGGGCTGCAGTCGATCGGTCGAGAGCCGGGATCCGGCGTGTTCGCGCCGATCGGCGGATAGACGGGCTCGATGGGCATGACCAGCTGCCCCTTGCCGTCGACCAGCGGCACCGCGCCGTTCGTCCACGGCACCAGGCCGACGAGCTCGTTCGACGGCCCGCTGCGCCCGGTGTTGCCGGGGCTCGAACACGCGAGCAAAAGCAACGCCGATCCCGTGGCGAGCCGAAGTTGGCGCCTCATTGGCCGCTTTGAGATTTCCGGATCAGCTGCATGAAATAGTCGGGCCGCTGCCACTGCCCGTGAAAGTAGTAGTCGTAGTTGCGGTGAATCCCGGTGCCTTCGCCGAGGTCGTTCCAGGTCGCGATCACGAGCAGCTCCGAGTCCTTCGTGTCGTCGAGCACGCGGCGGAGAACGCTGCCGTCCTTCAAGATCAAATCGGTCTGCCGCGGCAGCTCACCCGGGTGATCGCGCCCGACGGCATCCCACTTGACCATGGCGTGGTCGATCACGTGACCCTTCAAGGTCGAGCGGCTGCGGCGCTCCGGCGAGTTGAAGGTGAACCACGTGTATCGCGCATCGGCAGCCTTCTCGGTGGTCGCGTCTTCGAAGTACGCGGTGTCGGCGTCGACGAACGCTTCTTCCCCGAAATCCGTCTGAAAGCGCGCCTTGAGCGCGGCGATCAACGCGCCGGCCTTGGTGCGCGGCAGGAGCGTTCCGGAGTTGTAAAAGTAGACGAATGGCTTTCCCTTGAAGCGGTACCAGTGACGCTTGTCCACCTGCGAGAAGAACGGCTTCCACTTGGCTTCGTAAATCAGCTTCGCCGCCGCTTCTGGATCGTTCAGATCCGGCTTCTGCTTCCAAAACTTGGAAAAGTAGGGCTGGCCCCAGGTCCAGGTATCGTCGAAGAACGCTATTTTCACCGGATCTTGTAGGCCGTCGAGCGCCGTCGCGAGCGGCTTCAGCTTGCCGTCTTCGATGTCCGGGCCGTAGGTGTTGAGCAGCAAGAAATCGAGGCCGGCGTACTTCGCGTCGAGCAGCTCTCTGCGCCAGAAACCGGGTTGGCTGGGCACGTAGTAGCCCGTGGCTTCACCGCCGAAGCCCAGCAGCGCGTGCTTCTGGTCCATACCGGGCGCGTGGGTGTTCGCCCAATCCATCTTGCAATTGACCTCGTTCGGACAATTGAAGAAGTACATGAACACGGCGCCGACATCGCGCTTCAGCTTTTTGGCTGGTGCGGCGCCGAGCTCCGGCTGCGCCTTCCAGGGATCGGAATATGCAAGCTGGCACTTTCGGTCGTGCTCCTTGCAGAGGGCGAGCACGACGTCGAGACGACGGGTTCGGGGCTCGCGCTCGAGCTTGGCCGCCCAGCTCTCGACTGCGTCCGGTGCCGGCTGGCGGCCCGTGATCTGACAGTGCGCGGCGCGCACGAACGCCTTCGGTGCGTTGCCCAGGTTGACGTCGACGCTGTCGGCGCGCTGGCACGGGCCCGCCCACTCGGGCCGAAGCTCGAACGGCCCGAAATCGCGCTCGTCGATCGCCGTTGCGGCCGGAGGTCGGGGTGCGGCGCGCGCGTGTTCCGGCACGGTGGCGGGCGCTGGATTTTCGACGCGAGCCCAGCGCTGGTCGAAGCAGCCCGCGATCAGGCTAAAAACCAGCGCGCTCGGCAAGAGAGCACGCGTCACCCCGTCCACGGCGATCAGGTTCCTCCATCGGTTCCCGCATCGCCACTCGTACCGACCGGACCGGTCGGTGCCGTGCCCTTGAACAACGTTACCTCGTCGACCCAGATGTCGAAATCCGGACCCGGCGTGATCCAGTTGAGCCCGAGGATGACACCGTTCACCTGATGGGTGCCGGCGAGCTCGGTCCACTTGACGGTGTATTGCTTCCACTCCGAAGTGAGCGTGACCGCCTTGGCCGGATGGTTATAGCAGCTCGCGGTACAGTCACCGCCATCCTTCACGGCCTGCGTTGCTGCGAGCACGGCCTGAAACGTGAGCGCGTTGTTGGCGCCAGCGGTACCCTTGGCCCAGAACGAAACGCCGTCGAACGCGGCAATGCCGGCGCAACGCATCTGCCCGTCCTTCATGCTGAAGCCGAAGCCGGCGCCGAAGCCGCCGGCGGTCGGCGCCTTGACGCCCGTCGCGCTGACGTGGCCCGCCATTCCGGTCGAAATTGCGCCGCCCGCTGCACGCGCAATGGCCGTGTAGTTCGCCGCCGGTGTGTCCGCGAATGAATACCAGCCCGGAAAGCGCGTGGTGCTCTCGAAGTCGTCGACGAACGCCTCCGCGAGCGGAAGCTCGTACGTGTTGTTGTCGCAGATGCTCGGCGCCGACGAGGTCCCAGCGCTGCCGCCGCTGCCGCCTGTCGCGCCGCCGGCACCGCCGCTCCCGCTCGCGCCGCCGCTGCCGCCCGCTGCGCCGGCGCCGCCCGTCGCGCCCGCGCCGGTGCCCGCGCTGCCGCTCGCGCCGGCGTTGCCGCTCGATCCGCCCGGGTTGGTGTTGGGATCGGCGTCGCCCGAGGAGCAAGCCGAGACCAGCGTGAGAGCCCCCAGAACCGCGCCGATCCACGGCGACGACGTGCTGATGCTTTTCATGTTCTCACCCGTTGTTCTTGCGAACGCCGACACGAAGCGCATGAAGCTGACTTCGTTGTTTGCTCTGCCGACTCATGAATTGACCGACGGCGTGCGGAGCGTCAAAGGAAATCGTGGTCAAATTACGGAGTTTACCGGAGTCGAGTGCGAGCGCGCGCACGGTAAACAAGGTCGTTTGCCTACGTTTTCGCTTGGGCGATCTTCGGCGTGCATGTTAGTCGTCGAAACGTGCGGCGGGGACAAGAAGCACGGCAGGTGCGGCATGACTCACGTTCGGATTTTCTTGTTCGTCGCGAGCTCTGCAACGACGTCCGCTTGCATCGGACCTCAGGGCGGCGCGCCGTGTGAATGCCCGTGTCAGAACGCGGCCACGGCGTCGCACGCAGCGGCGAGCTCGAAGGACGAACCCACCGCCGCTCCCTCGGAACCGCAGCCGATCCCCGATCCCGTGGTGCCGACCGGCGTGATGATCTGGGACGGCGCCGGGATCGCGAATTTGCCGAACATCGAGCCGCCCGGCAGCTGGTTCGTCTACAGCGACAAGACGCCGACCGGCGTGAAAAAGCCGCCTTCGGTCGAGGAATTCACGAGCGCGATCGAGAACGGCGCGATCCACACCACGGGCAAGGGCTACACCGAGTGGGGCGGCGGCATCGGCACCAACCTGGTCGGTGCGGCGCTGCTCACGCCGGTCGACGCCACCAAGTACAAGGGGTTTCGCTTCAAGGCGTCGGGCAGCACCAAGATGAAGTTTCTGGTGGCTACCGTCGAAACCATGCCCGAGTTTGGCCGCTGCAAGAAGTGTTACGACCACTTCATGGTCACGGTCAGCGATCTGTCGAGCCAGATGAAGACGTACTCGTTCGAGTGGGGCGACCTCAAACAGACCGGGTGGGGCGACAAGGCGAAGCTCGATCCGAAGCGCGTCGTGGCTCTGAACTTCACCTCGAAGGACGCGGTGCCGTGGGACTTCACGATCGACGACGTCGCCTTTCTCGAGTGAGCGCGCGTATCGCGCTCGCGGCGTTCGCGTGCGCGTGCTCCCGCGGCTCGTACGTGCCCGATGAGCGGCCCGGCGGCAGCGATCCCCTGCCCCCGCTGCCGGAGAACGCGGAGTTTACGCTGCGCGCCGAGTTCGACGGAGCATGCACGAAGACGAGCAGCGTCGACGTGAATCTCGGCCACCTTCCGGAAGCGTTCGTGCGCGCGGCCTACTGCCAGATCGCAGGAACCGAACCGGATGCAGCGCTGATCGCCGACTGGTCGGAGCAGCTTCGAACGCGGCGCTGGGTGCGGCGCATCGACGTCGTGCGCAGCTTGTGTAACGTCGCGGGAAGAAGCGACTGCACGCTCTCGTACTCCGACCCGTGGCAAGCGCAGGTGTCGTTGACCACGCCGTGCACGCCGAAAACGGCGCACGACGTGGGAGCGGTGATGATGTTTTTCAGCCTGTGCCCGGACGGGGTGAATTGCGACCCGGACTGGGCCAACACGCACGTGAGTGGCATGCGGTCACCGCATCAACTCTACGCCTTCGACGCCAGGACCAGCGGTTACTACCATCCCGAAAACGCCGGCTTCTGGAGGCGGGAGCTGCTCGACGCGCGCTGGTCCGGCTTGAAGTTCGTGCTCTTGAACACCTACGGTCCGGACCTCGGCCGGCTCGAGGCCATGAACGAGGCACTGGCCGAGATCCGGGACGGGGCGATCGGCATCGCACTTTTCGACGATACCTGGAGCTGGCGTGCGGGGCAGCCGGCGCCGTTCGACGCGGTGCCGAACCTGGCCGACACCGAGGGCGCCGCGCAGGCCATCTATCAGCACAAGTGGCGCGCGTTTTTTCGCGCGATCGATGCCGGTCACTGGTATCGCCTGAAGGAGCGCCCGCTCGTCTACTTTTACAACGCCGGTACGCTGAAACCCCTGAACCGATCGGCCGCGGTCGTGGCGCGGTTGAAAAGCCTGTTTTCCGCCGAATTCGGCGTCGAGCCCTTCGTCGCCGTCGATCGCGCGTACTTTCAGGACCCGGGTATGGCGGCCGTCGCGGACTCCGAATTCGTCTGGGACACCTTCGGCGCCAACGGCAAGAGCCATTTCAACCTCAAAGGCGTCACGCACGATCACTTCATGGTCAAGTGGGATTCGCTCGGGCGCGATCGTCCGGGCGCGATTGCGACCGAAAGCGATCGCATCGTCAAAGGTCCGGAGCTTTTGGCACAGGCGCTAGAAGAGGCAAGCTCTTCCGATCTCGTCGTCTTCGGTACCTGGAACGATCTCGGCGAAGGCACCGGCATCAACCGCAACTACGACTACTACGCTGCTGGTGAGTGGCTGCCGCCGCACGGCTTCATGCGCATCTTGCGCGCCAGCGAGTGCAGTAATTGACGAGCTGGCGCCGCAGTAAACATCCTGAATTTACCGCGTTTGTTCTTGTTTCTCGAAACGCGGATGCTAGTTTGAATCGAGCTCTGGCTAGTCGCGCGGGAGCGGCGAAGAGTGATGCAGCCAGTCAAATACTTGTTCGCGTTTTGTCTCGCGGCCGCAAGCTGCGCCAAGGCGACGGAAGACTTGCCCGTCGAGGGCTACGGCGGCGCCGGCGGTGATGCTGCAACCGGCGGGCGCGGCGGCAGCGCCGGGCGCGGGGGTTCGGGAGCCGGCGTCAGCGGCACCTTCGGCGCATCCGGCGCCGCTAGCGGCGGAACGAGCGCGGGCGGCAGCTCGGGATCGAGCGGCGGAA
>Ga0111539_10010659_pt1 | contig 11576 bp, 22 predicted proteins | sample RhiMethybrSRZTD1_FD_79667 | JGI IMG/M metagenome (GOLD analysis project Ga0111539, IMG submission 79667) | Populus rhizosphere microbial communities from Tennessee, USA - Rhizosphere MetaG P. TD hybrid SRZTD1 (version 2) (version 2) | ecosystem: Host-associated > Plants > Roots > Rhizosphere >...
ACTGGGTCAATCGTCCGCTTCGACAAGGTCGATAGCGCCGGTCACGAAGAGACACGAAGCGAGGAAGGTGACGTCAAGCGCGCAATAGCGCGTCGGCCAAGAAGATGCGCCATTCTCTCCAGGTCTTCCTCAATGGCACGATCGTGCTGACGGTTGTGAACCAACGTTGGAGTTTCTGTATGCCTAGGTCGTTGGCGCCTTCGCCGATTTTTTACGTGTCTTGATGGCGACGAGCGCGAGTCCGTTGCCCACCTCGCCGTTCGGAGATGTCGTCGCGCTCCTTTTGCAATGACGGCGGTACGAACGATCCGCAAGCACTGGTAAACTGACGACTTCACCACCGTTCGTCCCCGTAGCTCAGTTGGATAGAGCGCGCGCCTCCTAAGCGCGAGGCCGACGGTTCAAATCCGTCCGGGGACGCTCCTTCAGGCCATGCCGCTCGCATGAACACGACATCCGAGAACGAGAGGCACGGCGAGTGGTAGCCAGCGGCGCGTTCCGTTTAGGGACGCCACGCGCCCCTGGAGGGACGCTCCATCCGCACAGGCCATTCCTTCAGGCGGTCGAGCGCGCTCGCCCGCAGTGTCTGCCAGTCGAGCCGAGCCAGAGCGGCGAGCGATGCGACCGCTGCGAGCCCTTCTTCGATGCGAATACGGCCGGCCGTCTCGGTCACGGATGCCGCCATCATGATCGCGTCGCGCCCGTCAGAGTCACATTCACGTTGGACGCGAGTAGCGTTGCTCGTCGACACGTTGCTGCTGTCGCTGCATGACGCCGAAGACGATGAATAGGCCAACAACGCACCCAAACCCAACGTTGCTGGAAAAGTCGAGGCGCGATTTCTCCCCGCGCGTTAGGTAAACGGTGACGCCACGCATGTACTGGGGATAGATGCTTCCGGTTGAAGGCTGCGCGCTCCTCGGCTTGTTCTGCTGATAGTCGTACCAAAGGTACGTATACGTCGTCATCGCAAGCATTCCAAATCCCCAAATTGCGACTGCTAGTAGCTTCCACGCGCGTCTTGCAGCGTGAAATGGATCTCGACGGGTTGGATAAGCCGATGGATTGCGTCGGATGTGCCATGCCATCAGCCCGATCAGGACCGCAATTATCGCGATTTGGAGCACGGGGCAATGTTACCCGCGAGCGTTGCCGTTCTCTGTAAGGAGGGCGGACCTCGTGAATTTTACGCCGCGCGGTTCACATCAAATTCGCCGGAGAATCGCGCACGCACATGGTCACCAACGTCAGACCGGAACCGTCCGGGGACGCCAGACTCGTTACCTTCAATAATTCCTAGGAAAAACTCGCGAGTGTCAATGGCGCCGGCGACGTGGTAATCGCGCCGAGTCTCCTCGATGATCGGTGTGAATTTCAGCGGGCCGTCGAGCAACTCGCGGAGAACTGGCCGCGCATCCTGTGCGTGCTTCGCCATCAGCGCCCGCCACTCGGATAGCAGATGCCGAGCCCGGCGCTCGACAAGCCGCCAGTTGACGCGCGGAGCAGGGGAGTGGGCGTCTGATGCCTCCATCGCTGATACGAGCTCCTGGCGCCGCCGGTGCGCTGCTGTGAGGCGCTGTACGAGCGCGGGCATGTCGCCGCCGATGGCGATGGCATCTGCCAGGTTTTCGATCTGTTGATCGACACTTGCGATCTGTTGCTCGAGGCGCTCGCGCGCATCGCCGCGGTTCCTTGGATCGAGTTCGTGTCGAACGCGGGCGATGATCTCGTCCACGATAGCTGGCGTCAAGATGTCGTCGATGGCGCCAATCACTACCCGGTCGATGATCTCCATGGGGAACTGCACGTGATTGCGGCAGACCGCCTCGCCGCGGTTGTAGTGCGACGTGTAGGCGTAGAGCGCTAACCGCGATCGAGATCCCTGACGCCGCGTCCGAACGTGCATGCCGCCATTGCACCAAGCACAGCGTGCCATCCCTGGGAGCAGGCATTTCGACGCGCGCGGTGCGCTGCGCCGGACGTAGGTGTCTGCGCGGGCCTCGGCAATCTTCGCGTGCGCCGCCTGCCAGAGCGACTCAGGGACGATACGGAGCGCCGGCGCCGGCACGCGCAGCCATTCAGTTGACGGTCGGTCCTTCACTCGAACCTGGCCCCATCGGTCGCGCTTCTTCGTCTTGTTCCAGGACGAGCTCGCCGCGGTAACGCTCTCTGAAAAGGACTGCATGAACTGAGGACTGAATCCAGGCGTTCGGTCTGCCTTGCTGGGCCCGCGGAGCCGGGACTCCTTCGGCGTTGAGCTGTTTGGCAATCCGGTTCTGGCCGAGTCCCTTTGCGGCGAGTTCGAAAATGTTCCGGACGACAGCGGCTTCGGTTTCGTTGATCCGTTGCTCGACGTGCGACCGCGCGCCATTCTTGTCGAGGACCTCGACGTTGTCGTAGCCGAAGCATCGACCGCCGGTCACATCCCAGCGCGCGCGTGACGCGACATCGAATCGGTGACACGCTGCCGCGCCTTTTCCCGCTCGAGCTCGTCGGCGAATGCGGTCAGCGACAACAGGACCTTGTCAGTGGGGGAGTCGAGCGTGCGCTCGCGGTCCTCGAGGTAGAAGAACACGCGCACGCCGGCGGCGATCAGCTGCTTCAGCGCATACGCCGTCTCGATCGCCTCACGTCCGAGCCGTGACTCCTCGGACATGATGAGCACCTGAAACGGCGGCCGCGGTTTCAAGGCGTTCATCAGTCGCACGAATCCAGGACGGTTCGCGAATTCGGCGCCGCTGATGCCGTCGTCGACAAAGATTAGTGACTCGTCGACTGTCCAGCCTTTGCGCTGTGCGTAGTCGCGCGAGTGATCGATCTGGCGTCTGACGCTCTTCGCTTCGTCGGCGACACCCGATTGATCGGTCGACTTACGTGCGTAGATGGCGGCAATCATGGACGGCCTCTCTTTCGAGGCCGGTGGGGCAGGCTGGCAGGTAGAATTTTGCAAGCCTCGCGCTACAACGGTCACGGGGTTAGGGACTGCTCGAGCGCTTCCAACGTTCGGCAGTCCCGTCTGAACTGCCGACATTCTGCGCTCTCGGTCTCAAATCGTCAAACGAGATTCACGCTGCCTTCATTGGCTTCCGCGTTGGATGCCGGCTCGTTGAACCGCGTTGCCCCGCGTAATACATCGCCTTCGTACATCGCCAATAGAGGATCGCCTGCGTGTAGTTCGTGCCTTCCGTGTGCTGCGCCGTCACCGGATGCCATCGGCGGCAGTGCGGACATAGGAGTTCGTGGCCTTCCTCGAGTGGTAGGTTTGTCGTCATGTGATTTGCGGTCCTTCCGTGACCCGCTGTTGACGGCTTCAGCCCATCGGCTTACTCTTCGCTCATGAAGTGCGGACCTTCGTTGCTGGCCCCGTTGCTATGTGGTGCGCTGCTGCCACAGTCCGCTTTCGGCGAGTGTGTGCGGTTCGAGGAACGCTTCGCAGTGCGGTATGCGGATGCAGTCTTCAGCGGGACGGTTACGAATCGCGGGAGTAACGCGGCGTACGATCCAGTCGTCACGTTCGATGTGGATCGTGTGTGGAAAGGTCGGGTGACAAAGCGTTTCACCATTCGCAATTTCGACGACGTCACCGCTGAGGGCTTTCGATTTGATGTTGGTACCAAGTACTTGGTGTTCGCTCACAAGCCAAAAGAAGAAGACCGCCACATTTTGCGCCTGTCACCTTCGGAACAGGACACACTCGGAGTGGGGCAATGTGGAAGCGGCACTCGCCGTTTAAGCGACGTCACGGCGAGTGAGCTGAAGAAGCTCGGCTCAGGACGAACGCCCCGCTGACTGAATGGTCACGTCCAGATCCATGACCTGACACCACATGGCCGACGCGCTCCCGCCGAAAAACACCGGCCTTGTGTGCCCCGCGTGCAAGCAACCTGTCGCACTTATCGAACACCACACGCCGAACACCATCACGATGCGCTGTCCCGCGTGCGCCATCGCTGGTCCGGGAGCGCGCCAGGGACGAAGCCACATTAGGATCTCGTCATGAAGGCGGCGAAGAAGCGATGAGCGCGATGGTGTTCCGGTGGTCCGTTATCGTGCTGAATGCCTGTGCCGCGTTCTACTGGTTTTCCTATGCGTTGGCGTGGGGACCGAACGATTTCATTGGAGGGACCCTTGCGGCAACGCCGCCGATCTTGGCCGTCGTCGCGCTCATTTGGGCGAGCGCACGTGAAAAGCGCATGGGTTTGTGAAAGGCAGAATTGCCATTGGCTCCGGTAGCGAGGAAGCGGAAGACGGCGAAGAAGGGCCGCTGACGTGCCGATCTCTCGACACACCAATAAAGTCTTCCGACGTCGGTTGGCTGAGTTTGGCGAGGCGATGACGAGAGCGAAGGAGACGCTCGCTAGGATGCGGCAATCAGAGCGGGACAAGGCGAAGAAGCGGCAGGCGGCGAAGAAGCGATGATGATCATCACAGTCCTTTTTTGGTTCGGGGTGATTGGTGCGGTACGCGAATGGCGCTACGCGAAGAAGATTGGCGCACCCATCGCGCGGGCGGAAAAGTGGTACCTCGTAGGGAGCGTGACTCTCGCCGTCGCGGTAAGCCTGATCGGCGACCTGACCCGCCTGTCTAGGACGAGGACGACCTTTCCCTTCCTGCTTGCAGTCGCCCTTATCGTTTGGGCTGCGAGGCAAATGGTTAGACGCGCGCGTCCGCGTGAGTCAGCTAAGACAATAACGACGGGACAATAAAAGGGTTACGGGCTGGTGGCGAGGCGTATTCGATGGGTTTGTCGTTTCCTGAGCCGATGAAGCGCGGCCAAAATCGCTGCGCTCAATCGCTCGGCCCCTCCGCCGCGAACGCGATCATCTCGTCAATCACCCGTGCAATCTCCTCTCGAGAGGGCGTCATAGCCGCCCGTAATTGCACGAGGTCCATCGCAAACTGGTCCGGGTCGTAGTCAATGTCGTCCTCGAGAAGCCAGCGGGACGCGACGGCACGCACCTGTTCAGCGGCGAAGGCCTCGAGGGCTTGCTCGCTCCTCGCTCTGGTGCTCGCCCTCTGGTCGCCGGCCGCTGCGCAGCAACGACAAGGGGTCTGGGGGGAATTTTCGCTTGGGGCCGCAACACATGGCATTACAGTGGCGGACGACTCGCCGCTTCGTCCATTGGACGGACGGGAGTGGGGAGGCGTATCAGGATTTGGCCTGGGCTGGGCGCTCAATCGCCGCACCCGTGTCGGCGTCGAACTGAAGGGCACTGCGGGCTCGGTCGATCGTGTCGATTGGACGTTGTTCTGTGTCTGCGGTGCCATCTGGTTCTATCCGGGTCCGTCGAATCTCTTCATCAAGGCGGGTGGCGGAGGAGCCTTCCTCGCCGGCAGCACGGAGGTTGGGATCGACGAGACGCACGGGGGCTTGGGATTAACGACCGGTGTCGGTTACGACATCTACCTCGGTCGTCGCTTCTCGCTGACACCGGCTATCGGGTTCTGGTATGCGTCGCCCGGTGACCTGCAGCGTGCCGGACAGACCCTCGTGAAAAGCTGGAAGCACAACGCTGTGGACTTCACGGTGGCGATCAAGTTCGATTGAAGGCGGCTCAGTTCTTTTTTCTCGACGGGACCGACCATTGACTCAATGGGTCTCAGGCGGTCCAAGTGTCGGCCTAGCGTTCCTGCTCGCCGCGCTCGTCGTTGACAGCGCTGCGGCGCCGTTTGATTTCCGCGGCAAAGTACCTCGGAGGCTGTAGGCGTATGGACAACTTCGGCGTGCGGGGCGCCATCGGCGTCGTGTTGCTGCTTGGGGGAATTGTCGTGCCCCTCTGGTTCGGCCTGCGAGCGAAGCCTCTGGGTGCGCAGCCGTATCGATGGGCCACCTGGCTGTCACTTCAATCCATACTGCTCTCCGCGGCGACCGTGCCGACAGCTCTCAAGAGCATCATCGCTCAAGGGCCTGAGTTCGGACCTGTCTACTTGTGGCTGATAACCGGTCTCGCGATCGGCGGAGCGGTCGGGGTCCTTCGACGGAAACGAGCCGGGGTTGTTTGTCTCGTTGCCAGTGAAGCGTTGACGTTTCTGATGGCACCCCTCCTGTCGATGTCCCCACTTGCAAACGCGGTGAATGAAGGAGCCCCACCGGTGCCCGTCCTGGGTGTCTTGATTGCGAATTGCATTTACTTCAGGCGTCGATGGACGCTTTTGGGTGCTCCCGATGAACGGCCCGAGGCGGTTGCTTAGCTGATGGAGTGTGCCCGAGCGCGGCGGGCTCAACGGTCAGTCTCGCAGCTCAAACCAGCCTTGCTGCAGCGGATTCGCCTTGATCAGCGATGAGAACCCGCGGCGCCTCGGCGTATCGCGAAAGTCGCGACTCGAGCAGTTCATCTCCGTGTAGAACCCGGAGCTCGAGACGAACTCGTTTCGCCAAATCGCAGCGGTGCAGGTGCGACGTCATCCCCGGTTTGAGTAACGTTTTGGTTTAGAGTCCGGCCCTAGCGAAAGGGATCGGACGATGAAGAAGCGATTCACGGAAGCCCAGATCGTGGGCTTCCTACGCGAGGCCGAGGCCGGAGTGACCGTGAAGGATCTGTGTCGGAAGCACGGCTTCTCCGAGGCCAGCTACTACCTCTGGCGGAGCAAATTCGGCGGCATGAGCGTGTCGGACGCCAAACGCTTGAAGGAGCTTGAGACCGAAAACAGTCGGCTGAAGAAATTGTTGGCGGAGTCCCTGCTCGAGAATGAAGTGACGCGCGATGCCCTTCGCCGAAAGTGGTGACCGCACCTGCGCGCCGCGTGCTGGTGCGGAGCATGGTGGAACGCGGCCTCAGTGAGCGGCGCGCCCGTCCATCGCCTGACGACCGCCGCGTGAACCCTGCGGCTGATCGAACCTGGCAAACCCAATCAGAACGCATACGTCGAATCATTCAATGTTCGCTTCCGTGATGAGTGCCTCAACGAGCATTGGTTCACCAGCCTGGGCCACGCGCAGGTTGTTATCGAAACGTGGCGACGTGAGTACAACGAGGAGCGACCGAAGAAGGGCCCCGGCGGGCTGACGCCCGCTGCTTATGTCAAACGGCTGATGATGGAAACGAGTACAGTCACCGCCGGACGCTAAAGGGAACTGCTACTCAAACCGGGGGGACGTCGGCGTACTTCGCATTCAGCGCTGTGACAGACAGACCGAATTTTGATTTACCTCCAAGAGTGAGACGGTCGTCGTCGCGTACATCGCCGCAGCATTCTGGACGAAGTGATGCTCCTCAGAATTCAGCCGAGAAGTCTTCGATGCAGCGTCTTGGAAGTGTGTGGTATCGCTGATCACGCGGCCTCCCCTCGTGATTCAGCAACAAGTCATCAGAACTGCGACGTGCGCGGCATATACAATGCCTGCCATGATTCGCCTCACGGTGCTGACTGCAAGCCTATTGATGGTCGCGCAGGTGTCCTTCGGACAGGAAGCGCCAAGTCACTCGTTTCAGCAGCTCACAATCAAGCCTCAACAGCGGATCCATGTTCAGCCGACTGACGGCAAGACAATTTCTTGGAGAGTGGTATCCCTCACTGGCGACCAACTCGAAGTGGAGCGCCGTCGCTGGAATTTCAGGATTGAAAAGAGGACCTTCACCGAGGGCTCCGTACGGCGGATCAAGGCCCACGATTCGTCCCTGAACGGAATGCTCATTGGAGCAGGTGCCGGGTTTCTTGGCGGGGTTCTGATCGGCTCGATCTGCAACGACCTCGGCTGCCTTTGGCCGGCCGTATTGTCGATCGGCATGGGGCCGTCCTTGGGCATCGCAATCGACGAATTCAGGGAACGGACCATTTACACGCCGACCGCAGGCACGACTGTGACATTGTCTCCGCTGGCAGGGCCGAATCGATTTGGTGTGGCAGCGCAGATTCGCCTCGGAGTATTTCACTAGAAATTGGCGTCACTGACTTCTCGCGGTATCGCGCGGGTCCGTCGTCGCGCGAGGAACCGCTCGACGATTTGTTTCTATAGGCGGCAGTTACGTCGCCACGCCTCGTCCGACGCGGTGACCACCAGTGCGTGCGGCTGCTCGACATTTCCTTGCGCAGTGACCGACGAGAGCGCTCGTTCGTCTTTCGTTTGGTGAGCGTCGGTCCTGACCTCCACGGTTGTTCGGGGGCTCCGAGCCAACCTGCCATAGCCAGACCGATGCTCACCATTTCTCACAGCATCCTCTGACCGGCTGCTGGATTAGTTCGCCCGGTTGTGCCGTCCGTTTGCCCCGGCTGGTTCGACGTATGTTCGGGCGATCGGGTGACGATGGTGGACGTACCTCCAGGTGCGAGGAATTCGCACAGACCACATGTTCCAGCACCGTACACACTGCAGCATCAGACAATTCGTGTTTGCCATGCGCTCAACAGCGACCGACCCGTGGCATAAATGGCATGTCATACGACGATATCGTGTAGACGAGTGACTCGTACGATTAGTCACTGAGAGCCTCATGGTTCGTCATGGGGCTTAGTCAGGACGGTAGCTATGGGCCCAGGAGGAAGTCGAGGCGAAGGTAATCATGCCTGCGACAAATTACGCGCTTCCGCCAATTCCGTCGCAGTAAATAGCGCGACCAGTTCGATCCCTGCCGCGTGCAGCAGCGACCGGCCGGTTGCCTCGCGATCGACGACGCAGATCGCGGTGTGAACGGTCGCACCAAGACGGCGGAGATCTTCTGCCGACTTGATTACCTGCCCGCCTGACGTCACCACGTCTTCCACGATGAGCACGTGACGGCCGGCGACTTCGTGCCCTTCTGCGACGCGACACGTCCCGTATTCCTTAGCGGTTTTTCGCACGAACGTCACGGGCAAACCGGACGCTTGACCGAGCACGGTCGCGATCGGAATCCCGCCTAGTTCCAGACCAGCGAGCACCTGGGTTGTTTCCGGTATCAGCGGCAGTAAAGCCGCGCAGACGTCGTGGAGAAGGACCGGATCGGACTCGAAGCGGTACTTATCGAAGTACTCATTTGATTCAGCGCCGGATCGAAGTTGGAATGAGCCGATCAGGTGCGATGCGTCCCAAATCCTCCGGGCGAGTTCCCGCCGCGTGGTCATCGCCTGTTCGCCCCTCTCCTGTGTCGCACGTTTCCGTGCATTCGCGATTCTACGCCGCACGAATTGTTACAATCGGTCCCCACGTTACGTCTGCGAGCGAGGTCGCATGCGCACCGACTTTTTCGTCGCCGCTTTGTTCACACCTGAAGGCGAGCGGTTTCTGGTACTCCAGCCAGCAGAGATTCCCTCGAGCTTCTTCTTCGCGACCTCATGGGATGAAAAGCTTCGAGATCTGACTCTGCTCGCCGAAGAGGGCTTTCGCCTTCGATTGACGCAGATGGGGCTCTCGGCAGGCGACGTCGACTATCAATTGGAGCGGGCACGCGGCCTGCACCTGTCCGTCACATAGTTTGTTCAAAGCGACAGGGGTTCCGCCGCAGCGAACGGTTTACCGTCGTCCTTTCGCGCAGAGTTCGCGTTGCGGCCTCGCTGATTCGATCCTGGCCCTGAGCATTTCAGGATCGCGCGGCGCTTTCGACACAGCGTCGTGACAAGTCGACGCACAGGGACGCGCGCGTCGGAGCTTAATCTCGACTTCTGATTCAAGCTCTGGCGATGACGATGATTTCAGTTTTGTGCCGTCACCGTCGCCGAATCGACCTGCTGAGTTTGCACACTGTTATGAGAGACATGTCTCGAATACATTCTGTTGCGTCGTATGAATTCAGGAGACCCCAGTTCCAGGACCATCACCATGCCGATTTTGTCCATCTCGCGGAGTGCCTTTGATCAATTGCATCCCAACCGCGCCCCTTCGTGGATGCAGGAGGAAGTCGAGTGGTTCGTTGAACGATCCCGTGCGCTCATCGGATACATCACGCGGAGTCTCGAAGCCGACCGCGAGGTGCAGTCAGAGGATTGGTCAATCGTGATCGAGGGGCGCGACGAGCGGGGTGAGTTTCATCTGATCGATTCGAACACGCATCTCCCCAGCCAGCGTGACGCGCGCGCGTTGCTCGAGAAGAGAATGAATGAACTGCTGGCGACTGGTCTGAAGGTATTCCCCAGACGCGCGGGCGCGGCGACGCGCTGATCGCGCACCCGTTGCCGCCGTTTCCCGTTCAGTCGTACTCGGTAACGGGTGGGCTGTTGCACTCGGGCGACACCCGAACGGTGTTCTGACCGCTTCGGGAGGTGATTTTTCCGGCACCAAGTACGGCATCGAATTTGTTCCACCACCGCCTGAACCCGACATTCCGTCCCGGCCGTTGCAGCGGATCAGGGAACGAGCTGGTGGTGAAATGGAACACCGTTGCCCGCAGTGTGCGTCGTTGCAAATGACCCGCGTCCGTGATGGCGCCTTCGTGCTCGAATGGCGATGTACTCGATGCGGGCACTTGTTCGAAAAGCCCCGGCTGTCGGTCGTCTTCGTGGACGCCAACGATGGTCGAAGGCAGACGCTCGTTCAGTGTCTCGAGCGAGAGGGCATTCCGGTGGTCTCTGCAGGTTCGGTGGCGGAACTCGAGGGGTGGCCGATCGGCAAAGTGCTCGTGACCCATGCTGGGGCGGTGACCCCGCTCTGGTTCGACATGGGCGCCGCGCACGTCGTCGTGCTCGCCGATTCCGACGAGGAGCGGGCGGTCGCGTCCGCAATCGGCCACGAACGGGCAACGGTCGCCAACGGTGATCCCGCTGCGTTGCTGGCGAGCCTTCGCACCATCGCGAAATTGCACGCCTCCGTGCCACGAAGCAATCACACGGCGGAGCGGCGGAGCGGGCCCGCTGAGCGCCGCCGGCATCCCCGGCACGACCGACGGTCGTAATCCGCCTGCGACTACAGCCTGTTTGGGTCCACTGATAGAATCACCTTGTTCTGGTTGGTGGTTGACGACCTCCACCAACCACTCACCACCAACACCAAACCGACCGAGACATATGAAGACCAAGCATCGCCGAGAGCTCAAACAGAACGACGTCGTCCAGATGGTCGCCGCCGCGCGGACCTTCCTCGAGGAAAACGGCCGGCAGCTGACCTGGGCAGTGGTCGCCATCATCGTCGTTGGCGTCGCCGTTGCGGGACTCCTTGCGTATCGCACCCGCGAGCAGGCAAGAGGGACCGAGCTGCTCGCGCAGGCGACCGTCGTCCTCAACACCGCCGTGGTGCCCGTGAATGCCGAGACCAAGCCCGGCGACGCGCCGGCAGCGGCAGGGATCGGTGCGAAAGGAACGTTCTCGACCGAGACGCAGAAGCTGAACACCGCGGTGCCAAAGCTGCGCGCGGCCGCCGACGCCTATCCCGACACAGCGGCAGGCATTCAGGCCCGCTACCACCTCGCGGCGTCGCTCGCGGCTCTCGGCCAGCAGAAAGAAGCGATTACGCAGTTCGATGAAGTGGTCCGGCGCGCCGGCAACGACAGTCTGTACGGCAGGATGGCGCAGCTCGGGAAGGCAGAAGCGCAGTTCGCCTCAGGCGAGACCGACGCAGCCATCGCCACATGGAAGGAGCTGGCGGCGAAGAAGGACGCGAACCTGCCTGAGGACGCGATTCTGATGCAGCTCGGCCGCGCCTACCAGGCGAAGGGGAACACCGCCGA
>Ga0111539_10010660_pt1 | contig 11575 bp, 7 predicted proteins | sample RhiMethybrSRZTD1_FD_79667 | JGI IMG/M metagenome (GOLD analysis project Ga0111539, IMG submission 79667) | Populus rhizosphere microbial communities from Tennessee, USA - Rhizosphere MetaG P. TD hybrid SRZTD1 (version 2) (version 2) | ecosystem: Host-associated > Plants > Roots > Rhizosphere >...
CCGCGCCGCTGATTGGATCCAGCCGTGCCATTCGATTGGTTCGCGATCGGATTGAGCGCGTCGCGGCGACCGATTTCACAGTCTTGGTCGAAGGAGGGATCGGTCCACAACCGCACCGCAATTCTATTGAAGTTTTTGGTTAGGTTACCTTCGACGACAGCGACCGGGCGTTGGCGGGACCGGGGGAGGATGGGGACTTAGCCTCGCCGGGGTCGAGGGCTGATCAGCGTATACTCCGCGGCGAGACGCTCTTCCATGTCCCTTCCCGCTGGCACGCGGCTAGGCCCGTACGAGATCCTCGGCCTCCTCGGCACCGGCGGAATGGGCGAGGTGTATCGCGCACACGACACGGATCTGAAGCGCGACGTCGCGATCAAGGTCTTGCCGGATGCCGTGGCCCGGGACGCCGAACGCTTGACGCGCTTCCAGCGCGAGGCGCGGGTCCTCGCGTCCCTCAATCACCCGAACATCGCGCACATCCATGGCCTGCAGCGGAGCGACGGCACGACCGCGCTCGTCATGGAGCTCGTCGACGGCGCGACGCTGGCCGATCGCATCGCGCGCGGGCCAGTTCCCGTCGACGAGGCGCTGCTCATTGCGAGGCAGATCGCCGAAGCACTCGACGCCGCGCATGAGAAGGGCATCGTCCATCGGGATCTGAAGCCCGCGAACGTCAAGGTGCGCGAGGACGGCACCGTGAAGGTGCTCGATTTCGGACTGGCGAAGATGCAGGCCGCCGAGTTCACGAGCGAATCGTCGACCGGTTTGGCGACCTCGGCCGGCGCCATTCTGGGCACGCCGGCGTACATGTCGCCCGAGCAGGTGTCAGGCGCCACGATCGACCATCGCACGGACATCTTCTCACTTGGGATTCTTTTATACGAGCTGGCCACCGGCGTGCGGCCGTTCCGTGGACAATCGCCGGCGGAACTGGCGTCGTCGATTCTTCGCGACGAGCCGGCGCCTGCAAACGAGATACGGCCGTCGCTGCCGGCGCCGCTCTCGCGAGTCATCGCACGGTGCCTCGAGAAGAGCGTCGTCACACGACACCAGACGATGAGCGACGTGGCGAAGGCGCTGAAAGACAGCACCGCGCCCCCGGCGTCCAGCATGGCCACGGCGCCCTCTGTGGCCGTCCTGCCGTTTCAGAGCCTCAGCCCTGATTCGGGGAACGACTTCTTTGGAGAGGGGCTGGCCGAGGAAATCCTGAACGCGCTATCGCAGATCGACGGTCTTCGGGTCGCCGCCCGCGCGTCATCGTTCTCGTTCAAAGGCCGGTCGTCTGATCTGGCCGAGATCGGGTCGAAACTCAAAGTAAGAACCGTACTCGACGGGAGCGTGCGTCGGTCGGGCAATCGCGTACGCGTGACCGTGCAGCTCGTGGAAGTCGCCAGCGGCTTCCAGGTCTGGTCAGACCGGTACGATCGGGAGATGGCCGATATCTTCGATGTCCAGGACGAGATCGCGCGCGCAATTGCCGAGAAGCTGAAGGTCACGCTCAACGCGGGCCAGGGCGGGCGCCTCGTCAAACAGGCGACGGCCAACGTCGACGCATACGACCTGTATCTCCGCGGCCGGGCGCTCCTCCTCAAACGAGGCCGGTACATCTTCGAAGCGGCCGAGTGCCTTCGGCGGGCGGTCGACCTCGACCCAAAGTTCGCGGCTGCATGGTCCGGATTGGCCGATGCTTTCACCATACGCGGCTTCTGGGGCATGGCGACACCGGGCGACACGATGCCGAAGGCGCTGACAGCCGCGCGCCGAGCCGTGACGCTCGATCCGGACTTGGCCGAAGGCCAGTCGGCCCTCGCGCTGGCGCTCTTGCTCTGGGAACGTGACTATGCCGCCGCGCTCGCCGCCTTCGAGCGTTGTCTCGCTCTCAATCCGAACTACACGCAGGGCCGGAGCTGGTTCGGCGTGTTCTACCTGTCGTTGCTCTGCAACCGGGCGGACGATGCTATCGTTGAAGTCCGCCGCGCCGTCGAAATCGATCCGCTGTCGGGATACACAACGGCGATCCTGGCGATCGTTCTCTTCTGCGGTGGTCGCACCGCTGAAAGCCTTGATGTGGCCCGCCGAGCCGTCGAGCGGGATCCCGACTCGATCCTGACACACTGGGTGCATCAGATCGCGGCGCAACTGAACGGACTGGAGGAGGAGAGTGTCGCTGCCGGGCTGCGGGCGGAAGCCGTCTCGGGCGGGCATTCCTTTCCGATCGGCTATGCGGTGGTCGGCCACGTCACGTTCGGACGGATCCCGGAGGCTCGCGCGGCGCAGGCGCGGCTCCTGGATCTTGCGGCACGCAAGTACGTCCCGGCGTCGATCCGCGCTCTTGTGGCTTCAATGATGGGCGAGCAGGATCGCGCGATGGAACTCGTCGAGGAAGCCTGTGACGAACGCGACCCCGTCCTCCTATTCATGGCGCGCGCGTTCCCCGGCTTCGAACGCGTGCGCGACGATCCACGGTTCGCTGACATCGGACGGCGGCTCCACTTGCCGTGACGCAACAAGCCCGTCGCTGGTGGCTGAGGCCGCGACGAGCAGGCCCAGTGGGCCGACCCGCCCGGCAGGAGTGCACAACACAAGCCCTGGGCGTGCGAATCGCTGGAGGGTCCATCCGGTATGCGACGGCGAACTCCAGAACCCTCGCCGGGACAGCAATCTCGCCAGATACCTTCGAGGGCACAAATCAGACGGATAACCGCTCGACATCGTGGCTGAAGATCAAAAACCCGCAGTACTCGCAACTGGAGGGTCGGCGGGAGGCGTTCGAGGCTCGACGCGATCGATCCATTACGGTGTCACCGAAGCTGTCGATCTTTCGTGTCACGTCGGAACCGATGGGCCACAGCCGCACCCCAGTTTTATTGAGGTTTTTGGTGAGGTTGCCTTCTACGACCGCGACGGGGAGGTGGCGGGAGCGTGGGAGATTGCGACCGAGATAATCGGTCGCTGTGGCCGTGGCACGATCCAAAGTTGCGGTCATGGTTACACTAGCTGGCTTCGCTTTGGGAGAGTCCGTAAACACTGGGCGACCACTCAGGAGCAATCCGATTGTGGCAGTAGATCGGCCTCGCTGTAGGTTCTACGCGCTCTCAACGAATAACTTACGGCCCGATCTCACGTCTCGTCCATCAGGAGGAAGTTTGGGGCATGACCGGCCGACCGACGCGGCCGACAAGGGCGACCCGCGATTTCTCAGCGCGGCCGCCGGTGCTTTAAGCGCATACCTCATCTTCCGACATTTTTCGACGCCTGGGTGGAGGCCGTCATGAACAGTCGGGTGCTCGAATTCCTTGTGGCCCTTATCGCGTCCATAACAGTGACTGCGCAAGCGGACATGGCGGTGAACGCGCAGCCGTCGGAGAGTCTGCGAGTTTCTGGGGAATCTTTCGTCGCGAATCTATGGCTGCCGCCGAGTAAGGGTCCGCACGCGGGCGTTCTCTTGCTCGGCGGATCAGGCGGCGGAATCGAATGGCAGGATTACTGGGGCGACATTCTGGCGCGGCATGGCTTCGTCGCGCTCGCCCTCGCGTACTTTGGGATGGAGGGCCTGCCGAAGGAATTAGATGAAATCCCACTCGAATACTTCTTCGGCGCGATCGAGTACATGCAGCGCACCCCTGCAATCGATGGCAATCGAATCGGCGTCGTGGGAGTTTCGAGAGGCGGCGAGCTCGCGCTGCTGCTGGCGTCCCACTCACCCGCAATTGATGCGGTCGTCGCGTTTGTTCCGAGCGCTGTTGTGTTTCAAAGCGTGGTCAGTACCGCGGCCGGGCAGACGCCGCGGTCCTCGTGGACATTCCGAGGGCGACCCTTGGCATTCGTTGTGTACGAACCGGGAGACACTGCGGAGCCGCTGGTCAACAAGTTTCGCCGGGCGCTCGCGCAACGAGATCAAGTGTCAAACGCGACGATACCGGTGGAGCGCATCCGCGGTCCGATACTTCTTCTTTCCGGAAAGGAAGATACGACTTGGCCGTCGAGTGACATGTCCGAAATGGTGATCGCGCGGCTGCGGAATCGCAAGTTTAGATTTTCCTATGAGCACATCGCCTACGACCACGCCGGGCACATGATTCATCAAATACGAGCTGATGCTGTAAAACGTGGCGGAACGCAGATCGGTAACAGCGTCGCGCAACAGGACGCTCAGCGACGAACGCTGGAGTTTCTTGCACGGACGTTGACCGGCGGTAAGCGGGATCCGTGAAACAGCGCTCAAGCACCTTGACGGTGTCAAGTACGGCTTCACAGTCGCTCGCGTATGGCTCCCGCGGGATCCTGCCATGATCGCCGCCGAACCACGTGCGCGGACCTAACTAGAAACTGGCAGCGTCGCTTATGTAGGGCGGCTGCACGCCGGCGTGTTCCTGCTGCGCGAACGGCCCGAGCCTAATCGAAGCCATCGCTGCCATTTCTGAAGTCGGGGGCACATCGATAACGGTAACGGCGCATCGACGACCAAATTGCTTCGCCGCTCAGCAGCCGCGAAACCGACGAGCATCCGGTCCACAACCGCACCCCAGTTTTATTGACGTTTTTCGTGACGCTACCGTCTACGACCGCGACGGGTCGATGGAGGGAGCGGAGGAGGATGACAAGACAGTGAGCAACGGTCAGCAGGGCTCCCCGAGGACCCATGCCTATTTTGGTGGTCTCGAACTGATTCCAAGACTCGTCATCATCGATTCGAACGCCGCATGCCCATGTAGTGGGCGCAGCCACGGGTCGACGGCGATTCCGATGATGTCTGGTAGGCGAAGATCAAAGCTGCGGCGCAGATATCCGAGCGCTTTCTCCACATCTCCCAACGCAAGATACAGCTCAACAAAGTAATAAGGGGAGACCTCTGCGCGCGTCGCCCTCTCGATCAGCTGGTTCGCTATTATCAGCGCATCCGACGTTCGGCCTTCGCGGGCATGCACCGTGGCAATCGCGGACAGGGGAGCAGGATGACTCGGATTCTCCCGCTCGGCATTGACAAAGTTCTCAAGCGCCGATTCTGTATGTCCCAACTGTAGCTGCGACAAACCTAGAAAATAGAAGGCTTCCACCGAATCCGGCTGTAGCGCCAGTGCTTCCTGAGTCGCTTCGCCTGCGGCGGCGTAGTCACCTGCGGCGTAAGCGGCACGCCCAGCCACCAGATACGTCCGCGGTGAGACCGGATCGATCTGCCTGGCGTGAGCTATGTACTCTCCCGCTTCTTCGTGTCTGCCGAGATAACTCAGCGTCGACGCGCATGAAAGGAGCGGGTCAACGAGCGCAGGATCCAGTCGAACCGCGGCTTCAAATTCAACATGTGCGCGCAGAAGATTGCACTCGTGCAACGCGATTCGACCGAGGCACGCGTGCACCTCAGGAAGGTTAGGTTCTAGCTCGAACGCCCGCACAGCTGCCACTTTCGCGTTCAAAATCGCTTCGTGTCTCGCAAGCAGGTTTTCGCGCTCTGCAGATAAGTACCAGTCCGCCAAGGCGGCGTTGCTTTCTGGCGAATCGTGTTTCTTATCCAAGGCTAACGAAAGAAATTGGTAGCTTCGCAGCAGCGCTTCAGGCGTACGCTGATTCCAGTAATGGCGACCTCGAAGATACGCCTCTCGGAAATCGCAGTGTGCCGACGGCTCCATACTGAACCGACGTTGCTCGTCTCGTGTGAGCTTCAGCCGAATCTCATTCGTCGATGGCAAGCCAACGTGCGGCTCGCGAGACGTTCCGGTGACTGCCACATCGAAAACCTGCTGCCACACATTAACGCGTCTCGAGACGCTCGGGTGCGACGCTATCGCCACAAAACGGTACCCATGCCGCGAAACGGTCTCCACGAAAACAGGGTTTTTCGCAGAGTCGCCGAGCGCAGCGCGGACTTGGCGAATCGCGCTGTTCAGACCGATGTCGAAGTCGACGAATGTGTCACTTGGCCACAGCATGCGCTGAAGCTCCTCGCGGGTGACGAGGTCTCCTGCTCGCTCGACCAGAAGGCGAAGAACTTGAAATGGTTGGTTCGGCAGCCTGATCTTTCGACCGCGCTTTCGGAGCTCGCCGGATGTGGCATCGAGCTCAAATGTGCCAAAGCGCGTGACGGTCGATGGCGTTGCTTTGTTCTCAGGCGAGAATTGCACGAGCGCCTTCTTGAAAGAGACAGCGTAACACGACGCACCGCAGGGCGCATTACGTGTACGGGTAATACGTAGCTCTCTAGGCTAAGCCCGCCAGATGGAAGAGCCGTCTCAGAATAATCATAAGGAAACAGAAGTCCTTCGGCCGTAGCACGTTAGAGATTCATCTAAAGAAATCACACACCCACCATTGAGCCTGGCTCCCTCTTGAGGGACTCTCGCCTCGTGATTGGCCGGTTGGAGCCCAGAAGGAGGTCCAATGGCAAACCTCGCGCGTCGGTCCCTTTGGGTAGTCGTTGTGCGCAATGTGCCTGTACTGGTGCTCGCTCAGCGACCTTCAAGGGACGCTCGCATCCCTCCTAATCTGAAAGCGGCGCACTTCAATCTACCGTGGAACTCATGTGGCGCTCTTCACCGACATTCCGCTCGCCAATGCGCCAGACTACCTGCGGAACCGATGTTGCGGGCGACGGGATGCGCTCGGCGAAGTGGAGCTCTGTTTTCATCATGCAAGGAGGTGTGATCATGAAGCGAGGCCAATGGGTAGCGGTGCTTTTCCTACTGTTCAACGGACTCGGAGACCACTTCGTCGTCAGTGGACAATCGTTGAGTCCCACGATGACGTGCGATGCGGTCTTTTCGCTCAGCATCGCAGACACGGAACTCACATCGGCAACCGTCGTGCCACAGGTCGGCACTCTTCCAGTACACTGCCGAGTCGTCGGCGTCACGCATGGTGAACCTGGCTCGAATGTGACCGTCGAAGTTCGGCTCCCCGACGGCTGGAATGGCAAGCTGTTCTTCACCACCAGGCAAGGCTACATGGGGTCTCTTCCTCCTCTGACGAACCTGGCGATCAGCCAAGCGATCTCGCGACACTACGCGATCGTCACCACTGATGGCGGCCACTCCAACCCCTCCCTCCTTGACGCGTCCTTCGGACTGAACAACCGGCCGGCGGAAATCGACTTCGGCTACCGAGGGGTTCACCTGGCCAAGGTGGTCGGTGCAGCAGTCATTGCCGCCTATTACGGCAGTGAACCGGCGCATTCGTATTACCAGGGCTGCTCGAGCAGCGGCCGGTACGGCATCCAGGCTGCCGAGCACTATCCCATGGACTTCGACGGCATCATCGCAGGGGCGCCGGCACTCGATATGTCAGGAGTGAACATAGCGTTCAACTGGAACATGCAGGCAATGCTGGCGGCGCCAATTCCCACTTCGAAGTTACCTGCGATTTTCAATGCCGTGATGGAGGCATGCGACGGACTCGACGGGCTGGTCGACGGACTGATCGACGATCCGCGCGAGTGCCATTTCGACCCGCACACGTTGCTTTGCCCGGCGGGCGACGCCGCGAGCTGCCTCACCGACGGCGAGATCGCCACGCTCGAAGAAATCTACAGCGGACCGTCGCGGTCGGCGACGGCGACGGAGGATCCCAGCGAGCAGATCTATCCGGGCTCGCCCTTCGGGGGCGAACTTCCCGATCCCCTCAGCGGCGCGGGTTGGGACGCCGCTGTGACGCCGGCCGTGCCGACCCAGCTGACACTCATGGACCAATATCTCCGCTACCTGGCGTTCGACGTCGACGACCCGGATTTCGACTGGCGCACGTTCGACTTCGACAGGGACCCTCAACGAATGGAGACCATGCATCGGATCCTCGACCCGGTGCAGGATGACCTCACGCCATTCGCAGACGCCGGCGGCAAGATGATCATCTACCAGGGTTGGGCTGATATCGTGGTCACGCCCTATCGAACCATCCAGTACTACGAAGGGCTCCGACGTCATACGGGCCGACGCCAGGTGGAAGACTTCGCGCGGTTGTTCATGGCGCCGGGGATGTACCACTGCGGTGGAGGTATTGGACCCAACACACTCGACACGCTCACCGCGCTCGAACAATGGGTCGAAGCGGAGCAGGCGCCGTCGTCCATCATCGCGGCGCACACGAGAGGCCCTGGGGCGAACCGCACGCGCCCGTTGTGTCCCTTCCCGCAGCACGCGGTTTATCAGGGAACCGGCAGCATCGACGACGCCGCGAACTTCAAGTGCATGGGCCCGCCGATCGGACGACGAGCGCCGTAACACGGTGAGCCTGCAGGGCATCGCTTACGCGTGCGATTCACCGTCGCACGCGGGCGCTGCTACCAAGCTTTTCAGTGCCGCATCGGAGAAGCGGGAAGGCCGAACGGTTCTTGCTGCGTGTTGCTCGCATTCGTAGCGTGCGGCACAACCTCCAACCCTTCCGCCCCTCGTCAAAGCCCGGCTGACGACGCCGGCGCGATCATGAGCACTATTCGCCAAGTACTTCGGCTCTGTTGGGATCGGTCCACAACCGCACCCCGGTTTGTTGATGTTTTCGGTGGGGCTGCCGTCGACAACGGCTACGGGGAGATGGCGGGAGCGGGGAAGAATATCCGTTAGACAAGTGCCCCTGAGCAAACCGATCGATGAAAGTGTGAGTGCCGGCGTGTCCGTGCGGAACGGGCTGGGAATGGAAGGTAGCGATGACCCCGCGGAGCGAGACAGTATTCGATTATGAGAGTGACAGCAGAATCTCCTCTCCAGCCGATCTTCGTTGAAGACGAATCGCCAGGAATCACCTGCTCACGGGCAGGGTCTACCTTTCTGGAGGCGAAAATTCACCGTCGCGCCGGCATTGTCGTCCAATTCGAAAATGGCTGTTGCAACAGCGACCTCATAGTTGCACTTGACCGCAGTCAAAATGTACTGGCCGGGATTGGTTGCCGTAATTACGTAGTTGCCATTCGCATTCGTTCTAACTTGTCCTGGAACGCTCGGGTCAAATACGCTTAACAGAGAAACTGTCGCATGTGGAATGGGCGTTCCGTCCGCACTCAAAACCTGTCCAGTAATCGAGTGCGATCCTCCAGGCGCTAGTCTGCCCAAAACTAAACCGGTGTCCCACAGATTCTGACCCGGCGCTAGACTCTGACGTGACTCTGCGCGTCCCCATCCTGGCGATTCCGCTCGAACGGTGACCATTCCACGCGTTAATCCGGTAAGTCGAAAATCCCCGTTCCCGTCTGTCTTTGCAGTCCCCAGCGTGCTCCCGGCGGCACTTGTTACAGTAATCGTCACGTCCGGAAGGACACAGCCCTGCCAATCTGACACACGCCCCACAAGGTCAACCGAAGCACTCGGTCGAACCCGTTGTGAACCCGTGTTCGTTGTCAGACTCGCTAACAGTACCAATAAAGTCGCAAGCCATTTCACAGCGCCCCCTTTACTTGCATGTCTTCGCGATGAACTTCGAAATTTTAGCCGTCGGGCCCTGTAAGCCGAATGCCTGCATCAAGCCGCCTTGCGTTGGGCTCGTATCGAATCGCCATCCATCTAATCGGAATTGCCCATTCCGAATCCGTGTAACGCCTCATGAAACATGAGGCTTCCGGTTCCTGGCATTCACGCCACTGTTGGACATTTTGATCGTCCCGGGACGAATATACGTCGTAAAAGATGAGGCAACAATAGATGTGACCGCATTCAAACTTGAATTCCCTGCGAACCAGCTTGCGACCGAAGTGACACCAGGATTCCGGACACTGAAACCTCGGGCGGCGTAAGACGGGTACAATGACGCGGCGGGGGTTGTCGAAGTCGTTCCATCATAAAATGTCGCCCCGTGCCCCAGATAGGTCTGGAAGGCGGAAATGCTGAAGCCTTGGATGTGGCTGCCAACGGTAGAAATACACGCGCCATCATTTATGAGATCCACAACGGCATTCTGCAAGACTTGATCTTTCTTGGGGTCGAGTGGAACATCGGATCCCGATTGGGAGCCACCGCTGCCACGCTGCGAGCGCTGCAAAGGACCGCCGTCAGTGAACGAACGGCGGGCTGCCGCTGGGCCGCATCGGCCTGCCTTTCCGTCACCGACATGAGGCTTACTCCCACATTGATCCCAAGGGCGGCCACTCGAAAGTAACCTCATGCGAACACGACCGCTAACGAACGAATTGTCCTCCGTTCGCGAGGATCGGATCACGTTCGGCGCTCGTCGATCGCGACGAATTGATCATCCGGGTCCATTCGCCTACGAACGATCCGGCGGTGAAGGTCTGGAGCACCGGAATAGTCATTCCGATCGGCGTCGACGAGGAAGGGGTCACCGTGCTGCTCGACCTCATCGAGCCGATCCGGCCTTCCGCGCCTTCCGGCAGTGCCGCGCACTCGGGTTCTGAGCGTATCAATCCTGCGGGGACGGTGCGGTCCCCCGCTTTTTTTGCTCACGTTGTTTCAGTGGCCCGCTCCTCGCCGTGGGCGACGTGCAGCCAGGTTCCGACACCATCGAGTCGGTGAGCCCAGACGCAGCTGAAGTCCCACCAGGCGGGGCAGTTATACGAGCAAAACAAATGCGGCCCATCAGGGTGATCACGGAAAAAAGCAAAGACATAAAAAGTAAAAAACCCGCCCAGTCGGAGCCACGGATCGAGTGATGACGGAGAACCTGTGGAGGGCTTCGCGCTGCGAGTCGTTTCGGGAAACGGAAACCCACATCGGGTTCGCCATTCCCGCTACCACGGTCAAGGACGACAGCGAGCAGGGCATCGCATACCCGATGAACGATCGGAGGCCCGAGATGGTTGCGCGCGCGAGCGCGAAATGACGAGGGTTCTGCAGCACGACACTCTGGCACGCAGCTTGGTAGCTCGTGCTGGTCGTCACGCCGAAAGAACTCTCGTGCCTTCTTCCCGCTCGTCTTCGTCGGTGTCAGGATCGGGTTCGGGTTCGCCGCCAGGACCCGCGCCCGCCTGCGCGTCAGGCAGTGACCAACTGAAATCATGTGCGACGGCGGTGCTGTTGCAAACCTTGACGACCGGGTTGGCAGCCGTTCGTGAGCCGCGACTGGTTCGAGAGCGATTCGAGGAGCAGCTGCGAGCGTTGGTCCGCGCGACATCGGTCAGCTTTCGCCACAACGAGGACGACACGATTCGTCCGAACGTCGTGTCTGTCGATCTGCCCGGATCGCCGGTCGATGGCCGGCCGCGCCTCGAGGCGGTCTTCGACCCCGGGCGTCCCGCCGACGATCGGGCACTTCGCATGTTGGCGGCGGGCGCGCAGGTGGCCGGGTTGCTCCTGGCGATCGAACGTGCGAACGGTCGATGGCCGCTCGCGTGTGCTCGAAGCCGATCGGATGGCGCCGCGCCGCTGATTGGATCCAGCCGTGCCATTCGATTGGTTCGCGATCGGATTGAGCGCGTCGCGGCGACCGATTTCACCGTCTTAGTCGAAGGCGAATCGGGTTCCGGCAAGGAACTCGTCGCTCGTCAAATCCACGAATTGAGTCGGCGCAGACGGGCGCCGTTCGTGGCCGTCAACTGCGCGGCGATTGTCGAAACGCTGCTCGAAGCCGAGCTTTTTGGCATCGAGGATCGAACCGCGACCGGCGTGAGAGGCCGTCGCGGCAAGTTCGAGCACGCGCATGA
>Ga0111539_10010665_pt1 | contig 11573 bp, 10 predicted proteins | sample RhiMethybrSRZTD1_FD_79667 | JGI IMG/M metagenome (GOLD analysis project Ga0111539, IMG submission 79667) | Populus rhizosphere microbial communities from Tennessee, USA - Rhizosphere MetaG P. TD hybrid SRZTD1 (version 2) (version 2) | ecosystem: Host-associated > Plants > Roots > Rhizosphere >...
ATCGCGGCGTCGCGCTGTACGGCGACAAGGTCTACACGGCGACGTCGGATGCGCGCGTCGTCGCGCTCGACGCGAAGACGGGCACAGTCGTCTGGAACAAAGCCGTCGAGAACTACAACAACGGCTACTACATGACGATCGCGCCGCTCGCGGCCCGCGGCAAGATCATGGTCGGCGTCTCGGGCGGCGAGCGCGGCATTCGCGGCTTCGTCGTCGCGCTCGATGCGAACACTGGCGAGCAAGTCTGGAAGAGCTACACGATCCCCGCGCCCGGCGAGCCCGGCAACGACACGTGGCCGGGCGACTCGTGGAAAACCGGCGGGGCGCCCGTGTGGGTTACGGGCAGCTACGATCCGAAGCTCGGGATGACGTTCTGGGGCACGGGCAATCCCGGACCGTGGACCGGCGACACGCGCCCCGGCGACAACCTCTATACGAACTCCGTCGTCGCGTTCGACGTCGAGACCGGCGCGCTGAAGGGCTATCACCAGTATCACTGGAACGACTCGTGGGACTGGGACGAGGTCGCGTCGCCGCTCCTGATCGACTTGCCGCGCGACGGCCGCACGGTACCCGGCATCGTGCACGTCGCGCGCGACGGCTACCTCTGGGAGCTCGAGCGCAAAGCGACCGGCATCTCGTTCATCCGCGCCTGGCCGTACGTGAAACAGAATGTTTTTACGAAGCTCGACCCCGTGACGGGCCGGCCCGAGTACGACATGGAGCACAAGCCGGCCGTCGGCAAAGCCGCGACCTACTGCCCGTCGCTGTGGGGCGGCAAGGACTGGCCGCCGGCCGCGTATAACCCGAACACGGGTTATCTCTACATCCCGGCGAACGAGAACCTCTGCCAGCACATGATCGGCGAGCCCGTCGAGTATCGCCCGGGGCAGCAATTCACCGGCGCGCAGACACTCGACTTCATCGTCGCGGAAGGCGCCACGCACATCGGCGAAGTCCAAGCGTGGGATCTGCGCACGGGCAAGCGCGTGTGGACACACGAATACGCGTCGCCGAACTGGGGCCCGCTCATGACGACGGCCGGCGGCCTCGTGTTCGGCGGCGGCACCAACGACCGCTACTTCCACGCGTTCGACGCCAGCACCGGCGAACTGCTGTGGCAGCACCGCACGAACTCCGGCATCACCGGCGTGCCGACCTCGTTCGAGGTCGACGGCGTGCAGTACATCGCCGTGCAGTCGGGCTGGGGCGTCGACGCACAAGGCATGACGGGGCGCATCGACACCGCGCGCGGCACTCAGACGATCGTGCCGCAGGGCGGCGTCGTCTGGGTGTTCGCGCTGAGGCGCTGACGCGCGGCTGTTTCGTCTCCCATGAAGACGAGCGACATGCGCCACTCCGTCCTCGGCGTCCTCGTCTGTGCGATGACGATCACGGCAAATGGACAGGCCCCCGGCGATCGTCCGGCCGCCAATCCGCGTGCGACGCGATCTGTCGTGCTCGCGCGTAACGGCATCATCGCCACGAGTCAGCCACTGGCCTCGGCCGCCGGCCTGCGGGTGCTACAGGATGGCGGCAACGCCGTCGACGCCGCCGTCACCGCCGCAGCGGTTCTCGCCGTGGTTGAGCCGACAATGAACGGGCTCGGCGGCGATCTGTTCGCGATCGTCTATGACGCCGAGACGAAAACGCTGCGAGGTCTCAACGCCAGCGGACGCGCGCCCGCAGCGGCCACGATCGAAGAGTTCGGCCGCCGCAATCTCCATTCAATTCCGGAACGCGGCGAGCTATCGATCACCGTCCCCGGCGTGGTGGACGGCTGGCACGAGCTGCTCTCGACGCTCGGGACCATCACGTTCGGTAAGGCGCTCGAGCCTGCAATCGAGTACGCGCGCGATGGCTTCGCGGTGAGCGAGATCATCGCGAACCAATGGAGGGAAGCCCGCAGCGTGTTGGCGCGGGATCCAATCGCGGCCTCCGTGTTTCTCCCCGGCGGCCAGGCGCCGGTGCAGGGCGAGGTCTTCCGTAACCCGCAGCTCGCGGCCACACTCGAGACGCTCGCGAACGGCGGCCGCGACGCGTTCTATCGCGGCGCGATCGGCAAGGCGATCGCCGCCGACGTCAAGCGCCGGAACGGCCTGCTGACGGAATCCGATCTCGCCGAGCACGTTTCGAACTGGGTCGACCCGATCTCGACGAGTTACCGCGGATACGACGTGTACGAGTTGCCGCCGAACACGCAGGGCGTCGTCGCGCTCGAGATGCTGAACATCCTCGAAGGGTTCGACCTGGCGCGGCTACGGCACAATTCGGCGGAGTACCTCCATCTTCTCGTCGAAGCCAAACGGATCGCATTCGCGGATCGCGATGCCTGGCTGGCCGACTCGGCGTCGGTGGACAACGACACGCTTTCGACGATGCTGTCAAAAGACTACGCGGCTCAACGTCGGCGCGAGATCAACCTCGGCCGCGCGGCGCGCGAGTATCGACCGATGTCGCCGCGCGGGAGCGCGCCGGCCGGGGCAAGCGAGCCGCCGCAGGGCCGCGGCGACACGATCTACCTGACGGTAGCCGATCGCCACGGCAACGTCGTCTCGCTGATCCAGTCACTGTTCGACAGCTTCGGTTCCGGCATTGTCGCCGGCGATACCGGCATCGTCCTGCACAACCGCGGCACGCTGTTCAGCCTCGACGCGGCGCATCCAAACGCACTGCGACCGCGAAAGCGGCCGTTCCATACGCTGATTCCGGCGATGGTCATGAAGGATGGGCGCCCGTGGCTCTCGTACGGCGTGATGGGCGGCGACATGCAACCGCAGGGGCACGTGCAAGTGCTCCTCAACCTGATCGACTTCAAGATGAACATTCAGGAAGCTGGCGAGGCCGCGCGCTTCCGTCACTCGGCGGCAGGCCTTGCGCTCGAGAGTGCGATTTCACCGGAAGCGCGATTCGGCCTCGATCAGCGCGGACACCGCCTGATCAACACCATCGGATCGTTCGGCGGCTTCCAGGGCATCATGTTCGACCATGAGCGCGGCGTCATGATGGCTGGCTCCGATCCGCGCAAGGACGGACTCGCGATCGGGCACTGAGGCGAGAGACTCCGTCCGCGGAAGCGCAGGTTCGCATGAAGTTTCGAGACCACGCCGTATTGATCACGGGCGCGTCGTCGGGTATCGGCGCGGCGCTCGCGCGCGAGCTCGCGAGCGAAGGCGCGCGACTCGTGCTCATGGCGCGCCGCCGCGAGCGGCTCGACGCGCTATGCACCGAGCTCGCGGCCGCGGGCGCGCAGGCCGTCACGCACGTCGGCGACGTGACGAAGCGAGCCGATCTCGACGCGGCGGTTGCGCTTGCCGTCGAGCGCTATGGCCGCCTCGACGTTGCCATCGCGAACGCGGGCTTCGGGGTCGTCGGCCCGCTAGCGAAGCTCGGCGTCGAAGACTATCGCCGCCAGTTCGAGACGAACGTGTTCGCCGCGATCGAAACGAGCAAAGCGTGTCTCGCCGAGCTCGTGAAGACGCGCGGCCGGCTGGTGCTGATCGGCAGCGTCGCGGGCTACATCTCGACGCCGAATGCGTCGCCGTACGCGATGAGCAAGTTCGCGATTCGCGCGTTCGCGGAGGCGCTGCGCCCCGAGCTCGCGCCGCAAGGCGTGGCGGTCACGCTGATCTCGCCGGGCTTCGTCACGAGCGAGATCCGCCAGGTCGACAATCGCGGCGGATGGCACGAGCACGCGAAGGACCCGCTGCCGACCTGGCTCCCGATGCCGGCGGACGTCGCGGCGAGGAAGATCGTCTCCGCTGTGTATCGACGTCGGCGCGAAGCGGTCATCACGGTGCACGGCAAAGTCTTGGTTTGGCTGTCGCGCTTCGCGCCGTGGACGCTCAGGCTCGCCGCGCGCCGCGGCGTGCGTGGGCGCCCCGAGCCCAAGCGGCAGTAAACTTTGCCGTGCTGAGCAAACTGAAAGCGACGCTCGCCATCGGCGCGCTCGTCGCATGCGCCGCGCACGCTGCGCCCCTGAGCCCTGCCGAAGCCCGCGACTTGTGGAGCCACGTAGTGACGCGATTCGTCGACGAGCAAGGCCGCACGAACTTCGACGCTCTCGCGGCGGACCGAGGTGCACTCGACGAATTTGTCGCCTACGTGGAGCGCGTGAGCCCGGCCACTGCGCCGGAGCTGTTTCCGCGGCGCGCCGACGTGCTCGCCTACCATCTGAATGCCTACAACGCGCTGGCCATGCGGGGCGTCATCGACGAAGGCGTCACCGACGGCTTCAACAGCTTCTTCAAGCGTCAGCTGTTCTTCAGGTGGCGCAAGGTCACGGTCGGGGGGCGGTCGATGTCGCTGTCGGCCTACGAGAACGAGGTCATTCGACCGCTCGGCGAACCACGCGTGCATTTCGCGCTCAACTGCATGGTGCGCAGCTGCCCACGCCTTCCGCAGAGCGCTTTCGACGCCGACGAGCTCGAGGCGCAGCTAGACGCCGCGGCGCGCGAATTCGTGAACGACGCGCGCAACGTGCGCGTCGACGCCGCCGCGCGCGAAGTGTGGCTGTCGGCAATTTTCGATTTCTACACGCAGGACTTCGCGACCGACGGCAAGCGGGAGGGATTGATCGAGTACGTCAATCGCTACCGTAGCGAGCCGATCGACGCAGGCTACACGGTGCGGTTCATACCGTACGACTGGACGTTGAACCGCCAACCTTGACGGTTGCGCCCCGCGTCACCGCGCGATCTCGCTGCACGATGAGCCGTATGCGAAACAGCTGTAGCAGCGGTGGTGCCGCAGCATGATGCGCTTCGACAAGCTTTCCGCGAGCGTGCCGCCCAAGTCGTAATCCGGGTCGTCGTCGACGAGTGTGCAGGCATACACGCGCAGCCGGCCATTCTTCTTCACGATCATCTTCGAGAATGCACACATGAACGCGCGGCGCGTGTGCTCGGATTGATAGGTCGTCATGCAGTGCTCAGTGATCGCAGGCACTGCTGCACGTGCACCGGGCAGCAGGAAATCCGGGAAGCCCACGAGCGTCGCGCTGCGCCGCAGACCGTGTTCGCTGAGCAGATCGGCGTACGCGGCTGCAACGGCCACCGCGTCCTCGCCCTTCTCGATCTGCCGCGCGATCGACACTCTGAACCCGAGCGCGTGCAGCTTTGCGAGCGCGGCCCAAGCCTGATCGAACGTGCCCGCGCCGCGGCCGGCGTCGTGCCGGGCGCGATCCGGATAGTCGATGCTCACGCGGAATGCGATCGGCTGCGCCTGCTCGCGCAGCGGCGCGATCTCAATCAAGCGCTTCAGCAGCGGCGCGGTGCCGTTCGTCAACACCAAGCACGGCTTGAACTGCGACGCGTACCGCAGGATGTTCACGAAGTCTTTGACGATGAACGGCTCGCCGCCCGTAAAGGACAGCTGCTCGACGCCGAGCGCGACGGCTTCGTCGATGAACGGCGCGGCTTCTGCGAGCGTAATACGGCCGAGCCGCGAATCGCCTGGCTTCGATCCCTCGAGGCAGAAAGGGCACTTGAGATTGCAGGCCGTGCCGGTATGAAACCAGACTTCGCGCAGCGCGTGCGGATCGATGTAGCCGCGCGGATCGCCGGCGGCGGTGAATTGCAACGATTCTCGCTGCGCGCTCATGGTTCGTGCTCTGCGTCGATACGCAGCAGTGGGCGATAGCGCGCGGCCAGAGTTTCGGGCCGAGCGCCGAGCGCGAAACGCAGCGCGAGCCAGCGATTCTCGAGCGAGCGCTTGAGCCAGCCGTCCCGTTCCCAGCGCCGCGTGGCGACTCCGATGGCGCGGCCGAGCACGCGGAACGTGCCGCGCGCGCGCAGCTGCCGCACGAGCCGGACTTCTTCGAAGAGCGGCGATGCGGCGAACCCGCCCACCTCCGCGTAGACGTCGCGGAGCGCGAAGATGCCCTGATCGCCGTACACCATGCCGCCGCAGCGAATTCTGAGCGCAACGAGCCGCGCGAGCGCGCTCTTGTACCAGGCGGGCGGGCCCTGGAACGCGAACCGGAAGCAGCCACTCTCGGCGCCGTTGCGGACCGCAGCGGCGATGTGCGCGAGCGCGTCGTCCGGCACTGCCGCGTCGGCGTGCACGAACCAGAGCACCGCGGCTCGCGCGCGCCGCGCGCCGGCGTCGAGCTGTGCTCCCCGGTTCGGCATCGAAAGAACGTGCTCGCACGCGTGACGCCGGCACGACGACGCAACGGCCGCGTCGGCGCTTCCCGAAACCACGATCACCTGCTCGGGACGCTGCACCGCGAGCCGCGCGAGCAAGGTGTCGAGCTCCGCCGCATCACCCAGCACCGGAATCACGACCGCGATGCCGGGCGCGCTCACTCCGCACCGCCCGCGACCCGCGGCGCCGACTCGGCCGCGAGGCGCTCACTCAGGGCTCGCGTCGCGTGGCGCGCAATCAGCAACGTGAGCGCCGCGGTGGCCACGAAGCCAATCGCGAGCAACGAGCCGGCCGCCCAGCTCGGCGCGCTCTCAGGATCGGCCAGGTTCTTCGCGATCGAGCCGGTATAAACGTAGAGCACCGTGGCGGGCAGCATCCCGAGCCACGTGGCGAGCAAATAGTCCCGGAAGCGCACCGACGTCACGCTCAGCGCGTAGTTCAAGAGATTGTAGGGAATCAGCGGCGACAGGCGCGCCAACAACACGAACAGGAAACCGCGCGAGCCCGCCGCCGCCACGAGCGCATGAAAGCGCGGCCGCGTGGCGACGCGCTGCGCAACCCAATCGCGGGCGGCGAACCGGCCGACGGCGAACGCGGCGCTCGCGCCGAGCGTGGCAGCCGCCGACGTGAGCGCGACGCCGAACGGCAAGCCGAACAGGAGGCCAGCCGCGACGGTGAGGATCGAGCCCGGCAAGACGAGCACGGCGGCCAGCACGTACGCTGCGACGAATAACACTGCCGCAACTTCGCGGTGCTGCTCGGCGAAGACCGAGGCCCGCTCGACGAGGGCCGCGAGCGGGAGACCGCCGAACGCAACCACGACGATGACGGCCAGCAGCACCACGGCCACTGCGATCCTCGTCGCCGTCATCGGCGGAGGTCCGTTTGTGCGGCGAGCCAACTCGCGAGCGCGCGACGCGCGGGCCGACTATCGCCGAGTAGCTCGCCGCGCAGCGCGACGAGATCCTCGACTGTGTCGACGTCGTTGCGCTGCGGCAGCACGGCCGTCGATCCGGCGGCTGCGCACGCCCCGAGCAACGACTCGAACAACGCGCTCGTGCTCCACGGCAGCTTTGCGAGCGCGGGCCAGGCGCCGCGCACGCCCATTAGCACGACGCCGCCGTCAGCTGCCGGTCCGAGCACAGTGTCGTGGCGGCCGAGCTCGACTGCGGCGCGCTCGAGGTACGCCGCCTCGAGGCTCGGGCAATCGATGCCGACGTATAGCTGCCGCTCGAAACCGAGCCGCAGCAGCTCTGCGTTGACGTGCTGGATCCGCTCGCCGAGATTGCCGTCGCGCTGCACCACGACGGTGTCGGCCGGCGGACCGTCGGCGCGCTCGTCCGCGATGGATGGAGCGACGCACGTGGGGCCGGGCCAGGCCGCCAGGTCCTCGCGAGCGCAATCGAGCAGCCGTTGCGCGATCTCTGTGGCGCGCCGAGCGCCGATGTGCTCGACGAGGCGCCGTTTCGAGCGCGCGGGCGCCTTCATCATCAGCACCACGCAGCACCGCGTGTCTTGCTGGTCACGCATCGACGCCGCTTCCATCGCGCCATCGTAACGCCGGAGTGTCCGCCACGCGCGCAAGTGCCCGTTCCGGGGCGGCGGGCGTATGATCGGAGCACGATCCGCCGAGGAGACCCGACGATGCCGAACGACCGCACATTCGATGGCTTTGGCGATGGCTTTGGCGATCGCTTTGGTCGATCGATATTCGACCGCAGGCAGATCTTGAGCCGCCGCTTGTTTCTCGGCTACGGCACGGCCGCCGCTGCCACGGCGGCGCTCCCGCCGGCCGCATGGGCTTTCGATCGCAGCCAATTCGAACGCGTGCCCACGCAATACATCGCCGCGCTCGGGCCGAAGGACGCGACCTCGGGGAACAACGCCGAGACTTGGGGCTTGTGGAGCGAGGACCCCGGCCCGCGTGGCGTGCGGCTCAAGAATCTCGATCGACTAAAGAACGGCGTGGCACCCGCGGGCTGGCATCACGACAAGAGCGCTTGGTGGCTCGAAGAGCACGGGCTGCTCATGGAAGCGCCGAGCTTCCCGATGCCGGCCGGCGTGTACGTTGTGACCGGCGATCGCGAGGTCACGAGCGTGCTGACAGTGCATCCGGCGAGCACGGACGGCCGGCAGCGCTGGGAGCTCGCCGACGGCGCAACGCTCTACGACGTGACGCACCTGCGCTGCCGTTCGGCCGTGTACACGCCGGCGAAGGCGGGCGCGTCGTGCTCACCGACCGCGGCGCGCGAAGCCGATTTTCCGGTGTCCCCGGGCGCAGCAATGCCGCCGGTGCCCGACTGCGCGAAGCAGGATTACGAAGTCCTGATCGTGATCGGCAAACCGAAGGCGGCTTGAGCCGAGCCAACTCGACGCGCGTTTAGTCGCGCTGGATCAATACGGGAATGGCGCGAGCGCGGGCACGGCGTCGGCCGGCAGCGGCGTGCGCGCCGTGTTCAGGATCATCGAGATCATCGTGTAGTAGCCGACGAGGCTCACGGCCTCGACGACTCCTTGCTCGCCGAATCTTTCGACGGCCCTGTCGTACGTCACGTCGCTGACGCCGTGATTGCGCTGCAGCTCCAGAACCAAGTCGTAGAGGATCGCCTCTTCCTCGACCATGCCCTCGGGACGCCGTCCTTCCGCGATCGCCTGCGCCATCTCGGCCGAGAAGCCTTCGTCGATCGCGAGCGGCAAGTGGGCATTCCACTCGTAGTTTTGGCCCCATTGGCGCGCCGTCATGAGGATCACGAACTCGCGCAGGTACCCGGGTAACACGCTCTCGAACCGCAGGTAATCGCTGAGCCCGCGCGTGCGCTTCATGAGCTCTGGGCTACGCAGTAGCGCGATCCAGGGACCGGTCGGCTGCCCGCGCGCGGCGACGAACTCAGCGAGCGCTTGCTTTTGTTCGTCGGTCAGTTGGTCGGTGGACAATGGCGGCATGCGATCTTGCGCGTCGACCCCAAGTCCCGCAACTGCAAGCACGGCCGCGACCAGGATGCTCGTTCGCCGTCGTCGTCGGCTCTGCATGGTTTCCTCCGCCCTCCGACTGGGCTCGTGCTCATAGTACGGATTGAGACGGCGTTTTGTTGAGCGGCCGCCAGCCGACGCGGGATCCCCGCCCGAAGGTGGCTCGCCCGACATTCAAGTTGCCATGTCTCGAATAGCTGGTGAACATGGGCGGGTGCTACGACGGGAAACAGCTATGAGCAGCTGCGCCTCTCGCGATTACCGGGCGCTCCTCGCAATTTCCTGCCTGATCCTGTCGTCGTGCAAACCGGTAGGCAGTCCTTCAGGCGCAGCTGCCGCGCAACGCGGCGATCAAAGCACCCCCGGTCTCGTAGCTCAGACCCCGGCGCCTGCCCGCGATTCGCACGCGCTAACGGTTTCCGAAAAGGCGGAAATCTACGCGCTCGCGGCAAGGACACATCTTGGGGACCTGCGTGCATCCATCGAACAGGCGCGCCAGGAACCGGAACGGAGTCGGCGAGAATTGCTGGTGAATTCATTGATTGAGCGACTGGGCGAGTTCGATCCCGTCCAGGCGCTCGCGGTCGCGACCACGATGGAGCAGACCTTTACGCTCGATCTGCTCGAACCGCTCGTGGCGTCAGTCGTGAAAGCCGATCCCGATAGCGCAATCGACGCGCTCGCGCAATTGAAAGCGCGGCACAGCATCGAAATCGTCCATCGGCTTGCGATGATCGTGCTCGAGGCGATTCGCGACGATAGCCGGTTGCTCGACGCATGGTTGCAAGCTGTTCCAGTTCAAGTAGTGGAAGGCCGACCCCTCCCAGACTTGCGCGCTCACGGATTCTCTGTCCTGGCGGAAGCCGATCCCGACCTCGTCATGAACCGCATCCTGACCATGAGCGACCGTGAGCTCCGAGATCTTGGCATTTACCGGGTCGCCGACAGTCTCGCCAGACATGACGCACGAAAGGCGTTGGCACGAATCGAGGTCGCACGAGATGACAAGTTGCGCGCGACGATGCGGTACCAGTTGCTCAGGTCGTGGGCATCCAGGGAGCCCATGGCGGCGCTCATGTACCTCGCCGCTCTCGACACCTGGGACGATGTCCCGAATCTTTCCCGCGGCTACGCCGTCGGTTCGCTGGCCGAGCAAGCGCTATCGGCCGGACTCGATCCCTTGCAAGTCCTCGCGCTCTCGAGACAGATGCCGCCTGATCGCGCGGGCGACGTGCGCTACGCGGCGCTGGAGGCGCTTGCGCAACGGGACCCAGTCGCCGCCGGCGCCCATCTTGACGAAATCCCCGCAGATAAACGTCTCGGGATAGCCAGGACCATCGCGTACCGCTACGCCGACATCGATCCGACGGCTGCGTTTCTCTGGGCCCAACAGCAGGATGCGCCGGACCTCGAACAGCATGTGCTGACCCATGTCGCGCGCAACAACGCCGGCTTAGCGCTCGATTTCGCGCTGAATGCTTCGGTCCGGTCGCGACCCAATGCGCTCACGACGGTCATCGCCGAAGGTGTCCGATTTCATCCGGAGGCGGCCCCGGGACTGGCTCAGCGCCTCGCCCAATCATTGGCCGGATCGGCGCTCTATGAAGGCGCGATGTCGACACTGGCGAGCGAGTGGATACAGCGCGACATCGAGCGCGCGATGAGCTGGCTTGCCGCTCCCGGCGCCAAGCTGCCCGGCACCGCTTATCAGGCGGCCGCCCGCACCACTCGTAACGCCGCGCGGGCGGCCGCTTTGACCGAGCGGATCCCCGCGGAAGCACGGCCGCTGTGGATCGAGCAGGTCGCAAGCAATTACGTGCGCACCGACCTCGAAGGCGCCGTCGCGTGGATCGAGCAAAATCGCAACGATCCCGATTTCGCGCTTGGCGCGGTGGCCATCGTGGATAGCGTCGCCCGTTTCGACGCGTCACGGGCCGCACGACTCTTCGCCGCGCTGCCGCCTACTACCGACGGGCGGCAGGTCGAGCGGGCGGCAGCCGGGCTGAGCGCGATCTGGGCGCAATCCGATCCCGCGGCCACGGCTAATTGGGCGGCAGGTTTACATGACGACGCTCTGCGCAAGCAGGTCGTGACGAGAGTCGTCGTCACCTGGAGCCAACGGGATCCCGATGCAGCTCGGTCATGGATTCTCGGTCAGCCCGCGAACAGCGACAGGGACAATCTTCTGCAGGCCCACCTGTTGGTCACCGGACAGAAGCAGTTGCCAGACACCGGGCCCTCGTTGCCAGGCCGTTAGCGCTGCGTGAGGTACGCGGCGAGCGCGTCGAGGTCGGCCTCGCTGACCTCGGTCTTGCGTAAGGGGGCCATCATTGCGACGCCGTTGCGCACAAAGAACTTCACGAGATCCGGCGTGAGATCACGGCGATCCTGGAGCGCGGCCGGCACGCTGCCTTGATACTTGTTCTGCAGCGACGCGGTGCCGGGCGCGTTCTGCG
>Ga0111539_10010667_pt1 | contig 11572 bp, 11 predicted proteins | sample RhiMethybrSRZTD1_FD_79667 | JGI IMG/M metagenome (GOLD analysis project Ga0111539, IMG submission 79667) | Populus rhizosphere microbial communities from Tennessee, USA - Rhizosphere MetaG P. TD hybrid SRZTD1 (version 2) (version 2) | ecosystem: Host-associated > Plants > Roots > Rhizosphere >...
CGACCAGGGGGCCTCGCTGGTCGACCGCGCCATCTCCACCGGCGACCTGTGGCGCGGCGAGACCTGGAAGGCCATCGTCTCGCGCTGCGTGGCGAACCGGAGCGCGCTGCACTTCCTCGGCCTCGTCAGCGACGGCAACGTCCACTCGCACATCGAGCAGCTCATCGCGATGGTCAAGCGCGCCGCCGCCGAGGGGGTGAAGATCATCCGCCTGCACGCGCTGCTCGACGGGCGCGACGTGCCGCGCACCAGCGCCCTCGAGTACGTCGATCGGATCGAGGAGCTGCTCGCCTCGCTGGGCCCCGGGGTGGACGCCGCCATCGCCTCGGGCGGCGGCCGCATGCAGATCACGATGGACCGCTACGGGGCCGACTGGGCGATGGTGGCGCGCGGCTGGACCATCCACGTGCGCGGCGAGGGCCGCCGCTTCCGCTCGGCGCGCGAGGCGATCGAGACCTACCGGGCGGAGACGTCCGGCATCGACGATCAGAACCTGCCCGGCTTCGTCATCGAGAAGGACGGCGCCCCGCGCGGCCCGGTAGAGAGCGGCGACGCGGTCATCAACTTCAACTTCCGCGGCGACCGCGCCATCGAGATCTCGCGCGCCTTCGAGGACGACGACTTCCCGCACTTCGATCGCGGACGCCGGCCCGACGTCCTCTACGCCGGCATGATGGAGTACGACGGCGACACCCACGTGCCCAAGCACTACCTGGTCGAGCCGCCCGCCATCGAGCGCACCATGGGCGAGTACCTGGCCGCCGCCGGGGTCTCACAGCTGGCGATCAGCGAGACCCAGAAGTACGGCCACGTCACCTACTTCTGGAACGGCAACCGGAGCGGCAAGATCGACGACAAGCTCGAGACCTACATCGAGGTCCCGTCCGACCGGGTGTCGTTCGACCAGCGACCGTGGATGAAAGCGGCAGAGATCACCGACTGGCTGGTCGCCGAGCTGGCCAGCGGCAATCATCGGTTCGCCCGGGTCAACTACGCCAACGGCGACATGGTCGGCCACACCGGCCACTTCGACGCCACCGTGGTGGCGGTCGAGACCCTCGACCTCCAGCTCCGGAGGCTGCGGAATGCGGTCGAGCGTCTCGGGGGTATCCTGGTGGTGACCGCAGATCACGGCAATGCCGACGAGATGTTCGAGCACGACAAGGCCGGACGGGTCGTTCGCGACGGCGCAACCGGCCAACCTGTGGTAAAGACCAGTCATACGCTCAATCCCGTGCCGTTTTTGATCCACGACCCCGCCCAGAGCGACCTCTACGCCATCGACCAGGATCGGGCCGCCGGCGCCGGCATCGCCAACGTGACCGCAACCTGCATGGAGTTGCTCGGCTTTCTGCCGCCCGAGGACCTGACTTCCTCGCTGCTCCGGTGGAGAGGGGGCGCGAAGTAGATGCGGGGAACTGCGGGCATCATCGCGCTCGCCTCGGCCGTCCTGGTCGGCATCCTGGTGGTCGTCTTCGTCCAGTTCCAGGACGGCAGCAAGGGGGGCGGAGTCAGGCTCGGCGGGGTCGGCAAGGCCGAGGCCTCCTGCACCGAGAGCTCGCCGCGCTGCCTGCCCAAGATCACGATGATGGACCTGGCCGGCCGCGAGTGGCGACCGGACGACCTGGCCGGCAAGGTGGTGGTGATCAATGTCTGGGCCACCTGGTGCAAGCCGTGCGCGGAGGAGATCCCCGACCTCATGGCGATCCAGCGCGCCTACGAGAAGAAGGGCGCGATCCTCATCGGCCTCTTGAACGACAACGTCGGCGACGCGTCGCTCGACGCGTTCGTCGAGCGCATGGGCATCAACTATCCGGTGGTGCGGATGGACGACGACCTGTACGCCGCCTTCGACGAACCGGACCGGCTGCCGACCACCTTCGTCTACGACAAGAGCGGTCACCTGTACTTCGGCGACAAGGGCGTCATGACCGAGAGGCGGCTCGGCGCGATGCTCGACAAGCTCCTGGCCCAGTAGCTGCCCGACCCGCGGTTCAGAAGGGCATCGCGACCAGGTCGGCGGTGATGTGGCCGCGGACCGGCGCGCCGCTGGTCCGGCCCGTCTGGTCGAGCTGCAGGGTCCCCTCGCCGAGCGCGCCGACCACCCGGACCTGGAGGGTGACGGGATCCCAGATGTAGACGGCGCCGAAGACCGCGCCCCAGTCGACCTCCTGGCTGCCGGTCTGGTAGCGCGACGGCTCGATCTGGGCGAAGACCACCGCGATGGTGCCGTCGGCGAGCGACGCGACCGTCGAGATGAGCACCTTGGGTGCGTTGGGATCGTCCCCGGCGGTGGCGCCGACGTCGGTGTCGACCAGGTCGTCGCCGCTGGCACGCACGGTCCAGGTGCCGGTGCCGGTGGCGAACGGGTTGGCCGCCCCCTGGGTGCCCCAGGTGGTGTCGAACGAGACGTTCACGTTGCCGATGACGTCGAGGCAGAGCGGGTCGCGCAGCGGCTGGGTCCACTCGGGAGGGCCGTCGGTCAGCTCTCCCTCGATCGCGGCGCGCTGGCTCTCGATGGCGGTTCGCACCTCATCGACCGCCGCGGTGTGGGCCGAGCCGCCCACCAGCGGCCAGACGACCTCGTCGTAGCGGTCGAGCGAGGCGAGGAGCTCCTCTTCGTTCCACACGCTGTCGAGCAGCGAGCGCAGGCGGGCCAGGTAGTCGGCCTGCCCCTGCGGGTGCAGGTAGAGCCGGCGCGCCAGGACGCCGGTGGCGAACACCGAGATCGGCGGCGCCTCGGGATCGGCGAGCAGCGGGTTGGGGCCGAAGGCGCCGTCCACTCCCCAGGGGATGAACTGGAAGCGGCCGGTCGCCGGATCGACGTAGAGGTAGAAGTTGTTGGTGTTGGAGGCGTAGCCGTCCCAGTGCCGGGTCAGGACCTCCATCGCCCAGAAGGTGTCGAAGGCGTCGAGGTCGACCAGCGGCTCGAGCCGTTCGAGCAGCGCGCTGTCGTCGGGCTCGGCCAGCGCGGCGACCAGCTCGTCGAGCTCGGCGCGGTCATCCTCGACGTCGTTGCTCTTGAGCTCGAAGGTGCCGTCGTACTCGGGGCGGAAGTCGGACAGGGTCCCCTCGTACATCTTGCCGCTCGGGTCGTCGAAGTTCTCCTCGAGGAACTCCTTGTCGAGCGACTCGACGTGGACGAAGAGCCCGAGGTCGTCGCCGTTGAGGGTCAGGTGGGCGAAGTTGCAGCGCGCGGCCGGCACCCCGGCGGCGCGGAACAGATCGTAGGCCAGGCACTGGCGCAGGTAGGAGGGATCCTGCTGCGAGTTGTTGAAGGTGAGCTTGTCGAGGCCGGCGATCTCCTGGCCCGGGACGTACTCGTCGAGCTTGACCTTGAGCGACGGCTTCTCCTCCGACAGCGAGCCGAGGAAGCCCTTCTTGCGCACGGCGACCTGGGGAAAGCGCTGGCCGTCCACCGTGAGATCGGCCTCGAAGTAGGTGAAGGGGCTCTCGAACGGCTGGGCCAGGCAGTCGCCGCCCAGGATGTCGAGGATGGAGCGGGTCTGGCCGCGCAGCTCGTCCCAGTCGGCGTCGGCCATCTCGATCTCGACCTCGAGGAGGTGGTCGCGGTCGAACAGGGCGTCGGAGTCGCCGCCGCCGCCACCGGCGTCGGGCCCGGCGTCGGCTGCTTCCCCACCTCCGCCCTCGTCGCCCGAGCAGGCGGCGACGGCGAGGAAGGCCACCGCCATGGCGATTCTCCACACCCGGATCGGCATGGGGGGAAGAGCTGCAGCGGGCGTGCCGGCGCAAGTGCGCGAGACCGCGTCCAGCCGGCGTCGGATTCTGCTACTTCACCACCGCCTGCTCGTAGCGGGCCACGACCTGCTCGAGCCAGCGCATCGCCTCCGAGCTGCCGCTGGTGAGACGGATGCCGAGCCCGCTGGTGCCGGCGCGGAACATGTGGTCGGTCACGTGGACGACGATGCCGGAGAAGCGCAGGGCCGAGTGCCCGTCCGGCAGCGCGGTCACCTCGCAGCTGGTGCCGAGCGGGTCGAGCAGCTCGCTCTCGATGAACATGCCGCCGCGGCTGATGTCGCGCACGATGGCGTCGATGGTCAGCGACTCGCTCGAGTAGATGACCGGCACCTCGATGGCGTAGCGCGGCTCCGACCGGTGCTTGACCTGCTCCATGACGATCTTCTGCGTGCTCTTGCTCGGATGGCCCGACGGCCATACGTAGCCGCAGTCGGGGCAGGTGTCCTCGGCGAAGGCGACCACCTTCTGGCAGCGCGGGCAGCTGTGGGTCTGGATCGCCTCCAGCGTGCGCGGGGTGAACATCTCGCGCCGCGGCAGGTCGAGCGTGGTGCGGGAGGTCGGCTCATGATCCTCCTGCAGCGCGGCCAGCGCCTGGAGGTCGCGGCGGCGGCGCCAGGCCTCGTCCTCGCCGGGATCGGTCTTGTCTTCCTCCGCGGGCACATCGCCGCGCGGCACGCCCGGCCCGCCGCCGAGCTCGTCCAGCCCATTCGCCTCGGCAGTCTCCGCCGCCTTGTCGTCGACCCGGACGTGCATGCGGCGGAAGCCGATCCGCAGCTCGTCCCCGTCGGCGAGCGGGCGCGGCTCGACCAGGCGAACCCCGTTGTGCAGCGTCCCGTTCGAGCTGAGGTTGCTCACCACCGCGCGACCGCGGCTGATCTCGATGCGCAGGTGCTCGCGAGACACCGCCGGATCGTTGAACCGGATGCGGCAGCTCAGCCCACGGCCGAGCAGCGTCTCGCCCTCCGGCAGGAGGATGCGCTGCCCCTCGTGCGTCAGGAGGTAGCGCGGCACGACGCAATGGTATCAGAGCAGGGGGGCGAGCTGATCGGCTGCCGGGAAAAGTCCGAAGATGCCGCCGGTGTGGAGGAAGACGACCCGCTGTCCGAAATGTTCCCGGTCGCGCTCGAGCTCGCGCAGGAGCCCGTGGAACGCCTTGCCGGTGTAGACCGGATCGAGGACCAGCGCGTCGCGCCGCGCCAGGTCGACGATGCTCTGCAGCTCCTCGGGGCGCGACTTTGCGTAGCCGAGCCCGACGTGACCATCGACGATGTCGATGTCGTTCTCGCCGATCGCGGTGCCGAGCTGGTAGCGCTCCTCGAAGTCGCGGCAGATCTGCGAGATGACGCGGACGAAGTAATCGCGGTTGTCGCACACGTTGACGCCGGCGACCCGGATGCCGCGCGCGGCCCAGCCGAGCAGCGCGGCGCCGAGGACGAGGCCCGCGCCGGTACCGCCCGAGCCGCAGGCGTAGACGACGGTGGTGGAGCGATGCGGCAGCGCCGCGAGATCGCCGTCGAGCTCGGCGGCCGCCCGGAGGTAGCCCCAGGCGCCGACCGCGTTCGAGCCGCCCTCCGGGATGATGTACGGGCGCCGCCCGGAGCGCCTGAGCTGCTCGGCCAGCTCGGCCATGAGCTCGGTGCGCCGCGCGTAGTCGACCGGCGTGATCCACTGGAGCTCGGCGCCGGCCATGCGGTCGAGCAGGATGTTGCCGGTGGCGGCGGGCGGGCGCGCCGGGTCCGCCGTGCGCAAGAGGAGGCGCGACCGCATGCCGAGCCGGGTCGCCGCCATCGCAGTGGCGCGGCAGTGGTTGGACTGCTCGCCTCCGCAGGTGATGACCATGTCGGCCTCGTGCGCGCGCGCGTCGGCGAACAGGAACTCGAGCTTGCGCACCTTGTTGCCGGTGAGCTCGGCGCCGGTCAGGTCGTCGCGCTTGAAGAGGACCTCGATGCCGAGCTCGGCGCTGGTGCGCACGGCCGGCTCGAGCGGGGTCGGTGTGCGGGCGAGCGCGACGCGCTCGGGGTACGGCAGCTGCATGGCGGGGAATCTTACTCCGCCAGCCAGGCGCGGAAACCGCGGTAGGCGGCCCAGAGATCCGACTTCGCGGTGAGCTCGAGCGGCGAGTGGAGCGACGCCACGCACACACCGATGTCGACCACGTCGATGCCGCGCTGGGCGAATTCGCGCGCGATGGTGCCGCCGCCGCCCTCGTCGACCTTGCCGAGCTCGCCGGTCTGGATCGCCGCTCCCGTGCGACGGAAGGAGGCCATGACCGATGCCATCAGCTCGGCGTGCGCCGCGCTGCCGCCGACCTTGCCGCCGCGGCCGGTGAACGGGAACATGGCCGGGCCGCGGCCGAGGCGCGGCGCGGCGGACATCTCGTGCACCTCGGGCCAGTTCGCCTCCAGGCAGGCAGGGGTGTCGGCCGACAGCGCCACGGTGGCGGCGAGCGCGCGGTGGAGCGCCGCCTCGCTCGCCGGCCCGCCCTCGGCGCGCAAGAGCCAGGCGAAGACCAGCTCGAGGAAGCGGGATTCGGCGCCGGTCGGCCCGCCCGAGCCGACCTCTTCGCGGTCGAGCAGCCAGACGACCGCGGTGTGCTCCGGCGGCGCGGCGATGTCGAGCGCGGCGCGCCAGGCGACGAAGCTGTTGGCCCGGTCGTCCTGGCCGTGCGCGCCGATCAGCGAGCGGTCGAGGCCGACCTCGCGCGCCGGCTCGCGCGGGACCAGGTAGAGCTCGGCCGCGATCAGGTCGGGCGCGGTCAGGCCGTAGCGCCGGTGCAGCTCGCCGACGAAGGTGGTGGCCGGGCTGCCGGCGGTGTCGGCGGTCGGCGTGCTGCTGGTGGTGACCGCGAGGTCGCCGCTCGGCGTGAGCTCCTCGCTCCAGAACCAGACGTCGGCGAGATCGACGTCGACCACCCGACCGCCGCGCACCGAGACCTGGCCGACCGCGGCGAGTGGCCGATGCAGCCAGTGGTAGGTCTTGATGCCCCCGTAGCGGTGGGCAGTGAGGCGTGTCTGGTTCTCGCGGGTGAGGTGGCTGGTATCGAGACGCGGCGCCGGGGTGTCGACGTGGCTGGCGATGAGGCGAGCGCCGCGCTCGGCGAGCTTCTTCTTGCCGACCGCGACGAAGACGGCTGTGTGGCCGCGGTCGATGAACAGGAGGCGATCGCCCGGCGAGGCGCGCGGCTCGTCGGTCAGCGGGTCGATCCGGCGAAAGCCGGGCGCGCGGTCGGCGGCGTGGCGAACCGCGAGCGCGGCGGTGCGCCCCTGGTCGAGGAACTCGCGGTACTGGACAGCGAGCGCCTCGGCGCTGGCCGGCGCCGGCGCGGCGGCCGGGCTGCCGCCCGGGCCGAAGGCGCCGAAGCAGGCCGCCAGCGGCGGCAAGAGCAGGAGCGGCAGCGGGGCGGTCCTCACGGCGCGAACCAGGAGGCGAGGCCGGTGAGGCCGTAGTGGAGATCGAGCGCCGAGCAGAGCTCGAGCGGCGCACCCTGGCTCTTGACCGGCAGGCTGACCGCGACCGCGTCGAGATCGAGCGAGCCGAGATCGACCGCCGCGCGGCTCTCTCCCTCGCCGATCTGGACCGGCACGTGGACCCGGTCGAGCCGGTCGACAGCGCGGCGGAGCGCGCCGGGGAGCGCGTCGTCTCCCTCGGGCGTGAGGACCAGCCCGCCGTTCGCCTCGCCCTTGCCGATGGCCGCGACCAGGAGAGCGGTGCGGGCGTGGGCGCGCCGGCTGGCCAGGACGTCGAGCTCGCCGCCGAGCGCGGACAGGGCGCGTGACAGTGCGCGGCCGACGAAGCCGACCCCGGTCGATCCGGCGCCCTCGATCTGCGACTTCGAGACCAGGATGACGGCGAGCGTCGCCTGGTCGGGTGCGGCGGCGCCGAGCGCCCGGGTGGCGAGGTAGGCCAGCCCGAGCCGCGACTGACCGTAGCCGGCGACCATGGCGCGGTCGACGCCGATGAGCGCGGCCGGTCCGGCCGGGACCAGGTAGGCCTCGGCCTCGGTCAGGTCGGCCTCGCGCAGGCCGCGGCGGCGCAGGACCGCGCGCACCGCCGCCAGGCTGGCGCCGGCGTAGGCGTCCATTCGCTCGGGGTCGGCGACCGGCTCCTTGGCCTGCACCTTTCGCCGGAGGTGGATCGGCACGTCGGGGATGGCCAGCACGGGATCTCCCGGCGCTTCGCCGACGACGATCTCGCTGCCGCCGCCGCCCTTGCCGCCGCGCGCCACCCGGACGTAGAGGGCCAGCGGCCGCGCCAGCCACGACTCGAGGGCCAGGGTGCCGTAGAGCGAGGTCTCCAGCATGGTCGCGGTGTCGTGCTGGTAGAGCGGCACCTGCTTGAGATCGATGCGCGGGCCGTCGACCGCGGCGACCACCGCGCGCACCCCGGCCGACGCCCCGCCGCGGCCGCCGATGACCAGGAGCGCTGCATCGCCGCCCGGCGCGATCCAGAAGGCGCGCTGCCCGGCGGCGAGGGAGTCGCCCAGCGCGCTGCCGCCGGCGGCCTTGTACATGGCGACCAGGGCGGCGACCGCGCGGCGCGGAGTCTTGGCCCGGCCGAGGAAGTCGACGTAGTCGCGGGCCAGCTCGTCGATGCGGGCGCGGGTCGCGCGATCGATGTGGCGCCAGCCGGCCTTGGCCTCGGGGAAGAGGCCGGCTTGCGAGTCGGCGGTCTTGCTCTTGCGGGTCCCGCCGCCGGACGCGCCGCGGGAGCTGCTGCCCGCCTCGCCCGGGACGCCGGCGCCGCACGATGGGGCGAGCGCCGCCAGGGCGAAGAGCGGCAGCCATGCGCGCCCGTTCACGCCGCGCACCGTACCCGGCCCCCGTTTGGGCCGCAACCGAGTAGGCGGGAGCAGGGCATAACACATTGTAATAACTTATAATCTTACATGAACCCACGTCCGGAACTTGAAAGTCGAGGCCGGGTCGGGAAGACTGGCCCCCGTGATGAGTCCTCGCCGTAACTCCCGGCTGTCAGAGAGCGACCTCGGCATCCTGCCGATCGTGGTCGCGCTGGCGGCCTTCAGCCTCGCGCTGCTCACGTACCTCAACTAGCGCGGCGCCGCGGGAGTCAGCTGCCGCCGCGCAGGTACTCGGCCCAGTCGCCGCCCGGGATCGGCTCGCCCTCCTCCGCCAGAGTCGGCGAGGCGAGGATGTAGCACCAGGCCCAGAGGACCGTTCCGTCCCCGAGCTCCACCTCCTGCAGCGCGCGGGTGAACTCCTCCCCCTCGTAGGCGTCGAGCAGCGCGAAGGCGGCGGCGAGATCCGACAGGGTCATCAGCTCGCCGACCACCCGCCCCTCGGGTCCGGGCAGGAAACCGGGATACCCGTCGGCCAGCGCGAACATGCGGCCGCGCGCCCTGGCCGGTTCGGCCGCGAGGACGTGGTCGGCGATGAGGGAACGGGCAGCCTGCCCGCTCCTGAGCGTGCCGTAGACGAACAGGCGATTGACGATCGCCTGGACCGCCGTGCTCCACCCCGCCCCCTTCCGCGCCCGCCGCTCTGCCACCTGACGCAGATCGTACGCCAGTTTCACTGGTGGGCCACTAATGCGTGGGCCAGGGCGGGGGCCGCGAGCCCGAGCTCAGCCCGCCAGGTCGCCGAGCACGCGACTGGCGGCGTCGAGCAGCGGCACCGCGAGGAGCGCGCCGGTGCCCTCGCCGTGTGACAGGCCGAGGTCGAAGAGCGGCTCGAGGCCGAGGTCGGCGAGCGCAGCCCGGTAGCCCGGCCGGCCGCCTGCGTGGGCGGCGAACAGGTAGCCTGTGGTGCTGGGTGCGACGCGCGACGCCACCAGCGCCGCCGCCCAGGTCCCGTAGTCGTCGAGAACCACGGGCACGTGCATGGAGGCGCAGGCCAGGACGACGCCGACCTGGATGGCGATCTCGAGCCCGCCGAGTGCGGCCAGCGCGCCGAGCGGGTCGTCCGCCGCCTCGGCGGCTGCGGTCGGGTTGGCGGCCAGCGCGCGGGCGATGGCGTCGCCGTCGTCGGGGGCGATGGCGCTCGGCTCGGCGCCGGTCAGGGCCGCGATGAGGGCGCCGCTGGCGATCTCGCTGCCCGGGCCGATCTGGCCGAGCGCGACCAGGTCGAGGGTGGCGTCGGCCAGCGAGACGGCCAGGGCGATGCCGGTCGACAGGCCTGCCTCGGCGACCTCGCGCGGCATGGCCGGGCCGTCGAAGATGGAGGCGGAGCCGTCCGCCAGGCGGAAGGAGAGGATGCCGCGGCCGAGATCGAGGTGTTCGCCGCCGCGCACCCCGGCGTCGACCAGCACCTGCGCGGCCGATGCGGTGCGCGCCGCGGCGGAGACCGCCGATTCGCCGGCCGCGATGAGCCGCAGCGCCGCCGCCGCCGGTCCGTCGGCGCCGAGGTCGACGCCCGGCCAGGCGAGTCCGTGGTCGGCGGCGCAGATGATGACGGCGCGCGCGGCGATGGCCGGGCGCGGCGAGTGGCGGGCGGCAGCCAGCCGACCCGCGGCGGTGCCGAGCTTGCCCAGGCTCTCGCCCTGGGGCAGGCGGCGCGCGATGGCGGCCGTCGCCGCGGCCTGCATCGCTCCGGATGCCGGCAGGATCGACGAGAGGATGTGGTCGAGGAGCAAGCTCCAGTCCTACCGCACTTCGAGCGATGCGGCATAGTAGCGGCCATGACGAAGCCGATACCTGAAGGGTTTGCTACCATCACCCCCCACCTCACCATTCGCAACTGCGAGGAGGCGATCGGGTTCTACCAGAAGGCGTTCGGCGCCGAGGTCATCCGCAAGTCGCCCGGGCCGGGGGGCAAGATCATGCATGCCCTGCTCCGCATCGGCGACTCGCACCTCATGATGGCGGACGAGTTCCCCGAGATGGGTCAGAGCCCTTCGCAGTCGCCGGCGCAGCTCGGCGGCACCACCTCGGTCCTCAACATCTACTGCGCCGACGCCGACGCCTGGCACCAGCGCGCGGTCAAGGCGGGCGCCACCAGCACGATGGAGCCGGCCGACATGTTCTGGGGAGACCGCTACAGCATGGTGAAGGATCCGTTCGGCCATGCCTGGGCGCTCGCCACCCACAAGGAAGACGTCGGGCCTGCCGAGCTCGCCGAGCGACAGAAGAAGCTCTTCGGCGGCGGGTGAGCGGGGCGGATCTCGCCGCCGACAGGTAGGCGAACCGCGCTGCGGCCCCCATCTCGACCGGCGCGATCCGCTGGCTATACAGTGGAAGGATGGGGGCCTTCTCGTCACGCGCGCGTGTCGTCTTGATTGTGCTGTCCTCTCTCGCCGCCGGTGCCTGCGCCGGCGACGGGGACAGCGAGGATGAACCGATCGTCGAGGTCGGGTACGTCCATTCGCAGGAGTTCCAGCCCATCGAGGCCGGCGATCCCTGCTGGGTGAGCGACACCGAGATGACCGCGGACCTCACGCTGCGGGAGATCGGGATGACCGGCGAGGCCGCGACCATCACCTGCGCGCTGTTCGACGACGAGCTCGGCGCCATCAGCTACTGGCACTCGCAGCGGCTGTTCGCCGCGACCGACGACGGCGCGCGCCAGGTCAGCGTGCGCCTGCTGCTCGACGGCGCCGACGGCTTCGATCAGATCGACGGCAAGAGCGCGACCCTCCATTGCGAGGTCGTCGACCAGGGTGGCGTCATCGGCGATCGCCTGGTCGACGTCGTCTTGACCCGCGCCGAGTAGCCCGCTCGGTCTGGCCTAGCCGCGGCCTCTCACGATTCGTCACATCTGATCGAACCGCCAAAGCCGCCATATTCGCCAAAGCGTCGGCGATCGCTCGAACGCCCGTCTCTCAGCGGTTGAACCGGCGAAGGCGCGAAAGCCGCGAAGAA
>Ga0111539_10010670_pt1 | contig 11570 bp, 8 predicted proteins | sample RhiMethybrSRZTD1_FD_79667 | JGI IMG/M metagenome (GOLD analysis project Ga0111539, IMG submission 79667) | Populus rhizosphere microbial communities from Tennessee, USA - Rhizosphere MetaG P. TD hybrid SRZTD1 (version 2) (version 2) | ecosystem: Host-associated > Plants > Roots > Rhizosphere >...
CACGATTGGCAGATGTCCGCGCTGCGCGGCAGCAACGAGCGCGCAGACGTCGCCGGCGAAGGGTAACGTGATATATGCACCACGCTCGAGCAGCAGCGTGACGATCCGCAGATGCCCACGCTGAGCGGCGGCAATCAGGGGTGTGCCGTCTCCCGGGACGCCGGCGTTCACATCAGCGCCGCGATCGAGCAGCATCTGCACGACATTGAGGTGTCCCCGTTGCGCCGCGGCGATCAACGCGTTCCCATCTCCGTGGACCGCGCCGTTGAGATCGGCGCCAGCCGCGAGCAGCGATCCGATCTGTTCCTCGTTGCCGCGCTGGGCGGCCTCGACCAACATCCGTGTCAGCGCGACTTCCACGATGGCCTCGCGTGCAATTCGCGCGTCTCGATTCGACGGCGCAGCCGCAGTTTGGGGCGACCGCGACTGTGCCGGTGGCACGCGTGGAACGGGCGGCGCCGTGACCGCTGGAGATGACGTTCCCTGCGGAACCGCTGCCGGTGCATGGAGTATCGGCTCGGGCCCCTTCACATGCAGTGCGGCAAGTGGCACCGACGCGAGGATGAGGACGGCGGCCGCCGCCATTCGGGTGCGCAGCGCGGACGATCGACGAATCGCGGGATCGAGGATGGCCATGACTCTTCCTTCCAGTTGAGAGCGGCGCGCCATGGCGACGCCGCCAAGTACAAACGAAGAGGGCCGGGACTGCGCACCTTGCGCGATCTCCAGCAGGTGTCCTGCGTACTCGGATCCCCGGGCTCCGACGGCGAGGACGAAGTCGTCGCACGCGCGTTCGCGCTCGGCTCGCAGGCGGCGTGACGCGATCCAGACAAGCGGGTTGAACCAGTAGAGCGCGCAGACGAGTTGTGCCACCACCTGCGTCGCGCAGTCGCGGCGCTTCACGTGCGCCAGCTCGTGGAGCAGCGCAACCTCCAGCCGCGGTCGGGGCCAGACGCTCGCCTCGCGAGGAACCATGATGCAGGGACGCCACAGTCCTGACACCATCGGTGTCGCCACCGATGCTTCAGCAAAGACAACCCGTTGACGAATCCCAAGGGCTTCCGCGACCGCATGGGCGTCCTCCACCCACTGCGTATCCACTGGCCTGACCGATCGCCGAAACCACCACGCGACGGCGATGCCGAGAATCAGATAGGCCACGACCATGAGCGTCCCGATCGCCCAGGTTCCCAACACCAGCGTGGATATCGAGACGCGGCTGTCAGGAGCCGCATCATCGTCGGCAGCGATACCGTGCGCGGGATCGATCGCGATCGATGATGGGTCGACTCCCATGGTCGGATTCGAAGTGGCGGTTGAGGACCCGACGGACAGAACGGGAGTCAGCCTCGTGACGGCTGGCGGTGCCTGCACCTGCCACTGCGGTGCGACTATCGCCAGGAACGGGATCAGGGCGGCACACACGAACGCCGAAGCCCAGACGACGTGACGGGTCGATGCTGCAGCCCGGCGCATCATGAGCGTCACGAGCCACGCCGTTGCCAGCATCAGCGTGACGCGGACCGCGGCATCGGCAAGGACGGCAAGCGGCTCGATGCGCACGTCAGACTCCTTCCTTCCTGGCCCGTTCGATGGCGGCCTTCAAGCGCTGCACGTCCTTCTTCGGCAGCTGCAGCGACTCGTCATCGAGAAGCGCGGCCATCGCCTGCGTCGCTGATCCGCCAAAGAACGTATCGAGCATGTGCCGCAGCGCCGACCGGCGCGCGTGCTCACGCTCCACCGTGGGCGAATAGACGTAGCGGGCGCCATCCTGTTCGTGGCGAACGTGGCCTTTGTCCTCGAGGATGCGCAGGAGTGTGCGAACGGCCGAATAACTCGGCGCGCTCGGCAGCGCCTGTTGCACGTCCGCCGCGGTGGCCCGGCCGGAGGCGTAGAGCACGTCGAGGATCTGCCGTTCGCGGCGGCTCAGATTGTGAGGTGCTAATTTCTTGGCCATGTGTGCCAAAAAATTAGCATCACAACGAACACCTGTCAAGTCGGCCGGATGGTGGTAACCTCCGCACAGAATTCCACGCGCTCATGCGACGTCACCTTCTGCCTCTGCTTGCCGTCTTCGGCCTCTGCATCGTTGCTGCCTGCACGGGCACCGAACCAGACTCGCGAGCGGGCGTCGACGCGCGAGAAGCGCCGGCCGGCAGCGGGCGCGACTGGGCGTTTCCAGCCACTCGTGTCGCGGCAACCTTTGGCACCAGGGGCATGGTGTCGACGACCGATCGCGTCGCGAGCGAGATCGGGGCCGACGTCATTCGCCGTGGCGGCAACGCGATCGACGCCGCGGTGGCGACGCACTTCGCGCTCGCGGTCGTGAACCCGGAGGCGGGCAACATCGGCGGCGGCGGCTTCATGATCGTGCACATGGCGGACGGCACATCGGCCGCGCTCGACTTCCGCGAGAAAGCGCCGCTCGCCGCAACGCGCGACATGTATCTCGCATCCGACGGCTCGCCCACCGACCGCTCCCTCATCGGTTACCTCGCAGCGGGCGTTCCGGGATCGGTGGCGGGCATGTGGTCTGCCCATCAGAGGTTCGGATCGCTGCGCTGGCAGGACCTGGTGCAGCCGGCGATCACGCTCGCCCAAGGTCTGGTCGTGCATGAACGGCTGGCCTCGTCGCTGCGTGAGTATCAGAACCGCCTCCAGAAATTCCCGACGACGGCGAAGACGTTTCTGCTCGATGGCCGCGCGCCGAACGTTGGTGAGCGATTCGTCCAGCACGATCTCGCCGGCACGTTGCGGCGAATTGCCGTCGACGGACGCGAGGGCTTCTATCGCGGGCAGACGGCGGCGCTGATCGGCGCGGAGATGCGTCGCGGCGGCGGACTCATCACGCTCGAGGATCTCGCACGCTATGAGGCGATCTGGCGCGACCCGGTCACGTTCCAGTATCGCGGTCGCACGGTCGTCTCGATGCCGCCACCGTCATCCGGCGGCGCAACGCTCGCGGAGATCCTGAACATCCTCGAAGGCTACGACCTGAAACGCGTGCCGTATCTCTCCGCAGATCATGTGCAGCTCTGGACCGAGGCGGTGAAGCGCGCGTACATCGACCGCAACACGTATCTCGCCGACCCTGACTTCGTGTCGCAGCCGATCGCCAGGATGATCTCCGACGCGTACGCGGGCGAGCGGCGCACCGAGATTCATCTCGAGCGCGCGACTCCATCTGCGCAGGTCCGACCGGGACTTGGTCCCGTTCCCGTCGAGCCATCCACGGCGCGTCGCGAAGGCGATCACACCACGCACTACTCCATCATCGACGCCAGCGGAAATGCGGTCTCGGTCACAACGACGCTCAATTCGTTGTATGGGAACCTGGTCACGGTGACTGGTGCGGGGTTTCTCATGAACAACGAGATGGACGACTTCGCGACCAAGCCCGGCGCGCCAAACCAGTTCGGCCTCGTGCAAGGCGAGGCCAACGCGATTCAACCTGGAAAGCGAATGCTATCGGCGATGACGCCGGTCGTACTTCTTGGACAGGATGGCAAAGTCGAACTGGTCACCGGCACGCCTGGCGGCTCGACGATCGTCACGACGGTCGCCCAGATGGTGTCGAACGTCATCGACTTCGGGATGGACCTCGCGAGCGCAACGGGCGCACCGCGACTCCATCATCAACACCTGCCGGACGTGTTGCGCTTCGAGCATGGCGGCCTGCGCGACGACGTCGTTACGGATCTTCGTCGACGGGGTCAGACGGTGGAGGGGCGACCTGGTTACCAGGGCGATACGCAGTCGATTCAGGTCCTTCCCAACGGGGTCCTCGCCGGTGTCGCTGATCCACGCCGCGGCGGTGCGGCCATCGGAGTGACGCCGACACGCGCGGTGGTGCAGTAGCTCAGTGTGATCGTGCTCTTTTGAACAGCGCGTAAACGACAGAACCGGTAAGCTGAGTCATGACACTGGAACATATCAAGATGACAATCGCGGGCCTGTGGATGCTGACGGCCGTGGTGATCGCGATCGTCGTCGATCCGGCCTGGGCGGGGCGCATCATGCTCGCCGCGTTCGGCTTCCTGCCTCCGTTGGCCATCCTCCTTTTGTGGAATGATCCCGCACAAACGATGAGCGAGCGCATCCACGAGGCGAGACGATGACGACGAGCACATCATCGGCTGGTGCGTCATGGTAATCCGCCCCGTCCACATGAACGCGTACCACTTTGCGGTCATTTCCGCGCTCCGAGCACAGCAGTTGCTCGCGGGGTGCACGCCGCGTATGCCCGGACAGCACGGCGCCGCAACGATGGCGCAGATGGAAGTGGCGCAGGGCCACGTTGTGCCGGCGACCGCCACGACTCCTGCTGCACCAGCGCAATGTGGCTGGCAGCTTTAGCGAGGCTGCCCTCCGACCGCCGCGAGAGGTGAGGCGGCTCCTGGTCTCACCTCGCCAGTCTGCAGTATCGGCCTCAATCGCGAGAGAAGGCGAGCCCGGGCGATCACGAGTCAGCGTGACGCCCGCGCGACCCGCTCGACCTGCTCCATGACCCGCAGCACGTTCTCCCCGAGGACCTTCTCCACGTCGCGCTCCGAGTAGCCCTTCTTCAGGAGCGCGTCGGTGATCCGAGGCAGCTTCGACGCGTCCTCCATCCCGAGCGGCATGATCGCGCCATCGAAATCCGATCCCAGTCCGACGTGATCGATGCCGGCAACTTTGATCGCGTGGTCGATGTGTTCGACCACCTTCTCCCACGTCACGGCCGGCAGCACGCCGGACCGCATCGCTTCATGGTTGGCGCGCTGCGTCCGCAGGATCGAGCACGCCTCGTCCTTGCCGCAGCTGGTCTCGATCTCCTTGATGCGCGCGCTGAAATCCGGCGGGCGCGGCGCCGCGCGGAACTCCTCGCTCAGGAATCCGGCGTTGTAATTGATCATCACCACCCCGCCGTTCTTTGCGAGCGCACGCAGCATGTCGTCGGTCATGTTGCGCGGCGAATTGGCAATGGCGCGCGCTGACGAATGCGATGCGATGACCGGCGCGCGCGTCACCTCCAGCGCGTCGAAGAAGGTCTTGTCAGCGACGTGCGAGATATCCACCATCACGCCCAGCCGGTTCAATTCACGAACAACATCCTTCCCGAAAGGCGCGAGGCCGTTGGAAACGGGCTTGTCACCGGAGGAGTCCGCCCACGTCGTGTTGAGCGAATGCGTCAGCGTCAGGTAGCGAACCCCGAGCGCCGCGAGCGACCGCAGCACGCCGAGGTCCTCGTCGATCATGTGCCCGCCTTCCAGACCGATGAGCACCGCGATCTTGCGATCGGCGGCCGCCCGACGGATCTCGGCGACCGTTGTCGCCAGCACGAGATCGTTTGGATGCAGTCGGACCGCTTCGCGAACCTTGTCGATCTGCTGTATCGCCCCTTTCACCGCCGCCGGTCCGCTGAACGTGCCGGGCATCCAGATGGAAAAGAACAGCGCGTCGAGGCCGCCCTCGCGCATCCGCGGAATATCGACGCTGCCGTCGGCGTCGCGCTTGCCGATATCGAAGTCCTTCTCGAACAGCAGCCGCTGCGTCGTGTCGTCGTGCGTGTCGACGACGATCGCCCGCTCGTGGAGCTGACGGGCACGCGGAGATATCGGCACGTCACCAGGCATTTGCGTCCACGCCCCGATCGGATGAAGCACCAGGAGAGCGATGAGGATAGCGCCGCGGCGCCAACTCGAGCGCATGGCTCATTGTAGCGAGTGAGGCCGCCGGATCGTGCTCGTTGTGATTGGTAGAATGGGCCCGCTCACGTGCCTCCGACAGTCGAGTGTCTTCCCGCCGACCCGCCTGTATCTGCGACGATCGGCGGGCGGATCCTCCCACGCGTCGTGGCCGCGTCACGGGTCGCCCTCCTGTATCTGCCAAGACTCGTCGCCGGGATCATGATGTTTCAGCGGCGATGGATTTCTGAAGACGCGTTCATCGACCTGCGCGTCGTCCGCAATCTGCTGGCCGGTCATGGTCCCGTCTACAACATTGGCGAACGCGTCGAAGCGTTCACCAACCCGTTGTGGGTCGCGCTTCTGACAGGATCGGGCGCGCTCGGACTGCCGCTCGAGGCCTGCGCGGTTTATATCGGACTTGCCTGCTCCATCGTCGCCCTCGTGGTCGCACAGCACTGGTCACGGCGACTGCACGCTGCTCAGCGCGGAGAACCTCGCACGTTTGCCCTGCCATTGGGAACGCTGGTCGTGGCGGCGCTGCCGCCACTGTGGGACTTCGGCACGTCCGGGCTCGAAACCGGACTGATGTTCCTGTGGCTGGCGTGGAGCTTCGCACTGTGCGTTCGCGTCTGTGAACGCTCCGGGCCTGACGCATCACGTCGCTCGAGGCGCCTCACGCTGACGGCATTCGTCGCCGGCGTCGGCCCTTTGATCAGGCCAGACCTTGGAGTTTTCACGGTGGCGTTCGCCCTGTTCATCGCGTTCACGATCGTGTCAGCGGAAGACGCTCGCATCCGCGGCCTCGTTCGCGCAACCACGGCGTGCGTGTTCGTCCCGCTGGCCTACCAGGTGTTCAGAATGGGGTACTACGCCGCTCTCGTGCCGAACACGGCCCTGGCCAAGGAAGCGGGACTTCTGTTCTGGTCTCAAGGATGGCTTTATCTTCGGAACGCAGTCGACACCTATTGGCTCTGGTTTCCGTTCGGAATGCTGCTGTGGGTTCTGACGGCATCCGTGAGTCGCTGGCGTCGTGAGGGTCGCGCGGAACGGGCGGTGCTGGCATCCGCCGTCGCGTCAGCCGCTCTCGTGCATGGCACATATATCGTGGCCATCGGCGGAGACTTCATGCACGTGCGCATGTTGTTGCCGTCGATTCTTGCGCTTGCTCTTCCCGTTGGAACCGTGGTCGTCACACGTCAACAGGCCATCGCCCGTCGATCGCCGTGGATCCTGGAAGCGGCGCTGGTGACGGCAGTATGGGCGTTGCTCTGCGCGGTGTACATGCGACCCGCCAACGAAGGCGAGCTCGGCGCATTCGGAATCACCGACGAGCGTTCGTTCTATGTGTCGCAACTGAACGAACGGAATCCTGTCAATGCGACGCAATATCGCCGGTTCATCCCGATCCATTCTTTGGCCTACACACGCGCCGATGAGACTCGTGGTCGCGTCCTCGACATCGATGGTCGAGTGGTTCCGCTGACCTGGCGCATGCCGCGAGAGATTGACGCCGCGCTGACGTCAGTGAACATCGGGGCGCAGGGTTATCTGGTCGGCCCGCGTGTTCACGTGATCGACCGACGGGGCCTTGCAGACCCGATCGCATCACGACTGCGGCTGGACGTCCGCGGACGTCCTGGTCACGAAAAGGAGCTGAACGACCTCTGGATACTGGCGCGCTTCGCGCAAGCGCCACCAGCAGATGCCAGCAACGCAGTGAAGGTGTTGTCGTGCGGAGGGCTCCAGCAAGTCCTCGCCGGCATAGACGAACCACTGACGGTGCGGCGGTTCGTCGACAATCTTCGGGTCGCCATCGCGCAGCGAGGTCTGCGGATCCCCGCAGACCCGGAAGAGGCGCGCGCGACGTTCTGCGGTTCGGGCAGGTAACGTCTTCAGCGGCTGAAGATCAGGAAATACTTGTCCGGAAATAGCGGAACGCGATCGACCTTGCTCAGTCCCGCCGCTTTCATCCAGGCCGTCGCCTGCTCTTCCGACACGACCAGCTCCGGTTGGTCCTTGTGTGGACTCTGTTCCGGTTTGTAGTCGACGACGACGAAGCGGCCGGACGATTTGAGATAACGGGCGGCATTCTTGATATACGTGGCGCGATCCTGGACGTGATGCAGGACGTCGTGCATGAACTCGAGATCGACATCGCGCGCAGGCAGCTTGGGGTCCGTGAACTCGCCTAGCACGGTGCTGACGTTCGTCAGGTGCTGCTGACTGGCCTTCTCGGTGATTTGCGGGAAGAAGCCCTTGTCGATCTCGACCGCGTAAACGCGACCGCCCGGTCCGACTGCCTTGGCGAGCGGAACGCTGAACAACCCGGTGCCGGCGCCAAGATCGGCGACGACCTGACCGGGCTTCAATGCGACGCGCGTGACGATCTCGTCGACCTTGAGGTTGTCGACGCGCGACGCCTGCTCGAGCGTCTTCTTCCATTCCTCCGCCGGACGGGACGCCAGCTGTGCGTGAACAGCTGCCGACGCGCTGAGTACCAACACGCAGGCGACCGTGTACGCAAGGCATGAGTGTTTACGCATGAACGGCAGAATACATCGGCAGCAGAGCCGGCGGAAGTCATCGTGGACCAGACCCTATGGAGCAGGATCTGGCGCGTGAAAAGGAGGATCTGTCTTGACCTGTGGCGTCTGCCCCTGTAGGCTCGCGCGCGTCATTCGTTTTTGCGGGCCCACCACCCGCTCAGCGCAGCCGGAGGTGACCATGCCGCGGTGGTCGTTGATTGTCTCGTTCGTTTTCGCCCTGTTCGTCGTCGCCGGCACGCCTGTTCTGCGCGCTCAGCAGTCGACTGGCGGTACGCCGGATCTCATTCTCACCAACGGCAAGATCATCACGGTCGACGAGCGCTTCACCGTCGCGCAGGCCGTCGCGGTTCGCGGTGATCGCATCGTCGCCGTCGGCTCGACGCAGGACATCTCGCGTCTGGCAGGACCGCAGACGCGGCGGATCGATCTCCGCGGCCGGTCGGTGACGCCCGGGATGATCGACAACCACATGCACCTGCTCCGCGGCGGCACGACGTGGCAGTGGGAGGTGCGCTGGGACGGCGTCGAGACGCGCAAGCAGGCGCTCGCGATGCTGAAAACGCGAGCGGGATCCGTGCCCGCGGGCGAGTGGATCTACACGCTGGGCGGCTGGGCGATCGAACAGTTCTCGGACGACAGCAAGCCGTTCACGCGCGAAGAGCTCGATGCGATCGCTCCCAATCATCCCGTGCTGCTGCAGGCGTCCTATCGCGAAGCCTACTTGAACAGCCGGGCGCTGCAGCTGCTTGGCGTCAGCGACACGGCGACCGAGCCGTGGGTCGTGCGCGACTCGCACGGCAAGCCGACAGGCCGGATTCTCGAAGCGGGATTCCGGCAACTGGTCGCCAAGCTGCCGACGGCGAAAGACGCGGAGGCCGAAGCGAGCACGACGCGCATGATCCGCGATCTGAACCAGATGGGACTCACCGCGTTCGGCAGCGCCGGGTGCGAAGCGGACGTGCTGCCGATCTATCGCAAATGGGCGCAGCAGAATCAACTGAACGTGCGCGTGTTCTGCATCGCCGGAGCGGCCGCTGGTTCCCCGCAACAGGTCGATCAGGCGCTCCCGCGAATCGCCGCGATGAAGCTGTTCCAGGGCGACGCCTGGATCGATCAGATCTTCTTCGGTGAAAGCGTCTATGGACCACTGCACGATCCGATGTTCATCGTGAAGTCCGACCCCAAGCCCGAACAGCTGGCGCAGTGGCGTCGCATGGCGATGGCCATCGCCGAGGCCGGTTTGCCGCTGCACGTGCACGCGAACCTGACCAACACGATCGACGCGTTCCTCGATCAGATCGAAGCCGTGCATCACGAGCACCCGATCAAGAACCTGCGGTGGACGCTCGCGCACGTCAATCAGCTCGACACACCGCAGCTCGAGCGGATGAAGAAGTTGAACATGTACGCGGCGGTGCATCCGTGGGCGGTGATCAACGGCGGCATCAATCGCGAGGTGTTCGGCGACGCCGCGCTCGACATGCCGCGCCTGAGCACGATCCAGAACAGCGGCGTGATGTGGGGCTTCGGCAGCGACGGCACGCGCGCCAATCAGATCAATCCGTTCGTCACGCTCGGGTGGGCCGTGACCGGAAAGATGGTCGGCGGTACGCAGGCGCTTCGACCCGCGCACACGATCAGCCGCGAGGATGCGCTGATCGCGTACACGCGCCGTAATGCGTACTTCGTGTTCCAGGAGGAGAACCTGGGCTCGATCCAGCCCGGCAAGCTTGCCGATTTTCTTGTGCTCGATCGCGACTACCTGACGGTGCCGGCCGATCAGATCAAGGACATCAAACCCCTCATGACCGTCGTCGGCGGGCGCATCGTCTACGACGCGAATCAATCGACCCGTAACACGCAGTAGCTGGTTGGTGCGTGGTGGATGGTGGTTGGTGGGACGCGAAAACATCAACGACCTGTCACTAACCACCAACCACCATCCACATCCAGCCAACGGAGGCGTGATGAGACTCGGCCGCAGGCTCGTGGTGCTCAGTGCTCTCTTACTGTTTCCCGCTCTCGTATCGGCGCAGGAAGCAACGCTGACCGGAACGGTGACCGATTCGACGGCCGGAGTGCTGCCTGGCGTCACGGTCACGGCGCTGCACGAGGCCACAGGCAACCGCTTCGTGGCGGTCACCGATGAGCGCGGCGTCTACCGAATCCCGGCGCGCACCGGCAACTACCAGATTCTCGCGGAGCTGAGTGGCTTCACGACCGTGGAGCGAACCGGCGTGCAACTGCTCGTCGGACAGACGGCGACGATCAACCTGCAGATGATGCCGTCGACCGTGCAGGAGACGGTGACCGTCACCGGCGAGGCGCCGCTGCTCAACGTCACGACGTCCACGCTGGGCGGCAACATCGATCCACAGCAGGTGCAGGAGCTGCCGGTGCAGGGACGCAACTGGATGGCGCTGGCGATGCTCGCGCCTGGCAGCCGCATGACGTCGGACAGCCAGAACACACCGATCGCCAACAGAGGCGCGGCCGGCGACGTCCGCCAGTATCAATTCAATCTGGACGGACAGCAGGTCACCTCCGAAATGGGCTTCGGCAACCAGCCTCGCTACAGCCAGGATTCCATCTCCGAGTTCCAGTTCATCTCCAATCGCTTCGACGCGACGATGGGCCGATCGTCAGCCGTGCAGGTGATCGCGATCACGCGCTCCGGCACGAATCGGTATTCCGGGTCGGTCCGAGGCAACTTCCGCGACAGCAAATTGAACGCGGAAAACCCGGTTCTCAATCGCGTCGTGCCAATCGACAACCAGCAGCTCGCGTTCACGGTGGGCGGGCCGATCCTGAAGGACCGGCTGCACTTCTTCGGGCACTACCAGTACGAGCGCGAGCCGAAGACCAGCATCTGGAACACGCCGTATCCCGCGTTCAACGTGGAGCTCCAGGGCAAGGAGACCATCAAGATGGGCGGCGGCCGTGTCGACTACCAGTTGTCGCAGGGCACGCGGATCATGGGCAAGGTCACCGACTCCGAGCGCTGGCAGCCGTTCACCGCGGGGAACAACAGTCATCCTGCCGCGACGGGGTCGACAGCGGAGACGAACCGCGAATATCTCGGTCAGCTGACGAGCGTGCTGAGTAATCGCATGCTGAACGAGGTCAAGGTCGGCAAGACCCGATGGATCTTCCGGAATGCCAACCTCACCGACTGGTCGAATCACTGGCAGGCGGCCAACGGCGTGACCACCGGATCCCCGCGCATCACCTTCACGACGTTCTCAATCGGCGGCAACAACTTCTACCCGCGCTACGGCGCGCAGGACAACTGGAGCTTCCGCGACGACTTCTCGTTCTCCTACACGGCGCACGGCCATCACGATCTGAAGGTCGG
>Ga0111539_10010672_pt1 | contig 11569 bp, 11 predicted proteins | sample RhiMethybrSRZTD1_FD_79667 | JGI IMG/M metagenome (GOLD analysis project Ga0111539, IMG submission 79667) | Populus rhizosphere microbial communities from Tennessee, USA - Rhizosphere MetaG P. TD hybrid SRZTD1 (version 2) (version 2) | ecosystem: Host-associated > Plants > Roots > Rhizosphere >...
GGGTGCCCGAGCACGACCTCCGGCGGCAGCAGCCCCTCCGCGAGCACCCGCCGCGGCCCGTAGATGTCGGCCAGCAGCCGATCCAGCAGCGTCGCCCGCTGCGCGAGCCCCGCGGCCAGGGACGCGAACTCGTCGGGCGCCAGCAGGACGGGCACCGGATCCAGCGGCCAGGGCCGATCAAGACCGCGCGCGTCACCGTAGACGTTGAAGCTGACGCCGTGCTGGCGGATGAGCTGGCGCGCCTGTTCCCAGCGGCGCCACATCTCCCCCGGGCCGAACTCGTTCAGGGCGCGGTCCAGGACCTTCCAGTGCGGCCGCACCGCACCGTCCGGGCCGCGCATCTCGTTCCAGCTAATGGCCGTCACCTTATCTGCACCAAGTTAATGAGAGGTTTCGATACGGATCAATTGCCGTTAACGTGCCAGGGAGCGGTAGATTGATTTCCAACGATTTTCTAGATTCGATCAGGTGTTGACCATCGAGCCCTCCGCCCCCCCCTCCTCGCAGCTGTTCGCAGGCTATCACCCCCTCGACGGCACGTACGACGAGTTGGTGGAACAGGGCGGCCGCACCCGCGACCACGCCCGTGTCGTGGCGAACATCCTCGCCAACATGACGCCCGACACCTTCGCCCGTTCGCAGGCGCTGGCGGAGCTGGCGCTGGCGCAGTGGGGCGTGACGTTTTCGGTCTATTCCGACCAGCGCGGCACCGAGAAGGTGATGCCGGTCTGCCTGGTGCCGCGGGTGCTGGCGGCCGTGGAGTGGGCGCGGCTGGAACGCGGCCTGGTGCAGCGGCTGACCGCGCTGCAGATGTTCCTCGACGACCTGTACGGCGAGCAGAAGGTCCTCGCCGACCGCGTCATTCCCGCGGAGCTGGTGCTGGCGTCGCGCCAATACGTCCCGCGCCTGCGCGGCCTCAAGCCGCCGGGGGGCGTCCGCATCCACATCGCCGGCGTGGATCTGATTCGCAGCCCCGATGGCGTGCTGCGCGTGCTGGAGGACAACCTGCGCACCCCGTCCGGCGTGTCGTACGTGATCGAGAACCGCCTGGTGACCAAGCGAATGTTCCCGACCGCGCTCGACCGGCTGGGTGTCCGACGCGTCGACGACTATCCGATCCAGCTGGTCGACATGTTGCGGTCGGTGTCGCCCGTCGATCCCGAAAAGTCCACGATCGTCGTCCTGACGCCGGGCCCGTTCAACTCGGCCTACTTCGAGCACAGCTTCCTGGCCCGTTCGATGGGCATCGAGCTGGTCGAGGCGTCGGATCTGTTCGTCAACGGCGACGAGGTGTTCGTACGGACGACGGTCGGCCCGCGCCGCGTGCACGTGATCTACCGCCGCACCGACGACGCCTTCATCGACCAGGAGTTCTTCCGCCCGGACAGCCTGCTGGGCGTGCCGGGCCTGATGCGCGCCTGGGGCGCCGGCAAGGTGGCCCTGGCCAACGCGCCCGGCAACGGCGTCGCCGACGACAAGGCGGTGTACCCGTTCGTGCCCGATCTGGTGCGCTACTACCTGGGCGAGGAGCCGTTGCTGGAGCAGGTGCCGACCCAGGTCTGCGCGCGGCGGGCCGATTACCAATACGTGCTGGAGCACCTGGACCAGCTGGTGGTCAAGGCGGTCGACGAGGCGGGCGGCTACGGCATGCTGATGGGCCCGCAGGCGAGCGCCGCCGAGCTGGAGGAGTTCCGCGCGCGCATCGTCGCCGACCCACGCAAGTACATCGCGCAGCACCGCGTCGAGCTATCCACCTGCCCGACCTGGATCGCCGCCGAGCGGCGCCTGGAGCCGCGGCGGATTGACCTGCGGCCGTTCGTCCTGACCGGCAAGGGAAAGAGCTGGGTCCTGCCCGGGGGGCTCACGCGCGTCGCGCTGCGCGCCGGATCGTACGTGGTCAATTCCAGCCAGGGCGGCGGGTCGAAGGACACCTGGGTACAGGCGGACGCCGCGTCGTGATCTCGCGCGTCGCCGATCACTGCTTCTGGGTCGGCCGCTACGTCGAGCGCGCCGAGAGCACCGCGCGCCTCTTGCAAGTCACGCGCGCGCTGGCGTTCGACGCCGAGCTGCCGCCCCTGCACTGCTGGCGGCCGCTGATGATCGTCTCGGGGCAATACCCGGAGTTCGCCGCGCACTTCGGCGCCGACGCCGCCGGCAACGGCGACATCGTGCAGCGCTACATGACCTGGGCGACGGAGAACCCGGTGTCGATCCGCGTCTCGGTGCGCGCCGCGCGCGAAGGAGCGCGTTCGATCCGCGAGGTGCTCGGGCACGAGATCTGGATGGCGACCAACGAGATGTACCTGTGGTTCGCCGGCGAGGAGGCGGCGGCGTCCTACGTGCACGACCGCGACGAGGTCTACCGCAACGTGCGGCGATCGACGCAGCTCTGTCTGGGGCTGGTGCGCAGCACGATGCTGCACGACGAGCCGATGGATTTCTTGTGGCTGGGCGTGCTGCTGGAACGGATCGGCCAGACCGCGCGCACGCTGGACATGCACCACCACATCCAGGGTGCGGCCAGCGGGGGCGACCAGCAGCCGCTGCTGCAGACGGCAACGTGGCTGTCGCTGCTGCGGGCCTGCTCCGGCTTCGAGGCGTTCATGCGCCGCGAGCAGGGCCGCGTCAGCCGCGAGGCCGCCGTGTCGTTCCTGCTGTACGAGGCCCGCTTCCCGCGGTCGCTGCGTTACTGCGTCCGCTCCGCCCTCGCCCTCTCTCGCCGCCTGGACGCAACCGGCGGCAAGGGCGCGGTCACCGAGGCGCGCGTCCGGCTCGAGGCGCTCGACCGCTGGCTCGACAGCCAGGCAGAGAAGGAGATCCCGCTGTCGGTCCACGCGCTGCTGACCCACGTCGTCGATGAGGCCGGCACCGCGTGTCAGGAGCTGCAGCAGGGTGTCGAGGGCGCGACCGCCGTCGCGGCCGCCGCGCAAAAGGCGGCCGCGCAGTAGCCAGCAAGCCGTCGCCGCGCCGCGCTCGCCGATATCGCGGCTGGGCCGTGTAGGCGTCACAACAATTTTCCTGCCGGAAAAGCGCCGGAAACAGTTGCGGCCGTACTGTAAGGCATGGCCTTGGCGGAGAGCGGGACGTCGAGTTACCAGGTGCATGGCGCCGGGGACCGGGCGCTCGACGGGATCTTCAGGCTGATCGCGCTCGGAGACGAGGAGCGGCCGCTGGAGGAGGTGCTGACCGCGATGTGCGCGGACGTCGCGGACATCGCGCGCGCCAATATCGCCAGCATCTACGTGCGCGAGGAGGACGGGGACGGGCTGCGCTTCACGATGCGCGGCAACGTCGGCTTCCCGCCCGAGGCGATCGGGCGCGTCCACCTGCGCCCCGGCGAGGGCATCACCGGCTTCGCGGCGGAGCGGATGCGGCCCGTGTCGGTCGCGGTCGGCAAGCAAGACCGGCACTTCAAGTACATCTCCGGCCTCGGCGAGGAGAAATACCCCGCGCTGCTCGCGGTCCCGATTCCGCGCGGCGGCATCACCGCCGGCGTGCTGGTGCTGCAGCGGGGCGTCGAACGCGCGTTCTCGGACGGAGAGGTGGTGCTGGCGACCGCGCTGGCCGCCGTCATCAACCACGCCATCGAGCGTGGCCAGGAGCGCGAGCGCCGCCAGGCCCGCAGCGCCGATCGGCGCGCGGTGCGCCTCGCCGGGCAGTCGATCGTCGCCGGCGCCGCGATGGGACGCGCCGAGCTGCTGCCGACGCTGTCCGCGCTGACCGGCAGCGAACCGGGCGAGAAGGCCGCCCCGGCGAAGATTGAGTCCACCGTCGAGCGCCTCCAGAGCGAGCTGCGCAAGGCCGCCGCCAGCGCAAGCGACGCGGCCGCCGGTGAGCTCCGCAACCTGTCGCTGATCCTCGAGGACTGGCGCTTCCGCGCCGGCCTGGCGGAGGGCTGCGCCGCGCCCGCGCCGCTGAAGGCGCTGTCCGCCCTCGCCCGCTCCTACGCACGGGTCGCGTTCACCGTCCCGCCCAGCGACCGTGACGGCGCCGAGATGATCAGCGATCGCGCCGCCGAGATCGAAGACCTGTGCGTGTTCGTGTACGCCGCCTCACTGCGCGGGCGGGCGCTGGTGCGCTCGGGCGCGATCGTCGTCGCCGAGCGGCTGCGCCCGTTCGCGGCGATCCACGCGATCATGTCCGGCGCGGTCGGCTTCGTCGTCGAGGGTGAGATGCCCCCCGAAGGCGCCACCGCCGCGCTGGTCCGCGCGGCCGGGCTGCCGATGCTGGCGTCGGTCGGCGGCGTGTTCTCATGGCTGCAGCCCGAGGACCTGCTGGTCCTCGAATCGGGCGGCCTGCGCATCAATCCGCCGGCGACCGCGATCGCGCACTTTCGTAACGCGCGCCGCTGAGCTGCCGATTGACGTCGCCATCCGGGGCGCTACTGTTTCCTCGCGCCGTTGCAATTGGACGTCAAGCCCCGACGGGCTCCGAGATCCTTGATCCTCAGCGTGCTCCTGCTCGCGCTGTTGATCGGGGCTGCCTACTCATTCATCTCGCTCTCGACCGCAAACACCTGGCTCCGGCACACCGACGAGGTGCGCGTCGGAATCGCCGAGCTGCGCAGCACAATCCTGGACGCGGAGACAGGACTTCGCGGCTACCTCATCACCGGTGAGCGCGATTTCCTTGCGCCGTACGATCGCGCCCGTGATCGATGGCGCGGGCAACTAGACCACGTTCGCGAGCTGACGACCGACAACCTCGAGCAGCAGACGCGGCTCAAGACACTCGAGCAGCTGATCGTCGACGATCTCGGGGCGTTCTCGCCCGAGAAGGCGATGCGCGAGCGCGACCACGCCGCCCGGGAGTCGGTTCAGTTGATGCTGAACCACAAGCTCAAGATTGACGGCGTGCGGTCAGTGCTCGCCGACATGGAGGCCAACGAGTTGCGGCTGGACCGGATCCGCGAGCACGCGGCGACACGGCGCTGGGGAGTGACGACGGCGTTCTTGATCGCGGGCACGCTGCTTTTCGTCGTGGTCGTGGCCCAGATGGCGGCCCAGCGGCGTATCTCCGAGGCGCGCCGGCGCCGCAGCGAGGACGAACAGCGCCTGCTGCAGGCCGTGTTCGCGGGCATCGACGACGGCATCACGCTGCAGGATCGAACCGGCAAGGTGATCTTCGCCAATGCGGCGGCCGCCCGCATGATCGGCTTCGCGTCGCCGGCGGCGCTGGTCGGCGCGTCGCCGCTCGAGCTCATGGAGCGCTTCGAGATGCTGGGACAGGACGGCCACCCCTACCCGTCCGACAAGCTGCCGGCGCGCGCGGTGCTGACCGGGGCACCGTCAGCCAGGGCGGTCATTCGCTACCGCTCGCGCAACGCGGGCCCGTGGCGCTGGTCGGAGGTGAACGCGCACCCGATCACCGACGCCGAGGGAACGGTGGTCCAGGCGATCAACGTCTTCCGGGACGTGACGGCCGAGCGCGACGCTGACGAACGACGGCGATTCCTGCTGCGCGCGGTCGACGAGCTGAGCTCGTCGCTGAACTACGAAGCGACGCTCGCGGCGGTGGCGCGGCTCGCCGTCCCCGCCCTGGCGGACTGGTGCGCGGTCGACATCGTCGACGGGCATCAGCTGAAACGTCTCGCCACCGCGCACGTCGATCCGGCCAAGGTGGCGTCCGTCGCCGAGCTGGCCCGACGCTACCCGCCCAATCCATCCTCCCCGAACGGCGTGCACGAGATCATTCGCACCGGCAAGGCCCAGTTGATGTCCGAGATCCCGCGCGAGCTGCTGACCGCCGCCGCCGTCGATGAGGAGCATCTGAGGTTGATCGAGCAGCTCGAACTGAGATCGTACGTCGGCGTTCCTCTATCGGTCGGCGGCAAGGTGCTGGGCGCGCTCACGTTCGTGATGGCCGAGTCCCATCGCGTTTACGGCGAGGAAGACCTGGCCTTCGCGCGCGAGGTGGCCGATCGGGCAGCGCTGGCGATCGAGAACGCGCGGCTGTTCCGCGAGATCGAGACAGCCCGCGCGGCGGCGGCCGCGCAACTGGTGAGCGAGGAGCGCCGCCGGCATGAGGCGGAAGACCAGACGCGGTTCGCCGAGACCTTCGTGGGGATGCTGGGCCACGATCTGCGCAACCCACTGAACGCGATCATGATGACGACCCGGCTGCTGCGACGGATGGCGACCGCCCCCAACGAGATCAACGCCGTGGAGCGCGTGCGAACGAGCGCGACGCGCATGTCGAACATGGTGGGCCAGCTCCTCGATCTGACGCGCAGCCGGATGGCGGGCGGGATCATGATCGACAAGTCGCCCGTCGATCTGTGCGGCGTCGTGTCCGAGGTCGTCGACGAGCTGAGGCGCGCCTACCCCGGCCGGCACATCGCCTGGGCCGGCGGCGCGGGCGTACACGCGAACGCCGACCGCGATCGGCTGGCGCAGGTGGTCTCGAACTTGGTCGGCAACGCGCTGGAACATGGTGATGCAGCGCGCCCGGTCACGGTCGCGCTGTCGCCCCACCGCGAGGGCGTGGCGCTGACGGTTCACAATCACGGCCCGGCGATCGGGTCGGATCTATTGCCTCTGCTGTTCGAGCCCTTCCGACGAACCGGTGCTCGAAGCGAACGGTCCAGAGGGCTCGGGCTGGGCCTGTTCATCACGCAGCAGATCGTCCACGCACACGGCGGACGGGTCGAGGTGAGCTCCACGGCCGAACAGGGCACGACGTTCCGCGTCGTGCTGCCCCATACCGACGTCGCGCTGGTGGCCCCACTGCAGCAACAGCTGGTATCGTGAAGCAAATGGCAACGACCAAATCCATCATCCTCGTGGTCGAGGACGAACAGGAATCACGCGACAGCCTCCGCGAGATCCTCGAGTTCGAGGGCTACCAGGTCGAGACGGCGGTCAACGGCCAGGAGGCCCTCGACGCGCTGAATGCCGGCCGCGATCGGATCTGCATCGTGTTGCTGGATCTGTTCATGCCCGTGATGGACGGATGGCAGGTCATCGATCAGCTTCGCGCGGATGGTCGGCTCGACAGCACGCAGGTCGTGATCATCACGTCCGCGCCCTACCGGGCGCCCGCGGGCCTGCCCGTGTTCCAGAAGCCGCTCGACCTCGACAAGGTGATAGGCGAAGTCCAGCGGCTCTGCTGACGAGCTGGCCCGGCGCCTGCCACGACCTACATTGAAGGCAGGTAGGGGGCGGCTCCGCCGCCGGAGGTTGGGGATGGCGATACGGAGATTCATTGCAGCGGTCGCGTTGGTGCTGGCCACCACGGTGTCCGCGAGCGCGGGCGCAGCGGAGCCGGTGCGATGCAGCCTCGGCGGCAAGTACTTCGCCCGCTCGGTGAAGGCGTACAACACCACGGAGGATGCCGGCTACTCGATCTTCACGCGGTTTCGCGGCGCCGAGGTGTTCGTACCGGCCCAGCCCGGGGTGACGGCCGAATGGCTGGACCGGGTGCTCACGTATCAGATCGCGGCGGGCGAGTGCAACTTCGGCACGCCCAAGGTGAACGTCGACGTGCTGTCGGACGGCGGGGGCTTCACGGTCCGGCTCTCGAGCACGGGCGACAGTTATGACGAACGGGACGCGGTCACGATCCTGCGCCATACCCAGCAACTGGTGAAATCGCCATGAAGACGAAGAGCAACCGTCGGCCGGACCAGGTGGTTGGACCCCAGGGCGAGCGCGTGACGCGCCTGTCGACGGTGCAGCTGCTGAAGGAGATTGCGTCGCAAGGCGCTCTGCTGGTCAAGAAGCAGATCGCGCTGGCCAAGAGCGAGCTCAAGTCCGACGCGCGCACCGAGGCCAAGGTCGCGGGCGGGCTCGGGCTCGCCGCCGTGGGCGCCATCATCACCGTCACGCTGCTGCTGGTGACCGTGGCGTTCGCCCTGGCGCTGGTGCTGCCGGCGTGGGCCGCGGGATTGATCGTCAGCGGCGTCGTCGCGGTCTTCGTGGGGGTCCTCGCGGGGGTGAGCTGGAGCCGGCGGATTCGCAAGCCGCTGCAGCGCAGCCGGAACGAGCTGAAACAGGACGTTCGCTTCACAAAGGAGCGCTTCGCATGACTGTCGAAGGTGACGAAGTCGACGCGCTCGAACGCGATGTCGATCGGATCCGGAGCAACATCGGCGAGCTGATCCGCGAGCTCAACTACCGGCGCCACGAGGCGTTCGATCTGAAGTTGCAGTTCCAGCGGCACGCGGCGCGGGTCATCCTCGCCGGCGCCGCGATGTTCGCGGTGGTCGCGGGCGCGATCGTTTTCGCGGTCGCGCGCCGGCGTCGCCAGCGGTCGATCGGCGCGCGCGTGACCCGCCTGCGGAAAGCCCTCCGCCGCATCTCCGCCCACCCCGAGCAGCTGGCCGGACCCCAGCCGAGCGTGTCACGCAAGGTGGCGGCGGCCGGCGGCGGCGCCATCGCCTCGGTGCTGGGCAAGCGGCTGGCCAAGCGGCTCGTGTCGGGCTAGTACCTCGCCACAGATGTTTTGATCGGTTGGCGCACCCTAGGCCTCGGACCTCAGGCCTCGGGCTTCTGACTCCGGATCCGGACCTGAGGCCCGAAGTCCGACGTCTGAGGTCCTTTGGATCGAACCAGTCATCTTCACTGTGGCGAGGTACTAGTTGCTCCGCGCCGCAGGCGCGGTGGGCGACTATTGGCGGACGATGCAACGGAAGCCGAGGTGGCAGGTCGACGTGTCGATCGCCTGCGGCATGCGCGCCGCCGGCCGGTAGCGGCGGCAGTAGTTCGGCGCGCACAGGAACGAGCCGCCCTTCATCACCTTGCGGGGAATCGGCAGCGACACGCTGGGATCGAAGCTCCGCTCGCGCGCCGCCTGGTCGCCGCCGCTGCAGCAGCCGGACGCCTCACCGCGGGGCGGGTGCCTGGGCGCGTACCAGTCGGTCGTCCATTCCCACACGTTGCCGATCATGTCGTAGAGGCCCCAGCCGTTGGCGGGAAACGAACCGACCGGCGAGGTGGCTTCGTATCCATCGTGCTTCAGGTTCTCGATCGGGAACTCGCCCTGCCAGGTGTTCGCCATCGGCTTGCCATCCGGTTCGAACTTGTCGCCCCAGGCGTAGTCGGCGCCGTCCAGGCCGCCCCGCGCGGCGAACTCCCACTCCGCCTCCGTCGGCAACTCCTTGCCCGCCCAGCGCGCGTAGGCGCTGGCGTCGTCGAACCCGACATGCACCACCGGGTGCTCGTCCAGCCCGATGATCGAGCTCTCCGGCCCGTTGGGGTGGCGCCAGTCGGCGCCCGGCACGTAGGCCCACCAGTTGAAATGGTTGCGCAGATCGACGCGCGCGGCGGGCTTGACGAACACCACCGACGCCGGCACAAGCAGGGCCGGATCCGCGCCTGGATACTGCGCAGGGTCGGGCGCGATCTCCGCCTGGGTGACGTACCCGGTCTCCTCCACGAACTGCCGGAACGACGCGTTGGTCACCGGCCATCGATCGATCCAGAAGCCCCCCACCGTCTCGACGTGCGTCGGCGCCTCCTCGCGATAGTGGCGGTCCGATCCCATCGTGAAGCTGCCGCCCGCAATCCACTCCATGTCGGGACGCTGTTCGCGCGATTCGTCCGGATCGGGTGCTGTGTTCACGGTGAAACCTCCGCGAGCGCAAGCATGCGATTCCGGCCCGCTCCCTCAAGCCGCCCGCGCCTATTTACGGCGTCGCCCTACGCGTGTGGATTGCGCGAACGGCCTACAAGCTCCGCCGCGGGCCGTTGCCACCTTGGGACTCCCGGAGGTCCCGATGAAAACGCCACTCCCGGCGCTGGGTATCGCAACCCTCACGTTGCTCGCGACGCTGGCGGCGCCCTCGTCGCACGCTGCGTCCAACGGGGCGAAGCCCGCGCCCGCCATTTCGCCCGATGCCATCGCAGCACTGCAAAAGATGGGCGACTTCCTGCGCGACCAGCAGTCGTTCTCCGTCCAGGCGCGGACGACGACGGATGACCAGCTGGCGTCGGGTCAGAAGGTGCAATTCGGCGGGACGGTCGACCTCAAGATCCGCCGCCCGGACCGGATGCGCATGGACATCACAGGCGATCGCCGGAACGAACGTCTCTACTACGACGGCAAGACATTCACCGTGTTCGGTCCGAACACCGGTTACTACGCGACGTTCGCCGCGCCAGGCACCCTCGCGGAGCTGAAAGACGTGCTCGAGAAGCAATACGCGATCGATCTCCCGCTGGCCGACCTCTTCTACTGGGGAACGGACCGCGACGGCAGGGCGGCCATCCAGGCCGCGACGCGCGTCGGGACCGCAAACGTCGACGGCTTCGTGACCGATCACTACGCGTTTCGTCAGAAGGACGTCGACTGGGAGCTGTGGATCGAACAGGGCGCCCGGCCGGTGCCGCGCAAGCTCGTCATCACGACGACGTCGGAGAAGAGCCGGCCGCAGCACGCCACGGTGTTGAACTGGGACCTGTCGCCAAAGTTCGAGGAGCAGCTGTTCACGTTTGTCCCATCGGACAAGGTACACAAGATCGAGTTCGAAACCGTGGGCCGCACGGCCAAGGGAGGAGGAAGGCAATGACAAGGAGAGAAGGAAGGTTCCTGTCGAAGACCGTCGGCACGCTGGTGTTCGTCGCGCTGCTGCTGGTCGCCGCCAGCGCGCAGGCGATATTCGTCCGGACCGCGGTCAACTACCGCCCGTACCGCCCGGTGGCGCGAGCGGCCGTGGCGACCGCGGCCGTGGTCGGAACCGCGGCGGTGGTCGGTAGCATGGTCAACACGCTTCCGCCCTCGTGTTCGTCGATGGTGGTGGGGGGCGTCGCCTATCAGCAGTGCGGCAGCACCTGGTATCAGCCGCGCTACGCGGGGACCCAGGTCAACTACATCGTCGTGAATCCACCGGCGCAGTGAGCGGAAACGAAGCGATCTGCTAACCCCCGGCGCCGTCGGGCATCATGGCCGGGGCCTCGGGCATCTCCGGCATGCCCGCGGGCGGGTCGGACGCGGTGGGGTCGGGAGCTGGTTCTTCCGCGATCAGGCCGGCTCCGCAGGTCATGGTCTGGTGGAGATCGGCGCCCACGCAGGTATTGACGATCACGATCTGCCCCGGCGGGACGTCACCTCCGCTCGCCGCCGCATCGGCGCGAACCCCGACATCCCTGAGCCAGGCCAGCTTGATGGCGACGGTCTCTTGCGCCGTCGACGCCGTCCCCGAAAGATTCGTGCGCGCGACCAGCCGCACCTTGTTGCCGTCGTCGCCATCGCGCCACGCGAACGCGGCCGCGTCGAGCGGCGGCGTCACGTTCACGTCGGGCGTGTAGCCGCGAAGCCCCACGTTCAGGATCTTGTCGCCGTCGTCGGTGTGGGAGAAGCCGATGAGCAACATCCCGCGGCAGGTCACGGTGATGTCGGCCGCGGCCATCGCGCCGCAGTCGACGCCAACCGCGCCGCGCCCGCGTCGCGGCACGTCGCCGACGCGGATCAGCCCGCCCGCCACCTGCGCGAAGCTGCCGCTCGAATTCACCGGGCGTGCCTCGAGCTTCCAGCCGAAGCGCCGCTCGGGCTGGGAGAGCCGGCGCATCGTGAACAGGTAGTCGGCGGCGCGGTGCAGGGCGGGGCCGTAGACCACGCTGTCGCCGTCCAC
>Ga0111539_10010673_pt1 | contig 11569 bp, 12 predicted proteins | sample RhiMethybrSRZTD1_FD_79667 | JGI IMG/M metagenome (GOLD analysis project Ga0111539, IMG submission 79667) | Populus rhizosphere microbial communities from Tennessee, USA - Rhizosphere MetaG P. TD hybrid SRZTD1 (version 2) (version 2) | ecosystem: Host-associated > Plants > Roots > Rhizosphere >...
ATTCTGGGTGAAGACCACTACAATACCGCGCGTGGTGTCCAGAGTATCCTGCAGCGTTATAAGGAGCTGCAGGACATCATCGCTATTCTTGGCATGGACGAACTCTCGGAAGAAGACCGCACCGTTGTGGCACGCGCCCGGAAGATCCAGCGCTTCTTGTCGCAGCCCTTCCACGTTGCGGAACAGTTCACGGGTATCCCGGGCAAATATGTGCCGGTGAAAGAGACCATTGCTGGTTTCAAAGAGGTGATCGCCGGCAACATGGATCACATTCCTGAACAGGCGTTCTACATGGTTGGCAATCTTGACGAGGTGGTAGAGAAAGCCGAAGCGATGAAGCGAGGGGAGGTCTAATCGTGCCGCTGGCGGTGGAAATTGTTACGCCGTCTCGTATTCTGGTGCAGGAACAGGTGGATGAGTTGAATGTCCCAGGTGAACTCGGTTACCTGGGCATCCTCCCGGGCCATACTGCCCTCCTTACCAACCTCGGTCGAGGCGAGCTGATGTACCGCCGGGGCGAGCAGCGGCGGTATCTGGCGATTTTCGGCGGGTACATGGAAGTGCACGACGACCATGTTACCGTGCTGGCAGACATCGCCGAGAGAGCTGAAGAGATCGACCGGCCGCGTGCTGAAGCTGCGCGCGACCGGGCGGAACAGCGGTTGCGCGACATCCACGCCCACGATATTGACTTCGAGCGGGCCCGAGTAGCGCTCATGCGGGCGATGATCCGCCTGCAGGTGGCCGGACATCGGGGTATGTAGTCTTGTTCCCTCTCCCCCCGGGAGAGGGTTTTATCACAGGGTGAGGGGTCCCCTCGGATGGACCCAGCGGCAACTCCGGACCCCTGGCGCCTTACATTACACCAGTCAAGCCACGGTTACCGTTTCGCCCTTGAGGCTTTTTTACTGGCGGACTTTGTCACTGCGACAACGCCTGACCCTCTCATTGACATCGGTACTGGCTGTGGCGTAGTGGCACTCTTCCTGGCCCGTCGTTTCTTACACCTACGCTGCATCGGTCTGGAGCTGCAACGCTCACTGGTTGTGCTCGCCCAGCAGAATGTGGTTTGTAATGGTCTGGAGCACCGTATAGGGATCGTCCAGGGTGACATACGCCAGGTATCGTCGCTTTTCTCCGCTGGCGTGTTCGGTACTGTTGTGTGTAATCCTCCCTACCGTGCTGTAGGCCATGGACGCCTGAATCCACACCCAGAGAAGGCGATAGCGCGGCACGAGCTCACCGTCACCTTGCCGCACCTGGTCCAGGCAGCCTGGCATCTGTCGCGTCGACGAGGACTGCTCGTCATGGTGTACCATCCCGCACGCCTGCCGGAACTCTTTGCCCAGCTAGAGGCAACGCATCTGCGCCCACGCCGCATGCGCCTGGTGCATGCGGCCCAGCACGCACCGGCCTCTATAGTCCTGGTCGAAGCGGTCCGCGATGGTCGGGATGCGCTTACAGTCCTCCCCCCCCTGTGGGTGTATGAGGCTTCCGGGGACTATACGGCGGAGATGCAGGCGATTTTTCACGGACGCGCCCTAGGAGAAACGCCGTGCCCCCTTTTTTAGAGCGCAGCCACAGTCCGGATGCCACCCCAGGCATATGTGCCGAAGCTGGTACTTTGTACATCGTCTCAACGCCCATCGGCAATCTCGCAGACATTACCATACGGGCTCTGCACATCCTGGGCAGCGTGGACGTGATTGCTGCTGAGGATACGCGTCATACGCGCAAGCTCCTCACGCACCACGGCATCGCACGGCCCCTACTCAGCTATCACGACCATAATGAGGTCACGCAGGCGCCGCGTCTCCTCGCCCTCTTGCAAGAGGGCAAAAGCGTTGCGCTCGTCACCGACGCTGGAACGCCGGGCATTGCTGATCCAGCGTATTATCTCCTGCAGGCGCTTTTACCGCACGCTATCCCCATCGTGCCCATTCCTGGTCCCACAGCAGCTCTGGCAGCCCTGGCTGTGTCTGGTTTGCCGACGGAGCGCTTTGTCTTTGAAGGATTTTTGCCCGTGAAAAGCGGGCGGCGCCGCCAGCGGCTGGAGGCTCTGGCCGGGGAACCACGCACTATCGTGCTCTATGAATCGCCGCATCGGCTACTACGCTTGCTGCAGGAACTCGTTACCCATCTCGGTCCAGAACGTCGCCTGGTGGTGGCGCGCGAGCTCACCAAGCGTTTCGAGGAGGTCACGCGTGGGACCACGGCAACGCTGCTGGAGATATTCCAGACGCGTCCTATCCGCGGTGAGTTTACCCTAGTGATTGCTGGCTGTCCGACCTGACGCGAACCGCAGCAGCGCCGGGGAGAGTTTCTGGTGTTGTAGCAGCACACGTAATGCTTCCGAGGTATAGAGTCCCTGATCACTGACAATGCCGCTCAGCAGCGCCAGGGGGGTAGTATCAAAGTAACGGTTGCTGATCGTAAGGTCGTCAGGAGCCGCCGGCCACACCTCCTGACCTGGATGCTCCGCAATGTGCAACAGCGCAGTGGCCGCTGTCGGTAGAAATTTGCTGGTAGCGCACAGACTGAAGCATGGAACGCCTTGCAGCCTGGCGAGTTGTGCTAGAGCATGCGTGCCGAGCTTATTGACAAGATGCTCGTGAAAGACTGCATCCGCTCCTACCACGACCACATCGGCCTCGGCTAGACGCTCGAACAGTGCCATATCAATGCTGTATTCAACCGCCATGCCGTATGCAAGCAGCGCGAGCGCCTGTGGACGTCCGTCATAGGCTGGTCGTGACTCGCTGAGCAGCACGCGGCGAATGCGCCCATGGTCATATGCATAGCGTAAGACGGCAATTACAGTCGCACTGTTCGAATAGGTTAGTACCGTGCTCTGGGGGGGCAGGACGGCAAGAGCCTGCTGGCAGAGCGCTTCTGTGCTAGACTGCAGGTCATGTTGAAACGCTGCGAGCGTCTGCTGCAGTTGCTGTCTGACCGTCGTCAATGGCAGATCATCTGGGCATGCCTGGAGCGCTTGCTGGGCCAGGTTGATCATCACTGCCATGGAGGGTTGGGCAGCTAAGATAGCGTCAACCAGAGTTTCCAGCGCCGTCACAAACTCGTGGGGTTTTTGCGACGATTCCTGAGCAGCAAAGGCTTTTAGGATATCGAGCGCCAACTCCACTAGCGTCGCTGCGCCAGAAACATTGTCTGTCCGCAAGCGCTGCAGCATCTGAGGAATATTCATAGACACACGTTTCTTATACCCATTCCAAGAGCACCCCTAAAGCGTCTGTGACCTACTGTGTAATGCCCAGGACCTAACGCCAGCGAGGTTAAGTGGGCGCCACAGGCCGCGTGGCAGCAAAGCGCAGGCGTATATAATCGACTGTCCATTGGCCAGAGGCGTCGCACAACGTGGGGCGGCACAATGCCGCCACTTCTACCAGAAACGCGGCGCGCTCAGCTATGGGCACCGGCGCCATGAAACTCTGCACGAACGTCTCCAACCAACCAACCAGGTCCCCTGGCAGGGGTGTTGGGCGGGGCATGAGAGCAATCGTGTTCACAACGAATCCGTGCGCTTCGAGTTTGTGACGATACTCGTGCACCGTCGGAAAGTACCAGGGATTCACGGCATCAGCATTGATGCCCCGCCGGCGTAGTGCGTCTGTGAGGGCGTGGACGACCGTTGCTGTGTTGCCAGAGCCACCGCACTCGCCTACAAACCGACCGCCAGGTTTCAGGGACTGCCAGACGCCAGCGATGACGACGTCTGCCTGGGGCATCCAATGCAGAGCCGCATTGGAAAAAACGGCATCAAATTCTTGCGCGAAGGGCAGGGACTGCCCGTCCATGACGCGTGCATCCAACCCCAGCGCCTGCGCCGCCGCGACCATGGCGGGGCTGGCATCAACGCCTACGATCTGACACCCCAGCGCAACGAGCTTCTTGGTGAGCGACCCATCGCCACACCCTAAATCCAGGATACGCTCCCCTGCGCGTGGTGCCAAAAGCTCGACTACAGGCATCCCGAGGTCGGAGACGAAGCGGGCCTGTTGTGCATACTGCTCTGGGCTCCAGGTTTGCTGTGCTGTCATAGCTATGGTTATGCCTCCGGTGCTGAAGTTGGGTGAACTATTGTCCAGGAGACCGTGACAAAACGCAAGATTAACCATAGCACAGGCCACCCAGGATGCTGAGGCGCAAGGTCGCCACCGATCAGCCGCTTTGGGCAGCCCTGCCCCTGGGGCGCGTTTCAGGGGCGTTTGTGCGCCCCCCCGTTGTGCCTAGCACACAAGGTACTCTGGTCTGGGGTACCACCATGGCGCGATGACGCGCGGGAAGCCAGGGACAGACATGGCTGGGGCACACCCACAGCGCGACCACACGGCTGCGGGCGCGTGGTGCATGGGCGCACGCAACCGTGGGAGGGGTCTCTCGCACGCGCCGGGGCATGCTCCACTGCGCCGTGGGGTTATTTCATCCGCTCCTGGATCTTCGCCATGGCGGCACGGGCACACTCTTCGTCAAATTGTCCCCCTGGTGCCCCACTCACGCCGATCGCCCCGATCGCGGCCCCACTGGCCATGATCGTCACGCCTCCAACCGCATACGTGACATTGGGCAGGGGCGTCTGCGGCACGGTCGTCGCCGGATTTTTACTCATCCGGTCGGCGACCGCTTTGGTGCTGTCTTCTTTCCGCGCCAGCGTCAGCGAGGCCGCCGAGTAGGCCTTGTAAAAGGCGTTGTCGAGCGTGTGGATCGGTGCCCCGTTGCCCCGCAGTAAGGCTTGGCGCACACCGTCGAGATCGACGACGACCGCAGTGACCGTGTACCCCTTCTGCGCACATTGCGCGACCGCTTCGCCTACCAGCTCATTGGCCAGCGGGGCCGACAATTTCTGCATGGTGACCAGCCCTTGCGCCTGCGCGTCCGTCAGGCCAACGCTGCCAACACCCAGCAGCGCCAGCATGATGATGTACAGTCCTACCAGAATTTGTTCCCTTCGTGTCATAAGCATCCTCCCTGTGATAGATGGCGGCCTCGCGGCCACGCAACCTGTTCCCCCATCGCGGCCGGTGCCCCAGAGGCGTCCGCGCGATGCCCTAGTATGCCACAGATAGCGGCCAGAGACGAGGTGTGCCCACCTCAAGAGTGCTCCGACCGCACTGGCCCTGTGGCCCCAGGGCCTGGTGCGTCAGAAAGCGCAGTCACAAGAGCCCATGTTCATGCGGCTCTTGTCGCATTGCCACCAATGACCAAAACTCTGACTTGCCACGGTGGGACTCTTCTTCGCAGGGCACGGCACAAGTACGGCTGCGCTGGCTCCTCCGCAGCGGGAATCCAGCGCCACAGGTTTGTGTTCCCGTGGTTTTCAACATGAACCATGCTATACTGCCAGCCCTGTTCTGCTCTTGCTACTATCGTTCGGCTTGTCGGGAGTATCTATCAGATGCCGGTGAAATTGGCAATGTAAGAGGGGTACCGCGTGGCGTGTGTAGGTATTATCGCAAATCCGTCCTCAGGCAAGGATATCCGCCGCCTGGTGGCGCACGGCTCGGTGTTCAACAATAACGAGAAGGTGAACATCGTTCGTCGTGTGTTACTGGGCTTGGACGCCGCTGGTGTGGATACGGTGCTGACCATGCCAGACGCTTTTAACATTTGCTGGAAGGCTCAGGACAATCTCAAACTGGTGGCTACGGTACGCGAGCTTGACATGCTCGTGGAGTCGAACCAGAGCGATACGATACGCGCTGCAGCCCAGATGTGCGCCCAGGGCGTGGATTGCATCGTGAGCCTGGGCGGCGATGGTACCAATCGCGCCCTCGCTAAAGCCTGTGGTGCGGTGCCTCTGCTGCCCTTGTCTACTGGCACCAACAATGTATTCCCCTACATGTTCGAGGGCACCTTGGCGGGTCTGGCGGCAGGCATTGTGGCACGCGGTGTAGTCATCTCGCCTGAGGCCATTGTGCAACGTCCTCGTCTGGATATTGAAGTCAATGGTACCGTGGTTGATCTGGCCTTGATTGATGCAGTAGTGTGTGAGGACCAGTATGTGGCGTCGCGAGCGATCTGGGATATCACCAGGGTCCGTATGGTCGTCGTGGCCCAGCGTCTCCCGGCACAGATCGGCTTTATGGCGCTGGCGGGCAATCTACCCTTAAACGGTGCGCCGGCCGACAGTGGGCTAGTGCTCGATATACACCCTACGGCTCCGACCGTCCTGGCGCCCATCGCCCCGGGCTTGATCGTGCCGGTCGGCGTGCAACGGCACACGCTGCTGGCTGCGGGTGAGCGGGTCGAAGTCACCGGTGGGCCCGGCACTATTGCCCTGGATGGTGAGCGTGAGGTCGTCATGCGACGGCATGATCACGTTGCCATTCGTCTGCAACCCGCCGGCCCGCGGGTCATCAATCCACAGCACGTCCTGGCGCTTGCCGCCCAGCAAGGCTTTTTCGTGCAGGGGTCTCTGTAACTATGACTGACCATGATCTGCCGTATGTCCAGCCTTTCAGTGCCACAGACGCAACAGAGATAGCCTATGCAGGAGGGAAGGGGGCGACTCTTGCGCGTCTGTTTCAGGCTGGTCTGCCAGTCCCGCCAGGATGTGTGCTCAGGCCTGAGACCTGTGCCGTTTTTCTGGCAGCGCAGCACGTATCACCCACGCATAGCCTTGAGGCCATACATCAGGCTGTGCGCACGGCAGCACTCCCGGCAGCACTTGAGGCGGATTTGCGCACCGCTCTGGCAGCCGTGCCGGCTGCGCCGCACGGCTGGGCGGTGCGCTCGTCCGCGGTGTCGGAAGACCACGCCACCGCCTCCTATGCTGGCGTGTACGAGAGTTTTTTAGAGATACCAGGAGAGGAGCTCTGGGCCTACATTCGGGCCTGCTTGGCCTCGTGGTGGTCGGAACGGGCGGTGGCCTATCGGCGACAGGTGGACGACATGGATAGCACGCCTCGTATGGCCGTGGTCCTGCAACACATGGTCCCAGCGCGCTGCGCTGGCGTGGCCTTCACGGCTGAGCCGCTCCATGGCGACCGTACCCGCATGGTGATCAATGCTGCCCCGGGCCTAGGCGTTGCGGTGGTCTCTGGGATTGTGCAACCCGAGCAATATACGCTCGCAAAGACCCCAGACCTGCGTCTCCTCGAGACCCGTCTCCTCCACTCCAACGGTCCACCGCTCCTGCCGCCGGAGGCGGTGCTCCAGCTCGGCACACTCTGCCAGCGCCTGGAAACCCTCTGTGGCAGTCCGCAAGACATTGAGTGGGCCTGGGATGGCACCGCGTGCTGGATTGTCCAGAGTCGCCCTATTACCACCCTGGGAGATGCCACGCGCAGCGGCACAGCCGATGTCTGGGGCAATGCGAATCTCAAAGACGTCATCCCAGGGCTAGTCTCCCCGTTTACCTGGTCGCTCATGCAGCCGCAACTGGAAGGGGCCATGCGCCAGCAATACGCCAGGGCCGGATATCTGGTCCCCCCTGAGCGCCCACTCCTTCGGCGCTTCTGGGGACGCCCGTATTTCAATATCTCCCTGTTCAACGAGGCTGCCTATACCCTCTATGGGACCACGCCAGAGTTGCAGGCAGCGCAATTGGGCGGCATAGTACCGCCTGGAGCACGGCCGTCGGTTAGCCCATCGCTCCGGCAACGCCTGCGCTGGCTCAGAAACATTCTGCGCTTTGTGAGGATCGCCAACCGCGCTGCCAAGGTCGTGCCGACGCAGTTTGCCATGGTCCAACAACGCTGGCGTGAAGAGCGCCAAAGCCTGCCCCGTCTGGACCGCGCTGCCCTGTTGGAGAAGCTTGAGCACCATGCGGAGGTGACCCAGCCCTTCCTGGAGCTGCACCTGCATCTGAGCTGGGCCATGAGCGGCAATTTTAGCGCGCTGCGCGATATAGTGGCACGGTCTGTCCCACAGATGGAATTGGGACAAGGCCCTTCACCCCTGCCCTCTCCCAGCGGGAGAGGGAGTGCTGCAAGTCTGGCGGCTGAGCTGGTCACGGGCATCGGAGATGTGAGCAGTGCAGAGCACAGTTATCGTCTCTGGGAACTATCACGTCTGGCGCGCCAGTCGCCGCAGGTGATGGCCTTTCTGGCCGAGGGCAAGTGGGATACCTGGCAACAGGAACTCGCGGGTACGGCCTTTGCCAAAGCGTGGCACGAATTTTTAGAGACCTTTGGGCATCGGGCCGTCTATGAAGTGGAAATGGCCAATCCACGCTGGCGCGAGCAACCAGACTACCTCTTCGAGGTGTTGGCGACATATGCCAGGCTGCCGCAGGCCGGCGCGCCTTTCGATCCCGCGGAGCAGGCGCGCCGGCGTCAGGCCGCTGAACAAGAAGTCTGTCGTCTGCTCACGTCCTGGCGCCGGCCCTGGTTCCGCGCCACTTTGCGGCGTGCCCAAGCATTTTCACGCCTACGCGAAAATAGCAAGTCACACCTGGTGCAACTCATTGACATTGGCCGCCTCATGACTCTGCGGGCAGCACATGTTTTGAGGCAGGATGGTCTCCTGGAGGACGCTGAGGCAATTTTTTACTTACGCATTGAAGAGGTGCAGACGGCGTTACGCGGTGCCATGCCGGCAGAGACTGTACGGCATCTGATCGCGCAGCGTCGCCTGGAACGCCAGCGTGATGCCGCCCGACACCTGCCCGACCTGTTCATTGGTGAGCGCCCGCTGTATGCTGAAACGCTGCCCACACAGGGCACCGTGCTTACCGGCCTGCCGTCCAGTCCTGGGCGCGTGACGGGGATTGCCCGTGTGCTGTACTCACCTCAGGAGGGCACACGCCTCCAGCCTGGCGAGATTTTGGTTGCTCCCTCGACCGACCCGGCCTGGACCCCGCTGTTTCTCCTCGCCTCTGGTCTGGTAATGGAGACCGGCGGCTACCTCTCCCACGGCGCTATTGTGGCGCGGGAATATGGTATTCCCGCGGTACTCAACGTGCCTCTCGCGACGCAGCGTATACCGGATGGGGGTTTCATCCTGCTCGATGGTGCCCAGGGTGTGGTACAGATGCTGCCGCCCACATAACCTCACCTGGCAAGGTTGGGCTACGTCCCGACGACTCTGGCAATGACCGGGGCCAGGCTATCCATGAGCCGCGACGGGACGATAAAATAAGACACGTCACACTGCTCCCGCCAGGCGTGCAATTGCTCGACGATGGCCTCCACGCTGCCCACGAGCGCTGTGGGTGACTGCAGCACATCTTGCGGAGCAATCTGTAGACGTGCGGCGAGCTGGGCGAGAGCAGCTTGCCGCTGCGTGGTCACCTCGACGTGTGCAACATTCACGTGCAGCTCGATGTGGCTATAGCGGGACCCCGCGGCTTCCCGCACCCAACGTACTTTTTCTGCATACGTGGGTGGCCGCGGCAGCCCCGGTCCACGGGGATCGAGCATCGAAATGCTGACGATATCAGCCTGGCGCGCGGCAAGCGAGAGCATGTGCCGCTGCCGGCCACCGATCATGATGGGAGGATGCGGCTTCTGTGTCGTCGCGGGGAAGGCGTCCAGAGCCTCGATCTGGTAATACTTACCATGGAACGTTATGGTTTCCTCGGTAAAGAACGCCTTGCAAATCTGCACCGTCTCGGCCAGACGTGCCAGGCGTTCGCCCGGTGCATCGAACGACAGCCCGGTCTGCTGGTAATCTGCCAGCAGCCACCCGGCTCCCAACCCCAGTTCTAGCCTGCCGTTCGTGAGCACGTCTACGGTGGCGGCTTCTTTCGCCAGGATCGCTGGATGCCGCAAGTCATTGTTCAGCACCACCGTGCCAAGACGCAGCGTGGACGTCACGGCCGCGGCCGACATCAGCGCCAGCAAGGGGGCCAGTTGCTTGTCCACGTGGTCTTGCATGACGAAAGTGGAAAATCCAAGATCTTCAGCCTTGTGGGCAACGCGCTGCCCCTCTTCCAGGGTACTGCCGGTGTGGCGTACTCCGAAGCGAAACCGGCGCTGCCCGACGGGCGCCATCAGCGCTGCTCCGCGTCATAATCGAGGAGGTAGCGGCGCGTATGCTCCAGCACAATCGTAGCCCACTCCGCGGCGGCATAGGATGTGCCGGCAGGGGCAGGCCATTCCAGACTGAGCGGCAGATCAGCCGGCAATACTGCGAGCATCTCACGTAGCGGCACTACACCCTCCCCGAGTGCGCTGCGCCCTCCTGTAGCGAGACCGTCGGTGATTTGGGTATAGGGAAAGAGCCGAGGGTCCTGCCCCTTGAGCAGATCGACACTGTGTCCGGCACGGAAGTATTGTAAGGGATCAAGGCAGATGACGGCGTTGGCGCGGCTAGTGTCGGCAATGAGCTGCAGCGCCAGCGGCAGAGTGTTGACTGTACGCGAGTTCACTGGCGCCTCCAGGGCGGCGGTGAGTCCCACCTCGGCAGCAGCATCGCAGAAATGGCCGAAGTTGTCGCACATACGCCCCCACTCGGGGTCGTCACCTATCACCAGAGCGTACTTTGCGCCGATCTCCGTACCAAAGGCAAGTGCGGGCAGCATGCTGTCGAGATCCATAGCTGGCTGGAGATAGAAGCTCAACACATCGAACACCTCCAAACCAGCACTGGCAATGGCGCTCTTGACATCGCGCATGAGGAGCGCATTCCCAGCCACCGAGTGGAACGCATATGTGATGCCGGGTGAGCGGAAGAGGCGTATACCGATCCCGTCATAGCCGGCCCGCGCGGCGGCGTCGATGTACTCCAGCGGCGGGGAGTTGGGAAGCGTGGTGGGTGCAAGGGCGATCTTGTGCATACGTGTGCCTCCAACTGCTTGTAGTCATGCAGATGCCGTATCACTTCCACACCCGTTGGCAGCATCAGCCGAGGCGGGCACGTCAACCGTATTATGGCACACCGGACACTGGAGTAGCCAGGCTATCCGTCCGATATTATCTTTACGATAACAATGGGTCGTCTCAGGATCGAACCTGGCATGCTGACAACACCCCTGGAAGCCCGAGATCCCACAGTTATAGGGGGTACGCACGCCCTCAGGCGTATTGGCCTGGCAGTTGGCACAAGATTTGTAGTTTGAGTGGCATGTTTCCGGTGTTAAGGAAGAATTCTTTTGCCCGTCTCTGGCGTTATAGCAATATAGTAAGGAGAACATATGCGGCACCACTCCGTGGCCAAAGCGATAGTAGGTGGACTACTAGGAACTCTGTTACAGACGATTATGGTATATGGTGTAGCACCCATGATGGCGGGCCAGTCGATGAATGTGGCAGCCATGCTGGGGCACTCCTGTGCCCCGGGCATACTCGTGCACCTCCTCAGTGGAGGCGTGATCTTCCCGCTGGGGTATATATTGCTATCGTCCCAATCCTTCTCTGGACCACCAGTGCTACAGGGCATGCTCTGGGCCGGGCTTCTATGGTTCGTCGCCGAGGTTATCATGGCGCCGATGCTGGGCGCAGAGATCTTTAGCACAGCCCTGGGCGGCCTACCGGCTGCCCTGCGCGCACTGCTCGGATATCTCGTCTATGGCGCCACCCTTGGCAGTGTTGTTGGCACAGTGCAGCCCGAGGACAGGTACACATCACATGCCTTATGAGCGAGACTCTTCCCCCTGAACCGGATGTGC
>Ga0111539_10010674_pt1 | contig 11567 bp, 7 predicted proteins | sample RhiMethybrSRZTD1_FD_79667 | JGI IMG/M metagenome (GOLD analysis project Ga0111539, IMG submission 79667) | Populus rhizosphere microbial communities from Tennessee, USA - Rhizosphere MetaG P. TD hybrid SRZTD1 (version 2) (version 2) | ecosystem: Host-associated > Plants > Roots > Rhizosphere >...
CCGGAGCACGTTTCCGCTGGCGTCACTGCTCGAGGCGTTCGAGCCTTCCACATGGTTTTCCGGATCGTCGCATCCGACCGGATCACCGCCGGAGAGCTTGTTGACCGACTTTCCGGGACCCCAGAAGTCGACCTCGCCCGGAGGGCTGTCGCCCTTCACGGGGCAGAGCAGGACTTCCATCTCGGTGTGATCGATCATGGGAGGGGTCGTGGTGGTCAGGGCCGACCAGAACCCTACGCCGTCGACGCTCGGCATGTTCTTCATGCGGCCGCCGAACTGGCTCATGTAGGTCGTCTGGAGGGTCCACAGCTGCCTGAGGTTGTTGGCGCACGAGGTCACTCGCGCGCGACGGATCGCCCTGGTGATTGCCGGCAGAAGAAGAGCTGCAAGAATACCAATGATGACGATGACGACCAGCAGCTCGACCAGGGTGAACCCTTTGCGCTTCTTGGACATCGGGTTGCCTCCTAGCATGCCTAGTCCTCTACGCCCGGCAACCACTGCCGGGCGGAACTCCCGTCCCGCTCAATGGGGATCTCTCACTCCTAACAGGCCATCAAGTGCGGCGTTCGTCCCAGCGACGAACCGAACCCCCGCTCCATAAAAGTCTATACCGCCCTGGGATGGGCTACAAGCATTAAGCGTCGATCGGTCGAATTGGAATCCGCCTTAGACCGGCTTGCCGAGGATCGCGAAGAGGCGTGCTCTCTTCTCTTCCAGCAACCCGGGGGTGTTCGCTTCCAGGTTGAGGCGGAGGTACGGCTCGGTGTTGGATGCTCGGACGTTGAACCACCAGTCGTCGTACTCGATGGTGATCCCGTCGAGCTTATCGATCCGGCCGTCGGGGAAGGTCTCGATGAGGCGGCTCATGAGGGCGCCCTTGTCGGCGACTTTGAAGTTGATCTCGCCGGTCGCCGACGTGCGGCGGAGGGGGGCGAGCAGCTCGTCGATCGGTTTCTTCTCGCGGCCGAGCAGGTCGAGCACCTTGGCGAAGGCCATCATGCCCGAGTCGGCAAAGTAGTGTTCGCGGAAGTAGAAGTGGCCCGACAACTCGCCGCCGAAGACCGCATCGTTCTTCTTCATCGTCTCCTTGATGAAGGAGTGGCCCACGCGGTCGCGGATGGGACGGCCGCCGGCCTTGCGGATCTCCTCGGGCACGACGCGGCTCGACCGCAGATCGTAGACGATGGCCGAGCCCGGATGGCGGCGCAGCTCCGAGCGGGCGATCAGGATCGTCACCAGGTCGCAGCCGATCTGGACAGCGGCCGGGCCGAAGAACATGCAGCGGTCGCCCTCGCCGTCGAATGCCGCGCCGAGATCCGCGCCCGTCTTCCTCATCGCCTCCTGGAGGTCGACGACGTTCTCGTCCTTGAGCGGGTTGGGCTCGTGGGTGGGGAAGCGGCCGTCGGGCTCCCAGCAGAGGCGCACGAAGTCGATCGGCAGGTCGCCGAACAGGGCGTCAAAGTGGGCGCCCACGGAGCCGTGGGCGGTATCGACGGCGATGCGCAGCTTCGGCGCCGCTTCGATCTGGCGGCGCAGGTGGGTGCGGTAGTCGGCCAGGATCGAGTGCGGGCGGATGGTCGAGCCGCCGGAGGCCTTTTCCGCCGCCATCGCCTCGATCTCCTTGAGGCCGGTCTGCTCGCCGATCGGGAACGCCTTCTCGCGGCAGATCTTGAAGCCGATGTCCCCCGGCGGGTTGTGCGACGCCGTGACCATGACGCCGCCGTCGAGCCCCAGCTTCCCGACGGCGAAGTAGAGCATCGGGGTCGTGCAGAGCCCGATGTCGACCACCTCGCACCCCGCGCCCTTCGCCACCGCGGCGGCGATCGACGGGGCGGAAAGTCGGACGTCGCGTCCGACGGCGATGCGCCGGGCTTTCAGGAAGCGCACGACGGCGCCGCCGAGGCGCTCGGCGAGCGACTCGTCGATCTCGGAGGGATACTTGCCCCGCACGTCGTAGGCTTTGAAAACGGGCATCGAAGGTACAGGATACTGGAAGTTTGCTAGCGGCGGGAAGAAAACTTGATGCGATTGATGCCGATCCTCGCTTCGGCTGCGCCGGGGAGGTCGGGGTACTCGATCAAATATTTCTCGTAGGTGTCCTTCGCGTCGGCCGTCCGGCCGCACTCCTCCAGCGACTGCGCATAGCGGAGCAGGGCGTACTCCCGGCGCAGGTCGCGCGAGTACCGCTCGTAGAAACGCCGGTAGCCCGTGGCCGCCATCTCGGGGCGCCAGGTCCTCGAGCACCAGTCCGCCGAGGTGAGCTGGAGCTGCCGGGACGACTCCGACTCCGGATCCTGGTCGATCCGCCTCTGGTAGTAGTCCATCATCGGGCTGGAGAGGAGGAATACCGGAGCCACGATCAGGATCGGGAGGGCGATGAGCACGGCCATCAGGAGCTTCCGGTTCACGAAGGAATTATATCTTCCAGAAGGTCGAGACGGCCATCTCGGCGAAGACCAGCGCGAGGGCCGCGAGAAGGAAGAAGGTGCGCCCGCTGCGCGGGACCGGACGTTCGGGTCGGGGCAGCGTCGCGAGCTCCGCGGGCGAGGAGAGGATGCGGCCGCCGGTTTCCCGGGCGATGCGCTCCAGGCCGGCGCGGTCCACGGCGAGCTTCTCGAATTCCGGGGGGCAGGGGATCGTCGCCGCGGCGCGGGCCCGGCCTTTGCGGACGAGCACCGTCCCCGACGCCCGCTCGGGCAGACGGCCTTCCCACGTGTCGTGGCCGACCTGGTCGAGGACGATCGGGCCCGCATCGGAATCGACCTGAAGGCGCGGGGAGCCGGCGCCATGGGCCCGGACGATGGGCGGATCGATCGAGAGCGTGAGGCCGGCGTCGCCCTCGCCCGCCACGTGGTCGATGGCCCGTCGGAACAGCCGGGAGAGGCGGGCGTCGTACTCGATCGTGAAAGCGGCCACGCGGCCCTGTCCCGCCCGGCCGAGCGCCAGGACGGGGTCGCGCGTCGACCCTCCCACGGTCGCGAGGACCGGAACGCCGATTTTCGGGGTCGTCCGGTTGATCCAGAGCACCGCGACCGGCGACGCCCCCTCCGTGACCGGGTGGGCGAGGAGGTCGAGGGTTCCCGGCGAGGCGCGGAAAAGATCCTGCATGCCTTCCGCCACCTTGCGGAGCTTCTCGCGGACCTCGGCCCAGTTCTTGATGGGGATGTTCTCCGCCGCTCCCGGGACGCATTCCTTCGTGGTGATGACGAACAGCCGGATGTCGCCGAGCTTCGCGATGGCGGCCCGGATCTCGTCGGGCGATTCCTTGGTGACGCCGTCGGTCATGAGCACGATCACTTTGCGGCCGGCTTCGCGGGTCTCCAGGTGGCGGCGCGCGGTCTCGAGTCCTCCCAGGATCACCGTCTCGCCGGTCGGCGTCACCTTCCGGAGGTCGGAGAAGCCGAGCATCCGCGCCTCGCGGGCGAAGATCATCGGCTGGAGATCGTCGTCGTCGTCGAAGATGCCCCGCGCGTCGAGGACCGCCTGGGCGGCGAGGGGGAAGTCTTCCGTCATGCTTCCGGAAGAATCGATGCCGAACACGGCGGCGATCCGGAGGTCGGGCTTCACGCGGAGCGGCGAGAGCTCCTCGAGGGGAGTCCGTGACCAGCCGCCCAGGGCGTAGCTGTTGGGACCGCCCAGGAGGACCAGGCCGCCGCCCGTCCGGACCCACGAGGCGAGCGCCTGGAGGTCGGCGTCAGGAAGCGAGACGTTGTCGAGGACCACGGCATCGTAGGGGCGCAGGTTGCCGATCCTCTGGGCGACGACGACGTCGAACTCCGGCAGGGCCGGCGGGTTGGCGGAGAGCACGAGGATCTTCCGCCGGTCGGAGCGCGCGAAGACCTCGCCGGCGACGTGATTGTTCTCGTCGCACGCGTCTTTCACGTCGAGGTCGATCCGGAACGGCCCGGGAGCCGGAAGCGCGAACGAGAGCCGGGCGGGGACGTTCGCGACCAGGTCGATCTCGCGGGACGTTTCGCCCACCTTGACCCGCGTCCGGACGTCGTCGGTCGACTCCACGACGACGGAGACGGGAACGGGGCCGTTCGCCGGCGCATCGGCCGGCGCTTCGACCCGGAGGATGCGGACGTCCTTCACGGACGTGGGGCCGAGCGGAAACACGTGGACCGGCACGCCGCGCTCCCGGCACAGGAAGAGGGCGTTGCCGGGATCGGCGCGGCCGTCGGTGTAGAGGATGATCTCCGTGGGGTTGCGGCCGAGGGCGGCGGAAAGGGCGCCGGCGAGGTCGGTGGAGGACGCATCGACCGTCCGGGACTCGAACGCGACGGTCCGGCCGAACGACGCCCACGTGACGGCATCGCCTCCGGCGCGGGCGGCGACGTCGCTGGCGACGATCTCGTCGGCGTTGGCGGGCACGAGCGATTCCGCGGGGCCCGGGACGAGCACCGAGGCGGAGCGGTCGACGAGGTGCAGGCGGACGCGGTCGCGGGATCGGCCGGGGAGCGGAACGTCGGCGACGGCGGCGACGAGGAGGAGGACGATCGTCGTCCGGAGGGCCAGGATGGTCGCGCGTCTCACCTCATCCCCTACGATCGGGATCCCTTGTCGAGGACCAGGTTGTAGAACCAGAAGACGTAGTCATCGTAGTCGGTCGGGGACCTGAAGTCCAGGCGGTCCCAGGCGGCGCCGGCGGCGATCTTCCGAACTCCGTCGTTCACTGTCGCCGTGCCGGCACGGTCGAGGACCGCGCGGGCGAATCCCGCGAGATCGGTCGCGACTTCCGCGCGGCCGTCGCGGGCGATTTCCCGGAGCGCCGTGGCGCGCGCGTCGGGGATGCGGTACGCGGTGCGGCGGTTCAGGAACACGTCGATGAACGTCTGGTCCGCGATGCGGGCGCCGACGAAGAGGAAGGGGCCGGTCCAGGGGACCACGACCGCCTGGTCGCCGGCGCGGATGCGGATCGCGCGGGCGTCCCAGCTCGCGCTTTCGACGACGACGGGCTTGGGAGGGAAATTCGAGCGGTTATGGAGGATGACGGCCGACGGGATCCCGAGCCCCTGGAGGGTTCGCTGGATGGTCCCGGCGGTGTTCCGCGGGACCGACCGGGCGACGACGCCGCGCGTGACGACGAGGCGGTCGACCACGTCGAACGACGACTCGCCGGTGAGGGGAGCGACGGCCTCGCTGATCCGGCTTACGTCCCTCGGGTCTTCCGAGAGCCGAAGGACCGAGTAGCCGTCGCCGGGCTCCACGAACTCGATGCCGGGGTCTTCCGCCGTGGGGTTGAAGATCCGGCGTCCGGAGTTCCTGCGGTCGAGCGCATCGATCCCGCGGCCGGAGGCCCAGGCGCCGGCGAGGGCTTTCACGGCGACGGCAACCGCGGCGCCGGCGGCAAATCCGCCGATGTGCGCCAGATAGGCGATGCCGCCCTCGCCCTCGGCGCGGGTCGTCACCATATTGAAGATCACCTGCTGGAAGAACCAGATCCCCAGCCAGAGGAAGGCCGGGGTCCGGATGACGCTTGCGAAGACGAAGATCCAGTCGAACATCTTCACGTGGTGGCGCGGGAAGAAGACGATGTAGGCGCCCATCACGCCGGAGACCGCGCCTGAGGCGCCGAGCGTGGGAAGCTGGCTCGTCGGATCCCCCGCGATGTGGGCGACGGCGGCCGCGATGCCGCAGAAGACATAGAACACGGTGTAGCCGATGTGGCCCAGCCGGTCCTCGACGTTGTCGCCGAAGATCCAGAGGAAGAGCATGTTGAAGCCGAGGTGGAAGAGGTCCCCGTGCAGGAACATGCTCGTGAAGACCGTGATCCACTCGCGATGCGCGGGGATCATGGACCATCGGATGGTCGCCTCCGGCGGCGACAGATGCTGGAGGACGAAGATGACGATGTTGATGCCGATGAGCGCGTAGTTGACGAAGGGCTTCCGCTCGGTAGGGTTCTCGTCGCCGATGGGGATGAACATGGACCGTTAGACTCCCCTGGACGGCTGTCCCGCTATCGCTTCTCGATGGGCTGGTAAGACAGCCGCAGCGGCCCCGTGTACTCGGCGCGGGGGCGGATCAGACGATTATTGGCCCACTGTTCCATGATGTGGGCGGTCCAGCCCGTGACCCGGCTCATCGCGAAGATGGGGGTGAAGAGCTCCAGCGGGATGCCCATGCAGTGGTAGACGGAGGCGGAATAGAAGTCGACGTTCGGGTAGATCTTCTTTCCTTCCTTCTGCATGTGGTCGAACATGACCTGCTCGACGGTGCGGGAGATTTCGTACCACTTGCTCTGGCCCGTGTGCTTGCCGAGCTGCTCGGCGTACTTGCGGAGCACGGTCGCGCGCGGGTCCTCGGTCTTGTAGACGCGGTGGCCGAAGCCCGAGATCTTGACCTTGTTCTTCAGGGCGTCCTTGACCCACGCCTCGGCCTTCGACGGCTCGCCGATCTCGAGGAGCATCTTCATGACGGCCTCGTTCGCGCCGCCGTGGAGCGGGCCCTTGAGGGCGCCGATCGCGGAGGTGACCGACGAGTACATGTCCGACATCGTCGCGGCGGTGACGCGCGCGGCGAACGTGGAGGCGTTCCACTCGTGGTCGGCGTGGAGGATGAGGCAGACATCGAAGATGTCCACGAAGACCTGGTCGGGTTCCTTGTCGAAGAGCGTGTAGAGGAAATTGTAGGCGACCGACTTGCCGGGGATGGGCAGGACGGGCTCGTTGCCGTTGCGGAGCCGCTCGTGCGCGGTGACGATCGCGCCGATGCGGTTCGTGAGCCGGATCGCCTTGCGGAGGCTGGCGTCCCGGTCGGTCACGCCGCTGTCGGGATCCCAGTGGCCGAGGGACGAGATGGCGGTGCGGAGGACCTCCATCGGCGTCGCGGTGCGGGGGAAGAGCCGGAGGAGCATGCTGACCTGGTAGGGGAGTTCCGTTGCCTTCTTGCAGACCTTCAGGTACGCGTCGAATTCCGGCTTGCTGGGAAGGTGCTCGTACCAGAGAAGAAAGGCGGTCTCGTCGAACTTGGAGTTCTCGGCGAGGTCCTGGATGTCGTAGCCGCGATAGAGGAGGCGGCCCTCGACTCCGTCCACGAGGCAGATGCTCGACGTGCCGGCGACGACGTCCTCGAGTCCGGCCTTGAACCGCCCGGTCTCGGGCTTGGCGTCCTTCGCGGGGTCGCTCTTCTCGACCGTGTTCTTCTTCGAGGTGTCGGCCATGTCGTTCCCTCAGGAAAGATTCTCGCAGTCGAAGGCGGATGGCGGGAGCGCATGGGAATCGAACCCACCTACCAGCTTGTGACCGGTACCACGGGTTTGAAGCCCGGGGAGCCCACCAGGTGCCCTTCCGCTCCCCCGTTCCGTCACGCAAATCCCCTGCGCGAGCAGCTCCGCCGCCGTATCTTCGACGGGCTCCGGAAACTTGTCAAGCGGAATTACCCCGCGGCGGGAGAAATCTCCCGGACGGCCGATAGCGGAGTATAATTTTTCCATGCGGCTCGCGTTGCTGGTGCTCTGGATCCTGGCGCCGGATCTGCGCGCGCTCCAGCTGTACGAGCGCATGGCGTTCCAGCCCGCCACCGCGACGGATGACGCGGCCCGCCGCGTTGCCGAGATCTTGGAGAAAAAGGAGCACTGGGTCGGGGCGTACTCCCTGCTCGGGGACAAGTTCGGACCGTTCCCGGACGATCTGGTCGTGACGGTCGACTTCGACCACCGGGGCGAGGAGTTGGCGCAGGCGAGCGTGCGGAAGGCCCGGGCCACGATCAGCTTCAATCTCGCAAAGCTGGCGGTGGGCCAGAGGAGCCTCGACGAGTTCTACGCGAAGAAGAAGGCGGCCGAGGCTCGCGGGAACCGCCTCGAACTGAAAATCCCCCCGGTGAAGGTCGATCGGATCATCTATCACGAACTCCTGCACGTGCTTCAGCAGGGTAGTGGCGGGCCGCTCTGGTTCGTCGAGGGAATGGCCCAGCTCGCCGGCGACGACCCGAACTCGATCTACGGGTTCATGAACGACAAAAAGTCCGTTCGGAAGATCGACGCGGCGCTCGACCGGGACCGCGATGCCTACGCCCGCGGCCATCTCTTCTGGAAGTGGCTCGACTCGCGCGGCGTGGTGCAGAGGGTGTTCGAGCTCAGCGTCGTCAAGCGGATCGCGTGGAAGGACGCGCTCGTCGAGGCGACCCAGCTTTCGTGGGACGTCCTCGTCGACATGGAGCGCGAGTGGAGTCAGCAGGAGCTGGAAAAACTCCGCTGAGCTCGCCGGCGCTCACTTCTTGATGTGGACGAACTCCCCGTTGTTCTGATCGGCGATCTTCTTCAGGAAGACCGGATCGGGACTGTCGGGGGTCGCGCCGCCCGGCGGGACGTCGCCCACGCAGATCGTGTGGACGGTGACCTTGCGCAGGCGGTTCACCTTCTTGAACTCCGCGAGGATGTCCTCGGGGGCGGCGATACGGCCCGCGTTGGGGCGGCCATCGGTCATCAGGAACACCGTGTCCACGCCGTTCGTCGCGGTGGCGTAGTTGAGCTTCTTGTCGAGCGTGACGGGGGCCACCGGCATCTTGGGGTGGGGGATCTCGATCATCTTGAAGCCCATCTCGACCGCGTCCCAGATGTTCGTCCCGCCGGACGCGGAGATCTTGTCGGCCGTCTGGATCGCGTCGAGCTTGTTGAGCCACGTCGCGGGCACCAGTTCCTGCCTCCACGGCGTCGGGGTGCTTTCGTACCAGATCACGTTGAAGTGGACGACCGGGCGCAGGACGTAGATGGTGCTGATGATCTCCTTCTTGGCCACCTCCATGCGGGTGGAGCACTTCACGCCCTGCCACTTCTTCATGAGGCGGGTGCACTCGTCGCGCGCGGCCTTCTCCTGCGGAGGCTCCTTCTCGCCGCCCGTCGCTTCGGGCGGGAGCTTGTAGGGCGAGCGCTCGGGCTCGCTGCCGGGCGCCTCCATCGAGCCGGTCCGGTCGAGCAGGAAGACGAGACGGGTCGACCGGGTCTTGAGGCCGTAGAACTGGGTGGGCTCGACCATCGTGGCGCCCGGGGCGTCGGTGCCGGCCTTCTTCGCCGCCCACGCGGACTTCCAGGCGTTGGGATCGTCGGACTCCAGCTCCGATTCGAGCAGCTTCTTCAGGATCTTGATGTACTGGTCCTTGAGGCGGCCCTCGTCGGCGCGGCACTTCGCCAGGCTTTCAATGAGCGCCTCGACGACCTTCTCGTCCGCGGCCTTCTCCAGCCCCTTGAGCGCGAGCCACTTCACCTCCCACGTCCGGTTCTCGGACAGGAGGCGGAGGAAGAGGGGGGAAAGCGCGGCGTCGCCCCGTTCGGACAGGCAGTCGACGGCCGCGATCTGGATGACGGGGTTCTTGTCTTCGACGAGATCCTGCAGGTCCTTCAGGTCGCCCTTTTCGTTCATGCCCCAGATGGCGTAGGCGCGGACCCGGGGGTTCTCGTTCTTCAGCTTGGCGACCTTCATCATCTCCGCGATGACGTCCTTGTTGGTGATCTTGCGGTAGGCGCGCAGGCACCCCTCGAGGACCTCGCCGGAGATCTTCTCCTCGGTTCGGCCGTTCTGGCCTTCCTTGGCCAGCTCCGCGCGGAGCAGGGCGGAGACGAGCTGCCAGCAGAGCTTGTCGACCTTCTCGTAGGTGGCGTCGCCGAGCGCGTCGGCGGACTGCTTCCGCTCGACGGGGTCGCGGCTGGCGGAGTAGCGCTGGTAATAGGCCAGGGCCTCGGCCCATTGCCTGGCGTCCTGCTTGTCTTGAGGGAGGGCGGCGGGGGCCGGGAGGAGGCCGAGCATCGCCAGCGCAAACAGCGTGCGGCTCATGGATTGTCTCCGTTTCTGCTGGAACGACGGCTCCCGACTTCCGGTTCCCTTCCGTGCATCCATTGGACGCCGAAGGTACAACGGAAATCCGCCCCTCTTCTATCTACTATGACACCAGGAACCGGGATCTTTCGGGCAGCCTTAATACGAGGGGCTCCGTCATTCGACGGATCAATTCGCCTTCCCCCGGGTCAGCCCGTACTGCACGATCTTGGCGTCGAGCGTGGGTCGGGAGATCCCGAGCTTCGCGGCGGCGTCCGTCTTCTTCCAACCGCACTCCTCGAGGGCGCGGCTGATCACCTTGCGCTCGACCTCCTCGGCGGCCTCCCGGACGATGTCCTTCAGCGTCCCGCCCAACGGAATCCGGATCGCCGGCTTGAAGAGGTCCTGCGACTTGATCTCGTCCTTCAGGTTGTCCACCGTGATCAGCCCGTCCGACATCGCGACGGAGCGGCGGATCTCGTTGTCCAGCTCGCGCACGTTGCCGGGCCACGAGTAGTTCTGGAGGTACCAGAACGCCGGCTCGTCGACGTTCCGCTTGGGGTGCCCGCCGTCGCGCGCGACCTTTTCGAGGAAGTGCTCGACCAGGATCGGGATGTCCTCCTTGCGGTCCCGCAGCGGGGGCAGGGTGATCTTCACGACGTTGAGCCGGTAGAACAGGTCCTCCCGGAAGTGTCCGGTCTTGATGAGGTCGGCGAGGTCCTTGTTCGACGCGCTCACCATCCGGACATCGACGCGGATGACGTCCTTGCCGCCGACGCGGCGGATCTCGCCCTCCTGGATCGCGCGCAGCAGCTTCTTCTGCATGTCGAGCGACATGTCGCCGATCTCGTCCAGGAAGAGCGTGCCCCTGTGGGCGAGCTCGAAGAGGCCGGGCTTCGACGTCGTCGCGCCCGTGAAGGCGCCTTTCTCGTGGCCGAAGAGCTCGCTCTCCAGCAGGGTGTCGGGGATCGCCGAGCAGTTCTCGCTGACGAACTTGCCGGACTTGGCCCGCGTGGAGTTGAAGTGGATGGCGCGGGCCACCAGCTCCTTGCCCGTGCCGCTTTCGCCGTGGACGAAGACCGGCTCGTCGGTGTCGATGACGCGGTCGAGGAGGCGGAAGACATCCTTCATGGCGCGCGAGTTGCCGATGATGGAGCTGAAGTCGTGCTTGAGCGGGACGTCCGGCCGCTTCGAGTCGAGGTCGTTCCGGACTTTCGCGAGCTCGACGTACTGTTTCTCGACCTTCGCCTTGAGCTGGTCGTTGAGCCGTTCGATCTCGTCGCGCGAGGCCTTGAGCTCGTCCTGCCGCGCCTGGTTCTCTTCGAACAGGCGGGCGTTCTCGATGGCGATCGCGGCCTGGTCGGCGAAGCCCTGCAGAAGCGGGAGGTCGTCCTTGCTGAAGAGGCCGGTTTCGAAGCGGTTGTCGATGTACACGCAGCCCAGGCTCTGCTCGCGGACGCGGAAGGGGATGCAGAGGAGCGACCGAAGCTTGAGCTCGGTGACGCTGCCGGCGGGCGGCAGGTTGGGGTCGCTGAGCGCATCGGCCGTGATGATCGGCTTGCCGGTGCGGAGGACCTCCTCCGCGACCGAGTGGCTCATCTTGAACTCGGGCTTCCGGATCGATTCGCGGTCGAAGTTCCGGGCGACCTTGATGACGAGGCTTTCCCGCTCGCGGAGGATGAGGAACCCGCGCTCGGCGCCCGCCATTTCGATGACGGTGTCCATGATCAGCTCCAGGAGCTTCTTGAGGTTGTGCTCCGAGTTGATCAGTTTGTTGATCTCCATCATGCGATAGAGATTGTCGAGGTC
>Ga0111539_10010676_pt1 | contig 11565 bp, 10 predicted proteins | sample RhiMethybrSRZTD1_FD_79667 | JGI IMG/M metagenome (GOLD analysis project Ga0111539, IMG submission 79667) | Populus rhizosphere microbial communities from Tennessee, USA - Rhizosphere MetaG P. TD hybrid SRZTD1 (version 2) (version 2) | ecosystem: Host-associated > Plants > Roots > Rhizosphere >...
CGGCGAGCTCGCACTCAGGATCGGCTCCGCCGGCACATTGGCCGCCATCACTCGTGCGGATTTCGAGGCTTTCCTTGAAACCCTCGGCGTGCGGAGTGGCGCGGCGCGTTACCGAGCGGCATGCTCGGTCGCTAGCCGATGGGCTATGCGCAGCATCGGAGGAATTGGAGCGCAAAGGCATGAGGCGCTTTGCCGATCTGGTTGCCGCCAATCTTCGCCAACTCTTGCCTATGCTTGGCGTGGCGATCCCCGAGGCAGCACGGGAGCGGGATGCCTTCGTGGGGCGTGGTGGGGGTTGGCTGACCAGCTAGTCCAGCGTGTCGAACCGCCCCTTGCGCCAACGTTGAGAGTGGCGCATGGAGGGCAGAAGAACGAGCGACAGCCCCGCATGGCCGAACCACAACCCAACGCTTCCGCGCTCGCCGCCGGCCTCAATGGCCGCTGTCCGCGTTGCGGTCGAGGCGCGCTTTTCAGGCGAGGCCTGGTGCTGCGCGACAAGTGCGAGCCCTGCGGGCTGGACTACGCCTTCGCCGACTCCGGCGACGGCCCTGCGGTGTTCGCCATCTTCATCCTGGGTTTCCTCATCCTCGGCGGCGCTCTCCTTGTCGAGTTCAAGCTGCATCCGCCGGTGTGGGTGCACGTCGTGCTGTGGGGAATCCTCACGCCGGTGCTGGCGTTCTTCCTGCTCCGCGTCCTCAAGGCGACACTGATCGCCCTGCAGTTCAAGCACAAAGCTGAACAGGGCCGGTTCGCGCTGGACTGAGCCAACGATGTGGCGGCGCCTCAAACAAGCGGGCCTCATCTGGCCGACGGTGCTCAGCATCGCCGGCCTCGCCGTGCTGATCGGGCTCGGCACCTGGCAACTGCAGCGCAAGCACTGGAAGGACGCCCTGATCGCCAAGATCGCGGGGCGCGTCACAGCCGATCCAATTCCGCTTTCCCGCGCCGAGCAGATGTGGCGCGCCGCCGGCGACATCGAGTATCTGCACGTCACCGCCAGGGGCCGCCTGCACGAGGACAAGGAGCGCTATCTCTACGCACCCGCCAAATCGGGGCCGGGTTGGCATGTCTATGCCCCGCTCGAGAGTGCTCCGTCGCAGGTCGTGTGGGTCAATCGCGGCTTCGTTCCCGACGAGCGCAAGGACCCGGCCAGCCGGCGCCAAGGCCAGCCACCCGGCGAGGTCGAGATAACGGGCCTTATCCGCATACCGCACGGCGCCGGCCTGTTCGCGCCCGCCAACGACGTCGCCCGCAACCTCTGGTATTGGCCTGAGGTGGCGGCCATGCACGACTCGGCCTTCGCCGGCACGGGCGTCGGCACCTTGGCCTTCTGGATCGACGCCGATGCCCGGCCCGAGCCGCCGGGAGGGCTGCCCCGCGGCGGCGTCACCCGGCTCGATCTGCCCAACCGGCACCTCGAGTACGCGCTTACCTGGTACGGCCTGGCCCTGACACTGATCGGTGTTTACGGGGTTTTTGCCGCCGGCCGGCTGCGGCAACCGAGCCTCCCCTAGCTCGGCGCTTACCCTGATCTAATTCCTTGAAACGCAACGGTTCTCCCCGGGATGGTGGCGTTTACCCGCACTTTTCGCCGATGCGCCCCGTCGGCTGCCTTGTTAGCCCCCCGCTTGCGTCCTAGGGTGCCATGCAACCTCGCCCTTCAGAACGAAAGTCCATCCTTCTTGCGGTACGTCAGCACCAGAGGCGAAGCCCCGGAGCTGTCCTTCGAGGACGCGCTGCTCGCAGGTCTTGCGCGCGACGGCGGGCTCTATGTGCCGAAGACCTGGCCGCAGCTCGCACCCGACACGATTGCGGGACTAGCCGGGCACCCATTCGCAGAAGCCGCCGCGGCCGTGATCGCGCCGTTCACCGGCACCCTGGCCAGGGAGGAGCTGCTCGCGCTCACGCGCGCTTCCTATGCCGGCTTCGGCCATCCCGCCGTCACGCCACTTGTCCAGATCGACAGCAACCTGTGGGTGCTGGAACTCTTCCATGGACCCACGCTGGCCTTCAAGGACGTGGCCATGCAGCTGCTGTCGCGGCTGATGGACCGCGTGCTCGCCGCTCGTGGCGACAGGGCCACCGTTGTCTGCGCGACCTCGGGCGATACCGGCGGCGCGGCAATCGAGGCGTTTCGAGGCTCCGAGCGAGTAAATGCGATCGTGCTCTACCCCCAAGGCCGCATCTCCGACGTGCAGCGCCGGATGATGACGGTGGCGCGCGAGCCCAACGTACACGCGGTGGCCATTGAGGGGACATTCGACGACTGCCAGGCGCTGGTCAAAGCCATGTTCAACGACCTGGCCTTCCGCGACCGGGTACGGCTCGCCGGCGTCAACTCCATCAACTGGGCGCGCATCGTCGCGCAGATCGCCTATTACGTGGTGGCGGCCGTGGCTTTGGGCGCGCCGCACCGGCGGGTTTCCTTCGCGGTCCCCACGGGCAACTTCGGGGACATCTTCGCCGGCTATGCCGCGCGGGCCGCGGGGCTCTCGATCGACCGGCTGGTGATTGCCACCAACGCCAACGACATTCTTGCCCGCGTGCACCGGACGGGGGCCTACGAGGTGCGCGAGGTGGCCGCCACCTCCTCGCCCTCCATGGACATCCAGGTCTCCTCGAACTTCGAGCGCTATCTGTTCGAGGCGGCAGGCCGCGATCCGTCCTGGGTGCGTGCCAGGATGGGAGCGTTGCGCCAATCCGGCCGGTTCGAGCTCGACGGCAAGGCGCTTTCCCGCCTGCGCGAGGATTTCGATGTGGCCAGCGCCAGCGAGAGCGAGGTGGGGGAGTGCATCCGCCGCGTCAGGCGCGAGAGCGGCTATGCGCTCGACCCGCACACGGCCTGCGGCATGGTCGCGGCGGCCAAGATGCCGCACGATCCCGCGACCCCGCAGATTGTGCTCGCCACCGCCCATCCCGCGAAGTTCCCCGACGTCATGCAGGCAATGACCGGCGAGCGGCCGGCGCTGCCGCCGCGCCTTGCTTCCATCATGACGGACCACGAGCGCATCGCGGTTCTGCCCAACGATCTCAGGGCCATCGAGCGCTTCGTCGAGGAGCGGGCGCAGAGCAAGCACGGAGCCGCGGCATGACGACCGAGGTGTCACAGCTCGCCAACGGCCTGCGCGTCGTCTCCCACCACATGCCCCATGTCGAGACGGTCTCGCTCGGCGTCTGGGTCGCAGCCGGCGCGCGCCACGAGCGGGAGGCCGAGCACGGCATCTCCCATCTCCTGGAGCACATGGCCTTCAAGGGCACGGAGCGGCGCAGCGCCAGCGACATCGCCGAGGAGATCGAGGCCGTCGGCGGCGAGCTCAACGCCGCCACCAGCCTGGAGACCACCGCCTACTTCGCGCGCACCCTCAAGGCCGACATCGGCCTCGCCCTCGACATCCTGGCCGACATCCTGCAGATCCCGCGCTACGCGGAGGACGAGCTGGAGCGCGAGCGGGAGGTCATCTTGCAGGAGATCGCCGCCACCCGCGACAGCCCGGACGAGATCGCCTACGAGCTGTTGCAGGATGCCGCGTTCCCCGACCAGGCGATCGGCCGCCCCATCCTCGGCACCACCAAGAGCGTCAAGAGCTTCGGCGCCGGCGCCCTGCGCGCGTTCCTGGCAGCCAACTACGGCGCCAAGCGCATGGTGCTGTCGGCGGCCGGCAATGTCGCCCACGCCGACCTCGTGCGCCACGCTGAGGCCCAATTCGGCCGTCTCAATGGCGGTGTCGGTGGCCGATTCGAGCCGGCGCGGTATGTCGGGGGCACGCGCACGTCGGCAAAACCTTTCGAGCAGAGCCATCTCGTCATGGCCTTTGCGGCGCCCTCCTACCGGGCCCAGGAGTTCTATGTCGCCCAGGTATTTTCCGGGCTGTTCGGCGGGGGCATGTCGTCGCGGCTGTTCCAGGAGGTGCGGGAGCGTCGCGGCCTTTGCTATGCGATCTATTCGAGTTGCTGGGCGCTGGCCGACACCGGTCTTTTCGGCATCCATGCGGCGACCGGACCGGAGGCGATGGAGAAGCTGATCGATGTCGTCGGCGCCGAGCTGGTGCGCGCGGCATCCACCAAGCCGGCGGATGCCGAGTTGGCGCGCTCCAAAGCGCAGATCAAGGCCGGCCTGCTCATGGGGCTGGAAAGCTCTTCCGCCCGCGCCGAGCAGATGGCGCGCCAGCTCCTGCTATTCGATCGGCTGATGGAGCCACCCGAGCTCATCGAGCGCATCGACGGCGTGACGTCAGACGGGGTGCGGGAGCTGGCGGCGAAGCTCCTCGACGGATCCCAACCCTCGGTCGCCGTCGTCGGCGCCGGCCGCAACAGTCAAGGGTTCGCCCGCAAGGCGGTGGAGCGCGTTGCGAGGGCATGAACGGGGTGTTTAGGGGGACTTGATATGGCCTTCCTGAGATCCACATCCGCAATAGATGCCGAGGCCGAGATCCACGGCCGGGAAGTGTTCCTGCGCCACCCCGCGATGGGAGATTATTCCGCTTGGGCCGAGCTCAGAGCGGCGAGCCGGCAGCATTTGACCGCCTGGGAGCCGCAGTGGGCGCGCGATGAGCTCACCCGCTCGGCCTACCGCCGCCGCCTGCGCCAATATCAGCGCGAGCTCAGGGACGACCAGGGCTATGCGTTCCTGATCTTTCGTCGTTCGGATGCGGCCTTGGTCGGAGGCCTCAGCGTCAGCAATGTACGGCGCGGGGTCGCGCAGGCGGCTTCGATCGGCTATTGGATCGGCGCGCCCCACGTTCGTCGGGGCTACATGAGCGACGCCGCCAAGGCGCTGGTGCCCTTTGCCTTCGGGACGCTCGGTTTGCATCGGCTGGAGGCTGCATGCCTGCCGCACAACCTGCCCTCCACGCGCGTGCTGGAGAAGGTTGGCTTCAAGCGCGAAGGCATGGCGCGCCGCTACCTGAGGATCAATGGCGTTTGGCAGGATCACGATCTGTTCGCGCTGCTGCAGGACGATGCGCGAGGGTGAGGCGGCGAGGGCTTGATGCCGACGGGCGCCAGAATAGGGAGGACGGCTCGCGCGCCGATGCGCGGGGCTTGGCGCACCTTCGCGCTCGCGCTTCTCATGCTGATCGCGCTCCTCGCGCATGCACCGGCCGCCCTCGCGCTCAAGGCGATCGAGATCAATAACGACGCCGACCGTCTCGAGATCACCGCCCTGGGCGAAGCTTATGAAGCGCGCGGCGATGCCCTGCAGATCGAGACGGCTCCCGGTGCCGACGGCGTCCGCGGGCGCATGTCGGTGCGGGCGGCCACGCCCGGCACCAACCCCGCCTGGTTCGTGTTCGCGCTCACCAACACCACCGACAAGGCGGTGGAGCGCTGGCTGGTGGCGGATCGCTACGGCACCATCGGCTCCGGCGTGGTGTGGCCCGATCTCGACGCGCGGCGCGTCGATGCCGTCACGCCCTCAGTGGGCTACGTGCCCGAGCGCATCAAGAACGACCGCGCCGACGTGTTCCGCCTCACGCTCGAGCCCGGCCAAACCATCACCTTCGTGGCCGAGCTCGCTTCCGAGCGCTACGCGCGCCTCTACCTGTGGAAGGCCATCGAATATGAGCAGAAAAGCCGCGATCGCCAGCTCTTCAACGGCATCATGCTGGGCATCACCGGCCTGCTGGCCATCTTCCTGACCGCGGTTTTCGCCGCCAATCACAAGGCTATCTTCCCCACGGCGGCGATTTTCACCTGGTGCGTGCTGGCCTACCTGTGCGTGGACTTCGGCTTTTGGCACAAGCTCTTCAATGTCCGGCCCGAAGAGAACGCCCAATACCGGGCTGCCACCGAGGCCGGCATGGCGGCAACCCTCCTCATTTTCGTTTACACGTTCCTGCGCCTGGGAGCCTGGCACGGCTTCATCCGCATGCTGCTCGGGTTGTGGGTGGCGGCGCAGCTCATTCTCATTGCCGTCGCTTTCCTCGATCCGCGGCTCGCCGCCACCTTCGCGCGCCTGTCCAGCATTGCCATCGCCGGCCTCGGCGCGGCGCTGACGCTGTTCCTAGCCTTGCGCGGGCAAGACCGAGCGCTGTCGCTCGTCCCGACCTGGATGCTGCTGCTGGTTTGGTTGTTTGGCGCTGGCGTCACCTTCACAGGCAGGCTCTCAGGCGACATCGTGGTGTTCGGGCTGACGGCCGGCCTGGTGCTGATCGTCGTGCTGATCGGCTTCACGGTCACCCAATACGCCTTCCGCTCCTTCGAGCCGCTCTACGGTGCGCAGCCGGGCGAGCAGCAGCTGCGGTCGCTCGCCGTCGACGCGGCGGGTGCCGCGGTCTGGGAATGGCTCGTCCGGCGCGACGAGATCAAGGTGAGCCCCGTGGTGGAGGCCATGCTTGGTCTCAAGGCTGGCGAGCTTTCCGCCAAGGTCGACGATTTCACCAAGCACATGCATCCCGCCGATCGCGAGCGCTTCAAGCTGCTGCTGGCCTCGGTGAAGGAGCGCTCGGGCGGCGAGATGCGCATCGAGTTCCGCATGCGCCACGTCGACAACTCCTACCGCTGGTTCGAGCTGGAGGCGGCCGGCGCGCCCAGCTCCGACCGCCGCAACCTGCGCTGCGTCGGCCTCGTTCGCGAAGTCACGGACGCCAAGCGGGCGCAGGAGCGGCTGCTGCACGACGCCGTACACGACAGCCTCACCGGCATGCCCAACCGCGAGCTGTTTCTCGACCGCCTGGCAATCGCTGCCAAGCGCGCCACCCTTGAGCCGTTGGTGCGCCCGGCGCTGCTGTTCATCGACGTCGACAAATTCAAGTCGGTCAACACCGCGTTCGGACTCATCGTCGGCGACAGCCTGCTCTTGACCATCGCCCGGCGCCTCGGCCGCAATCTCGGGCCACAGGACACGCTGGGCCGCGTTGGCGGCGACCAGTTCGCGCTCCTGCTGCTCAGCCAGTCCGATGCCCGCGAGCTGGCGATGCTGGCCGAGCATGTGCGTCGCTCGCTGCGGGCGCCCATCAACATCGCCGGCCAGGAGATCGTGCTCACCGCCTCGATCGGCATCGCTCTCTACGACGGCCCCGACGAAGACCCCGCCGAGCTCCTCCGCGAAGCGGAGATCGCCATGTATCGGGCCAAGCGCCAGGGGCCCGACAGGATCGAGATCTTCAGCGCCGACATGCGCACCGACAAAGATGGCCGGCCGGCACTCGAAGCCGATCTGCGTCGCGCCATCGAGAAGAAGCAGCTGCGCCTGGCCTATCAGCCGACCTTCTATCTCCCGACCGGATCGCTAGCCGGCTTCGAAGCGCTGCTGCGCTGGGAGCATCCGAGCCTCGGCACCCTCAATCCTACGGACTTCGTGCCGGTCGCCGAGGAATCCGATCTGATCGTCAAGCTCGGCTCGTATGTGCTCGCCCGAGCCGTGCGCGAGGCGGCACGCTGGCACAAGGAGCTGCCGCGCGCCGATGCTCCCTTGTTCGTCAGCGTCAACGTCTCGAGCCGCCAGCTTTTCCGGCCGGAGTTGACCAAAGAGGTTCGCCATATCCTCGGCCGAGCCGTGATCCCGAAGGGCTCGCTGCGGCTCGAGATCAACGAGGCCCTGGTCATGGAGAACCCGGAGAAGGCCACGGCCGTGTTGCGGCAGCTTGCGGACGCTGGCGCCGGCGTGGCGCTCGACGATTTCGGCACGGGCTATTCGTCCTTGTCCTATCTCAATCAGTTCACCTTCGACACCATCAAGATCGATCGGTCGTTTCTGCATGCCAGCGGCGAGAATGGCAGCGGTTCGGTGATCTTGCGCTCCGTGGTTGCGCTTGCCCATGAGCTCGGCAAGAACGTGGTGGTCGAAGGCGTCGAGACCGAGGACGACGTGAGCCTGTTGCGCACGATAGGCTGCGAGTACGGGCAGGGCCATTTCTACGGCGAGCCGATGTCGGAGCGCGAGGTGATGGCGCTCTTGAAGGTCGCGCGCCGTGCCGAGCGGCGCTTGAGCAAGAAGAGCGGTCTTCTGCGCAAGCGGCCGAGACCGGACGAAGCACCCATCCAGGCTCCTGACCAAGCCCCTGTCGGGGCGGCCCGGCCCTTGCCCGGCACGCCCGAGTCCCCGCCGCCGCGCGCGCCGCAAGCAGCTCCCGCAACCAACGGCGCGGGCCGGCCGCCGCCGCTGCCTGCAACCCAGGGGTCGCGCGATGCAACTGTGCCGGAACCAGCTGCCACGCCACCGGAAATCGCACACGCGCCGGGGCCTCCGCCCCTGCCCATCACCCGGCCGCCAGAGGCGCCCAGCAGCGGGTTGCGCCTGAACTTGCCGCTGACGCCCTTGCGTCCAGGATCGCCGCCTGAGCCGTCGCCGGATGCGCCCGAGCCGGATGCCGCCGCACCGTCCGCAACGGGGGTGCCACCCTTGCCGTCGGCGCCCGCGCAGCGTCCGAACTCGCCCAGCGAGCCGCTGGTGCCCGCCCCACGGCCTCCGCCCCTGCCGCCGCACTCGGGCGAGCTACCGCGCAGCAAACCCTCCTCGCTGCCGCCCGCCATCGCCGAGCGTCTCGCCCAGCTGGCCGGGGGTGGCGCGCCTCGCAAGTGAATTTGCAGAGGTCCTGCAGCCGCTCAGGCGTGGCCGGCTTCGCTCACGAGGTGCGAGGGATCGATGCCGATCTTGGACAGTGCCCGCTCGTACTTCTGGTCGAGGTCGCGGTCGAACAGCAAATCGGCATCGGCCGAGCAATGCAACCAGCCGTTGGCGGCGATCTCGCTCTCGAGCTGGCCGGGCCGCCAGCCGGCATAGCCGAGCGCCAGGATCGCCCTATCGGGACCCTTGCCACCGGCGATGGCCTTCAGGATGTCGATGGTGGCAGTCAGCGACACGCCCTCGTCGATGGGCAGCGTCGAATCGGCGGCGTAGTAGTCGGCGCTGTGCAGCACGAAGCCACGCCCCGTCTCGACCGGACCGCCGACATGAACGTCCATGTCGGCAAGCTCGATCTCGATGTCGTCGGAACCGTCGGGCACGATGCTCAGCTGCTTCATGAGCTCGCTGAAGCTGATGTGCGAGGCGCGCTGATTGATGATCAGCCCCATTGCCCCTTCGGCGGAGTGCGCGCACATGTAGATGACCGAACGCGCGAAGCGCTTGTCTGTCATGATGGGCATGGCGATCAGCAGCTGCCCGTCGAGGTAGGCGTAGTTCCGGCCTTTGCGTTTCTTGGCAGTGCGCATGCCGCAAGACTACCGTGTGAATGTGGCGTCTGGAAGGGGTCGCCGGCTCACTTGGCCGGGTAACGCGCACGTCGAGGAGTAGTGAGTTGAACTTTTGCCTTTGTGGCTTAGGTTTTACCAGGTTGTGAGGACTCCATGAGCACGTCTGGGCCCGCCCTCTGCGCACTCGCCGCGATTGCGCTTTCCATCGCAACGGTCGCACACGGCCAAGGTGCCGCTCCCGCCGACGTTGCTTCGCCATGGGTGGAGCTGCACGCGGCGCGCGCACGCTTGCTCGCCGGTCCACCCGCGGCGAAAGCATCCAAGGCCTACCTGGCTGGCCTGGAGGTGTCTCTGGCCGAAGGCTGGAAGACCTACTGGCGCATGCCCGGCGACGCCGGCGTGCCGCCCCTTTTCGACTGGACGGGGTCGGCCAACGCGGCGACGATCAAGGTCCACTACCCCGCTCCGCACCGATTGCAGGAGCCCGGCGCGCAGACCATCGGCTACAGCTCCGCGGTGATCTTTCCCATCGAGGTGATCCCCGCCGACGCGAGCAAGCCTGTCGACCTGAAGCTCACCGCAGAATTCGGCATCTGTCGGGAAATTTGCGTCCCCGCCGAGGCGAAATTCTCCCTGGCTCTTTCGCCGCGCCAGCTCGAAGGGCAACCTCTGCCCGCGCTGGTCGGCGCACTGGAGCGCGTGCCGCGCCCGCAGAACGGTCGCCGCGTCGGCGATCCCGAGTTGCAGCGCGTCGCAGCGAGCCTCGACGGCAACCGGCCGCACTTGTCCATCGACGTGCGCTTCCCGAACGGGGACCGTGGTGCCGATGTGTTCGTCGAAGCGCCGGCTGGACTTTACGTGCCGCTGCCGAAACGCCTGCCGGACGGCGCCGACGGCACGCTGCGCTTCGAGGTCGACCTTTCGCGCGGCGGCAACGCCCGCGATCTCCAGGCCAAGACCCTGACCCTGACGCTTGTCAGCGATGCGGGCGCCACGGAGGCCACCTGGGCTGTGCCGTAGCCCTTGGCGATGTGCCACTATCTCTTGGCTTCGGCCCCGCAAGCGCCTAAGTTGGCGGCCCGTGGCGCGACCTGCACGCACCACATGAATTTCAACGACCAACCTGAGAAGCCCAGTCTGAAAGGACCAGCGTTATGACGATCAAGGTCGGCGACCGCCTGCCCGATACGACATTCATGACCATGGGGCCGGATGGCGCCCCCAAGCCGGCCAAGACAACCGAGGTGTTCGGCGGCAAGAGAGTGGCGCTGTTTGCGGTGCCCGGCGCCTACACGCCGACCTGCCACAAGCAGCACATGGCCGGCTTCGTGCAGAACTACGACGAGCTGAAGAGCAAGAAATTCGATGTCGTCGCCTGCACCTCTGTCAACGACATCTTCGTGCTGACCAACTGGGCCAAGGACTCCAAGGCCGACGGCAAGATCCTGATGCTGGCGGACGGCAGCGCCGAGTTCGCCAAGAAGCTCGGCCTCGAGATCGATCTGAATGCCCGGGGCCTCGGCACGCGCTCCAAGCGCTATTCCATGGTGGTGGAGGACGGGGTGGTGAAGGCGCTGAACCTGGAGGACGCGCCGCCCAACCACGACAAGTCGAGCGCCGCCAACCTGTGCAAGATGGCCTGAGGCGGCGGTGTCAGACCCTCCGGGTCTGACACCCACGCCTTGACCCCGGCCACCCGCAGCCCCACGTGCTCACATGGAGGCTCCCTCACTCCTAGTCGGAAAGGGTCGCGTATGGACACCCCGGTCGAGATCCATTTTCACGGCATCGAGAAGAGCGCGGCCGTTGAGGAGCGGGTGCGCTGGAAGGTGTCGAAGCTGGAGAAGCACTTCGGTCGCATGACCCGCTGCCGGGTGGTCCTGGAGGCGCCGCATCGAAGCCCTGCCAAGGCCAAAGTCTACCAGATCAAGATCGAGATCAGCCTGCCGCGGCAACGGCCGATCGTGGTACGCCACGAGCGCGAGGGCAGCCACGCCAGCGAGGAGCTGCTGCTGGCCCTGCGCGACGCATTCGAAGTGGCGCTGCGCAAGGTCGACGGCGTAGCCACTAAGATCACGGCGCGCAGCAAGCTCGAGCGCGGCCGCCGGCGGCCGCGGACCGCCGCGCCGGGCGCCGCAATCGAGTGAAGTCCGCCCGTCTCGTGGTCATGCGCGCGCGCCGGCCGCTGACGCCCAGTTGCAGTTCTGCTCGGCTTCTCGTATGAATGCCGCCGCTTCCCCTGATCGGCACCCGTTTGCGGATCGAGTGGGCACCCGACCGGGCGCCCTCAGGTGACGCGAAGGGCCGTCAATTCGACACGAGAACCGTCAACAAGATCCACAAATTCGCCCAGGTAGCTCAGTTGGTAGAGCACGTGACTGAAAATCACGGTGTCGGTGGTTCGATTCCGCCCCTGGGCACCACTACTTC
>Ga0111539_10010677_pt1 | contig 11565 bp, 8 predicted proteins | sample RhiMethybrSRZTD1_FD_79667 | JGI IMG/M metagenome (GOLD analysis project Ga0111539, IMG submission 79667) | Populus rhizosphere microbial communities from Tennessee, USA - Rhizosphere MetaG P. TD hybrid SRZTD1 (version 2) (version 2) | ecosystem: Host-associated > Plants > Roots > Rhizosphere >...
CGGTGACGCGGTTGATCCCGACATCGACGACGACGGCCCCCTGGCGGATGTGCTCGCCGCGCACGAACGCCGGCTGGCCGATGGCGGCGATGAGGATGTCCGCCTCGCTCGCGATCCCCGGGAGGTCGCGCGTCTTCGAGTGGCAGACGGTGACCGTGGCGTCGCGGTGGATCAGGAGCGTGGCGAGCGGCCGCCCGACGATTTCGCTCCGGCCGATGATGACGGCGTGCTGACCGGCGATGGGCAGCCCCTGCCGCTCCAGCAGCTCGATGACGCCCGCGGGCGTACAGGGGACGAGCCCTTCGAGCTTCAGCGCCAGGCGGCCGGCGTTGATCACGTGCAGGCCGTCCACGTCCTTCGCCGGGTCGATCGTCAGCAGCACCTTGATGCGATCGACGTGGCGCGGCAGCGGCAGCTGCACGAGGATGCCGTCGACGTCGGAGTCGCCGTTGAGGCGCCGCACGGCGTCGAGCACCTCGGATTCCGGGGCATCGGCGGCGATGCGGATCTCGCTCGAGCGCAGCCCCGCCTCGCGGCACGCCTCGATCTTGTTGCGGACGTAGACGTGCGAGGCCGGGTCGTCCCCGACCAGGACGGCGGCGAGCTGCGGCGCCATCCCGGTGCGCTTCTGCTCCTCCTCGACGTCGCGCTTCACCTCGGCGCGGATCTGCTGCGCCACGCTCTTGCCGTCGAGGACGCGGGCCGCCATGGAGCCCTAGGAGCCGCTCTCGGGCTGAAGGATCTGCTTGTGGAAGGTGAACGACATCGTCTGCGTCTCGCCGGCGATCTGCAGGAAGGAGAAGTGCACCTGGAATTGCCTCCACTTCGGGTTCTCGAGCGGCTTGAACGCCAGGAGGCGCGCCCGGCGTCCGCCGGCCGGGATGGTCGTGGCACTGTCGAACATGACGCGCGTCGTCCGGTCGATGACGTTCTCGAGGTCCTGGTTCCCCGCCTGCTTCGCCCCGATGTAGATGTCGGTCAGGTCCAGCGGGAAATCGCGGTCGCCGTGATCGGTCATGAGCACGACGTTCCCGGGCTGGAACTGCACCTCCCCGTCGGCGTCGTTCTGGAATCCTACGACGAAGACGATGGCCCGCTCCGGTTTCCCGGGGACCGCGGCGAACGGGTCGACGAGATTCGGATCGACCGTCTTCAGGAACTCGGCGCGGCGGGCGGCGTCGGCGTACTCGACGCTCACCGTCACCCCCTTCGCCATCGCCCGCGCGATGGTGGTGATCGGCGTCGGAGGCGAGCCCTTCGGCGGATCCTTCTTCGGTGCCGCGCCGGCGGCGATGCGGTACTTCGGCGCCGGTTTCGCGGCCAGCGCGGGATCGATCGAGTGGAGCAGCGCGACGGACACGACGAGCGCGGCCGCCGTGACCAGGGCGGTCGCCGGAGGCCGTGAGAGGGACACGCTCAGTGGTCGGTGCTCGTGATCTTCGGAGACGTCTTGATGATGAATGTCTCCTCCGACCCGTCCGGGTTCACCTTCGTGACGCGGTGCAGGAGGACCTGCTTGTTGTCCTTGGTCGCGACGATCGTGCTCACGAAGATGTCGTCGGACAGCGGCTCATCCTCGGACACCGGGACGGCCTTCGGCTTCAGGGGCTTCAGGTTCCAGTCTTGAAGTTTCATGGGGGCCTCCCGACCGACTGCGGATGATATACGGCCGGAGGGGGGGTGCGTCAAGCCGATTCTGCGACGGAAACTCCTTTGAATTGAAACAGTTGCTGCTATACTCCGTCTCTTCCGCCGGGAGGAAATCCGTCATGCCCAAAGCTGTCATCGTCGGCGCCGCGAGGACCCCGATCGGGAAGTTCCTCGGCGCCCTCAAAGGGCTCTCCGCCCCCGAGCTCGGCGCCCTCGTCGTCAAGGAGGTCGTCGGACGCGCCGGCCTCAAGCCGGCCGATGTCGAGGAGGTGATCCTCGGCAACGTGGTCACGGCCGGCGTCGGGCAGAACCCGGCGCGGCAGGCCGCCATCAAGGCCGGGCTCCCGGTCACGGTCCCGGCCCTGACGATCAACAAGGTCTGCGGCTCGGGACTGAAGGCGGTGGCGCTGGCGGCGCAGGCGATCAAGGCCGGCGACCACGAGGTCCTGGTCGCCGGCGGGATGGAGTCGATGAGCAACGCCCCCTACCTCATCCGGGGGGCGCGCGAGGGGTTCCGCCTCGGCCACGGCGAGATGGTGGATGCGATGATCCACGACGGCCTGTGGGAGGCGTACGAGAACTACCACATGGGCTGCTGCGGCGAGATCGTCGCCGAGAAGTACGGCATCACGCGGCAGGCGCAGGACGAGTACGCGCTCGGGAGCCATCGCAAGGCGATCGCCGCCGCCGGGGCGGGTCGCTTCAAGGCGGAGATCGTTCCGGTCACGCTGCCGCAGCGCAAGGGGCCGCCGATCGTCTTCGACACCGACGAGGCGCCGCGCCAGGACACCTCCATGGAGGCGCTCGCGAAGCTGAAGCCGGCCTTCAAGGAGGGAGGGACGGTGACGGCCGGGAACGCCCCCGGCGTCAACGACGGCGCCGCCGCGCTGGCGGTCGTCTCCGAGGAGCGGGCGAAAAAGGCCGGCCTCAAGCCGATCGCGGAGATCGTCGCCTACGCCTCGAGCGGCCTCGAGCCGAAGATGGTGATGATGGCGCCGCTCGAGGCGGTGCGGATGGTCTTCGCGAAGACCGGCTGGAAGGCGGACGACGTCGATCTCTTCGAGCTGAACGAGGCCTTCTCGGTGCAGTCGGTGGCGCTCGTGAAGGAGCTCGCCATCAAGCCGGAACGCGTCAACGTGAACGGCGGCGCGGTCGCGCTCGGACATCCGATCGGCGCCAGCGGCGCGCGCGTCCTGACGACGCTCCTCTACGCGCTCAAGGACCGCAAGGCGAAGAAGGGGATCGCCGCCCTGTGCCTGGGGGGCGGCAACGCCGTCGCCATGGCGATTCAGACGTTCTGACGACCGGCACGGGGCACGCCGCGATGCGCACGCTGGGGGTGGTCGGCGCCGGACAGATGGGGGGCGGGATCGCCCAGGTGGCCGCGACGGCCGGGCTCGACGTCCTGCTGCACGACCGGGACACCGCGTTCATCGAGAAGGGGCTCGCGGTCATCGCCGCGAGCCTCAGGCGGCTCGCGGACAAGGGGACGGTGCCGGCCGCCGACGTCGAGGCGATCCGCGGCCGCATCCGCCCGGCGGCCTCCCTCGATGCCTTCGCCCCCTGCGACTACGTCGTCGAGGCGGTGAACGAGAGCCTCGATCTCAAGCGCGCCATCTTCACGCGGCTCGACGGCGTCGTCCGGCCCGGCGTCACCCTGGCGAGCAACACGTCCTCGCTGTCGATCACCCGGCTCGGCGCCGTCACCAAGCGGCCGGAGCGCGTCATCGGCATGCACTTCATGAACCCGGTGCCGATCATGGCGCTCGTCGAGATCGTTCCCGGGCAGGCGACCTCCCCGGAGACGCTCGAGGAGACGCGCGCGCTGGCGCTGCGGCTCGGCAAGACGCCGGTGGTGGCGCAGGACTACCCCGGCTTCATCTCGAACCGCGTGCTCATGCCGATGATCAACGAGGCGATCTGCGCCCTCCACGAGGGGGTCGGCACGCGCGAGGACATCGACGCGGTGATGACCCTCGGGATGCGCCACCCGATGGGGCCGCTGGCGCTCGCCGACTTCATCGGCCTCGACACCTGCCTGGCGATCATGGAGGTCCTGTTCGAGGGGTTCGGCGATCCGAAGTACCGGCCGTCGCCTCTCCTGAAGCGCATGGTGGACGCCGGCTGGCTCGGAAAGAAGAGCGGCCGCGGCTTCTACGACTACGGCGGGAGATGATCCCGACCCTGCGCGAGCCGGACCCGCCCGCCGTTCCCGGCGCGGCCCCGGGCGACGCCATGCGGGCGTTCGTGGCGCGCCTGCGCGATGCCAAGGCGATCGGCGCCGACATCGTCCAGGTCACCACGCTGCCGGCCGAGCCGGCCTCCTTCGCCCCGTTCGCCACGCCGCTGCCGCCGTCCCTCGACGGCGCGCTCCGGGCCCTCGGCATCGATCGCCCCTACGCGCACCAGGCGGAGGCGATCGACCGGGTGCGGCGCGGCGAGGACGTCCTGACGGTCACGCCGACCGCGAGCGGCAAGAGCCTCGTCTACCTCGTCCCGACGTTCGAGGCGGCGCTGCTGCGCCCGGGGAGCCGGTCGCTGTACCTGTTCCCGTACAAGGCGCTGGCGCAGGACCAGCTGCAGGGGATCGAGGAGTTGTCGGACGCCGTGGCGGCGCGCGGCGGGCGCAACCGCGAGTCGGGGCACCCGATCCGCGCCGCCATCTACGACGGCGACACGGAGGACGCGCGCCGCCGGGCGATCAAGGCCGATCCGCCCGACATCCTGATCACCAACCCGGACATGCTGCACCTCGGGATCCTGCCGTACCACGAATCGTGGCGCGGCTTCTTCGAGACGCTCGATCACATCGTCCTCGACGAGCTGCACGTCTATCGCGGCATCTTCGGATCGCACCTGCACCACATCCTGAAGCGCCTGATGCGGGTGGCGGCGATCTACGGCCGCCGGCCCCGGATCATCGCGTCGTCCGCCACCGTCGCGGAGCCGGGGCGGCTCGGGGCGGCGCTCACCGGCCGCCCGCTCGCGGTCGTCGAGAAGAGCGGCGCGCCGCGCGCGGAGCGCCACCTGATGCTGCTCAATCCCGCAGGCTCCCCGTACACCGCCGCCACGGCGATCTTCGACATGGCGCTCGACGCCGGGTTCCGGACCATCGCCTTCACCAAGGCGCGCAAGATCACCGAGCTGCTGCATTCCTGGCTGCTGCAGGGGTCGCCGCGCTGGCGCGGCAGGGTGAGCTCGTACCGCTCCGGCTACCTGCCCGAGGAGCGGCGCGACATCGAGCGGCGGCTGTTCTCCGGCGAGCTGCGCGGGGTCATCTCGACGAGCGCCCTCGAGCTGGGGGTGGACATCGGCGGCCTCGACGTCTGCCTGCTCGTCGGCTACCCGGGCAGCATCGTCTCCACCTGGCAGCGGATCGGCCGCGTCGGGCGCGAGGATCGCCCGGCCCTCACCGTGCTCGTGGCGCTGCCGGACGCGCTCGACCAGTACTTCATGAGCCATCCGGCGCAGCTCCTGGCGCGCGGCTTCGAAGAGGTCGTCTTCGACCCCGACAACCCGGTGGTGGCGCGCGCCCACCTGCTGTGCGCCGGCTCCGAGCTGCCGATCGAGGCGGCGGACCGGCATTTGTACGGTGACGCCGGCTTCGAGCTGGTGCGGGCGCTCGAGCGGGAGGGGGCCCTGGCCCTCGACGCCGAGGGGGAGCGCTGGTACGGGCGCCGCCGGCGGCCCCAGCGCGACATCAACCTGCGATCGACCGGCAGCACCTACGCCATCGCCGACGAGGCGCGCGGCCGGGTCATCGGCACCATCGACGGGGTGCGGGCCTTCCACGAGACGCACGCCGGGGCGGTCTACCTGCACCACGGCCAGCAGTACCTCGTGAAGGAGCTCGACATCGACCGACGCCGGGTGATCGTCGCCCCGGCCGATCTCGAGTACTACACCCAGGTGCGCGGGGAAAAGGAGACGGCGGTGCTCGAGGTGCTGGAGGAGCGCGGCGCGGGGGCGCTCGAGGCGCGGCTCGGGCGGATCAAGGTGACGGAATGGATCACCGGCTACGAGAAGCGGCGCCTGCACGGCCGCGACCGGCTCGGCGTCTTCGAGCTCAAGATGCCGCCGCTGATCTTCGAGACGGTCGGCTTGTGGCTGGCGCTCCCCGAGGCGCTGCCGGACATGGTGCGGGAGCGCGGCGGGGATTTCATGGGGGCGATCCACGCCGCCGAGCACGCGATGATCTCCCTGTTCCCGCTGCTGGCGATCTGCGATCGCGGCGACATCGGCGGCATCTCCTACTCCTTCCACCCGGAGGTGGGGCGGCCGGCGATTTTCATCTACGACGGGCATCCGGGCGGGGTCGGCCTGTCGGCGAAGGGGTTCCGCGACCTGGAGGCCCTGATCGGCAGGACGGCCGATCTGCTCCGCGACTGCCCGTGCGACACCGGCTGTCCCTCCTGCGTGCAGTCGCCGAAGTGCGGCAACGGCAACCAGCCGCTCGACAAGGCCGGCGCCGCACTGGTCCTGGAGGCCCTGCTCGGGAAGGTGGAGATCCCGGCGCGGGCGCGCCCGCGGATCGTCGCGGCCTCGCCGCCGTCGCCGGCGGGGCCGTCGCCCGACCCGGAGCCGCCGCGGGGCGACGAGGCGGGGGCCGGGGCACCACCGCCGTCCCTGCTGTTCTTCGATCTCGAGACCCAGAAGAGCGCCGAGGAGGTCGGCGGCTGGGAGCACATCGCGGCGATGAAGGTGGCCCTCGCGGTCACCTACGACGACGCGACGGGCCGGTTCCGCACGTATAAAGAGCAGGACATCCACGAGCTGCTGGTGGATCTGCTCACCGCCGATCGGGTCGTCGGCTACAACATCGACCGGTTCGACATCGAGGTCCTGCGCGGCTACACCGGCCGGGACCTGTCGCGCATCCGCACGCGCGACATGCTCGCCGACATCTATCGCAAGCTCGGCTTCCGCCTGCGCCTGGCCGATGTCGCCGAGGCGACCCTCGGCACCGGCAAGAGCAGCGACGGCCTGCAGTCGCTGCAGTGGTGGAAGGAGGGGCGCATCGACCTCATCGAGGAGTACTGCCGCAAGGACGTCGAGGTCACCCGCAACGTCTTCCAGTTCGGCGTCACCAACGGCTACATCCTCTACCGCGACAGGGAAGGACGGTCGTTGCGCCTGCCGGTGGACTGGAAGTAGCGCCGCAACGCCGGGTGGCGATCCCCTTCGTCGTCGGTCTCGCGCTCGCCGTCGCGGCGCTCGCGCTCCTCGCGGCCCGTTCGCGGTCCCGTGCTCCCGCGCCGCCGGCGCCGGGGACGCTGGCGCTGTGCCCCGCCTCCCCGAACTGCGTGACCTCCCTCGCCGCCGCGGCGCGCCACGCGGTCGAGCCGATGCGCTTCCAGGGGGAGCCGGAGATCGCCTGGGAGCGGCTGCGCGCGCTCCTGTCCTCCTGGCCGGGAGCCCACCCCGCCAGCGAGCGTCCCGGATATCTGCGCGTCGAGTTCCGCAGCCGCTTCCTCGGCTTCGTGGACGACGCCGAGTTCCTCCTCGACGCCCCGAACCGCCGCATCGACGTCCGCTCCGCCTCCCGCGTCGGGTGGTCCGACCTCGGGGCCAACCGCCGCCGCATCGCCGCCCTCACGCGCCGGTTCACCCACCACCACTGACCGCGCGATCGTTCGCTTCCGGGACCGCTCCATTCCGGAACCGCGCACCATCGCCGGACGCGGCGCGAGGCGTCCCCGGCAGCGACGCGGGCGGGTCGTGGCACCGGCCTTGCTCCCGGCAACGCGGTCGACCGATGAAAACCCTGGCGATGGACGCGCGCTTCGGCCTCCGGATGCTGGTCCGGAGCCCGGCGGTCACCCTCATCGCGATCCTGACCCTGGCGATCGGCATCGGCGGGAACACCGTGCTGTTCTCGGTCGTGGACGGCGTGCTGCTTCGGCCGCTGCCGTACCGGGAGTCGGATCGGCTGGTGGTCCTGCGCGACGTGCAGCCGGCGGTCCCTTCCGCCCCGACGTCCTATCCCGAGTACCTGGCCTGGAGCGGAGAGAGCGGTCTCTTCGAGTCGCTGGCGGCCGCCTTCACGAGCTCGGTCACCCTCACCGGATCCGGCGAGCCGGAGAGCCTGGACGCCCTGCGCGCCAGCGCGAATCTGCTTCCGATGCTCGGCGTCGCGCCGATCCTCGGGCGCACGCACGCCGCCGCCGAGGACGATCGCAACGGCGAGCGGGTCGCGCTCATCGGTGAGGGGCTGTGGCGGCGGCGGTTCGGCGCCGACCCGGGCCTCGTCGGCCGCGCCATCACGCTCAACGACGAAGTGTGGACGGTGATCGGCGTCCTGCCGGGGTCCTTCGACTTCATCCGTGCGGTCGACTTCGTCCTGCCGCTGCGTCTGAACGTCGAGAACGCGCCGCAGGGGCTGCATTTCCTGTCCGTGGCGGGACGGCTGCCCCCGGGCCTGCCGCTCGCGCAGGCGCGGCGCGACGCCGACACCCGGGCGCCGCGTCATGCGAAGGATCTCGACTCGGGCCACGGCGTGAAGCTGTTCGGGCTCAAGGAATGGATGGTCGGCGACACGACGCGCACCCTCGTCCTCCTCGGCGCCGCGCTGGGGTCCGTGCTCCTCATCGCCTGCGCCAACGTCGCGGGGCTGCTCCTGGCGCGCGCCGCCGCCCGGCGGCAGGAGGTGGCGATCCGCCGGGCGATCGGCGCCGGGCGCGGCGATCTCATCCGGCAGTTCCTGACCGAGAGTCTGCTCCTGGCGATCGGCGGCGGGATCCTCGGATCGCTCCTGGCGGTCTGGGGGATCGATCTGGTCCGGGCGCTGCCCGGGGCCGGCATCCCGAGGCTTTCGCAGGTCCGCGTGGACGCCACGGTCCTGCTGTTCACGCTCGGCCTGTCGCTCGTGACCGGGCTGCTCTTCGGGTTCGCCCCGGCGCTCGAGAGCACCGCGGGGTCCATGCCACAGCACCTCAAGGGGGCGGCCGGGCTCGCGGCCGACACGCGCCGCGTCCAGCGGATGCGCGGCCTGCTGGTGGTCGGGCAGGTCGCGCTGTCGCTGCTGCTGCTGGTCGGGGCGGGACTCCTGACGCGCAGCCTCATCGGCGTGCTGCGGTCGGAGCGCGGGTTCGACGCGGCGCACGTCCTGACCATGAATCTGACGCTGCACGGCCGGGGGGTGGAGGAGCCGGCGGGCCAGGCGCGCTTCTTCTCGGATCTCCTCGACCGGGTGCGCGTCCTGCCGGGGGTCGAGGCGGCGGCCACCTGCGGTCACCTGCCGCTCGGGGGCAATAGCACCAACGGCGAGATCCTCATCGAGGGGCGCCCGGCGGTCGAAGGGGAGACGCCGCTCTCCGAGCTGCGGCGCGTCAGCGAGGACTACTTCAGCGCCCTCCGTGTCCCGGTGCTGCGCGGGCGCGCCTTCACGGAACGGGACGCCGAGGGGGCCCCGGCGGTGGCCATCGTCAACCAGGCGTTCGTGGATCGCTTCCTCCCGGGGCAGGAGGCGGTCGGCCGTCGCGTCGACGCGCAGTGGGAGACCCACGGCTGGCAGGAGGTCGTCGGCGTCGTCGGCAACATCAAGCACGACGCGCTGGATGCGCCGCCGCTGCCGGAGATCTACGTGCCGTTCCGCCAGGTGCCGATGGCCTCGATGATCGTGGTCGTGCGCGCGGCGGGCGACCCGACGGCGCTGTCGGGCGCGCTGCGCCAGTCCGTCTATGCCGTGCGGGCCGAGCAGCCGGTCGGCGACATGCGGACGATGGACGACGTGCTGGGCGCCTCGGTGGCGCCGCGCCGGCTGACCGCGTCCATGGTGGGAGGGTTCGCCTGGATGGCGCTCTTCCTGGCCTCCATCGGCATCTACGGACTGCTGGCGTTCTGGGTGTCGGAGCGGCGGCGCGAGATCGGCCTGCGCATGGCGCTCGGGGCGCGGCCGCGGCAGGTCCTGGGGCTCGTCGTGACGCGCGGGCTGGTGCTGACCGGCGCCGGGCTCGGGGTGGGCCTCGTCGCCTCGGCCGGGCTGACGCGGCTGCTCAAGGGGTTCCTCTACGGCGTCGGGCCGTCCGATCCCGCGACGCTCGTGGCGACGCCGCTCCTCCTCGGGGGCGTGGCGCTGCTCGCATCCTGGCTGCCGGCGCGCCGCGCCATGCGCATCGATCCGGCGGTGGCGCTGCGCACCGACTGAGCGCCGCCGCGCGGCCCCGGGCGCCGCGCCCACGCCTCCGCCCCCCACGCCCCGCGCCGTTTCCGCCTTGATCGCGCCCTGCGAGGCGTGCTACAAAAGCATCCGTCGCATCGCATCCCACATCATCACGAGCCGATCATCGATACAGGAGGTTGCTTCATGACGCGCACCGAGTTGATCGACGCCCTGGCCACCGAGACCGGGGGTGACAAGAAGGTTGCGAAGGATTTCCTCGAGGGCTTCACGCGCATCGTCGAGGGCGAGATGCGGAAGGCGGGAGAGGTCCCGCTCGCCGGCCTGGGCAAGTTCCGCGTGTCGAAGCGCGCCGCCCGCACCGGCCGCAACCCCGCCACCGGCGAGGCGATTCAGATCCCGGCGAAGACGGTCGTCAAGTTCGCCATCGCCAAGCAGCTGAAGGAACTGATCAACGCCTGATCGCCGCCTCCGCGGCGGTCACGCCATCTCCGCCAGCGTCCCGTCGTCGAGGGCGCCGGTGATCCGGATCGTCAGCAGGCGGTTGAACAGATCCCCCGCCTGCGCGTCGCCGGGATCCACCCCGCAGTCGATGAAGTTGTCGGTGAGCGCCCGCACCCGTCCGTCCGGACGGACCTCCCGCAGCAGGAGCGCGGGCAGGCGGCGCCCGACGAAGCGGCGCCGGTGGCGCAGCGACAGCGTCCGGCCGATCGACCTGAGGCGCGCGCTGCGCTCGCGGACCGCCGCCGGGGGGACCGCGCCGGGGAGCGCCGCGGCGGCGGTGCCCGGGCGGGCCGAGTACGAGAAGACATGCAGGTAGGCGAGCGGTGACGCCTCGAGGAAGCGGCAGGTCGTCTCGAACTCGGCGTCGCTCTCCCCCGGGAAGCCGACGATGACGTCGGCCCCCAGCCCCGCGTCCGGCACCGCGGCGCGCACCCGCTCGAGGGCGCGCGCGTAGTCGGCGGTGCGGTAGTTGCGGCGCATGCGGGCGAGCACCGCGTCGCAGCCGCTCTGCAGCGGCACCTGGAGGTGGCGCGCCAGGCGGCCGTCCGACGCCGCCATGAGGGACGCGATCGTGTCGGTCACCGTGCGCGGCTCGAGCGAGTTCAGCCGCAGCCGCGGGACCGTCCCCGCCACGAGCGCGCGCGCCAGGAGATCGTGGAGGCGCTGCGGCGGCCGGAGATCCGTCCCCCAGTCGCCGGTGTTCACGCCGGTGAGGACCACTTCGTTGTACCCGGCGGCGCCGAGCCGCGCCAGGCGCTCGAGCACGATCTCCGGCGGCAGGCTGCGGCTGCCGCCGCGCACCGAGGGGATGACGCAGTAGGAGCAGCGCAGGTCGCAGCCGTCCTGGATCTTGAGGAAGGCGCGCGTCCGGTCGGTCTCCGACGGATCGCACGCCTCGGTCGCGCCGAAGCGCCCCAGGTCGAGGTCCGCGGCGCCCCCGGCCGGCCCGGCCCCGGCCGCCGGCCCTTCCGGCGGCGCGGCGATCCCGAGCGCCGCCGCGGCGATCGCCTCGACGCGGCCGGCCTGGTCGCGCATGCCGACGACATGATCGACGCCGGGGATGCGGAGGAGCGCCTCGCCGTCCCGCTCCGCGTAGCAGCCGGTCACCAGGAGCACCGCCCGCGGGTGGGCGCGTCGCAGCCGCCGGGCGATCTGACGCGCCTCCTTATCGGCTCCCCCGGTCACGGTGCAGGTGTTGAGGACGAGCAGATCCGCCGCGTCCGCCTCCGTCCCGCGGCGCATCCCCAGGCGGCGCAGGCGCGCCTCGAGCGCACCCGAGTCGGCCTGGTTCA
>Ga0111539_10010678_pt1 | contig 11565 bp, 11 predicted proteins | sample RhiMethybrSRZTD1_FD_79667 | JGI IMG/M metagenome (GOLD analysis project Ga0111539, IMG submission 79667) | Populus rhizosphere microbial communities from Tennessee, USA - Rhizosphere MetaG P. TD hybrid SRZTD1 (version 2) (version 2) | ecosystem: Host-associated > Plants > Roots > Rhizosphere >...
GAGCTCGGGGTCGAGCAAGGGATCTACTACCTCGCCATGGAGCTCTGCGACGGTGTCACGCTCGCCGAGCTCTTGAAAAAGAGCGGTAAGGTCACGCCGGAAGAAGTCGCTTACATCGGGATCGAGATCTGCCGCGCGCTCGACTACGCCCACCGCAAGGCGCGCATCATCCATCGCGACGTCACGCCGCGCAACGTCGTCATCGACGAAGAGGGTGCCGTGCGGCTCATCGATTTCGGCATTGCCGCGCCCGCCTACGACGGCGCCAAAGAGGTGTTCGGATCGCCGGGGCACATGCCCCCGGAACAGCTCCGAGGAGACGAAGTGGGCCCCCCCGCGGACGTGTTCGCCGTGGCGACGCTCCTTTACGAAGCTTGGACGGGGCGCCCGCCGTTTCGCCGCCGAACAGCCGAGCAATCGCAGGATGCCCTTTCCGAGCCGGTGCCGGCGCTCTCGACCGTGGACCCCGCGCTCGCTCCGCTCGACGCGCTCGTGGCGTCGGCATTGGCGATGGATCCGGCCGATCGGCCGCAGAGCGCCGAAGAGCTTTCGCGCCCGCTTCGCCGCTTCATCGCGGAGGTCGATCTCGGAGACCTCACGCGCAAGGTCGGGGAGCGCGTACGCGACTTGCGCGCGTCGAGCGAGCCCCCCGCCGGGTCCGACCTGCCCGAGAGCTCCAGCGGTGCGACCCCCGCCGTCAACGAGACGCGCACGTTCGCTACCCGCTCGCAGGACGTTCCTACGCGCGGCGCTTCGAGCACGCCCGCCAAGCCCCTAGGCCACGACGCGGCACCGCACCTCGCCACGCGGCGAATGAACGACGACACGGGCAGCTGGTCCACCGGGAGGGCGCGCTCCGAGGCGCGCACCAGCGTGCCGCCGGCCCGCACGCGATCGTACCGAAGCATCGCCGCCATCGCGCTCGGCCTCACGGTCGTCGCCGCAGGGGCGGGGGGCGTGTGGCGCTACGGAGACCTGGGGAAACGCGTTTCGGCCGCGCCCGAAGAGCGTCTCGACACGGCGAAACCCGCCACGCTCGAAAGCGCAGTCCTTCCGGTGGCGACCGCAGACCCGATGAATCCCGAGGAACCAGCGCTTGAAAAGCCTCCCGCACCGAGCGCGGAAACCGCGATGGGCACCAAGCCGAAAACGCCGACTCCCTCGACGAACGCGCCCTCGACGAACGCGGGGACGAACGCGGCATCGGGGGCAAGCGCAGCTTCGATGACTGCGGCGTCAACGGGTGCGACCGCGAACGCGGTCGGTCACCTTCGCATCCTGGCCAACCCAATGGCCAACGTTGAAATCGACGGCAAACCCCGCGGCGCCGCACCGATCGCCGACGTCGCTCTGCCGCCGGGCACCCACTTCGTCCGCCTCGACTGCGCAGCCCTGGGTGAAGCGGTCGCCCAGAACGTACCGGTCGCAGCCGGCGAAAGCATCACCATCTCCGGCGACTTCACCGGCGCCCACGGCCGCATCCTGGTCAAGCGCTCCACCGCGGCGCCCTGACCACGTCAGCGAGCTCTCTTCTGCTCGGTGCCCTCCTCCCCGCCTCCGTTCCTCCCTGTGAATCCCCCCTCCGGCTCACCCCATATACGTCGTAGCGAGCGCCCCGATTTGCCGCAGCGCCTCGTAGAGAACGATCGAAACCGCGTTGGCCAGGTTGAGCGATCGCACGGGGCCGAGCGTCGGAATGCCGAACACCGAGGACCCGTGCTCCCGTAAGAGGTCGTCAGGGAGCCCCACGCTCTCGCGGCCGAAGAGCAGCGCGTCCCCGGGCCGAAAATCGGCCTCGAGGTAGCTCCGCTCGGCCGACGCGCTGAAGAGCCGCCAGCGCGCGTCGGGGAGCGCGTGCCGGAAGTGGGGGACGTCGAGATGCTGCCGCACATCGACCAGGTGCCAATAGTCGATGCCGGCGCGGCGCACCGATTTCTCGTCGATGCGAAACCCCAGCTGCCCCACCAGATGTAGGACAGAGCCGGTGGCGGCACAGAGCCGCGCGACGTTGCCGGTGTTGGGGGGAATCTCCGGCTCGACGAGCACCACGTGAAGCGGAGGCAACGTGAGCGGCGACCGTAGGCGAGGAGCTTGGTTTCGAGCCATGCTCCACGAAGCTTGACGCGGATCGCAGCGGGAAAGTAGCCTCGCGAATTCGGAGACTAAGCGATGCATGTCCGGCTGATCCCAATCGCAGCTTCGGTTGCATTCGCTCTTGCCTTCGGGCGTGACGCTCACGCCGACCCCATGGACCCCGCCATCGAGCGCTTCGCGCACGACGCGGTCGACCCCACCGTCCCGTGCGCCAACGCGGGCCTCTACCGGGCGGGGGCGCGCCCCTGCGCGCTCGACGAGTCGTCGTTCAAGCGGCTCATCAGCCAATACGGCTTCGCCATCGCCCCCCCAGCGATGTACCCCGCCCGCACCACCGGCTATGGCGGCTTCCAGGTCACGGTTCAGGGCGTCTTCACGAGCGTCGACAGCAACGCGGACTATTGGCAAAATGGCACGCAGGGCCCCAAAGACCCGACCACCGGGCAATACTCGGTGCGCAACAAGAGCCCCGACAGCTGGCTCCAGGTCTACGGGGTCAACGTGCGCAAAGGGTTGCCCATGGGATTCGAGCTCGGGGGCAGCATCGCCTACGTCGCGCGCACCTCCATCGTTTCCGGCGGCGCAGACGTGCGTTGGAGCCTGCTCGAGGGCTTTCGCACGGGCGCGATGGGGTACCTCCCCGACCTCGCCATCGGCGGGGGGGTCCGCACCATCACGGGGACCGCGCAGTTTCAGCTGACGGTCGCCACGGCCGACGCCGCCCTCTCGAAACCGATTCCCATCGCCGACAGCTCGGTGCTGACGCCTTATGTCGGCTACCAGTTCATGCGCATCTTCGGCGACTCCAACTCGGTCGACCTCACCCCGCGGACCGACGCGCTCGGCTACTGCAACTACACGGGGCAGAAGGTCCCCGGCGGGTTCGACGGCGACGACGCCGATCACACCAAAGGCCCTTACACCGGTCAGACCGTGTGCGCCGACGACACCGGCCGCAACGGCTCTCCCGAAGACCTCAGCAACACGCGCGTCTTTCAACCGACACGCATCAATCGTCACCGGCTCGTCGTCGGGCTCGCCTACCGCTTCGAGATGATCGTCGTGGGGGGCCAATTCAGCACCGACTTGGTCGCCCCTGCCAGCGCCAATCAGGACAAAGAAGCGGCCGCGCTCACCAACGTCCCGCGCCAGAGCTCCATTGGCGTACAGGTCGGCGCGGCGTTCTGATCAGCGCACGAACAGCGCGGTGGCCACGACGGCGACCATTACGACGACCACGCCGGGCACGCTCGTCAGCATGGCGAGGCGCATCGCGCGCCGCTTGACCCGTCGCGCTTGGTCGGGGTCGAGACGAAACGCGCCGGCCAGCGCCGCGTCGATCGATCGCGAAGGGGCCGTTATCGATGAACCGACGAGCGAGAAGCCTGCGGCAAAGCTTTCCGCGTAGGTCGCCGCCACGAAGCCGGCGGGGCTCGATCCGAAATCCCAGCCGCACGCATAAAATCCGAGCCTCAGCCCTCGCGTTCGCGAGACTTCCGGCGCTAGGACCCAGCCGTGGAGCGCGTGCGCCCCCACGAGCAGCAAGGTGAACCCGACGACGCCGACCAGCGTCGCCAAGAGCACCGCGGATCGCGTCGCGTCGTCGGAGAGGAAACGAAGGAGAAGCCCCGGAATGCCGAGCACGACCAGGGGAGCGATGAGCGCCGCCGTCGACGTCACGGCGAAGACCTCGGCGAGGACGGCGAAGCTCAGGGCCGTCGAGATGGGGCCATCGGGCAGCGTTCGGAAAAATCCTTCCGCTCCTCGGGTCGTGGCCTGCACCGTCGCGAAAAACCGACTGGGCCACGCGGAGAGCGGTCGTTCCCACGGCACGATGGCGATGACACCCGATGCACCGGCGCGCTCTTTGGCGCACCCCGCGCAGTCACCGCGGCCGCACCACGCGCAGATGACCGCCGCCGGGACGTCGACCGAATCGGCCTGCTCGTCGTCGGAATCCTGCTGGGCAGGCCGCGGTGCGCGTACACGAGACATGCGGATACAGCATGGCAGACGCGTTCACGCCGAGCCACCGCCGTTCCGTGCGGGGGCACCGCCCCCGCGCCCGCCACTCAATGCAGCGTTGGCGCGCGGCCTGCCAAGCTGCCCCGCGAAACACGAATGTCGTCAATCCTCCCACCCAAGCGAATCGATGCGACCGTGGCGATGAGACTGATCGCGGCCGTCGCGTAGAGTCCCCAACCCCAGTCGAAACGGATGGGCACGTAGCGCGCGTGGGGGGGGAGGAGCCACAGGATCGACGTCGTCAGCAGCGGAACGAAAGAGAGAAACGCCGCTGCGACGCGCGCCCCCCGCATTTGATCGATCGAACGGCGCGACATCGTCATCGGAAAAAGCACGAACCAGGCGACACCCGCCCCCCATACCCACCCGCTGCGGCGGGCCAGATCGGCTCCCGAAAGCAAGCGCGTTTCCGGCGACGTCATATCCACCCACGGCGCAAAAAAGGCCACAAAACCTAGGATCGCTCCTATCAGCAGGATACCGCGCCCACGGCGCAGCTCGAACCAAGGGAGCGTCTCGAGGTGGGGCTGGGTGGGAATCCCGAAATCGTCTTCTTCCGCTTGAGCGTCGAGGGAAAGGGACACTTTGGCGAGGTCGGTCAGGGCAAGCCCGCAAGCGGGGCACTCCTTGGCCTCCCCTCGGGCAAAGAGCTCGTGACAGAAAGGACACGCGATGAGGTCGCCCACGGCAGGTACCGTGAGAATAGCCCGCCCTCGGGGTCGGGGCCGACACTTGTCAATGTGCGAAAAAGACAATAAAGGGGGGCCGGACGCGCGATTCCCGGCTTTTTTTCCGGGCGAGCACGACGGCCCAGCCGGACAATCCGAGACGCTCATGGACAAGACCACCGAAAGCGCGCGCGCCGCCCTCCTGTCGCGCCTCGGTCTCGAGCAGGCGCCGCGCCACTTCGACGAGGCCCTGACCCACTCGAGCTACGCCAACGAGCACCGGGCCCAGCGCATTCCCGACAACCAGCGCCTCGAGTTTCTCGGCGACGCGGTGCTTGATCTCTGCGTGAGCGAGCTGCTCCTCGAGAAGCTGCACGATTCCGACGAAGGAGTGCTCTCGCGCGCTTACGGCGCTCTCGTGAACGGCGAATCGCTCGCCCGCTGGGCTCGCGAAAACGGCGTGGGGCCCGCCCTCTTGGTGGGGCGCGGCGCGGCTTCGACCGGCATCAGCGAGCGGACCAACGTGCTCGCCGACACGGTCGAGGCGCTGGTCGCTGCCATCTACCTCGACGAGGGGCTCGTGGGGGCGCGGCGCGTCGCTTCGCTCATCGTCGAGGGGGGCCTCGGCGACATCGCCGAGCTCAGCCGGCGCGACGCCAAAACCGCGCTCCAGGAGTTGGTGCAGGCAGGGGGCGCCGCTGCCCCCGCGTACCGCCTCTTGGCCGTCGAGGGGCCGGACCACGATCGCCAATTTCTCGTGGCCGTCGAGATCGCGGGCAAGAAGCTCGGCGAAGGGCGCGGACGCACCAAGAAGCTCGCCGAGCAGGCCGCGGCCGCCGCGGCGTTCGCCATCGTTTCCAAGGGCGACGCTCCCACGCCGAGCGACGAAGGCGAGTGATCCCTCAGCGAAGCCCGGCGGGGGTCGCGGACGGGGCGGGGGGCTGCGCGGGTCGTCGCTTGGCGACCCCGGGACGTTTGCGCTGAGCGACGCTCCCGTCGGCGCTGACCTCGATGAGGTCGATCAAGTCGGGGTGCTCCTCGATCTTCTGGCCGCCGCGCAGCGAATCGGTGAGCGCTTTGACGGCGTCGGCGACTTTGTGGCGCGCGAGGACCTGGCGAATGGCGCCCGATTCTTCGTCGACCGTGCGATGAACGGCGGGGGTGCTCCCGCGCCGCCAGAGGACGGCGAAGTTCTTCCCCTCTTCGACGGGCTCGGGAACGAACTCGCCGTCTTTCACCTTGCTGGCGGCCACGAAGAGCGCGGGATCGGCGCGCACGCTCGCTTCGCTCGACGACCCATCTTGAGCCAAAAAGCCGAGCGCGCCGCCGCGCATCGACGTCGCCTTGTCGAGTGAGTGCTCGCGGGCGAGATCGTTCCAACGCTGCGGCGTGCCGTTCGATTTGGCATCGGCGAGCACCGTGGCCGCTTCGCTCTTGGTCGCACAAAGGATGCGCGTCACCGCAATCCGCTCGGGCGCGTCGAAGCGCGCCCGATTTTCGGCGTAGTAAGCGGCAACCTCGGCCGGCGTGACCTCGAGGTTCTCCCGCAGCAAGTTGATGCGCGCCGTGCGCAGCGCGTGGTCGATCCGCTCGCGCGCGCGCGTCGTCTGGTCGAGCTTTTTCGCCTCCGCGCCCTGGGCGAAGAGCTCGTCGCGCACGACCACCTGCTCGAGGAAGTTGCGTTTGATCTCGGCGGGGGACGAGCCGAACGTGGCCATTTGAAATTCCGGCACCGCCGCGAGGCGCTTCACCAAGGCCCTCGCCGTCACGGTTTTCGTGCCGACTTTTGCGACGACGAGTGCGCCGCTCGTGTCCTGCTCGGCAACGACATTGGCCGGGACGGCAGCCGCGGCAGCCGCCACGAAAGCCGCCAAGAGGGCGCTCGGGCAGAGGCGCATCGAATCCCTAACCGTGCGAGACGGCTTCGCCGCTTTTGACGCGGGCCGCTTGGGCAGCGGCCGCAGCCTTGCGACGGCGCGCGCGCTGCGCATAACCCCAGCCGACGAGCAGCGAGCAAGCCAGAGGGGAGAAGGCCATCATGCTCGTGGCACCGGGGTGCGCGAGGAGCCAGTCGTACGTCCCGCGCAGGTACGGGTCGAGCGCATCGGCGTAGAGAACGCCGGCGAAGATCCCAACCGCGATGACCCCCGCGATGGCGTTGAGGACCAAGAAATAGCCCCAGCGCAAAACCCCCTTGGGATGCGACCCCGCGGGCAAAACGGTGTGGGACGTCTCCGGTTCGGCCATCGCGCGGGACTCTAGCACCACTTGGCCGGATTTCCCGCCTGTATCCGGACCTGGCTTCACTCGCCGGACGGGAGAGGGACGCATCGATCGCGACGCGGCGGGAAGCCCAGGGCCTCCAGCCGCGCTTGGCCGACGCGGATGGCCACTGGGCTTTCGTCGATGCCAACGGCACGCCGCCCCAATCGGGCGGCCACCGCGAGCGTCGTGGCGCTGCCGGCGTAAGGATCGAGGACCAGATCGCCGGCCATGGTGCACGACTGGACGACACGTTCCAGCAGGGCTTCGGGCTTTTGCGTCGGGTAGCCCGTTCGTTCTTTGGACACGGGCGCGATGATGCCGATTTCCCAGACGTCCCCGAGCGGCGCGCCGGGCGACGGAACCGACGTCGTGCTCGACCGTTCGCGCCGCCCGTCGGTCCCCACCACGGCGCGCTGTTTGCCCGAACCCCAGGTCGATTGGGTCGACGGCGCGAGCGGCTCGAAGAGCTGCACGAAACGCGGCTTTTGGCCGGGGTCGCGCACGTAGCGCAAGAGGACGTCGTGCACGCGCTGAAAGTTCGGCGTTTTGCTCGGCCATCGCCGATAGCGCCAAACGATCTCGCTAGCGTACGCGGCAACGCCGAAGACCTCGTCGCACAAGACTTTGACGTAGTGACTCGTCCGCGGGTCGACGTGGACCACCACCGAGCCGTGCGGCGCCAGGCACTCGCGCACGAGCGCCAATCGGTCGCGCAAGCTGGCAAGGTAGGTCGACAGGTCCGACCAGCGGTCGTCGAAGGCGGGCGACCGGTCGCGCAGGATCTTCCCGGTGCGGTCGCGCTGGCGCGTGATCTTCTCGTGCACGCGCCCGGTGAAGAACGGCGGGTCGAGGTACGCGAGCGTCGCCTTTTCGCGGAGCTCGGGCAAGAGCGCCACGAGGGCGGTCAGATTGTCCCCCTGAACGAGGCGCACCATTGCCGAGCCGGGCCCAACGGGGGAGAGGCGGCCGCGGGGTCGCACGGGAGGGGCGTCCTTGCCTGACCACGCCAGGCGTACCGGGCCCCGCGCCGGCTCGTTGCTGGGTCGGGGGGACTTCGCCTCAGCTACGGCCGCTCGCGCTCTCGCTTTGTTCACACCGCGATCGTGCCTCGAGCGGACGAACGAGGGCTAGTTTCCGTACTTTTCTGACCGCTCCGCCGCGGCAGCCACTGACAAGGTCGGCTTCCGGTGTTAAGCCGGCGCCATGAAGGCGCGATGGTCGAGCGGGTTCGCGTCCGGGCTCGTCGCTGTGAGCCTCATAGCGGCCTGCCAGCGCAAGCCCCCGGACCTCACGCCAGAAGGCGCCGTCCGCGAGCTGCTCGACCGCTTGGACCGCGTGGAGACCGATCCCACCGAGGCGCGCGCCGTCTACGATTTGCTCTCAGCCCAAACGAAGCAAAATCTCATCGAACGCGCGCGTCGCGCGAGCACGACCAGCGGGCGCGACGTGCCCCCGCAAGACATGCTCGCGCCAGGGCGCTTCTCGCTTCGATTCGAGCCGCGAAGAATGCATACGCGCGTCAACGACGACCGCGCCGTCGTCGACGTGACCGGAATCGACCCCGAGACGGATCGCGCCGAGGTCCCCTGCGTGCTCGAGGACGGGCGTTGGCGTATCGAGATTCCGCTTCCCCCCCTGGCTCCGGTCGAAAAGCGCCCGGAGCCTGGTTAACCGAATCAGTTCGTGAGGAAGATCCCTTCGATCTCCGTCTTGACCTGATCTTCCGTCTGCTCGCGCGCAATGGCGATTTCTTTGACGATGAGCGAGCGCGCCGTGTCGAGCATGCGGCGCTCGCCGAAGGAGAGCTGCTTGTCCGTCTTGAGCCGGTAGAGGTCGCGCAGAACCTCGGCGACGTCGAAGATCGAACCGGTCTTGATCTTGTCCATGAACCCGCGGTAGCGGCGATTCCACGTCTGATTGTCGAACGCGACCGTGCGCTCGCGGAGGATGTCGAAGATCTCGCGGATTTCGATCTCAGAGATGACGCAGCGCAAGCCGACGGCGCTGGCGTTGGTCACGGGGACCATGATTTTGCGGTCCGTATCGAGAATCCGGAGCACGTAAAAGCGCTGGCGCGAGCCGGCGATGTCCTTCTCCTCAATGCTGATGACCTCGGCCACTCCCTGCGCGGGGTAAACAGCCTTATCGCCAACCTTGAATTTTACATCCGTTCGAGCCTGCATAATCTCTCCTTCCACCCGTCAAACACCGCCTGCGCGTCTTGCCCGTTCGTTCACCCGGGTAGCCCCCGGCCGTTCCAACCTCGAGCAGGCGGTTTCCATTCCGGTTGCTCCACTGGAGCGCCCCGCAGTTCAATGAGGGCGTCACCTGCGATTTCTGGCCTATTTTTAGAGGCCAGAATGCGCCAGGCGGGCGCACTCTAGTGAACGTTGTTACTTACGTCAAGCGATTATGAGCCGCGATCGACGTTCGTGCCACCTCACCCAAGCGAATCGCGCTCCGAATACCCCGGAAGACCACGATGCGTGCCAACGCCAGCCGACCTCATCGAGCCTTCGAATAAAAAAGCAGAATCGAAGGGGCCCGCTGACGCGGGACGAGCACGCATTGTGACGCGCGCGCGCGAGATCGCCCGTTCTTTGCTGCTTTCGCTCGAAGATTTTCACGCCGGAGCTCTGGCGGACAGCAACGTCGTGCGATCGCACGCGTCATCGCGCTGCCTACTGAGCAGAAGCGCGCTGCGCCGGTGATCAGTGCTCTTTCGACATCGTGGCGAGCTCGGCGCGCGAATCAGCCAAGCTGGGCGTGTTACGCGCCGCTTTTTCCTGCGCTGGTGAGCAGGGCCTTTGCCAATTGCAAAGCGACACCCCAACGCACGCCGCGATCGGAAACGACAATCTCTTCGGCGTTGGCCCACGTCACGATGGTCTCGAGGATGACGGCGCCGACCGGGATGACGTCGGCCCGCTTTTCTTCGAGGCCCGCCAATTGCTTTCGCGCTTCGATAGGCAGCTCGCAAAATCGCCGCGCGGTTTCGACGACCTCGCGATGCGACAAGCGCACTCCATGAATCTGCGCGGGATCGTAAGGCGCCACACCGCGCGCCACCGCTGCCACCGTGGTGACAGTCCCAGCCATACCAACCAGCGGTTGCCTGGATGGAGGCCGCGTTAGGGGCAAGAGTTGGTCCAAGACGAAAGTTCGCACGGCCGCCATTTCCGCGGCGCTCGGTGGATCGGTCCGCACGTGACGTTCGAAGAGCCGAACACTACCCATATCGAGGCTTTGTCGCTCTGCGATGTGCGCCACACCGCCGTCGAGAATGCCCCGGATGATCTCGGTGCTCCCGCCGCCGATGTCGAAAGCAGTCACTTCACCTGATAGACCGAGCCCCGCGAGCCCGCCGGAAAACGCGAGGGAGGCTTCTTCGTCCCCCGAGATGACGCGCGGCGGGGTCCCCAGAATGGCGCGCGCGCTGTCGATGAAGTTGGCGCCGGGCCCGCTGGCGGCGGCCGCGTCGCGCATGGCGCTCGTGCCGACCACGTCGAGGCGGGCTACGCCGTGCTTGGCGATTTCCGTCGCGTAATCGCGCAGGCAGGCGAGGGTTCGCTCGACCGCGGCGGGATCGAGTGAACGGGCCCGGTCGACTCCCTGTCCAAGGCGCGTAATCTCGGCGCGTTCGAGCACCGGCACGAGCCCCCCCTGCTCGTTGAGCTCCGCGACGAGCAGGAGAACGGTGTTCGTGCCGATGTCGATTGCGGCTACGCGCAAGCTATTTGGTGAGGCTCTTGAGGTCGAGCATCTCCTCGACGTTCGGCATCACAACCAGCTCGACGCGGCGGTTTTTCTGCATGTTCTCGGGCGAGTCGTTGGCCGCGACGGGATCGGTGTCGCCATAGCCGGCCGCGCTCCAATGATCGATGGGGAGACCGCCGCCGCCCGCCTTTTGATCGGTGGGCGTCACGAGGAAGTTCAAAACCTCGCGCGCGCGCATCACCGAGAGGCCCCAGTTGTCTTTGTACGGGCCGCCGGCGAGCGGCTTGTTGTCGGTGTGGCCCGCAACCTGGAAGGTGCGCGCGTTGAGATCCTTGTCGTTGCGAATGACTTCCGCGACCTTGAGAAGGATGTCCTTGCCGTCCTTCTTGAGATCGACGCGCCCCGAGTCGAAGAGGACGTCGCCCGGCAGCTGGATGGTCATCTTGTTCTTGCGCACGGTGACGTTCAAACCGAGCCTCGTGAGCGAGTCGAGCTTCTGCTTGAGCGCTTCGAAGCGCTTGCGGATTTGATCGAGCTGCTCCTTGTCTTTGCGCAGTTTGTCGAGCGCCGATTTCTGCTCCGCGAGATCGGCATTCAGGTTGGAGAGATCGACACCCGCCTTCTTGAGCTGACCTTTCAGCTGATCGACTTGGGCGGACGCAGAAGCGAGGTCCGACTCCGCCTTTTGATGGGCAGCCTTTTCGGCGTTCAGCTGGTTTTGTAGCTCTTGGTTCTCTTTGAGTTTCGCCTGCCACTCCTCTTCCGAGTGACCGCACGCTGAAAGAGCCGCGAGCGC
>Ga0111539_10010680_pt1 | contig 11563 bp, 8 predicted proteins | sample RhiMethybrSRZTD1_FD_79667 | JGI IMG/M metagenome (GOLD analysis project Ga0111539, IMG submission 79667) | Populus rhizosphere microbial communities from Tennessee, USA - Rhizosphere MetaG P. TD hybrid SRZTD1 (version 2) (version 2) | ecosystem: Host-associated > Plants > Roots > Rhizosphere >...
CGCATCACGCTGGCCGGCGTCGCGCGCCTGCCCGACGACCCGGAGGGGCGCGCCCTGCTCGGCCGGCTGTCGGCCGCGAGCGGGGACGATCTGCGCCTGCTGCTGGTCCACAAGCCCGACTGGGCGCTGCAGCTTCCGCCGGGCGGCCGCATCGACCTGGTCGTCGCCGGGCACACGCACGGCGGCCAGGTCCGCCTGCCCTTCGTCGGGCCGCTGCTCACGCTGAGCCAAGTCCCCCGCGAGATGGCGGGCGGCGGGCTGTTTCTGCTCGGCGGCTCGCCGCTCTACGTGAGCCGCGGAGTGGGCTGCGAGCGCGGCGATGCGCCCCGCATCCGCTTCAACTGTCCGCCGGAAGTCTCGCTGCTCACGCTGCGGACCGCCGACGGCGCGACGGCGGGGCCCTGATCGCACCTCAGTTCGCGGAGGGCGAATGCCGATGAGCTCACGATGGACTTCGGCGACTCGAACTCGTTCGTCTTGAGCCTGCTGTTCGGCGCCGTCGGCGCCGGCTACGTCATGTACGGCAAGAAGCTGCAGAAGGGCGTGCCGATGGCTTGCGGGCTCGGCCTGATGGTCGTGCCCTACTTCGTCAGCGGCACGATCGCCCTGCTCGTGATCTGCGGCGCGCTCTGCGTCGCGCCCTTCGTCGGCCTCTGACCGGGGGCCGCCGCGGCGCGCGGCGCGGCGTTGCCTTCGGCGCCGCCCTCGGGGACGATCGGGGGATGCCCCAGCGCGATCCCCGCATCGACGAGCAGATCGAGTCCTCGCCCGCTGGCCGGCAACGCGCGCGCCCGCCGCTACTTCGCCACGCTCAGCCCCAGTGGACGCCGCGAGTACGTCGAGTGGCTGACCGAAGTCAAGTGGGCTGAAACCCGCCAGCGCCGGATGCAGACGGCCGTCGGATGGATGGCGGAGGGCAAGCCGCGTCACTGGAAATACCAGCGCCGCCCCTGAGCGGGTTCGCGGATTCTCGAACAGACTGCCGAAAGAGGCTATCAAGGCCGCGCATCCATCGCGCGCCGCAACCTCGACGCTGGAATCGGCTCCGATGAGCGGTGAAAATCAGATCCTCGAATCGTCGGCCCTCGCCGGCGTCGATGTCGGAGAACGAGAAGTGCAAGAGAGCGACGGCTCCAGACCGAACTGGACCAACATCGTGTTCATCGCGGTGGCGCACGGGATCGCGCTGCTCGCGATCATCTACCTGGTGGCCGCGCGCTGCTCGGGCTGGACCCTGGCCCTCGGCGCGGCGTGGTTCGCGCTCTCCGGCCTCTCGATCACCGGGGGCTACCACCGGCTCTTCGCGCACCGCAGCTACTCGGCCGCCGCCCCGCTGCGTGCGTTCTATCTGGCCTTCGGCGCGGCCGCCGTCCAGAACTCGGCCGTGGCCTGGGCCGGCGACCACCGCGCGCACCACTCCGACACCGACGGCGAGAGCGACCCCTACAACATCCGGCGCGGCTTCTGGTGGGCGCACCTGGGATGGGTGCTGTACCACGCGCCGGAGCGCGACGACGGCAACTCGACGCGTGACCTGCTCGCCGACCGTCTCGTGCGCTTCCAGCACCGCCACTACGTGACGATCGCGCTGCTCTTCGGCGCGCTGCTGCCCGCGGCGCTGGGCAAGCTGTGGGGCGACCCGCTCGGCGCGCTCCTCGTGGTCGGCTTCCTGCGGCTCGTGATCCAGTGGCACATGACCTTCGCGATCAACTCGGTCGCGCACTGGATCGGACGGCGTCCCTACTGCACGCGCACCTCGGCGCGCGACAGCTTCGTGACCGCGCTGCTCAGCCTGGGCGAGGGCTACCACAACTTCCATCACCGCTTCCAGGCCGACTACCGCAACGGCATGCGCTGGTACCACTTCGATCCGACGAAGTGGTTCGTGTGGTCGCTGGCCCGGGTGGGCGTGACCAGGGACCTCAGTCGCACGCCGCCGGCGGCCATCGAGCGGGCGCGCCAGCTCGCGGCCGACTCCCGGCGCCAGCGGACGTCCGCGCGGCGCTGAGGCGCTGACGGGCCGCGCTCGCCGCGCGGCCGGTCAGTCGACGCGCTCGTACTTCCCGCGGCCCAGCCGCTTGAAGCGCTTGTCCTTCGAGAGCGCGTTGGCCACGACCATCGTGAAGGTCTTGGCCGTGGTCTGGTAGCCGCTCGCCAGCACGCGGCGCGCGGCCTCGGCGGGCGTGATCGTCTGGCCCGTCTCGACCTCGATCGCGATCGCGTCGGGCAGGCTCATCGCGTTCTTGGGGCGCGGCATCGCCAGGCGCGCCGAGCGCCGGCCGCCGCCCCGCCCCCTGCGCGCCGGGCGCCGGTCCTCGTCGGCCAGCTCGAGGATGCGCGCGTCGAGCTCGGCGATCTCGGCGCGCACGGCGTCGCGCTTGGCGACCAGGGCGGTGAGCCCGCGCTGCCGGCGCTCGATCTCGCGGCGGAGCTGGTCGGTCGTGATGCCCGCCAGCCCCGGCGACGGCGCGCGCTCCATCTCGGTGCCTCCCTCGCCTTCCTCGCCGGCCCACGCGCCCCGGTCGTACGAGCGGCGCGGGTCGTTCTCGGGTGAGTTGCGCTTGAGTCCGATGGGCTTGGCCATGGCGAGTCTCGGAGGGGACGCCTAGTAGATCGATTCGCCGCGAAGCTGTCTACTCGCTGCCGCTCGCGGCGCCACGGCGCGCCGCTCAGCGCCACCACGCGGCGCCGAGGCCGGCGGCCGCGATGAGGCCGGTGGCCAGCAGGATCGGCCGCCGCAGCGCCGGCCCCGCGAGCGCGAGCACGAGGCCGCACTTGACGAAGGTGTTCGTGAGCGTGGCGAGCACGATCGCCGTCGTGGCCAGCGCCGCGTCGCCGCCGCCGCGCGCCGACTCGGCCATCGAGAGCGTGATCGCGTCGACGTCGGTCGTGCCGGCCAGCATCGCGACGACGTGCACGCTCTTGCCCGGGAAGTGGAGCTGGACCAGCTTGACCGCCAGGAGCACGGCCGCGAAGAGGGCCGCGAAGCGGGCGGCGGCCAGCAGGCTGAAGGGATTGCGCAGCGGCAGGTCCGGCGACTGGGCGGCGCTGCGCCGCGTGGCCTGCCCGCGGCGCACGGCGACCGCGGTCAGGACCAGGCCGACCAGGCCCATGAGACCGAAGGGCAGCGCCAGCGACGGGAGCAGCGCGCGGTTCACGACCGCGACCTCGACGAGCACGCGCCCGAACATGACCGTCCAGGCCACGAGGATGCCGGCCAGCAGCCGCTCGGTGACCTGTGCCCCGCGCTCGTCGCGGCAGCGGCGCGCGAAGGCCAGCGTGACCGCGGTCGACGAGACGAGGCCGCCGGTCAATCCGGTCAGCAGCGCGCCGCGCCCCGGCCCCAGCCAGCGCGTGAGCACGTAGCCCACGAGCGACAGGCTCGAGATGAGGATCACGAGCAGCCACAGTTTGCTGGGGACGAGCGCGCCCCAGGGGTCGATGGCGTGGTCGGGCAGCAGTGGCAGCACGATGAAGGTCGCGATGAGCAGCCGCAGCACGGCGTAGACGTCGTCCCAGCCGAGCTTCTCGAGCAGCCCGTGCAGCGGGTGCTTGTAGGCCAGCAGCGCGGCCGTGAGGATCGCCAGCCCGATGGCGAGCTCGCGCTGGCCGAGCGTGGTCAGGCCGCCGAGCAGGCACACCACCAGCGCCGCGACCTCGGTCGTCAGGCCCAGCCCCTCGGGCCCGCGACGCGTCGCCGCGACGTAGCCGGCCACGACGGGCAGGGCCACGATCGCGACCGCCGCGATCAGCAGCCAGGGCTGGGCGTAGGTGCGCGCGAGCCAGCCGCCGAGCGCGCCGACCTCGGCGTAGAGGATGAAGGTGCGCAGGCCCGCGGTGCCCGTCTGTCCCGGCTCCTGCTGGCGCTTCTCGCGCTCCATGCCGACGAGCGCTCCGAGCGCGAGCGCGGTGCCGAAGTCGACGACGAGCGACAGGTCGACGCCAGGCGGCACGCGGCGATTCTAGCCCCACGTCGCGGCAAATCGGGCCGGGCTTCGTTGGGACGGTGCGGTCGATCCTCAGCGGCCTGAACGAGGCCGCCTGCGGTCGACACGCACCGCCCCGCCTCGCGCGGCCTCGATTTGACGCGACGTCAGTCGCGCGGCAGCTTGCCCTCGGGATCGACGAGCCGCGCGAGCGCCACGGTCGCGCGGCGGTGGAGCTGGCGCGCCGCGTCGGCGCTCGGACAGCCGAGCTGGCGCGCCACGTCCTGCCAGCTCGCGCCGAGATAGGTGCGCAGCACGATGACGTCGCGCCAGTCCTGCGGGAGCTGCGCCACTGCGGCGTCGACCTTGTCCTTGAGCTCGGCCGCCGCGCTCAGGTCGGCGGGCCCCGGCGCGCCCTTGCGTGCGACCGCGCCCTCGTCGAGCGGCACCTCGGACGAACGATCTCGCTTGCGCGCGCCGGCCCGGCGGCGCAGGTCGATGAGCTCGTTCTCGGCGATGCGCGTGAGCCACGCGAGGATCGCGCCGCGGTCGAGCGCGCGCAGCGTGGGGATGCCGGACAGCGCCGCCGCGAAGGTCTCCTGCACGACGTCCGACGAGTCGAGCGAGCGCCGCAGCCGCGCGTCGAGCCGCACGCGCACGACGCGCCGCAGCCGCTCCTCGTAGCGCCGCAGCAGCTCGTTGAGCGCGTTCCGGTCGCCGGCCTGCGCCTCGGTGAGCAGCTCGATGGAGATGCAGGGATCGTCCGGTTTGTCCGTGCTCATGGGCTCGCGGGCCGTGACCGTTCGGGGCCGGAAGTATACTCGCGCCGGCACATGGACACGCCGAGCCCGCCGTCCTCGCTCGATCTCGTGGGGAGCCTGCTCGACGAATTCCTCGCCGGCGGGGAGGTCGGGGAAGAGGCCTTCGAGCGCTTCGTGGCCCGCCATCCCGAGCACGCCGACGCGCTGCGCGGGCTGCGCGCCGCCTGGGCCGGCGTGCTCGCGGCGCTGCCGTCCGAGCGCGACGAGGGCGAGCCGTGGGGCGGCGTCGTGCCCGAGGCGGGCACGATGCTGGGTGGCTTCCGGCTCATCCGCCTGCTCGGCGAGGGCGGCATGGGCCGGGTGTGGGAGGCCGAGCAGATCGCGCTCGGCCGCCGCGTCGCGCTCAAGCTCGTGCGGCCCGGGCTCGAGCCCGGCGGCCTGGACCGCCTGTGGCGCGAGGCGCGCGCGGCGGGGCGCATCAACCATCGCGGCATCGTGCCGGTCTTCGAGGTCGGCGAGATCGAGGGCCAGCCCTTCATCGTCGAGCAGCTCGTGGGCGACGGCACGACGCTGGCCGACCTCATCGCGCGCGGGCGCGCCGGCCGGCGGCCCGACCCGCGCGAGGTCGCCGCGCGCTTCGTCGAGATCGCCGAGGCGCTGCAGGCGGCGCACGAGGGCGGCATCGTGCACGGCGACATCAAGCCGCAGAACATCCTCATCGACCGCGACGGGCGGCCGCGGGTCTCGGACTTCGGGCTCAGCCACGTGGGCGGCGAGCGCGAGGCCGCCGACCGGCTGCGCGGCACGGCGGCCTACATGAGCCCCGAGCAGGCCTCGGGGAGCGGGCGCGTCGACGCCCGCTCGGACGTCTTCAGCCTGGGCGCGGTGCTCTACGAGGCGCTCACGCTCGAGCGCGCGCTGCCCGGCACCACGACGGCCGAGGTCCTCGAGCGGCTCCGCGCGGGCGCGGCCCCGGCGCCGCCGCGCGCGCTCAACCCGCGCGTCTCGCGCGACCTGTCGGCCGTGTGCCTGCGCGCGCTGGCCCGCGACCCGGCCGACCGCTACGGCAACCTCTCCGGATTCGCCGACGACCTCGGCCGCTTCCTGCGGCACGAGCCCGTTTCGGCCCGGCCGGTGGGAGCGCTCGCGCGCTCCGGCAAGTGGGCGCGCCGCAACCCCGGCAAGGCCGTCGCGATCGTCATGACCGCCGTGCTCGTCGCCACGCTCGGCGCGATGCTCGCGCGCGAGGCGCGCCTGCGCCGGCAGGCCGAGACCGATGCGCTCGACGCGCGGCGCAGCAGCTACGTCGCCACGCTGCGCACGGCGCAGGTGCGGCTCGAGCAGGGCCAGCCCGTCGAGGCGCGCCGCCGGCTCGACGAGTGCGCCGCGGATCTGCGCGGCTGGGAGTGGGAGCTGCTCTCGCGCGACGCCGGCTCGCTCGTGCTCGTGCTCGACGGCCACCCCGCCGGCAGCGTGCAGGTGGCGGTGTCGCCGACCGGCGACCGCATCGTGACCGCCGCCGATGACGGCCGGCTGCGCGTCTTCGATGGCCAGAGCGGCGCGCCGATCGCGTCGCTCATCGTGAACGATGCGCTCGGCAGGGCCTTGCCGCTGGGGCCCGTCGCGCTCGCGGGCGACGGCCACGCCGCGGCCTGCGGCACGAGCGACGGGCGCGTCGTGCTCGTCGATCCGCAGCGGCGCGTCGTCGCCGACGCGCTCGCCGGCGACCGCGGCGACGTCACCTCGGTGGCCATCAGCAAGGACGGCGGCCGCATCGTCTCGAGCATGGGCGGCACGCTGCGCTTCTGGGAGGGCCAGGAGCAGGCGCGCGGTGTCGTGCCCTACCTGCGCGGCGACATCACCACCGTTGCGACCTCGGCCGACGGCTCGGTCGTGGCCATGGCCAGCGGCTACGGGCATGTCAGCGTCTGGTCGGGCCTCGATGACGAGCTGCCCTACGACCTCAACGGCTACGAGCGCGGACCCTCGGTGGTGGCGATCGACGAGGCGGGCCGGCGCGTGGCGGCCGGCCTCGACTCCGGCTGGGCGCGGGTCTGGGACACGGACACCAGCGACCTCGCGCGCTGGGTGCAGCTCCTCCGCACGACCGGCATGAGCCGGGGCGGAGGGCGCGGCTGGATCGTTCCTGGCGACGAGGTCCCCCGGAGCGTCCTGCTCTTCGAGACGCAAGTGAGCAGCTCGGCAGTCGCCTGCATCGCGCTGAGCGGCGACGGCCGCAGGCTCGCGATCGCGCCGGCGGCCGAGGGGCCCGTGCAGGTCTGGGACGTCGACACCCAGCGCGAGATCGCGCGCCACGCCGGGCTGCGCGGGCGCGTGACCTCGCTCGCCGCGACGCGCACCGGCGACCGCATCGTGGCCGGCTGCGAGGACGGCGCGGCCTACGTCTGGGACCAGCGCGATCAGGAGCCGCACTCGCCGCAGCACTGGGGCTCGCCCGACTTCGTCGGCCGCGCGCTCGCGGCCAGCGCCGACGGCGCCACGGTCGCGGCCTGCGCGCCGGCCGACCGCCGGCTGCGCGTCTGGCGCGACGGCGTCGACCTGCCGCTCGCGCCCGCCGCCACGCTCGTGCACAGCCTCGCCATCGACGGCGCGGGCGACACGCTCGCCGCGGGCCTCATCGACGGCAGCCTCGCGCTGTGGTCGCTGCCCGCGCCGGCCGTCGCGCGCACGCTGCCCGTCGCCACCCAGTCGATCGAGGGCCTGGCGCTCTCCTTCGACGGCCGCACCGCCGTCGCGGCGGCGGGTCGCGACCTGCTGCGCGTCGATCTGGGCACCGGCGCCGTCGTGCGCTGGTCCGGCCACGCGGACGCGATCACGCGCGTCGTCGCCGCGGCCGACCTCGCCGCCGTGGCGACGGCCTCGACCGATGGGACCGTGCGCCTGTGGGACGGACGCTCGGGCGCCAGCCGCCTGCTCCTCGACGACGGGCCCTACGTCGACCACGTCCTCGCGCTCGACGCGACCGGCCGCTGGCTCGCCGCGCTGCCCTCGGACGGCGGCCGCCTGCACGTCTTCGCGCTGCAGCCCGAGCCCATCGAGATCGCGCGCCTCGTCATGCCGCGTGGCGGCGTGCCCTGCCTGGCCTTCGTTTCCGACCGCGCGCGGCTCGTCTCCTCGTCGACGACCTCGCCGCGCCTGACGATCTGGGACACCGAGAGCGGCGAGGAGCTCGTCGACGTGGCGGGCGAGAGCGCCGGCCTGTTCGGGCTGGAGAGCGGCGGCTCGAGCCGGCTGTTCGGCCTGGCGGGAGATGGCTCACTGCGCGTTTGGGAGTAGGGGCGGTCGCGGCAAATCGGGCCGGGCTTCGTTGGCGCGCGTCGGCCGATCCTCAGCGGCCTGAACTACCCCCACGTCGGACCACCCGTCTGGGTCGTCCTTCGTGGGGCCCCGCCTCCGGTCGACCGCCACGCGCCGCCTCGCGCGGCCTCGATTTGACGCGACCGCAGGATTCGCCGCCTCGTTGGCAAATCGGGCCGGACTTCGCGGGTGCGCGTCGGCCACAGCGTGGCCGCCTGCTCAGAACATGACCTGGTATTGCAGGCGGACCTGCTGGCTGTCCTGGTCCGAGACGGTCTCGTTGTCCGTGTCGACGAAGTCGAACATCCACTTGCCGTTGTGGCCGTCGATGTAGCGGTCGATGCCGATCGTCGTCTCCTGCTGCCGGCTCGGCGTGCCCGAGACGAAGCCTGGTGGGAGGTCGGTCTGGTCGACCATCGAGAGACGCGCGACGAGCTCCCACACCCGCGGCACGACGAAGAAGCCGGCCTGGACGGTGTAGCCGTTGTCGTCGCCATCGGCGCTGCCGGGCACGATCGTGCTGCGGTCGTAGAGCTCGGCCAGCAGCGAGAAGGGACCGGTCATCCACTGGAGCTCGAGGTCGAGCGTGTTGGCGTCCGTGCCGTTCGTGCCGGCGACGACCGTGTTGAGCAGGCGCGCGTCCTTGTTCGACATGTAGGCCACGCCGAGCGAGAGCTTGCTGCCGCCGTCGAGGGTCTGGAACGAGGGGAAGTCGTACTTCATCTCGCCCAGCGGGTACCACACGGCGCGGGCGCCGTAGCGCAGGCCGTCGCCGACGTCGAGCGCGCTGCTGTCGGCCGAGTTGGGCTCGTTCTGGCCGTCGCCGTTGCTGGCCGCGAGCTCGTACTCGAGCACGCCATCGAGGGCCTTGCCCTGCCAGCTCGCCCCGGGCTCGCGCGCCGGCGCGAAGGTGCGGTTGGCGAGCGACTTGTCCACGAGGTCCTCGGACGAGTCGGAGATGAGCTCCTCGCGGCCGAACGGGAACTTGTACTGGCCGAAGCGCACGCTCCCGCTGTCGGTGACGCCATAGTCGACGTAGGCGTCCTTCACGATGGCGTCCTGCTGCTCGGAGGGCTCGGTCGTGTCGACGTCGGTGTCGAGGCCGGTCTTCGTGCTCGCGTCGATCTCGAGCTTGTACTTGATGTTCGGCGCCCCCGAGATGCCCGACATGATCAGCCGCGCCCGCGGCACGCTGAAGTTGTTGCCGCTCTGGCCGTCGGCCTCGGCGTTCGTGTTCGTGAAGCGGGCCTGGATGAAGCCGCGCAGCTCGGCCGACCACTTGCCGTCGGGCGACTTGAAGGCCAGCTTGCCGGGCTGGCCGCCCTGGACCTGCACGTCCGGCGCGTTCAGCCGCGCGAGACGGCCCTCGATGAGGGCGATCTCGTTGGCATCGGCGTCTCGCTTGGCCTTCGCCATCGCCAGCAGCTCCTCGTACTGCGCCTGGTCGATGATGCCGCGCTCGAGCAGCACGTCGAGGATCGCCTCGTCGACGCTGTTTCCGTCGTCCTGCTGCGCGCGCGTTGCCGGCGAGGCGGCGAAGAGCAGGGCGAGCGGGAAGACGAGCAGCGACAGCAGCAGGCGTGGCGTCAAGGCATCGGACTCCCGGGGCCAGGCGTGGACCGGCCGCGGTTGTAACCGACGTCCGGGGTCGCCCGCACGGGCCCGCGCTGCCGGCCGGCTATTTCCCCAGCCGGTAGGCGTTCGCGGACGCGACGTAGGCGCGCCGCGGAATCTTGTCCTCGCGCGCGCCGGCCAGCACCTGGGTCACGTCGCGGAAGGCCTCGTCGAGGTAGTAGCTGTGCTCGACGAGCCCGCCCACGATCTCCGAGCAGTCGAGGTTGACCACGCCGCTCGGCACGTCCATCGGGTGCTTGGGCCCGCCCTCGCCCAGCCGGTCGGGGTTGCCCTTGGTCTTGTCGGAGATCACGAGCGCCTCGTCGCCGCGGTTGAAGTAGACGTTGATGCGCCGGGCCAGCTCGGTCAGCCGGCCGAACTTGTTCTCCGACTCGAAGGCGTCGTCGTCGACGTCGGGCGAGGCCAGCACGATCTCGGCGAAGATGCGCGGCAGCTTGCCGGGCGTGTTCTTGCGCAGGTGCCAGAGCGTGTTCTCGAGCACGAAGTTGCCCATGCTGTGGCACAGCAGGTGGATCGCGCAGCCGCAGTACGCGTCGCGCGGCAGCCCGACCAGGAAGTCGTGCAGCTTCTGGAAGGCGCGCGAGAAGGCCAGCCCCGACGCCGCCGCGTCGTCGCGGTCCTTCTTGTAGGAGATGAAGGGCGTGGACTTGCCGTCCGAGGGCCAGGTGAAGAGCACGACGATGATGTCCAGCCCGGCCTTGTCCAGCTTGTGCTGCAGCGCGGCGGCGCTGCCGGCGCCCTCGTCGAAGCTCACGTTGAAGCCGTGGATGTAGACGAGCACGTCGGCGCCCTGGTCCATGCGCGGCTTGAGCCTGGAGAAGAGCGTGCCCGAGCCGAGCAGCGGCGGGGACGCCGCCAGGTTCTCGGGGTAGATCGTGACCTGCCCGAAGCCGTCGTCGAAGCGCGCCGAGAGCTTGTCGGCCAGGTCCGTGCCCGCGCCGGGCAGCGCGCCCTTGCCCGAGTCGATCGTGATCTCGCCGAAGCGCAGCTCGTGCGGGTGCACGGGGTTGAAGCGCGGGCCGAAGCGCGAGACCGGCGTCCCCTCGGGGTTGCGGTTCGTGGCGAAATGCACCGTGATCTGCATGGCAGCTCTCCCTGTTTCTGCCTCTCGTGCGCTCTTCCGCGGGCGTCCCGCCCCGGACGCGCACGCCATCGTGCCACGCGCGCGCAGCGCGGTGAACGGAAACCTCAGGGCGTCGTGCCGCGGATCGCGTTGCTCGCGCACGGGCCGCTGGCCGGCGACAGCCAGGCCTGCATCCAGAGCTTGGCGCCCGACGGCACGCCGCCCGGCCACGTGGCGAACAGCTGCAGCGTGCCGGCGGCGTTCGTCGCCAGTCCCGCGAGGATCAAGTCGGGGTGCGGCACGAGCACGCCGCCCTTGAAGGGCGCACCGAGGACGGAGAAGCCGACGACGAGGCTGACGGGCGCGGACGCCGGCGCGCGGCACAGCGTCAGCGACAGCGCGCTGCCCGGCTGCAGCGTGCCTTCGGCGCCGAGCACCGGCTCGCCGCCGGGCGCGGCCAGCCCGCCGCCGACGTTGCTCCACGCGACGGGCGTCGAGTGCACGAGGCGGAAACTGTCCACGACTTGCCCGGCGTCGTCGAGCAGCGTCTCGTCGAGCTGGCTGCCGTCGATGTCGAGCACGACCGAGCCGAGCACGACCGCCGTGATCGGGAGAGCGGGGTGGTCGAGCGGGCCGCCCGCCGACTTGGCCGCGCAGCCGGCCACGACGTAGACCGCGCCCTCGTGCGGCCCGGCCGGCTTGACGTAGGCGCCGTCGCCGGCGGGCTGTCCGTCGCCGCCCTGCACGAGGTTCGCGGCCGAGAAGCTGGTCGAGAGGCCGTAGTGCCCGTCGATGAGCGCGCTGCGCTCGTAGGCGTGGCTGTGCCCGCAGAGCACGAGGTCCACGCCCGCGGCCTCGAG
>Ga0111539_10010681_pt1 | contig 11563 bp, 5 predicted proteins | sample RhiMethybrSRZTD1_FD_79667 | JGI IMG/M metagenome (GOLD analysis project Ga0111539, IMG submission 79667) | Populus rhizosphere microbial communities from Tennessee, USA - Rhizosphere MetaG P. TD hybrid SRZTD1 (version 2) (version 2) | ecosystem: Host-associated > Plants > Roots > Rhizosphere >...
GCAGAGTTTGTGCCCGGCATTCCCACGGTAGCGACAGACGCACTAAAAGTCTTTCCTGCATCGAGTATACTTTCCCGTACTTTTGAGACAGGCGGGTTTGGATTTCTAATATCGATTTCGATCACATCTGTAGCAGTGTACGATCCTGAAGATGCTGTTACCTCGATCTTGCCTGTTCCGATTCCACTTTTTACAACAAGGTCGAAGTCGACGGTCATATCAGCGCCAGTCATGGTAACAGTCTGCGTAGTTGTTGCCGTCTGAAGTAATCCCGATGACTTTACATCCACTTTTACATTCTTGATGTTCTTCTCCATGGTGAACAGCGTTACCGGGAGCTTTAATTTTTCTTCCGGGCCAAGTACACGTGGAAGAGTGGCAAGTACCATTAACGGTTTCCGAACGGGAGTTGCTTTTTCAGCTTTGCCATATGCGCCCTCATATCCTGCAACTATCATGGTTTTCACAGAACCGATATACTGGGGCATGATAAAGCGGTGTTCGGCAGTCCCGCCATCAAGAGTGAACGGTCCCAGGAATTTTACGACAGGCTTGAATCTGTTTGCTTTCGCATCGTCTTCTTTGCTTGCCGCGAGTTCTGAATCACCTCCGATTGCCAGCAGACGTTCGATCCGTGAGCCATACGCCCCGATAACGGCGTCATATAAATCCCAAGTCTTGACACCCAATGCTTCGCGAGCATAAAAACGGTTCCAGGGATCAGGCGTTTTGAAGCGGGTCAGGTCAAGGAGACCTTCATCAACAAGGGCGACCGTGTAGGTCATGTTCCGTTTTGATTTTTCGGAGACCTTAATCACCACTTCTTTCCCTGGCTCGAGCACATCGGCCATTGAAATCATAGGCTCAAGATGTGTTTCGGGATCTTCCACTTTTAACGGTATCACTCCATACAAGCGTGTAGGTAGATCGTTCACGGTTTGCGCATGAGGCTGAATAAGGGTAATGTTCACAAAAACGTTTGGTGTCATCTCCCTGGTGATATCGAAAGAAAAAGGAGTATCCCCTTTTTTAGTTTCAACCCAGTATGTCTGGATCACGCGGCTTCCGCTTTCAATGCTTACGAGTGCCCGGCCAATATCGCTACCAGGAATATTGATGGTTGCCTTTTCGCCTATCGAATACGTTGGCTTGTCTGAGTTAAAGGACAACATTGTTGCGCCCTGGTTGGCATTTCTTGAACGACCTGCCCATCCTGGCCAGTCTATGTACACGATCTTGCCCGTGGAATGCCCCGATACCGGATCGTAGGCTTTAACAAAATACCGACCCCATTCCGGATACTTAATTTTGAATTTCCAGCTGCCTTTTCCGTTTACCGTGCTTGCATTTCCCTTAGCCACCAGGCGGGAATTGGACGCCGACATAAAGTTCGCGTCCTCTCCCTGACTATCCCACCACCAACGCCACTCTACTTCATAAATAGACATCTCGATGTTGTTTCGTGACACAGGATTTCCGTTGGCATCAACCGTGACGATATCCACAGTATGTGTAGTATCGGTAAGCAGCATACCCCTCGCCTTATCGCCTGGAGGCAGCCGGATCCCAGTGAAGGATTCGTAAGGGTAATATGGAATTGAAAAACGATCGATGCTGAAGTTCCCGCTTTCTTCAAAGGCCTTTCCTCTGAAAACCGCATTTAACATTCCCGGGGAATCACCGGCTGTTTCAAGCGTAGCATTTACGGTAGCATGCCCGTTATCGTCGGTGAATCCTTCAAATACCGTAGTTGCTTCACTGCTGAATTCGCGGGATGGATCATCAAAAGTAAAATCCGCATAACGTTGAAACTTAGTTTCTGCTTTCGTCAGAAGCACTTCGAACGTGGCTTTGAGATTTCTGCCGGGAGCGCCATGCAACCAGTTCACCTGAAGGTCACCTGAAATATTATTGTTTCCGGCGGTAAGTTTGTCTACTCCAAAATCAAGATTGATCTTTAGCCGGTTGGGTTTTACGGTTTCGATCTTCACTAGCTGTGAAAAATTGGTACCTCCTACTTTTACCCGTGCTGTCCAATTGCCGGTTGGAGCGTCCGGTGATGTCCGGGTGGCAAACGTGTAAAAGCCATGCTCTCCGCTAGAGCGGACGATCCGGTTGGTGATCTGGCCTTGTGGATTTTGAAGCTCGAATACTACCGGATGTGAAGCCGGTAAGAGCTTAAGCTTGTCCTCCAGGATAAACGTTAGAAACAATGAATCACCCGGGCGCCACACGCCGCGCTCTCCATATAATAATCCCTTCAGTCCTTTAGAAACACTCTCACCCTGGACATCGAAGTTGCTGATGGAAAGAGACTCCCCGTCAGCAAGTTTCAGATAACCACGTTGTGATCCGGTTTTAGCTAACAAGAGAAACGGAGTCTCCTTTGTGGCAATTACCGCTTTGCCATCCGTTCCCGAAGAACTTGTTCCAATAAGCTGCTGCTGATAGTCGTACAACTCAAGGATAACGCCGGAAGCCGGCTGGGTGCTTTTCAGGTCATTTACAAATATTACGGTGTTGCCATCGCCGCCCCGCTTTGCCAACAATCCAAGGTCGGAGGCAAGAATATTCTTCTTGATCGTCCGGTTACTGGTGTAATAAGATGAATGGCATGGATTGTCGCGTTGCTCCCAATCGTAGTCTTCTCCATAATAGTAGTCTTCGTACGAATCCCAATTGCTGAATTCGTCCTCGCCTTGTTGGTCCCAATCTTCAGGACCAACAAAGGTCATCTCGTTGGCAGTTCCAGTTTCTTCCCCTCCCTCACACACGTAGGCGAGATAGGATCGCTTAAAGCCGATGCGCACTTGATAAATAGCGCCGGGTTCGGTCTGTAGCATTTTTGAAAGGTCCAGCGTAAACCTGTTCCACTTACCAAGGTCGGTTACACCCGCGTTGTCAAGCGAGACAGCCTTCTTAAGAACGGGTTTTCCAACTCTTCTTAACTCGGCGCCACCGTCGAACTCGTTCACCTGGAAGAATTGGATCACATTCTTCTCAAAGATCTTTATGATCTCTACATCAACAGTCTTCAAGTTTACAGCTTCAAAAGGAAGCACAAGACCGTCGGTGCTAGGCAGGATCGAACCCTTTCCCGTAAACCTTACTGCAGGATTGAGCTGTTCAAAGGCTACTTCCATCGAACTGCCATCCTTCATTTTATAGTCCAGGATATTACGGACACCAGCCTCCAGCCTCAACGTTTTCGAACCAACCTGACGGACAGGTGGATATACTCTTATCTCATTGTCTTTGATTTCAAAATCCAGTGTACCCACATCACTGAGGGAAATGAGTCCCTGTAGATTTTGCTTTTCGTTCAACGGATCTGAAAACTGGATAACCACGTGTTGACTTGACCCCTGCTCGACCCTGAAGTTTGTAACCTTGAAGTCTCCGAGGGCTGGTATCGGTACATCAAGATCCTGAGTCTGGGCTATCCCGATGCTTTTGCCATCTACTGCAAGCTTTACGATGCTTGCCTTGTCCTGTCTAGCGACGTCTTCAACCGTAAATGTATGCTGTCGTCCCTCATCTACGTGTGTCCAATTGACTTTGAGGGCCGTGCCTTCCTGTTGCGCCTGCATCATCTTTTCCACTTCACTTTGATCAGCATAGTCAGCCGTCAAAAGAACGCCTTCTATTTTCTGACGTTTCAATTCGGTCTTTACATAGGGCAGGACATTTCCTATTGACATTTCGAAGTTCTGAGGAATAACCTGGAACGAATATTCAAAAGCTTCGAGCTCTTTTGGAACGTCCAGAAGTCGCGCAAGCGCGAAGCTAACCTCATACATTTGGCCGGATAACAGGCGGCTTGCAGGCTTAAATTCTATGGTGCGTCGGTCGAGCCACACAGTTTTTCCGCTTACCGAAGGACTAAAAGAAAACAACTTCACATTTGTCTCCTGGCCGACGGCCGTAGAATCGATAGCATCCTGCGACAGGATGATGCGAATTGCGGAACCTGAACTGACTACTCCTGACGTAAATGATGATATGTATTCACCAAACGCCGGGTTGACATATGTTACTGCGGGCTTAGTTCCTTTGCTACTAGTAACATAGAAGATTCCGAGCGCGACAATAAAGATTGCCACCGCGCCGATGGCGATTTTTTTCCAAGGGAGACTTTGCATAGGAAGGGGATTGGATTTTTCTAACGGAAAAGATCGAAAAAAATTATTGTTTGATTCCGATTGAATAATTAAAAATAAAGTCGGTGGGAAAACTTAGTGGGATGTACATCACAAACAAGTCATTGCCTATCTGAAGCTTTCCGGGAGAGGCTGGGGCTTCTTGCAAAAATTTTAATAGTGCGGATAGTACTCTTAGAAAGATTAGTAAACTATAAATACATTTCCCGCGGATATTCGCAGATTGAGCCCACGCTGATTTCGCTAAGAGATCCTGCGTGGATCCGCGGGTATTCAATCGGCGTGAATCTGCGGGGGAATGCATTTCAACCTTCAGTCACCTGATTGCAATAAAAAAGCCTCTCACCCAGTAAGAGGCTTCTTGCTTTAATCGTGCTAACGGGTTGTTTATCAAGATTTCAAAACCACCGTTGTTCACGAGATGAGTATCCGAAATGAACATCCGTATGATAATACGAATGATTACGAAATTATAACCTATTTGGAGCCCGAGGTATTATCATCCTCATGAAGCAAATATGGCTAGTGAACCTTGATATATTTAAAGATAACGATGAAGACCTGTCAAAGACAATAGCCAAAATCAAAACCCCTGAAAACAGGGGGTGGCGATTTTATCATCGTTTGCTATCAAATTTAATGACTCGTTATACCTTGACGCTCTTTTACGTAGAGTTGATGTTGCAACAAGCTATTAACGCCGCTATGAGTCAGCACTACTTCTGATTGTGATGGAATTGTAAATTAAGCAACGGGGGGTTTGCGTTGCCTGACGTTTTCAGAATATCTTTGATACTAACTTGAAGTAAAATAGTGTGAAGAAGCATATTACAGTACTTGTAGCAGACGACCATCTGTTTATGCGCGAGAGCTTACGCGCAATGTTGGAAAAGAACCCAGTCGTTAAAAAGATCATTGAAGTTGAAAACGGGCGGCAAGCGATAGAAGTTCTTGGAACTGACGCAATAGATGTTGCATTGATGGACGTTCGTATGCCTGTTACCGATGGTTTCGAAGTAATAGAATACGTACATAAGCATAAAATTCCGACGAGGATCATTGCCCTGACGGCTTTTGATGAGGAAGCCATGATCTTTAACCTGATGCGCGCAGGCGTTCCCGGCATACTTTTCAAAAAGACAACTCATCAGCAAGAGATATACACTGCCATCAACACCGTAATGGAAGGGAAGCATTACTACCATGAAAAAGTAAATATTGTTCTTCATTCCAAGCCTGACGGTGTACAACATCCCCCACGCATCAAACTTTCGGCAAGGGAATTTGAAGTGATCGTTCTACTGTGTCAGGGGCTGAGCACAAAAGACATAGCGGAAAAACTTTTCTTAAGTGAACACACGATCGAAGGGTACCGGAAGGAGATCATTAAGAAGACCAACACAAAAAATACGAACGAACTGATTCATTATGCCTTAATGAACGGCATAGTTACTTCTTAAACGGATACGACACTACAAACAAGGTGCCCTTATCAACTGGTTCGGTAGTGATCGTTGCACCTATGAGTTGGGCCCTTTTCCGGATACCCGGTAAACCTCTCCCACCTCTTCGGCTCTTTTCGCTCTTGTCTGCGGCAGCTTTCTCTCTCCCAACGCCATCATCCTTGACTTCGACCTTTAATAGCGACTCCAACCAATACATCTTCAACGTGATATTCCATGCCAATGAGTGCCTCATCGCATTATTGACAATCTCCTGCACTATGCGGAAGAGCAGTATTTCAACAGGATCCGGTAAACGTCGTACCGTACCCATTTCAAGAAATTCAATATGAAATGATCGCAGATCCTTGAGTTGGTCGCACATTTTCCACAATGCATACGAGAGACCTTTCTCGTTCAGTGCTTCCGGGGCAAGGTTCCAGATAATGTTTTGAACGCGATTAAGGAGATCATTCAAATCGTGATCAATTCTGAGCAAAAGGCTTTTGTTTCTTCCGGATAACGAAGGCTCCAGTCGCAGGTTGCCAAGCGCAAGTCTTGTTCCAGCCAAGAGTTGGGCCAGGTCATCGTGGAGGTCCTGACCGATCCGTGCACGCTCTTCTTCCACCAGTGCCTGCTGATCCTTAAGAACTTGTCTCAGTTCATCATTTTCCTTGACGAGGCTCTCCTCCCGAAGCTGTTTTCGGGTTGCCTGGCTAAAATACATTGCCGTCAACACACCGAGGAATGTGATCATACACACGATCAGGAAGATCTCGTAAGCCATCGTCTCAACAATTAAAATAGATTACAACGCCAAACCTCACTGTGTATTGTTATTCCCAAGGAAAAGGACAGCGTTGTCTTTAGTAGCAATGTCAAATGAAATTTAATACTATAAAAGGGCAGGCACAAAAAGTCTTTATTACTTTTGTTTGCAACAAATAAATTGGATGAATGGAGGATTTTCTTTCCAGAACTTACTTAAACAACACTATTCAGGACTACCTAATCGCAGCGACAGGGATTATTGTTGGTATAATTCTCATTCCGCTATTCAGGAGGGTGCTGATACGACCATTTAAACTTCTCGCAGGAAGAACGGAAACAAAGATCGACGATTACATCATTGATAGTTTCCAAAACTTCGGTCTGCCTATACTCAATATTATGATCGTTTTCTTCGGGCTGAACTACCTCACCCTATCGGAGAAGGCGTCTAAATATATTTATGGAGCCTTTGTGGTTATCATCACGTACTATATAGTGCGACTGATTTCGTCCACGGTACTCCTAGTGCTACAATCCTACGTTGGCAAACATGAAGATGGAGACGAAAAAATAAAACAACTGGGCGGCATCATGCTGCTCATGAACGTTTTCATCTGGGCAATCGGTATTATTTCCATATTCTCAAACCTTGGTTATGATGTAACAACGATTATTGCTGGACTTGGCATAGGAGGTATCGCAATTGCCCTTGCCGCGCAGAATATCCTCGGAGATCTTTTTAATTACTTCGTGATCTTTTTTGACAGACCGTTCGAAATCGGTGATTTCATCGTTATTGATGATAAAAAAGGAAACGTCGAACATATTGGGATAAAGACGACACGTCTTAAGAGCCTTACCGGGGAACAGCTGATAATATCGAATAGTGATCTCACAAAATCACGAATCCACAATTTTAAGAGAATGTATGAACGTCGCATAGTGTTCACGCTTGGTGTTGCGTATGAGACGCCGTTGGAGCAATTGAAGGAAATCCCTGAAATCATCAAATCCATTGTTACAGCAACTAAAGACACTACTTTAGACAGAGTTCATTTTCTTACTTACGGCGACTATAGCTTGAAATTTGAAGTGGTCTATTTCGTTGATTCATCAGACTACAACCGTTATGCAGATATCCAGCAGGAGATCAACTTCAGGATCTTTGAGGCATTCCAGAAGAAAAACATAAAATTTGCATACCCCTCGCAGACCATCTTTATGGCGCCGAGCAATCCACCTGAAACAAAACATGAGGAAAAAAATATTGAACACGGAACAAGGAATCATGAATATTGAGTATGCTTTGTTTTCAAGTCATTCGTCATTCCTTGTTCCTTGCTCTTTGTTCCATATTGCATTGTAGTTGAGAATTGCCGAAAGAATATCGATCAAGGAAACAAGAAATCATGAATACTGAGAATGCCTTGTTTTCAACTCATTCGTCATTGCTATCAGAAACATGGAAAAGTATTTAATAGTTTTCGCTGCCATGCTTATTCAAAATTCTTTTAAAGGAACACAACTCGGTAATCCCCGGGTAAAAACCGCATACACTGAAAAAGAAATCACTGTAAAAGAATATTTCTCGGCGAAAAAGCTGAATTACGAGGGATTTCATCTATTCCTCCGTGCTTTCAAAAAAGAACAAAAGCTTGAAGTTTGGGTGCGCGAAACGGGTAGGGATGAATACTCTCTGCTGCATGCGTACGATTTCTGTGCTGTATCTGGTACGTTAGGGCCAAAGAGAAAGGAAGGAGATTATCAAATCCCCGAAGGCATCTATTCAATTAACCACTTCAATCCGTTAAGCAAGTTTTATCTATCCCTCGGCATCAATTATCCCAATGCATCAGACAAGATACTGAGCGATCCAATATCACCTGGCGGAGACATCTACATCCACGGCAACTGTGTAACCATAGGATGTATTCCATTAACCGACGATAAGATCAAAGAGCTTTACATTATGGCAGTGGAGGCAAAAAATAATGGACAGGATAAAATTCCAGTTCACGTTTTTCCGGCAAAATTATCTGATGCAGAATTGAATTCGCTTAAAGCGACCTTTCCTGCAAAGTCCATCGTATTTTGGAAAAACCTCAAATTGATATATGACGACTTTGAAAAGTCAAAGAAATTAATGCCGGTTCGTGTGAACGCAAAAGGTGAGTACGAACTGTGATCCGTTATCAGTGAGTCGTGAGTGAGATTGTGCGACTGGCACGTACGTGCCCAGATTTTTTAAGCGCCCGCCCGAACGATCTGAGTTCAATCATTTAAAATGGTGATCATCGTTCGGATCGGGCGGGCAGAGGGCACAGAGGAATTCACGCAGAGTCACAGAGAATCTTCATTCCTCCCACCTTCGCACTGAGGCAGTGCTTGCGCCACCGCTATAGCCCCGATAATTATCGGGGCGCACGCGGTCGGCGGGCGAAGCATTGTTCATTCCTCATTCCTCATTCATCATTCATCATAGCTTTTCCAGCACCAGCGTAATCTTATTGAAGTCGGCCGCCGCATTTACCACCTTCCTGAAGTCTTCGTATCGTGACAACGGCGCGTAGATCTCTTTATAGTACTCATCGATGATGATCTCCAGCACGTTATCCTTGATCGTGTAATCTGACTTAAAAAGGAACGGAACAAGGTCGCGATCCTTATACGCGATATCAAACTTCAAGTTGTCAGCATTTTTTACCCGGTATCCCTTCGGAATGTGAATCCTGATTGTACGGTAATATTTTCGATTGTACTCATTTTCAACAACGGTAGTCCTTTCATCATCCCGATACATTTCAATCTGTCTGCCTATGAGCTCACCGGCTTTAAACAAGATTCGGGGACCGGCTTTTTCCAGGAAATGGTTCGAATGAAAATCAACATCGACCACAAAATTATTTCCTTGTTCTGTAGGGGAAACAAATGCTTTGCTGGTATTGATCACAGCATCTGGCGCAGTTTGTTTAATGATCTCGTTGATCATGTTCGTGCGCTGATCCGCCGACATTACATCATAATAAGGAGCCAAATATGCAGCATTGTATCCTCCAAACTCACGCTTCTGATGAATCTGATTTGAACTGAGGTCTTCATTGAACGTTACTTCAATATTGAGGTTATCAATGTTGACAGCGTAGTCAGCCGCCGGAATTACTCCGATAGAAGAAAGTGCCGACTTCACCTCACCCACAGTAATTGGTTCAATAAATAATCCTTGCTGAGCAGTAAAATCAGGTTGAATAAGCGGATAACGGAACTCAAAAATGTATGGCTCGAGGAATTGTTTTGTGTCAGGGAAATACAGGAGATAGTCATCAAGAAACGCCCAGCTATCAAACGAGCCATCAAACTTTATACTTTCACGGCTGCAAGTAACAACCGGCTGACAATTGATTTTCAACCGTTCGAACACGGCAAGAAAGAGACTAGTCATACCTTGATGCGAGGCAATCTTGTATTTCAATATGGAGGCTATCTCACTCTGCGATTCGCCGTTCCCTTCTTTGTTTGTCTGGATCTCCTTCTTTATTTTATTCTCTACGTTCCTTATGCGCTCATCAAGCTTGTTTGAAGGCTTGTCACCCAATGATTTAATGTACTTATCAAGTGCTTTTTCATCGTCTTTGGAAAGCGTAGTAAGTATTCGGTAAAATGTTTTCGCTGCTTCGTCCCAGGTGTAGAGCCTGGCTTCTGATCTCGCTGTGTTATACGCTAGTTTAAACTCAACACGTTTCCGGTTAGTTGAAAAGTATGAAAAGGGTTCGCTCTTGAGGGCCGGAACATTTTGCATTGATGTCCGATATACATTCTTCTCAGGATGATCTGAGGACTTCACCTCCGGAAAATCATAATAGGTCTTGAAATCAAACTTCAGGTGTTGAGGGCAGGTAAGCTCCAGGGAATTTTCTTTAACGGGTGCATCGTACTGCATGAACACGCGGTCAAAGATGGTTGCAGTCATCTTACGAGTAAAGAAATATTCAACTTCGCTACCGAGTTCGATACCTTCGATAGCAAAGATCTTAAAGGCGTTTCCAGACTCTTCATTCTTCAATTCCTTCAGGTTGCTCTTGTCAAAAAACACCGACTTTCCATCCTTACCGATTGCCCTTGCTTTTACATCCACGAGCTCGAGGGTGTTGTTCATCGAAATTACAATGCGATTATGCTTTTGAATCGCTTCATCATTATTTACATAAACGATCCTGTGTATTGTTGAATACATCAGGAATTGATTGTCCTGAAGCACATAATCGTATTGCGTATGTTGTTTCAGGATCAGCTCCGAAAGCTCAGTATCGCTTTTCGACAACGGATATCGACTTCGGTTCTTATCCCATTCATAGGGTTTCAGATCCTCCGCCGATACGACTTGAAAAATGCTGCACAACAAGACGGACAATAAAATGTGGGTAAGCTTCATTTCTATTTCTTTTTCAGGATAATGGACTCTTTGTAGACTTCGCTCAACTCTTTTATGGATGTATTCCACTTTTCAAAGTCTGCCGGCAAAACCAGCAACCGGTCAATATAAAATTTCTTTGTAAAAATTATTTTGTTGTTATCCCGCTTGTAGGCTGTTTCCATGCCAATAAGATCACCATTCACCTGGACGTTCGAAGGAAGATATTCCACATCATAACCTTCTGGAATGGTAAATTCACAATAGTCGCGTTCTACATACTTGTAAGTGATCTCCATAGGAGCCACGCGTGATTTATCGATAAAGGCATTGTAATAATCCTTCTTCAAATGAAGGTTAATGTAAAGCTCGTCTCCAATAGTTTGGAAATAATCGCCTATTCGAAACGTATAGTCGACTCGCGTTGGCGCATCACGGTTTTCAAGGTTGGCAAGGTGGTAGCCGTCGAGATAGAATTTATTACTACCCTTCCCTATCAACTTTGTTACATACTTTTTCACATCATCTTTTTCCGACCGTTCGAGCTCATAACCCCCAAATACTTTCGCATATCCGCTAATAGAGGTCGTGCCCTTACCTGTGATCTGATTGCCATCGAGACGAATTGATATGGAATCACTCATCGCGTTGATTTCCTTACTCATTTCAGGAACCAGCCTTACCTCATATTTATTCTTATCGAATCCTATCAATGCTTCTTTTCCCTGAATCATGGACGAAGGCAATCCAAAGGCCGTGTGATCGCTCGTGGCGTCCAAAAA
>Ga0111539_10010683_pt1 | contig 11562 bp, 12 predicted proteins | sample RhiMethybrSRZTD1_FD_79667 | JGI IMG/M metagenome (GOLD analysis project Ga0111539, IMG submission 79667) | Populus rhizosphere microbial communities from Tennessee, USA - Rhizosphere MetaG P. TD hybrid SRZTD1 (version 2) (version 2) | ecosystem: Host-associated > Plants > Roots > Rhizosphere >...
CGGCGTGCGCCTCGACCTGCGCATGCCGCTCGACGACCTGCGCCGCGTCGCCACCGAGCACGGTGTCGACGTGGACCCGTCGTGGGGCCCGGGCAAGCTCGTGCTCGAGGTGTACGAGAAGACCACCGAGGCCGAGCTGTGGGGCCCGGTGTTCGTGCTCGACTACCCGAAGGAGGTCTCGCCGCTCGCCCGCGACCACCGCGAGGTCCCCGAGACCGTCGAGCGGTTCGAGGCGATCGTGGCCGGACGCGAGCTGGCCAACGCCTTCTCCGAGCTCACCGACCCCGACGAACAGCGCCGGCGGTTCGAGGACCAGGCGCGCGCCAAGGCGGCCGGCGACGCCGAGGCCATGGTCGTCGACGACGACTACGTGCGGGCGCTCGAGTACGGCCTCCCGCCCACCGGCGGCCTCGGCATCGGCATGGACCGCCTGGTCATGCTGCTCACCGACACGCCGTCGATCCGCGACGTCGTGCTGTTCCCGACGCTGCGGCCCGAGAGCGACTGAGCCGGCATCCGCGGGCGTCCCCACCGGCTGCGGTCGCCGAGCGGGGGGCCTGACGGGAGGTCGGTCCCGGCCCGGGCGACCGCCGTCAGGCGCCGGGCTTGACCGTGACCTCCGCCTGCACCCGCACGCCGAACCACCCGAGGCCCGCCTGCCGCAGCGCCACCCGCGCCTGGTAGCGGCCCGGCGCCGCGGGCACCTCGACCAGCACGTCGACCCCGGTGCGCATGCCCGGGGGCACCACCCGCTCGAGCGGCGTCGCCGGGCCGGTGGCGACCGGCTCGTCGTCGGGACCGGGGGCGTCGGCCCCGTCGGCGAGGCGGAACCACCGCACGCCGACCTTCACCATCCGCGGGGGCACCGTGCCCAGCGGCACCGCCGTGCGGTTGACGACCTCGAGCGGCCAGGTCGTGGCCTCGCCCGCCGTCGCCACCGCCGGGAGCGCGCCCCGCACGCCGCAGCGGCGGACCGCGTCGCGGTCGAGCGCCTCGCCCATCGCCGCCAGGCGCGCCGCCGTGCCGGGAGGAACGAGGCGGACGGCGGCGTCGGGCGGGGTGGGTCGGCGCTCGGTCGGTCGGGCGGCGCCCCGGTGCTGCTCGACGGCGCGGGCGGCGTTCACGCCGAAACCGGTGGCCACGCCCCGGCGCACCCCGGGCCCGGCGACGACGATCTCGTAGACCTCGAGGCAGGGCATCGCGATGCGCTCGACCACCGTGAACGAGCGCAGGTCGACCACCGCGACCTCGGCGCGGTCGTCGTCGTGCTCGCGGTGGGCGTTGCCGCCGACCAGGGCGAACGGCCCCACGAACGTGAGGCCGCGCGTGAACCGCTCGACCGCGGCGCGGCGCAGCACGCCGCCGTCGGCGCCGAGCTCGGTGAGCGACCCCCTGGTCGACTCGCACACGTACCAGCGCCCGCCCCGGAACCGCGGCGTGTGGGGATGCGACAGGCCGGTCAGCACGTCGCGCCCGGCCGCGAGGTCGCGGACGAAGCCGGCGCCGTCGCGACCGTCGGCCTTCCAGCCCTTGTGCCGGTCGAAGCGGCCGAACGCGCAGACGTGCAGCGCGTCGTCGACCACGACCAGCGAGTTGACGTGCCAGCCGTCGGTGATCGTCGAGCCCTGCCACACCAGCGTGGGCTCGTCGGCGCCGGGATCGACGCGCCAGACGGCGTCGTCCCAGCTCGAGCTCACGTGCGGGGCGCCGTCGAACCAGCGGACGTCGTGGGGATCGCGGATGGCGTCGTAGCGCTGGTAGGTGCGCACGCCCCGGGCGTCGTAGGACAGCAGCTCGCAGGTCGACGTCTGCTCGCCGGGCGCCCGCAGGACCCGCCACAACCGTCCGCCGCCGATGCACAACCCCGAGGTGGGCAGGTCGTCGAGCGCCTCGGGGGCCGGTCCGGTGACGTCGTAGAGGCCGCCGCCCCACTTGCCGAACCCGCTCACCAGCACGCGGGCGTCGCCCAGGAGCGCCCGCCACCCGCCGGCCGCCGCCGCCATCGTCGCGGTCACTCGATGCCGTGCTCGAGCGCGTAGCGCACGAGCTCCTGGCGCCGGTTCAGGTGGAGCTTGCCGAGGATGTTGCGCACGTGGTTCTCGACCGTCTTCTCGGCGATGAAGAGCTGCTCGCCGATCTCACGGTACGTGTGGCCCCGGGCCACGTACTGCAGCACCTCGCGCTCGCGGTCGGACAGGGGCTGGATCGGACCGGCGGCCTTGGCCATGCGCCGGAACTCGCCGAGCACCAGCGACGCCAGCGCCGGCGAGAACACCGGCTCGCCCCTGGCCGCCCGCCACAGCTCGCGGCGCAGCTCGTCGGGGGGCGTGCTCTTGACCAGGTAGCCGTTGGCGCCGGCCGAGATGGCGTCGAGCAGGTCGCGCTCCTGCTCGCTGACGGTGAGCATGACGATGTGCGTGTCCTCGCCACAGGCCCGGGCCACCTTGAGGCCCCCGCCGTTCGGCATGTGCAGGTCGCAGACGACGAGGTCGGGATCGAGCGAGCGCACGAGCTCGATGGCCGCGTCGGCGTCGCCGGCCTCGCCGACCACGTGGAAGTTCGACCCGAGGTCGGCCCTGAGCCCGGACCGCCAGATGGGGTGGTCGTCGGCGACCACCACCCGCACCGCCGCCAGGTCGCCCCGCTCGCTCACCGGAGCTCCACCGGGGGTGCGGCCGGGGGTGCGGCCGGGGTCACGGCGCCGGTCACCACCGGGAGCACTGCGTCGGTCACGGCCCGGGTCACGGGGGAGGAGCGTAGGCCGTCGCCGGCGCCCGGCGGGCTCATCCCGCGCCGCTCCGCTCGGGCCGGACCGGCACCCAGCAGCGCACCTCGGAGCCCCGGCCGGGGCGACCGTCGACCTCGACCCGCCCGCCCACCTCCGCGATGCGGCCCCGCACCGACCGGCGCAGGCCGGCGCCCTCGGCGGTCGACTCGGGGTCGAACCCGGAGCCGTCGTCCTTGACCGAGCAGAACAGGGCACCGTCGGTCGGCTCCACGTACACCGTCACGCGCCCGGCGCCGCCGTGCTTGCCCGCGTTGGCCAGGGCCTCGCCGACCGCTCCGGCCAGCGCGTCGACCCCGGCGGCGTCGAGCGACGGGGTGTCGGGCGCGAGCACGACCGTGGCGACGCCGCCGTAGCGGTCCTCGAACAGGGCGGCGGCCGCCCGCAGGCGGGTCCCCAGGTCTCCGCCCCCGCCGACCGCCCCCGGCGTCCCGAAGAGGAACTCGCGCAGCTCTCGCTCCTGCGTGTGGGCGAGGCGCACCAGGTCGTCGTCGCCGGCACGGCGTTGCACGACGGCGAGGGTCTGGAGCACGCCGTCGTGCAGGGTGCGGGCCACCTCCTCGCGGGCCTGGGCCAGCGAGATGCGGCGCTCGGCCTCGCGCAGGCGGGCGGTCACGAACCCGGCCACCAGGCCGGCGAGCGCGTACAGCACGACGCTGGACACGACGCTGACCGTGTCTCGATCGGTCCACGCGGTGGGGCCGAGCAGCTCGCCGAGGCCCCGCGACAGGCCGACCGCGGCGCCGGCGATCACGCCGCCCCGGGCCCGGAAGGCGATGCCCGCGGTCATGACCCCGGCCAGCGGCCAGGCCGACGACAGGCTCTGCGGGTGGGACACGCCGTTGTAGGCCAGCTCGTCGCCCCACTCGAGGGCGCACGCCACCGCCACCTCGACCAGCACCACCGGGGCCGACAGCAGGCGGAGGGGGTCGGTGCCCAGCAGGGCCGTGTCGACGACGGTCACGATCAGGGCCGCGCCCACCAGCACGAGGGCCAGCGCCGGGCGCGCCTCGGGCCGCGCCAGCTCGCCCCGGTTGACCACCAGGAGCACCGCCATCCACGCCCAGGCGAGCCACCGGAACACGCCGATGCCGGTGAGCAGGCTGCGGACGAGTGCGTCCTCGCGGTCGTGGCGGGCGGTCACGTGCACCGGGCCAGTGTGGCCAGCCCGCGGCGCCCACGGGGACCACGACGGCGGCCGGGTCGCCCCCCGAGAGGAATCGCCTGGCTCAACAGTGTGTTGAACACCGACGATGTCATCCGTGTCGGTCGACCCCCTCGACGCCCCCGGGGCCCACGCTCCTGCGGCCCGGGGCCTCGCCGCGCCCGGTGGCGGCGGCGCGGCGCCCGCCGGTGGGCCCGGCGTGGAACCGGCCGGCGACGACGGCGTCTGGTCGCCCGGGCGCCGGCGCCTCACGGCCGCGCTGGTGCTGACCATCACGCTGGTGGCCTTCGAGTCGCTGGCCATCGCCACCGTCATGCCCGTGGTGTCCGACGACCTCGGGGGCCTGGGGCTGTACGGCTGGGTGTTCAGCGGGTTCTTCCTCGGCAGCCTGCTCGGCATCGTGCTGGCGGGGTGGGCCGCCGACCGGCGCGGCACCCGGTTGCCGTTCGCCGCGGGGCTGGTGCTGTTCACGATCGGCCTGCTGATCGGCGGCACCGCCCAGTCGATGCCGATGCTCGTCGCCGGGCGCGTGGCCCAGGGCCTCGGCGCCGGCGTCATCCCCGCCGTCGCCTATGCCACCGTGGCCCGGTCGTACCCACCGGCCCTGCGGCCCCGGGTCTTCGCCGTCTTCTCCAGCGCGTGGGTCGTCCCCGGCCTCGTCGGCCCGGCCGCGGCGAGCGGCATCGAGCACGCCACGTCGTGGCGCGTCGTGTTCCTCGCCCTGCTGCCCTTCGTGGCGGTCGCCGCGGCGCTGGCGCTGCCGGTGCTGTCCGACCGGGCGCCCCGGGGAAAGGGTGCCGTCGACGGCGTCGGTGACGGGGGACCGCCCGCCCCGGATTCCGGCGTGGGCGAGGGGGGCGACAAGGGCGCCGCGGCGGCGGGCGATCCCGACCCCGACGCCCGCCGCCGCAACGCCGTCGTGCTGGTCGCCGGTGCGGCGCTGGTGCTGGGCGGCCTCGGCGCCCACCAGCCCGCCCTCGCGGTGGCGCTGGTCGTCGCGGGCGCACTGCCCGCCACGTGGGCGTTCGTGCGGCTGGTGCCGGCCGGCACCACCCGCCTCGTCCCCGGCCTGCCCGCCACGGTCGCGGCCCGCGGGATCCTCACGTTCGCCTTCTTCGGCACCGACGCCTTCGTGTCGCTCGCCGTCACCGACGGCCACGACGCGCCGACCTGGATCGCCGGCCTGGCCCTCACCGGCGCCACGCTGGCGTGGACGTCCGGCGCCTGGGTGCAGCAGCGCGTGGTGCTGTCACGCGGGCCGCGCTGGCTGGTCCGGCGGGGGTTCGGGGTGATCGCGGCCGGCATCGGGTTGCTGATGGTGGCGCTCGTGCCCGGCGTCCCCGTGGCGGCCACCGTGCTGGCGTGGACCGTCGGCGGGCTCGGGATGGGCCTGTCCTACGCCCCGATCTCGGTCACCGTGCTCGGCACCGCCGAGCCGGGCCAGGAAGGGCGGGCCAGCGCGTCGCTCCAGCTCACCGACGTGTTGGGGGTCGCCCTCGGCACCGGCGTGACCGGGGTGTTCGTCGCCCTCGGCGACGGGCGCGACTGGGCGACGTCGACGTCGCTCACGCTGGCCTTCGCAGTCACGCTGGCCGTGGCGGTGGGCGGGATCGTGGCCGCCGGGCGGCTGCCCCGGCGTCTGCCCGGCGCCGCCACCGTTGACTGACGCGTCGGGGCGCGGGGCGCGGGAGGCGCTACGTCCCCGGCGTCTCGTCGAGGTTCTCGTTCATGCCGCGGTAGAGGTCGTAGATCTCCTTGCAGACCTGGCACATCGGCAGCTTCTTGGGGTCGCGCTGCGGCACGAAGCGCTCGCCGCACAGGGCCTCGACGGGGAAGCCGTAGATGCGGGCCTCGGTGACCTTGGCCAGGGCCGACTCGCCCGGCTGCGTCTTGACGATGTGCGCGACCTTGGGCTCGCCGGTGCGCAGGTCCTCGTCGGTGCGCTCGTCCAGGCGCTCGTCGAGGTCGGGTTGGACGGTCGTGAGGGGGGCGGGCACCGCGTCCCAGGGTAGTGGTGCCGCCCGGTCCGCCGGTCAGGCCGGGCCGGGCGGGACCGGCTCCCCGCTGGTCAGCCGGGCGCCGGGCGGCACATCATCGTCTGGCCGCCCGAGGCCAGCAGCGCGCCGGACCGGTCCCACACCCGCCCGGTCGCCGGCACCAGGCCGCCCGCGGCCAGCGGCGCCGTCGCCTCTGCGAGCAGCCACTCGTCGCCGGCGGGGCGGTGGAAGCGCGCGGACAGGTCGACGGTGACCGCCACCGCGGACGGCCCCTGCCAGGCGTGCGCCATCGACGCCGCGGGCCAGCCCATGGTGTCGACGAGGATCAACGGTCGGCAGGCGTCGACCCACGGGTCGTCGAAGCGGGCGGTGGGCACGAAGCGCGTCCACCAGCGGACCGTCGGCTCCAGCGGACCGGCCGGCGGCCACGAGTCGGACCACTCGAGCTGGCGCTGGTCGAGGTTGTGGAAGAACGCCATGTCGGGCGGGCGCAGGTCGTCCGGGACCGCGGCGAGGCGTTCGGCGCGCGACGGCACGTCCTCGGGCGGCGGCACCTGCGGCACCGGGACGGCGTCGTGGTCGAGGGCGGCCCCGCCGGGGTCGATGCCCCAGACGAGGGCCTCGACGACTGGGCGGCCGGCCTGCGCGAGCACGACCCGGGCCGACGAGGCGAACCGCGACGTGCGCAGCACCGTGACCTCGACGTCCACCGGGGCGAAGGCGGCGACGCCGAGGATGTGGCCCACGATGCTCACCGGCCGCGCCCGCCCGGTGACGACCCCTGCCGCCCGCAGCGCCAGCGAGGCGATGTAGCCGCCGTTCGGGCCCCAGATCGCCCAGTCGGGCGACACGTCGGCCGTGAACCGGCGGCAGGCGCCGGCGGGCGTCGGACCGGCGTCGGCGGGACCGGCGTCGGCGGGATCGGCCGGCGTGAGCGCGGTGTCGGCCGCCAGGTCACCCATGGGGTGCGCCGCCGTCGGGGCGGGCGGCGGCCGCGAGCGCGGCGAAGCCCTTGGCGACGTCGTCGAGGTGGTGGGCCGGATCGTGGGCGAAGTAGCGGGCGAACGAGTCGACCGTGAACCGGGCGCCGTCGCTGCGGGAGCCCGTGCGGGCCCACTGGTCGCCGGTGACGGAGTCGAAGCGGTCGGCGATCGTCGTTGCCGCCGCCGCCAGCTCGGCGGCGACGGTCGCCGGGTCCTGCTCGCCGTAGCGCTCGGCGACGGCGGTCTCGTCCTGGTCCCAGTTGGCGAAGGCAGGAGCGTCCTCGGTCAGCATGCGCTCGAGGCGCCGGTCGAACGTGCGGTACACGTCGCGGACGTGGCACGCGTACTCGAGCGCCGACCACGTGCCCTCGGACGGGCGGGCCGTGACCTCGTCTCGCGGGCGGGCGAGGACGTCCCGCCAGGCGGCGGCGTCGGCGCGGGTCAGCGCGCCCACGCGGGAGGGGTCGAGCGCCGGGGCGTCGAACCCGCACTCGGGGCACGGCTGCTCCAGCACCCACGTCCAGTCCTTGGTGTCGGGCTCGATCGGCATCCCCGGCAACCTACGGCCCCGCTCCGCGGCCGGGCACCCGGTTTCCTCGCGTCGCGGCCCGGTCGCCGCTGGCCGCTGGCCCCTCGGGTCGCTCGCGGACGTCAGCGGCGGTGCCAGGCACCCGACTGCTCGGTGAGCTCGTCGACGTCGCCCGGCAGGGCGCCCTTGGCGAGGTCGGCCAACGTCACGTGCTCGAGCACCGAGCGGAGGCTGGCGCGCGTGGCGATCCACAGCGTGCGCAGCACCTCGCCGTCGCCGGGGTACGCGAGCTCCTCGGGAGGCTCGCCCCGCACGTCGGCCAGCGGGCCCTCGACGGCCCGCACCACGTCGGCCACCGACACGCCCTCGGGCGCCGGTCCGAGGCGGTAGCCCCCGTCGCCGCCCCGCTGGGCCACCACCACGCCCGCCCGGCGCATGCGCCCGAGGATCTGCTTGGTGAAGGCCAGCGGCAGCTCCTGGCGCTGGGCGATCGCCTCGGCCGTCAGCGTGTCGGGGTGGGCCAGCGCCAGCTCGCGCCCGGCCCGCACCGCGTAGTCGACCCTGGCCGTGACCCGCATGCGGCCAGCTTCGCACGCCCGGACCGCCGGCCGGGGCGACCGTCGCCACCCCGCCGAGCGGCCGCCACGAGCGGCCGCCGTCCCGACCCTCGCACGCCCGCGCGCCACGGGCGTCCGTCGCTCAGGACAGGACGAGCAGGTCGAGCCCGGCGCCCGCCCGGGCCGTCCCCGCGGCGAGCGCGGCGTCGATCCGGCGGAGCCCGGCCGCGAACTCGTCGTCCGACAGGTGCACGAGCGACGTGTCGGACGCACGCTGCTGCGGCAGCAGGTCGCGCCAGGCGCGCAGGTCGACCGATCCCTCCTGCACCACGGTCAGGCTCCGGCGGCGGAACCCGGACGCCCCGAACGCCGCCTCGGTGGCCTCGACGCCCGGGAACTGGTCGAACCGCCGCCGGACCTCGGGGAAGAAGTGGACCTGCGGCAGGTGGTCGACGCGCCCGGCGAACGCGCCGCGGATGAGCACCGGGGCGCCGGGCGCCAGCACGCGGCGCAGCTCGCGGGCGCACGTGGCGATGTCGCCGACGTGGTGGAGCACCGCCGAGAGCCAGGCCCCGCCGGCCGTCCCGTCCCGCAGCGGGAGCCGGTCGGCGTGGGCGGCGACGTGGTGGACGGCGGGCCGCGGGTCGGCGGCGGCGTGGCGGCGCATGCCGGCGGCCGGCTCGACGGCGACGACCGTCCGGCCGGTCCACCCCGCGAGCACGCCCGACCAGATGCCCGTGCCCGCGCCGAGGTCGACGACCGGTCCGGGCGGGGCGTCTCCGAGGGCCTCGGTCACGGGTGGCTCGTAGGCGGCGGTGTCGGTGACGTGCACCCGGGAGTGGGCGTAGCGGTCGGCGGCCTCGTCCCAGTCGACCTGCCGCCCGGCCCCGGTGGCGGCGTCGTGCCGGTCGACGTGCCGTCCGGTCCCGGTGGCGGCGTCGTGCCGGTCGACGTGTCGTCCTGCCCCGTCGGCGGTCACGTCGTCCCGCTCCCGCCGTCCCCGCCGTTCCCGCCGCGGTCGAGCCCGACGAGCAGGCGGCGGGCGGCGTCGGCCAGGGCGTCCGCCGCCGGGGTGGGCGGCAGCGCCTCGAGGTCGGCGACCGCCCGGTCGACGTAGGCCCGGGCCTCGGTGACCGACTGCGCCACGCCGTCGCCGGCCCGCACCACGGCCAGGGCCCGGGCCTGGTCGTCGGGCGACAACGGGCCGCCGAGCAGCGACCGCAGCTCTCCGCCGCCGGCGCCGGCCAGCGTGCGCAGCACGGGCAGGTTGTAGACGCCCTCGGCCATGTCGTGGCCCGCCGGCTTGCCCAGCTCGTCGTCGGTGGCCACGACGTCGAGCACGTCGTCGACGACCTGGAACGCCATGCCGTAGTGCAGCCCGAAGTCGGTGAGGGCGTCGACCTGGTCGCGGGGCAGGTCGGCCACCAACCCGCCGATGCGGCAGGCGGTCGAGTAGAGGGCGGCCGTCTTGCCCTCGATGGCGGCCGCGTAGTCGCCGACCGAGCGGTCGACCTGGTAGGCGAACTGCAGCTCGCGCACCTCGCCGGTGCAGAGCCGGCCGATCGTCGCGGCCAGCAGCGTCGCCACCTCGGTGCCGAGCGACGCCGCCAGCTCGGACGCCCGGGCCAGCAGGAAGTCGCCGGACAGGATGGCCCGCAGGTTGCCCCACCGGGCGTTGACGCTGTCGACGCCGTGGCGGGTCTCGGCCTCGTCGATGACGTCGTCGTGGTGCAGCGAGCCGACGTGCACGAGCTCGCAGGCGACCCCGCCGGTGACGGCCTCGTCGCCGACCTCGACGTCGGGCCCCCCGGTCGCCGACGCCAGCGCCGCGAGCACGGGGCGCAGCCGCTTGCCCCCGGCCCGGACCAGGTGCGACGCCATCTCGGTCATGGTCGGGTCGTCGGTCTCGACCGCGGCCAGCAGCCGCTTCTCGATGCGCTCGCGCAGTGCGGGCAGGCCCGGTACGTCGGGCAGCGGGTTGGGGGAGGACACGGGCAGACCGTAGGTGACCTGGGCGGAGGGCCGAAACCGCCCGCCGACGCACCCACCAGGGCCGCGGTACCGTCTCCACGGGGCACAGGGCGAGGGAGGGCACCGTGTTCGAGCGCTTCAGCGACCGGGCTCGCCGGGTGGTCGTGCTGGCCCAGGAGGAGGCTCGCCGGCTCGGGCACGGCTACATCGGCACCGAGCACCTCCTGCTCGGCACGGTCGACGAGGGCGGGGGCGTGGCCGCCCGGGCGCTCGGGTCGCTGGGGATCGAGCTCGGGGCCCTCCGCCTGAAGGTCGAGGAGACCGTCGGCCGGGGCCACGACCGGCCGACCGGGCACATCCCCTTCACCCCGCACGCCAAGAAGGTGCTCGAGCTGTCGCTGCGCGAGGCGTTGCAGCTCGGGCACAGCTACATCGGCACCGAGCACGTCCTGCTCGGCCTGGTCCGCGAGACCGACGGCGTGGCGGCGCAGGTGCTGGTCGGCTCGGGCGCCGACCTGGCGTCGGTCCGCCGGGCGGTCCTGCGGGTCCTCGCGGGCGAGGTCTCCGCCGCCGGTGGGCCGCCACCGGGTGGGCGGACGGCCGGGCAACTCCCCGGGCACGCCCGGCGGACCGTGCTGGCCAGAGGGGTCGCCCGGGCCGAGCCTCACGGCCCGATCGCCCAGCGGGCCTCGCTCCTCGAGCAGGCGGCCACGGGCCTGGTGCTGCGGCGCTTCACGGTGTCGGCCTGCCGCGCCGTGCTGCTGGCCGAGTCGGAGGCCCTGCGGCTGGGGCGCACCGAGGTGGGGCAGGAGCACCTGCTGCTCGGGTTGCTGGCCGAGGGCGAGGGCAGGGCGGCCGCCGCGCTGACGGGTGCGGGCGCCGACCTCGGTGCGGCCCGCGCCGCCACCGAGGAGGCCCGCGGCCGGGGGGTCGTCACCGGCGACGTGGTGGCGTCGTTCGCGGACCTGGCGCTCGACGCGCTGGAGCGGTCCCTGGTCGAGGCGCTGGGCCGCGGGTCCGAGGTCATCGACACCGAGCACCTGCTGCTGGGCCTCGTCGCCCAGGCCGAGGCCGGGATCGGCCTGGCCCCGGCCGCGTTCGCCAGCCTCGGGGTCGTCCCCGCCGACCTCCGCGCCGCCGTCGCGGGCGGGGACGACGACGGAGGCGACGAGCGCGCCGGCACCGGCCACGAGGCCGGCGGCGACGACGCCGCGGACGACGACGCCCGCGGCGACGCTCCCGGCGCCGGCGGCGACGCTCCCGGCGCCGGCGACACCGACGACGACACCGGCGGCGACGCTCCCGGCGCCGGCGACACCTGACGCACCCTCCGGGACGCCGCCCTCGCCCCCTCACCACCCTCCGTGCGCAGGAGCGCGCAATCCGGTGACGAAGCCCAGAGTTCACACAGGCGGAAGTCTCGACCACCCCGAGGGGCTGTAGAGTTTCCGCACGGATCCCCCGACTGGCGGGAGGCAAGTCTCTTGTTCGAACGGTTCACCGACCGGGCGCGACGGGTCGTGGTCTTGGCCCAAGAGGAAGCCCGGCTCCTCAACCACAACTACATCGGCACCG
>Ga0111539_10010684_pt1 | contig 11561 bp, 5 predicted proteins | sample RhiMethybrSRZTD1_FD_79667 | JGI IMG/M metagenome (GOLD analysis project Ga0111539, IMG submission 79667) | Populus rhizosphere microbial communities from Tennessee, USA - Rhizosphere MetaG P. TD hybrid SRZTD1 (version 2) (version 2) | ecosystem: Host-associated > Plants > Roots > Rhizosphere >...
GCGCTGCCGGCCGCGGCGCCGGTGAGGGAGGCCGCGTGGATCGCATCCTGATCGTGGACGACGAGGCGGGGATGCGCGACATGCTCTCCATCCTCCTGCGCAAGGAAGGCTACGGGGTGGCGGTCGCGGATCGCGCCGAGCGCGCCATCGAGATGGTGTCGAAGGGGGAGTTCGATCTGGTGATGAGCGACATCTCGATGCCCGGGAAGAGCGGCCTCGAGGTGCTGCGCCAGACGAAGGCGGCCTCGCCCGACACGCCGGTCATCCTGATCACCGCCTACGCCTCCACCGAGAGCGCCGTCGAGGCGCTGAAGCTCGGGGCATACGACTACCTGATCAAGCCCTTCGATGTCGAGGAGCTGAAGAACGTCGTGCGCAATGCCCTCGAGAAGTCGCGGCTCGAGACCGAGAACCGCGTGCTCAAGCGCGAGCTCAAGCAGAAGACCGGTGCCGACACGCTGGTCGGGGACGCCCCGCGCATGCGCGAGGCGATTGCCCTCATCGACCGGATCGCACCGACCCACTCCACGGTCCTCATCGTCGGCGAGTCGGGGACTGGGAAGGAGCTGGCGGCGCGCGCCATCCACGCCCGCAGCCCGCGCCGCGACCGGCCGTTCGTGTCGATCAACTGCGGAGCGCTGCCGGACGAGCTCCTCGAGTCGGAGCTGTTCGGTCATGCCCGCGGCTCCTTCACCGGGGCGGTCACCTCCAAGAAGGGGCTGTTCGAGGTGGCCGACGGCGGCACCATCTTCCTCGACGAGATCGGCGACACCTCCCCCGCGATGCAGGTGAAGCTCCTGCGCGTGCTCCAGGAGCGGCGCATCCGACGGGTCGGCGGGACCGAGGAGACCGAGGTCAATGTGCGCGTCCTCGCGGCGACCAACCACGATCTCGAGGCGCTGGTGCGGGAGAAACGCTTCCGCGAGGACCTCTACTACCGCATCAACGTCATCCAGATCCAGATGCCGTCGCTGCGCGAGAAGCGCGAGGACATCCCGCGCCTGGTGGAACACTTCGTGGCGAAGTACGCCGCCCTCATGGGGAAGAAGGTCGGGGGGGTGAGCGAGGAGGCGCGCCGGTCGCTGCAGCAGCACGACTGGCCCGGTAACGTCCGCGAGCTGGAGAACGTCATCGAGCGGGCGGTGGCGCTGGCGACCGGGGACGTGCTCGGTCCGGGAGACCTGTCGCGCGATCTGGGCGGCGGGACGCGGACGGCGAAGGACCTCCCGGCCGAGCTGTCGGATTCCGGCATCGACCTGGAGCGCCAGCTCGAAGACCTGCGCGAGCACTTCATGTCGCTGGCGCTGGAGCGCGCCGCGGGCGTGCAGACGCGCGCCGCCGAGCTCCTGGGGATGAGCTTCCGCTCGTTCCGCTATTTCGCGAAGAAATACCATCTCCTCGACGGCCGGCGGGAGCCGCGCGCCGGCGCCGCCTAGGGCGCCGGTGATCGGCGAACCCGGCCGGCGCGGCGCCGTCCCGGCGGCGGCGCTCCTGGTCCTCCTGCTCCTGGCGGCCTTCCCGGGCCTGTTCACGGGCCGGGTCTTCTACCTGCGTGACGCCTCGCAGAACCACGATCCGGTGCGCCGCGTCGTGACGGAGCGCCTCCTCGAGGGGACGCTGCCGCTGTGGGACCCGTACCACGGCGCCGGCACGCCCCTGCTCGCGAACCCGAACCAGCTGGTGCTCCATCCGATCACGCTGCTGTTCCTGGCGCTGCCGCACGACCTCGCCTTCACGCTGTCGATCGTCCTGCAGTTCGGCCTGCTCGCGCTGGGCGGATACCTCTTGGCGCGGCGTCTGCCGGTCTCGCCCCAGGCGGCCCTGCTCGCGGCCGCGGTCTTCGCCTTCTCCGGTCCGGCGGCGTCGCTCGCCAGCATGCAGAACGTCCTGTGCGCCTACGCCTGGCTGCCGCTGGCGCTGTGGGGCTGGCTCGGGGTCGTGCGCGGCGGCGGCGCCGGGCCGCTCCTGGCGGCGGTGCTGCCGCTGGCGGTGATTCTCATGACCGGCGAGCCGGCCACGCTGCTCGCCTTCCTGGCGTTCGCCGTCGTCCTCGCGGCCACCGACCCGCGGACCGCGGCGCCCGCGCCGCGCGGCGGCCGGGGCGCGGCGCTCGGCGCGGTGATCCTGATGTCGGCCCTGCTCGCGGCGGCGGCGCTCGTCCCGGCCCTCGCCCTGATCCGGCTGACGCCACGCGGGGCCGGGCTGCCGCCTGCGGAGGTCTTCCGCTGGCCGCTCCTGCCCGAGCGGCTTCCCGAGCTTTTCCTGCCGCGCCTCTTCGGGGATCCGACCCGCCTGCCGCCACGCGGCTGGTGGGGGGCGTGGCTCTTCGAGGGGAGCTACCCGTTCCTCTTCTGCGTCTTCCTCGGCGGCATCCCGCTGCTCTGCGCCGCCGCGGCGGTGGGTCCCAGCCCCGCGCGCCGCCGCGCCCTGGCGTGCGCCGCCGTCCTGTTCACAGCGCTGTTCCTGGCGATCGTCCCGGGCGTCCCGGGGGTCGCGGCCGTGATCCTGAAGGTGCCGGGGGCGCGGCTGCTGCGTTACCCGGAGCGCCTGCTCCTCGTGGTGACGGCGGCGGCGGCGATCCTCGCCGGCCTCGGCTGGGATCGGCTGCGCCAGCGGCGCGGCGCCTCGCGCCTCCTGCTCCCGGCGGCCGGGCTCGGCGGGGCGCTCCTCGCCGCGGCGCTGGCGATCGCCATCCATCCGGCAACCCTCGATCCTCTGCTGGCCCGGTTGATGCGGCTGCCCGCAGGATACGCTGCCGGGGAGGGCATGGCCGCCGTGCGGGGCGGCGCGCGCCTGGCCCTGCTCTGGGCCGCCGCGGAGATGGGACTGTTCGCCGCCGGGATGCTCCTTCTGCGGCGCGGCGGCCGGGGTGGCGCGGCCGTCTCCTGGGGCCTGCCGGCGGCCGCCGCGGCCTCGCTGATCCTGGCGGCGGCGCCGGCGCGGGCGATGGCGCCGCGTGCGTCGATCGAGCAGTCGTCGCCGATCCGATCCCTCGTCGATCGCGGCGCCGGCGCCCTGCGGCTCCACCACGCGCCGCGCCCGCCAGGGCTCGCCGTGCGCGGCGAGACGGACGAGCAGATCTGGGGCTACCGCTTCGATCGGTTCACCTACGCGCTGCAGACGGGGCACCCGGACGAGGTTCCGACCGTGCTCGACGCCGCGACCGACCGGATGGACCTCGCCCCGGGGGCGGCGCTCGCCGCGCGCCTGCCCGCGATGACCGCGGCCGACCAGGTCCGCATCCTCCGCGTCGCCGCCGCCGGCACGGTGCTCGCCTACGCGCCGCTCGACGCCCCGGGGCTCGTGCCGGGCCCGGCCCTCTCCGGCGCCAGCCGTCCGGAGGCGCGCCTCTACAAGGTCGAGGCCCCGCTGCCGCGCATCCGCTTCGTGACGCGCCAGCGTCCGCCGCGCGATCCCGCGGACACCGCCGCGAGCCTGCTCGACCCCGGCTTCGATCCGGACACCGAGGTGCTGATCGATGGGGCGCTCGCAAGCGAATCCCCCGGCCCTGAGGAGCCGGCCCGGATCGAAGTCTTGCAGGACGATCCGGAGAGGGTCAGAATCAGCCTCGTGGCCCCGCGCCCCGGGCATCTGGTGGTTGCCGACAGCGATGCCCCGGGCTGGGCGGCGCTGGTGGACGGCGTCCCGGCGCCGATCCGGCGCGCCAACATGCTCTTCCGGGCGGTGCCGGTCCCGGCCGGACGCCACGTCGTCGAGATGCGGTACCGTCCCCTGAGCGTTCCCGCCGGGGCCGTCGCGAGCCTCGCCGGCATCGTCCTCCTGGGCGGCCTGTGCGCGGCGCGGCGGCGCCGGTGAACGGCCCGGCCGCCGCACCGGAGCGCCGCGCCTCGTCGCCGCGCGGCGACCGGCTGCTGCTCGGCGCCCTGCTGCTCCTGCTGGCGGCGGCGACGACCCTGTCGCCGATCCGCAACTACGACTACTGGTGGCACCTGAAGAGCGGCGCGCTGATCCTCGCGGAGGGGCGCGTGCCGCACGCCGACCCGTACTCCTTCACCTCGGCCGGCACCCCCTGGGTCGATCACGAATGGCTCTTTCAGGTCCTGGTCTACCTCGGGCACCGATCGATCGGCCCGGCGGGGCTCGTCCTGCTCAAGTGCGCGCTCCTGCTCGGGCTCGTCCTGATGGCGGCGCGCCTGCTCCTGCGCGAGGGGCACGGCCCGGCGGGCGCGGCGGTGCTCCTGATGCCGGCGCTCGTCGGCGGGGCGTTCCGGTTCGACGTGCGGCCGGAGCTGGCGACGCTCCTCATCGTCCCCTGCACCATCGATCTGGCAATGCGCGCGCGCCGCGACGGCACCTGGCGCCCGCTCCTCCTGATCGTGCTCCTGACCGCCCTCGGGGCGAACCTGCATGTCGGCATCCTCCTCGTCCCGGCGCTGCTGTGGGCGGCGACGGCCGCGACCGCCGCCGCCGGCGCGCTGGCGCGGTTCCGGGTCGGGGGACGCGCGGCGGGCGGCGATCCGCCGGCGCCCGGTTTCACGCGGCGCCTCGCCCTGACGGCGGCGGCGGCGACGATCGCCGTCGGCGCCAACCCGTATGGGTTCCATCTGTACCGCGTGCCGTTCGAGCTGCGCGCGCTCCTCGAGGGGCTGCCCTGGCCGAACCTCGAATGGGTCGCCCCCACCTGGGAGACCATGCCGCTGTTCTTCGTGTGCGCCGGGTTCGCGACGCTCCTGCTCCTCCTCGGGGCGCGCGCCGCCGATCCGATCGCCGCGCCGGCGCTGGTCGCGGCGATGGCGCTGGCGTACCTCCACGTGCGCAATGTCGGGCTCTTCTTCCTGCTCCTGCCGTGGGGGCTGGCCCGCCCGATGCGCCACCTCGCCGATCGCGTCAAGGCCACCGCCCTGTATCGCCGTGGGACCGGCGACGGCGCGGTCCGCCCCGGCTTCATCGTCGCCGCCGTCCTGCTCCTGGCCGGGCTGCCGCTCCTCCTGTGGCTGCCGCCCGAGCCGCAGTTCGGTCTCGGGATGTCGTCCGGCAACGAGCCGTCGCGCGCCGTCGATTTCCTCGAGCGGGAGCGGATCGGCGGACGCCTCTACAACGACGTCCGGTTCGGCGGCTATCTCATCTGGCGGCGCTTCCCGGCCTCTCCGGTGTTCATCGACAGCCGCAACGAGATCTACGGCGGGCTGATGCACGAGATCGCCGGGGCGATGAAGGAGCCCGGCACCTGGAGCGCTTTCCTCGAGCGGCACGACATCGCGGCCGCCTTCCTGCGCTACAACCCGACGCTGCAGAAGGTGCTCTACAAGGCCCCCGACGGCTCGCAGCGCCAGGGGGAGCGGGCGTTCTCCGTCACCTACTTCCCGGCGGCCGCGTGGGCGCTCGTCTACTGGGACGACGACGTCATGGTCGTGCTGCGCCGCGCCCCGGCCAACGACGAAGCGATTGCACGATTGGAATACCGCGCGGTGCAGCCGGACGACTGGCGCTTCCTGTGGGCCTCCGCCGTCATCGGGAGGGTCCCGGCGGGACCGATCCTGGCGGAGCTGCAGCGCAAGCTGCGCGAGGATCCCGGCTGCCTTCGGGCGCGGGCGCTCATGGAGCGGTTCGCGCCATTCGTCGAAGCGGAGGCCGCGGACGGCGCCGGGACGCGGCAGCGTGGCCGGTGACTGACGTTCCGTGTCACACCGCCGCCGGCGGACCTGACGAAACTTGCTGATCCCGGACGGGGCCGGCGATCACGGATGCGTCAGAGGGGCGCGAACATCCGGTGAATCAAGGGGTTCCGAAGGTGCGGAGGACGGCGTGACGCGTGGCATCGGGGTTGCTCTCCCTCCATTGCCGAAAGGGGGACCCACAGATGAAGAAACAGAAGGGCTTCACGCTGATCGAGCTGCTCATCGTCGTCGCGATTATCGGCATCATCGCCGCGATCGCGATCCCGAACCTGCTGAACGCCATCGACCGCGGCAAACAGAAGCGGACCATGGCCGACATGCGCTCCATCGGCACGGCGATCGAGTCGTACGCCGTGGACAACAACTTCTACCCGAAGGGCATGTCGAACACCGCCGCGGCCGGCATCTCGGCCCACGTGTCTCCGATCTACATGAAGACCGTGCCGACGACCGACGGCTGGCAGAACGTCTGGGACTGCGACTCGTCGAACACCGGCGCGCAGTACACGATCACGTCGTCCGCCAAGGACGGCGCCCAGGGCACGAACAACGGCGGAACGACGACGGACTTCAACTCCGACATCGTGTTCGCCAGTGGTCAGTTCTTCCAGTGGCCGCAGGGGACCCAGACCTAGTCTCCCGGTTTCACTCGACCATCGGGGCGGTGCCTTCGGGCACCGCCCCTTTGCTTTTCAGGGGGACGGCGTGAGCGTCCTGCCGCTGCTCGCCGCCGTCCTGTGCGTCGTGGCGTCTCTTCTGCCGCCCGAGATCCACCCGGCCGGGCGCGCCGTGGTGCACGGGCTCGCCGCGGCGTCGGCGCTGGCACTGGCTTGGGGGGCGGCGTCGTTCCCGCCGCGGGCGCAGCGCGCCGCCCTCCTGTACCTGCCGCTGGCGCTGGCCGCGCTCCTTTTCGTTCCGGGCGGCCGGGCGCGCGGCCTGGACGAGGCGGTCGCCTTCACCGGCTTCGGCCTCGCGGTCCTGCTCGGGCGCCGCGCGGCCTCGGTCCCGCCGCGCCGCCTGATTCCCTGTGTGATCGCGGCACTCGGGACCCTCGTGGCGGCGCAGGCGGTGCTGCAGCATCACTGGGCCTATCCGCGCGCCGCGGCCGAGCTGCGCGCCGCGGACGCGGCCGGCGCCGAGGCCTATCTCGTCCGTCTCGACCAGGGCCGTCCGGCCGGTCCGTTCAGCCTCCCGGCGGCGCTGGGGGGATTCCTCGCCCTGTCGCTGCCGATGACGCTCGCCGTGCGCCGCGCCGCCGGCGGCGCGGCGCTGCGGTGGGGGGCGAGTGTGGCGCTCCTGCTGCAGGGGTATGCGCTCTATCTCACCCATTCGATCGGCGGGCTCCTGGCCGCAACCGTCGCGCTGGCGCTCGCGGCCGCGGCGGGGGCGCCGCGGCCGGGAGGCGCGTGGCGGACGGCGCTCCCCGCGGCGATCGCGTTCGCCGCGCTGGCGCTGCTCTTCGTCCACGGCCGGCGGGCCGAGATCGGCGCGCGCCCGGGCGGGGATCCGGTGAGCCTCCGGCTCGGCAACTGGGAGGCGGCGGTCCGGATGATCCGCGAGCACCCGGTGCTCGGCGTCGGGCCGGGTCGCTTCGGGGTCTTCTATCCGCGTTTCATGCGCCCGGGGATGAACGAGACGCAGTTCGCGCACTACTCCTATCTCCAGATCGCGGCGACGTGGGGGGCCTGGGCGCTCCTGCCGATCGGGCTGCTCGCCGCGGCGGCGCTGCGGCGCCGCCCCGGGTCGCTCGACGGGGCGGCGATGGCGGCGCGGGCGGCGGGGGCCGGGTTCCTGGCGCACAACTTCGTGGACTTCACCTTCTTCCTGCCGGGCGTGGCGCTCCCCGCGGGACTGCTCCTCGGCCTGGGGTCGCCGCAGCCCGCGGAGCAGGCGACCGCCGACGCGTCGCGCCCCGCCGGCCGGAGGTGGGTCGCCGGCGCGCTCCTCGCCGCGGCGCTCCTGGCGCACGCCGCGACCGTCGATCGCGCCGCGCTCCATCTCGACCGGGCGCGGACGCTGGCGCTTTCCGGGGACGCGCCGGCGGCGGAGCGGGAAGCGCTCCTCTCCGCCGCGGCGTGGCCGGTCGATCCCGACCCGTGGGCCTTCACGGCCCAGAGCCTCCTGGCGCGCGGCGCCTCCGATTCCGCCGCGGCGCTGGCGGCCCGGGCGGCCGAGCGCGCCGTGCGTCTCGAGCCGGACGCGGCCATCCTGCACCACACGCTGGCGCTCGTCCGGGCCGTGGCGGCGGATCCGGCGGCCGCCTGGGTCGAGGAACGGCGCGCCGCGCAGCTCTTCCCCGGCAAGCCGCTCTACCGCACCGTCGCCGCGCCGGGGCCGCAGCCATGAGCCGGATCGCGCTGGCGTGTGCCGGGCTCCTGCTCCTCCTCGCCCCGTTCGGGGAAGGGGGACGGCGTCCCGACGTCCTGGCGGCGCTGCATCTGCTGGCGATCGGACTGGGGCTCATGGCGGCGATGACCCTGGTCGGACCGGCCGACCAGCGTCGGCGCGGCCGGGGGAACGGACTCGTGGCGCTCGCCCTGGCGGCGCTCGTGTGGTCCTGCGTCGCCGCCGCGGGGGCTTCGTTCCGGTACGCCGCGCTCGTGGGGGTGATGGATCGGACCGCGACCGTGGCCGTCTTCGCGGCCGGAGCGATCCTGTTCTGTGACGAGGCGTCCCTCCTGGGATTGCGGCGGATCGCGGTCGCGGCGACGACCGTGCAGGCGGTCCTCGCCCTCGCCGGCACGATCGCGGCCGGCCCGGCGGGCGGCGCCCGGGTCTTCCTCAACCGGAGCCAGCTCGCCGCCTATCTCGCGATCGGGTTCTTCCTCGCCGCGGCCGCGGCCGCGGGCGCCCGCCAACGTCACGAGCGGCGCAGCGCGGTGGCGTGGACCGTCGCGGCCGCGCTTCACCTCGCTGCCATCCTGCCGCTCCAGTCGCGCGGCGCCCTGCTGGCGCTCGCGGGTGGCGGGCTCGGGCTCGCAGCGTCGTCCTGGAGCGCCGTGCCACGCCGCGCCCGCGCCGCGCTCGTCGCCGGCGCCGCGGTCGTCGCGCTCGGCGGCGCGCTTTTCGTCGAGAAGCGCTTCCGCGACAGCGACGACCCGGACCGGTACACGCGACTGCCGATCTGGCGCGCCTCGCTCGCGATGGCGGCGGAGCGGCCGATCCTCGGCCTCGGCCCCGGTCAGTTCCCGCACGACGCACCGCGGTTCAATTTCCCGCTCGAGCGCAGCCCGGTCCGCTACGGACGCCAGTTCTCCGGGGCCCACTCGCTGCCGCTGACCCTCCTCGCCGAGGAGGGGGGACCGGGGCTCGCGCTTGGCGCGGTCGTGGTCGCGGGGATCCTCGCCGCGCTCCTGCGCGCCGGCCGCGCGGGCGCGGCCGCGGATCGCCGCGCTCCCGGGCGGGACGCGATTCGGGGGGCCGGTGCCGTGATCCTGGCGCTCGTCGCGCAGGGGATGGTCGAGGACCTGCAGGAGCGACCGGCGATTCTCCTGACCGCCGCGCTCGTCGCCGGCTCCGCGTGCGCCGTGGCGCACGGGCGCCGCCGCGCCGCCGGGCCGGTGATGCGCGTCGATCCGATCGCGGCCTCCGCCCTCGCGGTTGGCGCCGCCTGCCTGGCGGCGGGCGGGGTGCTCGGCCCGTGGCTCGGCTGGCGCGAAGCGGCGGCGGCGCGCGCGCAGGGCGCGGCCGGGTTACAGCGCCTGGAGCGCTCGGCGCGGCTCGATCCCTGGAATCCCTGGCACCGCGAGGGGCTCGCGATGGCGGCGCTGCAGGGAGGACCGCCCGACCGGGAGCGGTACGCCGCGGCGGCGATCCATCTGGACGAGGCCCGCCGCCTGGCGCCGCGCGAGACGCGACTCGCGCTCCTGCGCGCCCGTCTCGAGGCGGTGGCGGCGCGCTCGCTGTTCCCGGCCGGGGCGACGGTCGCGCGCGCGGCGGCGCTCTACGATGAGGCGGCGGCGCTCGCGCCGCGCGATCCGCGGCCGCGGCTGGAGCAGGCCGGGTGGCTCGCCGAGCAGGGACGGCAAGGCGCGGCGCGTGCGGCGCTCGAAGCGGCGATCGCCCTCGAGCCGAACTATCGCCGCGCCCGGATTCTCCTGACCTCTTTGCTCGAGAAGGAAGGGGAGCATGAGGAGGCGCGGCGCGCCTATGACGCTCTCTTGGCGAGCGACGAGGCGCTGCGTGACTACGTTCCGGACAGCGGTTACGCGGCCGAGATCGTGCGCGACGCGCCGCAGGAGCGGGACCGGGCGGCGGCCGGGTTCCAAGTCCGAACTTATTGCAGGGACAAGAGTTAGCCCGACCGTCAATCTCTGGACAAGGGGCGTTCCGGACATTATATTGACGCGGCGCAAGTCCTTATAGCTCTTCGAGATAGGCGGGAGGTCGTTACCGTGTGCGGCATCGCGGGCGTCTTCGAGTTCGGCCGGGAGTCCGGGCAGATCGACGAGGCGCTCCTCACGAGGATGCGCGACACGCTGACCCACCGCGGGCCGGACGATGCCGGTCTCTATCTCGCGCCCGATCGCACCGTCGGGCTGGCGCACCGTCGCCTGTCGATCATCGACTTGAGCCCGGCCGGCCGTCAGCCGATGTCCAACGAGGACGGGACGGTCTGGATCACCTTCAACGGCGAGATCTACAACCACCTCGAGCTGCGCCGGGAGCTCGAGGCGAAGGGACACACGTATCGCTCCCGCACCGACACGGAGACGCTCGTCCACCTGTACGAGGAGGAGGGGGAGGACTTCGTCCTCCGGATCGAGGGAGACTTCGCGCTGGCGATCTGGGACGCGCGCCGCCGCGCCCTGATCCTGGCGCGCGATCGGCTCGGCGTGAAGCCGCTCTACTACGCGCTGCTGCCGCACGCCTTCCTGTTCGGATCGGAGATCAAGGCGATCCTGGCGCACCCGCGCGTGTCGCGGAACATCGATCGCGCCGCCCTGTACCACTACCTGACGTTCGTGGCGGCCCCGGCGCCGCGCACCCTGTTCCGGGGGATCCACAAGCTGCCCCCCGCGACCCGCCTGGTGATCGAGGGGGACGCGGAGCCCCGGGAAGAGGTGTACTGGGATCCGCTGCAGGCGCCGGTGGACGAGGTGGCCGCGTCGGGCGACCCGGAGCGCTGCGCAACCCGCATCCGCGACCTGCTCGGGAGCGCCATCGAAAAGCGCATGATGTCGGACGTGCCGTTCGGCGTGTTCCTCTCGGGCGGGCTCGACTCCTCGGCCAACGTGGCGCTGATGAGCCGCCTCATGGACCGGCCGGTGCGCACCTTCTCGGTCGGCTTCCGCGATCACCCCGCCTACAACGAGTTCGAGTACGCCCGCAAGGTCGCGAAGCAGTTCGGCACCGAGCACCACGAGGTGGAGATCGGCTGGAAGGATCTCCTCGAGTCGATGCCTTCGGTGATCTTCCACCAGGACGAGCCGATCGCCGACTGGGTCTGCATCCCGCTGCACTTCGTCTCGGCGCTCGCCCGTTCCACCGGCACGACCGTGATCCAGGTCGGCGAGGGGAGCGACGAGCAGTTCTTCGGGTACGAAGGGTACCGGCGCGCCTACGTCGAGCACCTGCGGGCGTTCGAGCGGCTGCTGCGGCTGCCGCGGTCGGTGCGGCAGGGGGCCTACGAAGCGGCGCGCGGGCTCGCCCGTCTGCTGCACCGCGGCGGCGATCGCCTCGAGCTCCTGCGCAAGGCGGCCGCCGAGGAGACCCTCTTCTGGGGGGGCATCATCGCCTGGAGCGAGAGCGACAAGCTGCGGCTGCTCTCTCCGATGGAGCGGCGGCGCTGCGAGGGGCTGTCGTCGCACGACGTGGTGCTCGGCCACGACCGCCACGTGCAGGCGGTCCTGCCCAACGCCGACTTCGGGCAGCGGATGATCTACCTCGAGCTGAAGAACCGCCTGGCGGAGCTGCTGCTCA
>Ga0111539_10010685_pt1 | contig 11561 bp, 9 predicted proteins | sample RhiMethybrSRZTD1_FD_79667 | JGI IMG/M metagenome (GOLD analysis project Ga0111539, IMG submission 79667) | Populus rhizosphere microbial communities from Tennessee, USA - Rhizosphere MetaG P. TD hybrid SRZTD1 (version 2) (version 2) | ecosystem: Host-associated > Plants > Roots > Rhizosphere >...
GACATGAACATGCAGAAGGCGCTCGTGAAAACCGTCGGCTTCGCCGCGTTGCTGACCGTCAAAGTGATCTGGGTCGCCGAGGCGGCGGCGCAGCAACCGCCACCCATACAGGGCGTAACGGGCACCATAGCCACCGAGACCAGCATCGACGAGACGACCGCAGCCGGCCATGGCATTCTGGCCAAGGTCAAGCGCGCGCTTCATCTGAACGGAAAAAGCACGGTCCCGAGCGGCGACGCCGCCGGCGAGGAAGCGCTCGGCGGGTTGAAGAAAGGCACGCGGGTCGTCGTGTCCGACGCGGCGAAAAGCGTCAAGGACGTGTCGGGCTCGGTTGTCGCCCTGAATCTCGGCGAACGGACGATATCTGTGAGGCTGCCGGACGACAGCATTCAGACGCTCCGGCTATCCGACGAGGCCGAGGCCGCCGGCGATCCGGGCGCGAAGGTCATCGTCTACTACCGGAACGAATCGGGCCAGCGCGTTTCGAAGCACTTCAGGCGTGTGTCCTGAGGCCAGACGACCGGAGGTGCCTTTGTGAACCGCAGAGAATTCATCGGCACGCTCGCGGTCTCGACCCCCGCTGCGGCGGCCGCCGCTGACGAGCAGCGGCCGACGGGCCCATCCGCGACGTCCGAGCCGCGGCCGCTCACCATCACGCTTCTCGGCACAGGAACCCCGGCACCCTCGATGGAGCGGCAGAGTTCTGGTTACCTCATCGAGATTGGAACCGACCTCATCGTGTGGGACCACGGGCCCGGTGCGCACCATCGCCTGATCGAAAGCGGGCATCGCACGGTTGACGTGACCCACGCGTTCTTCACGCATCTCCACTACGACCACTGCATGGATTACGGGCGTCTGGTCCTGCAGCGCTGGGACCAGGGCGCGGATCGCATTCCGGACCTCCAGGTGTACGGCCCGCCGCCGCTGGCGCGCATGACGGAACAACTGTTCGGGCCGGACGGCGTCTACGGTCCCGATATCCGTGCGCGCGTGGAGCACCGGAGCAGCCTGGACGTCTTCGAGGCGCGGGGAGGCAAATCACCGCGCAAGCGGCCGGCACCACGGGTGACCGAGATCCACGCCGGCTCGATCGTCCAGGGCAACGGGTGGAAAGTGACCGTCGGCCACGCCCAGCACGTCCAGCCCTATCTCGAATGCCTCGCGCTGCGCCTCGACGCGAAAGAAGGATCGATCTGCTACACCGGCGACAGCGGGCCGAGCGACACCATCGTGGAACTGGCCAAGGGCTGCGACATCCTGATTCACATGAATCACTATTTCAGCGGGACCGAGCCGACGCCGGCCTATCGGGCAGCCTGCGGCAATCACCGCGACAATGCGATCATCGCGAAGCGCGCGGGAGTCAAAACGCTCGTGCTGACCCATCTCCTGGCGCAAATCGACCAGCCGGGAATCCGCGAACAGATCGTCCACGAAATCCAGCAGGTCTTCGACGGCAAGGTGGTCTGGGGCGAAGACCTGATGCGGCTCGGACTTTCGGGCTCCCGCGTCTCGACCATCGAACCAGGACAACGCGACTGATGCTCGGGGCTTCTCTCGTCGTGGCTGGCTGGATGTCGGCGATCCTGGCGTTCCAGGCGCCTGACTTTTCCGGCCGGTGGACGGCCGAACCCGCGGCGCCCGCCGCGACGCCGCCCGCAACCGGAACGCCGGCCCCTCTGCCGCGCGGCGACATGGGCAGTGGCTGGGGATCGCCGCTCACGATCACGCAGGACGCCAGGCAACTCGTCGTCGAGCAGACGCTCTTCAGCCGCTACGATCTTCAGCCGCCGCTGCGATTCGTGTACGCGCTCGACGGCTCCGAAACACGCAACGCCGTGATGACGGGGCACACGACACAGCTGCGATTGTCTCGAACGGCGTGGGCCGGCCAGGCGCTGCGCATCACCACGATCTACCCCGCCGTCGACCCGGCGTCAGGACAGACGTTCACCACGGAAGTGACGCACACGCTGTCGCTCGAATCGCACGCGACGCTCGTCGTCGAAGTGACTCGAGGCGGCGCGCTCGGCGGATCCGCCACGACGACGCGGACGATCTATCGAAAGGGCTGATCGCCTCAGTCGCGCCTGGGAGGCTCGTACGGATCGGCCGCGCCAGGCGGCACGTGCGGATAGCGCGCCGTCGTTGCCGTGAACGCCGCGACAATCTTGTCCATCACGCCTTGCGCCCATGGATTGGCGTCTTTGACGTCGGTCTCTTCCTTCGGATCGGACAACAGGTTGAACAGCCGCATCAGCGGCGGCACGGGCGGCGCGCCCGCCTCAGGGGTATACGTGTAGTGCAGCTTCCAGTCGTGCCACTTCACCGCGCGCAGGTCCGCGTTGGTGAACAGCAGCACGGCATCGCGGTTCGACTTCGCCTGCTTGCCTTCGAGGAACGGCAGCTGGTTGACGCCGTCGATTGCGCGATCCTTCGGGACTTCCGCGCCGGCCGCGGCCGCCAGCGTGGGAAAGAGGTCGATTTCGTGAACGATCTCGTTCGACACGCGTCCGGCGGGAATCCGGCCCGGCCAGCGGATGATGCACGGCGTGCGAATGCCGCCCTCCATCACGGTGTTGTAGAAGCCCGACCAGGGACCCGACGAGCCGCGCCAGGGACGCCGCTGCTCGGCGCCGTTGTCGGTGCACCAGAGCACAATCGTGTTGGACGTGATGGCGAGTCGATCGAGGGTATCGAGCACACGGCCGACGGTGGCATCCATTTCGGCCATCGCGTCGCCGATATCGCCGGCCGCGGTCTTGCCGGCGAACTCAGGATGCGGCAGCGTTGGAAAATGAATCTGGGTGATCGGGTAGTACAGGAAAAATGGCTTGCGCTCGCGCACGCTTCGTTCCATGAACGCGATGCCGCGATCCGCTGCTTCGCGATCGATCGTCCGGCGCGTGTCCAGATCGAACGGCTTGACGTTGCGTGTCGGTTCGCCGATCTTGCCCTCCCAGATGAAAGAGGTGCCGCGCACGGTCTGGCCGTTGGCCATCGTCGTCTGGGCCTCGTTGCTCGTCCGCGGGATCCCGTAGTACTCGTCGAATCCCTGATGCGTCGGCTCACGCCGGCCTTCGGGCCTGTCGCCGCCGACATGCCACTTCCCGAATAACGCGGTGGCATAGCCCACCGACTTCAGCGCTTCGGCAATCGTCGTCTCCCACAACGTCATACCAGCCGCCTGTGTGGCTCCGGTGCGAATCGCATAGCGCCCCGTCAGGAGCGCCGCGCGCGAAACCGTGCAGGAGAACTCGACATTGAAGTTGTTGAGACGAATGCCCTCGGCGGCGAGCTTGTCGATACGTGGAGTGAGGTGGCCGCGGACACCGCCGTATACGCCGACTTCGCCCCAACCGAGGTTGTCGGGGAACATCAGCACGATGTTGGGCCGTGGAGTTTGCGCCAGCACCCCGCTGGGACACAGAAGCATCGCGACGGCAACGAGCCAGTTGCGCATGATCGCCTTCCGCCCGGAGCGGGCCGGTGTCCGTTCTCAGTGCGTCAGACCGTAGATCAGGTAGTTCACGCCCAGTTTATAGGCTTCGTTGGTCTGATCGAAAGGCCGGAATCCGCGGCCGGACCACTCCCAGTACTGCGAGATGTCGGTGTTGTAGTTCACGATCACCTGCAGGCGCTTGTTCGGGTCGTTGTCCTCGAAGATGCCGCGAAAGATCGGCTGGCCGCTGTTGTAAGCCTGCGGAAAGTTGTCCAGGGCGTTGATTTCGAAGAACGCGTGGAAGATGGGATGCGTGGCCTGCATGTCGACGAAACGCGCCTCAGGCAGCACGCGTTTCATGTTCTCCGCAAACGGCTCCCATCCGCCACCCTCGATACCGCGCCAGCCCGGCAGCTTGAAATCATCGACGATGACGAACCCGCCCTTCAGGATGTAGGCGCGCAAGGCAGCCGCTTCGCGATCGGTGAGCGTCCACCAGCCGACTTCGATGATGTACGCAATCGGGTATCTGGCGAGCTGCGGATCGTCCAGCGCCACCGTATTGATCTCCTCGTCGTGCGCGCCGAGGTAGCTGACCTCGTTCATGATCTTCATGAGATTCCGCTCGGCGAGGGGATACCCGTGCGACCAGGACGGGCGTCCGCCGGCCCAGTAGCCACCGGGCGCCGTCTCGTAGCTGACGCGGACGAAGGTGAACCGGCCGTCGTAGGGAATGTTCGGCTGGACCTGCAGGCGGCCGCCGCGCTGGAAGTCGCCGAACTCGCGCTGCGCCAACGCCGCCGCCGCCACACAGAGGAGCGACGCACATGTGATCACCGCGGCGCGTCGACGTCGTCGGTGAGTCTTCGAATCGACCACCGGAATCCGTTCCACCCGTCGTCAGCATAGCAGCCTCGTATAAGGACTGTCGCCGCGTACAATTGCCGGTGGACGGCCGCGAACGGTCGTCGCATGATGCGACAAGCTGCCGTTCGTCTAAGCGGGCGCGATCGAGCCGGCGCGGACCGACGCCCATACCGCGTCCCCCAATCGGACAATGTCGGAGCGGTCGTTGTAGAGCTGAGCCGACACGCGGGCCCACAACCGGCCGCGCCACGCGTGAACCTGCACCTCGATCCGTTCGTCGACGAGCAGCGACAGGCGGAGGCGCGTCGCGTCGCCTGCCGTCGTGCCGGCGTCCAGCGGCAGCGGTACGGTGATCATCGCCCCCCTCATGTCGTTCGGGACGTCGAGCGTCGTCTCCCAGCGGTTGCTCAGCACGTGTCCGGCCTCCACGGCAAGGCCGTGCGTGTACGCCAGGACCGCCTCGTAGTCCCATTCGCGGAGGAGCGCCACGCCTTCCGGCGCCGCGAGATAGCTCGTGGGATCGCAGGTGGCGTTGTGTTCGAACTCGGCGTGGAAGCCACGGCCGGAGCCCCAGGACACGACCGGATGATGCAGCGTTGCCTGATGCTCGGGCCTCGACCAGAGGATGCCGCACGATCGAGGCGCGTGCGCCCACTTGTGCAGGTTGGCGGCGTACCAGTCCGCGCCGATGGCGGCAATGTCCACCGCGATCGACCCGGGGGCATGAGCGCCGTCAACGAGCACGAGCACGCCGCGAGCGCGGCACTCGGCGGCAATCGCCGCCACCGGAAGCACCAGCGCGGTTTGCGCGGTGATGTGATCGACCACGACCAGCTTGGTGCGGGACGTGAGCGCTCGAACGAACGCGTCCACGACGTCACCGGAGTCGCGCAACGGAAATGGCATCTCCACGGTTCGCAGCGTCGCTCCCCGGTCGCGCGTCACGACCTGGGCCGCCAGGGCAATCGCACCGTAAGCGAGATCGGAGATCAGCACCTCGTCTGGCGGACCGAGCGGGACGGAACGAAGGACCGCGTTGAGGCCGGTGGTGACGTTGGGGACGAACACGAGATCGTCGGCACGCACCCCGAGAAACGGCGCGATCTGCGCGATCGCTTCGCGGTATCGCGACTCGAGACGCCACGGCATCGGCTGCTCACCATTCAGCTCGCGGAGCACGAACCGCGATGGCTGGCGCTCCATCTCGTCGCGCAGGGCCTGTTGCTTCTGGAGCACCCGACGCGGCGGAGCGCCGACCGTGCCGTGATTGAGGTAGGTGACGTCTGGATCGAGGAGCCAGTGTTCCCGCATCGAACGACCGAAGGTAGGCATGTCTGGCATTCTCGTCCACGCCCGGCCGGCGTCTGCAAGCCATTCAGGGATTGGTCTGAATGAGGCCGAAGCCGCAGCTTCCCCCGGAGATTGAAGACTACCGGGACGCACGCTGGTGCCGTGAAGGGACGCGCCAGATCGAAACGGCGTTCGACGCCGAACGCTTCATCGAGCAGGCTGGGTTCGCGAGCTGTCTGACCGACTCGCGGCGGCCAGGACCTTCGCTCTATGTGGCGGTCTGCGGTCGTCGCGATGCGGTGATGCCGCGCAACGTGCAGAAGGACTTCGAAGCGTCGCTGACGTGGCAGTTGAAGGACGAGCTCGTCAAGCGCGGTAAGGTCTATTACGCGAAACTGTCGCGCGGGAAGGCCACCTTCCTGGCGCCGCGGATGATTCCGTACTTTCACGCCCTCTGGGGAATGCGCCGATCGGAAGAACAGCGGCGGTTGACGAAACGCGCACGGGCCATCCTGCGCGTGCTGCGCCACGAGTGGGAGATGGCCACCTCCGACCTGCGTGATGAGTCCGGCGTGAAAAACCGGCACGCATTTACCCGAGCGCTGGACGAACTGCAGGCGGCGATGCTCGTCGTACCGAGTGACGTGCTCTATCAGCCGAAGTTCACCTACATCTGGACGCTCGGCGTCGGCCGGTTTCCCGAAGCGCTGCTCCGCCGCGTCAGCCGGCAGACGGCGCTCCGCGAAGTCGCGCGGTGCTTTCTCGCCGGCGCGGGCATGACGGTCCCCGGCGAGCTTGCGCGCGTGACGGGTCTGTCGCGACCGGAGGCGGGACTTGGCAACCACGCGCTCGTTGCGGAAGCGTACGCGATGAGGCTCGGGCCCGGCGTGTATCGTCTGGCGCAGCTGCCTGCCGCCGCCGAACGGCTGGACGACGCGCTCGGCGAGCACGCCGTCTCTTGAGCCGACCCCGCTACTGATCCGCCAGCGTTCGGGCCGGGTCGACGCGCACCGCACGGCGCGCGGGGCCGTAGCACGCCGCGACGGTCGCGGCGATCAGCGCACCAGCCGACACCGCCAGTGTGGCCGGGTCCGACGTCGACACCCCAAACAGGATGGCCGCGAGCGACCGGCTCGCGACGAGGCTTGCCGCGAGTCCGAGTACGGTCCCGCACGCCGCGATCGCGGCCCCCTGCCGCATGACCAGCCAGGCGATGTCCCTGCCCGTCGCCCCCAGCGCGACCCGTGTCCCGATCTCCCGCGTGCGCTGGCGAACGACATAGGACATCACGCCATAGATGCCGACCGCTGCCAGCGAAATGGAGATGACCGCGAAAAGGCCGAGGAGCCAGAGCGCCAACTGCGTCACCTGCATCGACGCGGCGGCGACGTCGGACAGCGTGCGCGCCTCGAGGAACGCGATGCTCGGCTCGATCGCTCGCAGCGCCGCCTGCAGCGACGGCAGCACGCCGGCGGGATCGGCGGTGGTTCCGACGAACAGTGTCATCTGGTTGCCCGGTCCGCGCTCGGCCGGGAAATACAGGTCGGCCCGCGGCTCGTCGCGGAGGTCCGCGCGCCGGATGTTGCCGACCACGCCGACGATTTCCGCCGGGCCGTCGCCGGACTGGATGAGGCGCCCGATCGCGCTCTCGTGCGGGAAGAAGCGCCGCTGGACGGCTTCGCTGATGATCACCACCGGCCGGGTGTGCGGCGTGTCGGTTTCGTCGAAGAGCCGGCCGGCGACAAGGGGAATCTGCAGCGCACGGAAGTAGCCGCCTGACGCGACCTGCCATCCGACTTCGGGCGGCCGTGCGCCGGCGGCGACGGGTTGCTCGACGCGCTCGAACCCCACCGTCCAGTTGTTGCCGGTGAGCGGCATGACGACGGCGGTGCCGACATCCCGAACGTCCGGGAGCGCACGCAACGCGGCCGACGCACGGTCATAAAACGCTCGTCGTGAATCCGCATCCTTGTACCGGTCCGACGGCACGGCGATGCCCATGGTCATCACTCGCTCGGCCCGGAACCCCGGGTCGACAGCCAGCAGGCGGACAAAGCTGCGCAGAATCAGGCCGGCACCCACGAGCAGCACGATCGCGAGCGCGATCTCGACGACGACGAGGGCCGATGTCGCTCGACGGGCGGTTCGACTCATCGTGACGCGGCCCGGCGCCACGAGCGCCCCCGCCGCGCTTTCCCTCTTGACGGTGAGCGCCGCCACCAGGCCGAACAGGAGGGCGGTCGCGACGCTGACGCCGAGCGTGAACGCGAGCACACTGCCGTCGATCCGGACGTCCGCCAGACCCGGGGCAGCGACCGACGCCGGAAGCAGGGCCACGAGTCCGGGCACGCCCCAGATCGCGACGAGCGCACCGGCACATCCGGCCGCCAGGGCCAGCATCAGGCTCTCTGCGAGAAGCTGCGCGACGAGTTGTCCCCGTCCTGCGCCCAGCGCCATGCGGACCGCCATTTCTCTTCGCCGGGCCAGCGATCGCGCGACCATCAGGTTCGCGACGTTTGCGCACGCGATCAGCAGGACGACACCGACCGCGGCCAGCAGTAACAGGAGCGCCGGTTTCGTGTCGCCCACCACCGCGTCGCGCAGCGGCAGCGCGAAGTATTCCGATCCCTGATTGCTGCGCGGGTACTCGCGTTGGAGCGCGGTCGAGAGGATCGCCAGATTGGCGTTGGCGTCCTCGATTGACGTGCCCGGCTTCAGGCGCGCCACGGCGTACGGCCACCCGGATTTCCGTTCCGCGGGTGCAGTGGCTGGTACCGCCATCGGCACGATGACATCCACAGCTGCGGCCGGCGGAAAGCGGAAGCCCTCCTGTGCCACGCCGACGACCTGCCTCTCGCGCGGTCCCAGCTTGACGCCTCTGCCGACGATGTTCGGATCCGAACCGAAGCGGCTTTGCCAGAGCTCGTATCCCAGGACGACTACCGGCGCCGCGTCGGGCCGTGAGTCATCGGGTTGCAGCAAGCGGCCCAGCACGGGACGGACGCGCAGCGTGTCCAGCAGGCCGGGCCCGGCGCCGAGCGTCGACACGCGGAAGGGATCGCCGAGGCCGAACATCAGACCCTGGCCACTTCCGTATCCCGCCATCGACTCGAAGACCGACTGCCGTGCGGCGAGGTCAACGAAATCCCCCATCGCCACGTCCTGCTTCGTGAAACCCGTGCGCTGATCGCGGTGCTTGACGATCGCCAGACGATCGGCGTCGGCGAACGGCAGTGGACGCAGGAGCACTGCCTCCACGACCGCGAACACCGCGACGTTGGCACCGACGCCGAGCGCCAGCGTCAGCACGGCGGCTATCGTGAAGCCCGGCTCGCGGACCAGCAGGCGCAGCGCATGGCGGGCGTAGTACAGCAGCATCGTGAACGGCTCCTGTGGATGGCGATCGTCGGGTGGACGCGAACGATGAAACGCGAGCGTGGCGGCGAAGACGACGCGCCCGCAATCGAGCGCGAGCAGCAGGACGCGCGCGGCGTACAAGATGCGAAGACCCGCGCGCGCCAGACGCGACGGCGTGCGCTGTCGTGCATCGAGATAGGCAATCCGAAGATCGGCGTGCGCGGGATCGAACACTTCACGCATCGGACCAGCGCTCCCGTGCGACCGCGAGTCCGGCGTTCTCGTAGAACGCGCGCGTTTCTTCCCACGCCCTGGCACCGGCCGGCGTCACGCGATACCGCCGTTCGGTGACCGCCTGATCGCCGATCGTGATCTGGTCGTACCAGCCTTCGACCAGGCCGTCGCGCTCGAGACGCGCCATCATCTGGTAGAAGGCGGCCGCCGTCCGCCTGACGCCGTAGTGTCCGATGGCCTTTCGGACCGTGCGGCCGGGCTGCTCGCCGCCCTGGAGCACGGCGAGGACGAGAAACTGCAGGTGCGTGACCTCCGGCAATCGGGGCTTGCGCATAATGCGACGTTATATACGGTTGATTGGACGGAACGACCGCGGAAAAGGTTTGCTGGACGCCGCCGGTTACTTGTTTGCGTTGCTGATTCGCGTCACGAACTGGTCGACGTACTCCTGCAGCCCCCGAAGAACGCCGCTCGCGTGACTGGACAGGGCGCTGCCGGCCATGCTGCCCTTGTGCATCAACTCCACCTGGACCAGCACCGGCTTCGGCTGATACGACAATGTCGCGGTCGTGTGCGTGTACAGGAAGGCGTCGTACCGCGACACGCACAGCCCGTTCGACGGCCCGGTCGTCATGATGTGCACGTAAAGGTAAGTGTCTTCGTCGGCGTTGCGCCGGACTTTGAGGCCAGCCTTCGACAGGCGGTCCGACAGTGCGGTTTCGATCGCGTCCTTCTTCAAGCCGCAGGCAGTCGCCTGCTCGCTCAGCTCCTCAACGACGATGCCAAGCGCGTTGAGCCCGTTCAGTTCCGCATCGGGCCGCTGGTTGAACGCCGGCGGCGCGGTGGGCTGACCCCCAGGCGCGGGCGCCTGGCCCCTCGACGGCGGCGCGGCCGGCGGCGGCGTGGCGTTTTCGGTGTCGCGAGTCGGCTCGTAGACGAGCCGGACGCTGTCGCCGCCGCCCCGCTCGACGAACTGGACGTCGACGATCAGCTGCGTGGGGCTCGTCGTGCTCGCGTAGCTGTAGCGAAGGTCATGATTCGGCTCGACGTGGTAAACGACGACAAGCGTCCCGCCTTCCGATGTGGACGTCACTCGGACCGGCACGTCGTCGAGTTGAAGAACCGTCTCCCTGCCGTCGGGCCGGAATGTTCGCGGTTGGCCTCGGTCGCCGGCGATCGTGACCGCGCCCTGCGACTCGGTGATGGTCAGGTGCGCCGCAGGGGTTCGCACTTCGTCCGTCAGCTGCCGGACGCGGCTGGCCTCGTCGGCGCTCTGTGGACGGCCTCGGTATGGATCGCCGGTGACGCCGCCACCGGAGGAGCCACGCCGGCCCCGCCCGCCGCCTCCGGTCGCGGGCCGAGCGCCGCCAGCGGGAGACAGAGCCTCGAGATTGAATCCGACGTCGCGCGGAATCTGACTGAGCGCTCGATTGAGCGTCCAACGGCCATCGATGCGCGGTGTATCTCGCTGCGCCGACCCGAGGGTTGGCATAGCGACGGCCAACAGGGCCGCTAACGCGATGACTGCCGACGAGCTGGAGCGGGTCACACGATGCCTCACGACTACGCTACCACGCCGACCCGAAGACTGATTCACGCGACAGCGCGTGAAGAAGACACTGATGTACTATCCTCATCACACGGGGGAGCCGGACGATGACGACACGGAAATCGACAACTGCGCTCGCGTTCGCTCTTGCGTGGGGGCTCGGACACCTGGGGAGCGCTATGGCAGCCGAAGCCGACCTGTATGACCGCGTCAAACACGGCTACGCCGAATCGCAGGGCGTGAAGATTCACTACGCGTCGCTCGGCGAAGGCCCGCTCGTCGTGATGATCCACGGCTTCCCTGACTTCTGGTACTCGTGGCGTCACCAGATGGAGGCGCTGTCGGATCGCTTTCAGGTGGTCGCGATCGATCAGCGCGGCTACAACCTGAGTGACAAACCCAAAGGCGTCGAGAACTACGATGTCCGCCTGCTGGTCGGCGACGTCGCGGCGGTGATCCGCCATCTCGGGCGCGACAAGGCGACGATAGTCGGACACGACTGGGGCGGTGTGGTCGCGTGGCAGTTCGCGATCAACCTGCCGCAGATGACCGAGAACCTGATCATCCTCAACCTGCCGCACCCGAACGGGCTGCTGCGCGAGCTGCGATCGAACGCGTCGCAGATTAAGAACAGCGAATACGCGCGGAACTTTCAGACCAAGTCACCGAGCGACCCGACCGTTTTCTTCGGGCGGCCGATGACGGCCGAGAACCTGTCGGGGTGGGTTCGCGATCCCGAGGCGCGCAAGCGATACGTGGAGGCGTTCGGACGGTCGGACTTCGAGGGGATGCTCAACTACTACAAGCGTAACTACCCGC